>FLNY01001930.1_pt1 | contig 79289 bp, 57 predicted proteins | sample 1140381 | NCBI WGS metagenome assembly FLNY01 (sample SAMEA3878172, study PRJEB12797) | bioreactor metagenome | biome: Moose rumen | place: Sweden | collected 2011-10
GAGTGATTTCCTGTTTTGGCACAAAACAGTTTTGCGTGGATGGATGGAAGTGTGGAGAGCTCGCTCTCCCAAACTGATATACAGACACGTAAAAGCCAGAGGAAATCACGTTTTTTTATCTTATTCATGTCAAGACTAATAATCAAAAGAAGAAGATTTGATGGTTCGGTATTATTCATTTATAGAATACCCCCATTGATTTCCCGATGAACCTATTTAAATGTTTTATTAAAAAAAACAGAAAAACAATAATTATGAACATTGCGTTCGTAATTATTTCTTAATTTTGTAAAAAAATTGAAAGTTATGCCAAGAACCAAGAATGCAATGATTCGGTATCAGATTCTCGACAGGCTGCTTAGCGACCAATATCACAACTATTCGCTCGACGATCTTACAGAAATAGTATCTGACGAACTATCCGAACTAAATCCCAAATCCGATGGTATCACCCGACGTTCCATTGAAAAAGACGTCTTTTTCATTGAAAACGAGAACACCCCTCCTGCAGAGATTGAGCGCTACAGCGTGGAATATTTCAACAGAGAACGTCAGAAATACATGAAAAAACGTTGTCTGAGATATGCGAACCGGAGTTTTTCCATATTCAATCAGGACATGAGTGACGAAGAGCGCGAACTTCTCTCTGCCGCACTCTCGCTCCTGGGTCAATTTGAGGGTTTGCCCCAACTCGACCAGTTGGAAGCATTGCGAATCAACGCTAACGTAAGACAACGTAAGAACAAGGTGATATGGCTATCAAAGAGTCCCATGGAGAAATCAAACATACTGGGACAGTTGTTCAGCATCATCATCAACAAACAGGTGATTGACATAACCTACAGGCGGTTCAAGCAAAAGGAGGAATTGCATTTCGTAGTCACGCCATATCTGCTCAAAGAATTCAACCGTCGCTGGTATCTTATTTGCAAGGATTACAACGATGAGACCATACGCAATCTGGCTCTCGACCGCATGGTCAGCATCAAGCAACTGCCTTCATACAAATACGAAAAGCCTACAGAGAGCATAGTGAGTCGTTATGATGAAATTGTGGGCATGACTTATCTCAAGGAGAACCCCATTCAGCATATCGTGTTTTGGGTGAGCGACCGCTCCGACGACTATGTGATCACAAAGCCAATACACAAGACACAAAAACAGCTGAATGGCGAGGAAGAAGCAATGCTACGCGCTAACCATCCAGAACTCAAAGGTGGCACGTTTTTCTCCATCGACTGTAGGAAAAACTACGAATTGGTACGCGAGCTAATGTCCTACAATTGTGAGTTAGTGGTGTTGTCGCCCGAAAACATCAGGAAAGAGATCACAGAAAACCTATGCAACATGGTCAATCTCTACAAGCCAGTTGACTGAACAAAATCTTAGTCCTTGGCGAACTCATGCATACCATTCATTCTCCTATCAGGAAAGTGTTGAAAGAATGTGGGATGAGGGAGATATTCAGGAATTTATTTCTTATCTGAATGCTTGTTTCCCTTTTTTCGTCGTTGAAATTACCCACTACAATGACATATTTGTTGTCGGGACGCATGAAGGCGATTACAGGCATACCCTTAGTCTCGTTTCGAGCCACATATGACAAGACCTTGCTTCCAGAAGGAACCATATTGGAAAAATGCTTCACGGCATAGAATTCAGCAGTATATCTGTGGGTCTTAGTCTTGGAATCCACCTGTATGAGTGCGTTCTGTCGCCATCCCCACGGACTTTGTCCATTGTCTTTAAGGATGAAGTTCCAGATGAAATATTCGTCGCATCCATTACCTATATAGTCGCAAAGCAGATGGAACGTGTGTTCACCCGCACGCCAGTCCATGGATCCGTTGCCACATTCACTCTCGCTTGATATGAGGTGCAAACTAGTATAGCGTTCACGGATTTGCGAAAGGATCTCACGTCCTTCCCACTGCATTCCCATTCCTGTAACATGATCTTTCAACCCATCCATGATACGCTGTACATAATCCCATCGGTTGGTGTTGAATGTGCCCGCATAAACCTCCACTTCCGGATGTTTCTTCCGCATTGTAGGCACAAGATAGTCGCGGTTGAAGCGTATGGTTCCGTCGGCCGTCCACGGACATCCCGGATATGGGGTATAGGAATAAGCCTCATTCTGGTACATCACCATGTCGACAGGAATGTCTTCTTGGGCATAGAGGTCGATGAATTTGCAGAACATATCGGCGTATGCCTGCATATACCTATGGTCTTGAATAAGATAATTCTGCACAGCCAACCGCCTAGGGAACAATCCATTTTGCTGTCCGGCGTTCATCACCTCAGTCTCGTCAATCTCACCCATGCCATCGAAAAGCAGATAATCCTTCTCCTTGGGCTGTGTGTTCCATTGGCTCGACATCACGCAATAATCATGATTGATTTTCATCCAAGCCGGCGGGCTCCAAGGCGACACCCAGAAAGTGAGGTTAGGCTGATATCGTTGTGCCATCTTGATGAGCTGGATGACGTTCTGCTTGTCGTGTTCGATATTGAAATAACGGAGTTGGAAATCACCGTCCACGGTGTCGCACGAATACCATTCGCGGCTATAGTCGTTGGCATTCATGGTCAATCTTCCTCGAGTGAACTTAAGGTCGCCATCAGGAGCGAACAGACGTTGCATCACCTCTTGTCGTGCATCTTCTTCGAGCATCCGTATGGCATCGAGGTCGAGTTCATTGAAACATGTACCCCAAGCACGGAACTCAAATCCTTTTTCCTGTCCGTTTAGAACAATGACCGGGTCTTGTTTGGCACGTTTAGCCAAAGAACTTATCGTTTCTTGCCATGGAAGGGGCTCTGTGGTTGTAAACTGTTCCACTTTTTGTGCTTTTACACTTAGGATTATCCCAAGGAAAGCCGTGGTTAAAAAAATGTGTTTCATTATTATTTTGAATTTATTTATATCTAATATTAACGTGAGTCCGGCATAAGAAAAGTGTTAAAAAAGTTGTAGGAGTGATAAAATTTTAGCAATTTGAAAGGTGAAAATCAAAAGTTTAACCATTAATTCACCACTCCTATGGATACTGCAAATTTAGTAGATTTTTTTGTATGTTCGACGAATTTTGTAAATAATTTGACTTGTTTTTATTGTGGCGGAGGATTATCCGACTAAAAGTTGGTGGTCGAATTGGGTATTAGGAATTAAATGATTAAATTTGCATAAAGGAATCATCAGCATGAAATTATATCTTAAACAAGCATTAGCGGTTTTAATTGTCCTCTTTTCCATAACGGGATGCAGCAGTCGATGCAGTTGTCGTGACAAACATGAAAATGATCGAAGCAACCATTCTTCGACTATTGTTGAAGAAAGGCCACATGACGAGCACAGCTCAAATGAAGTCGTGACAATAGGCAGTCCCAAACACCCGCGAGGAAAGCCACAACCGCACAATGAGACATCACCTGACCCCCCAATTGAGGCAGACCCTCTTTTGCTTGTAGTGTCGGAAAAGGATATTCCCGAACAACTTATTATCCGAAAGGCATATGTTACGTCGTACAACAAAGACACACGTTGCCCCAACTGGGTGGGTTGGATGCTGACAAGAGAACACACAGAAGGCACTCTCAAAAGGGCGAACGACTTTCATGAGGACGAGGAAGTGCCTGTGCCGAGAGCCACCTCGGCCGACTATAAAGGCAGTGGCTGGACTCGAGGCCACATGTGCCCAGCCGGCGACAACAAATGGGACAGGCAGGCCATGTACGAGAGTTTCAGTTTCGTTAATATGTGTCCACAGAATGCCAACTTGAATAATGGGCTTTGGAACTCCATGGAGATGGACTGCAGGAAATGGGCAAAGATCTACGGAGAGATCTACATAATATGCGGCCCGCTGTTCTACAATCAAGAACACGAGACTATCGGTGAAAACAAGGTGGCTGTACCAGAGGCATTTTTCAAGGTGATACTTATCCTTAATCCCGAGCCCAAGTCTTTCGGATTTATAGCCAAAAACACGGATGGCGGTAAAAAAAGTGACATCTACTACCATTCCATAGACGAAATGGAACGCATCACCGGCTATGACTTCTTCTCTGCACTTGACGACGAGATAGAGGATGAAGTGGAAGCAGAGGCGTGGAAAGATGAAATCTAAAATATATTCTCACACAAATGCCCTAAAAAACAAAACAATCATTATGAAAAGATTTTTATCCCTTATTTCATTTATTACCCTATGTTCGCCATTGTCTTTTGCCCAGCAATTCAAGCAATGGGCACAAACCCCTCCAATGGGTTGGAATTCATGGGATTGCTATGGCCCTACGGTTGTGGAATCCGAAGTGAAAGCAAACGCCGACTATATGGCAAAACACCTGAAGGAATACGGATGGGAATATATAGTGGTAGATATACGTTGGTTTGTAGCCAATGACAAGGCAGGTGGCTATAACCAGAAAGACCCACAATACACCATTGACGAATGGGGGCGCTACACACCAGCAGTCAATCGTTTTCCAAGCGCCGCCGACGGTTCCGGCTTCAAGCATCTGGCAGACTACGTACATTCCAAAGGATTGAAATTCGGAATACATCTAATGCGCGGACTTCCGAAACTCGCCGCCAAGCGTAAGCTGCCTGTAAAGGGAACTGACGGCATCACCTGCGACATGATAAGCAACAACGATTCCGCCTGCACTTGGCTGCGCGACAACTACAAGGTGGACTGCACCAAACAGGGAGCACAGCAATACTACAACTCTTGTTTCGAGATGTATGCCGATTGGGGTGTTGATTTCGTGAAGATAGACGACTTGAGCAAGCCATACCATACTGGCGAGATTGAGATGATACGCAAGGCCATAGACCGCTGTGGCAGACCAATCGTGCTGTCGCTCTCCCCTGGCGAGACAGACATCAACAAGGCAGGACATGTGAAACGACATGCCAACATGTGGAGAACCGTAGATGACTTCTGGGACAACTGGGACCAGTTGAAATACCAATTCAAGGTATGCGCCAAATGGGCACCTCACATTGCACCAGGCACTTGGCCGGATGCCGACATGCTACCTATGGGAAAGATCAGCATTCGTGGAGAGCGTGGAGAAGAACGCTGGACACAATTCACAAAAGACGAGCAGATTACGATGATGACCTTATGGACTATTTTCAAGAGTCCGCTTATGTTTGGAGGCGACCTGCCTCAGAACGACGATTTCACCAACTCATTGCTCACAAATCGTGAAGTATTGCGTATGCACCACTACTCCATCAACAACCATGAATTGAGCAACGACGACAACAAGATAACATGGACTGCTGACGACCCTGAAACCGGCGACAAATATGTTGCCATGTTCTATACGGTGTCGAAAGAATATGCCGACACAAGAAGCGCACTATTTCGTTCGGGAACCATTTCTTACGTGACGCCTGGATATAGCAAGAATGTGGATGTGAAACTGCCGAAACAAGCCAAACAACTGGCACTGGTGGTTACTGACGGTGGCGACAACAACAATTATGACCATGCCGACTGGATTAATCCTACTATCCATCTGAAAGGCGGAAGTGCAATCGACCTCACTACCCTATCCTACACAAAATCCGAGATAGGCTGGGGGCAAATACATATCAACAGCAATATTGAGGGTAACCCATTGAAAGTGGCTGGCAAGACTTACGAAAAGGGTATAGCCACACATGCCAATTCAGTCATTTTGTATGACCTACCTAAAGATGCTGTTAGATTTACGGCGCTTGCAGGTATCGACGACTCCGGAATAGCCGGTGGAGCACGTTCCAGCATTGAGTTTCTGGTGTTCGACCACGACGCCACTCTCGACGAACAAGACCTGGCGCCAGCAAGCATATCCCTCGACCTCACTAAGATTGGAATTCCTAAAACCCAGAAATGCCGTATCACAAACTTATGGACCGGACAAGACATGGGCATCTTCAAAGGCAAACAATTCAAGCACAAACTTGCCCCACATGCGGCAGCACTGTTCCGCATCTCACCTATGAAATAATGTAAATTCGGGAATAGAAGAAGATTTTAAGGTTTAGTGTTTTTTACTTAATAGTTTCTAATGTTTTAACTGAAATACAACAGTTTTTTTGTATATTTGCATTTCATTAATCAAATCAAACATGATATCACGAAGGTAAAGGTGTTATAGGTAACCAGAGGTGCTCATTCGGAGCGACGAATTCAGTGCTGTCATAGATTTTCATAGAATGTCAAAGAACAAACGATATAAAGGCCTTACCGATTCCGAGGTTTTGCAGAGCCGTGGAAAGCATGGTTCCAACGTGCTGACGCCACCACAGAAAGTGTCAGTATGGAAATTATTCCTTGAGAAGTTCGGCGACCCCCTTATTGTCATATTGTTGGTTATAGGCATATTCGCTTTGGGTGTTTCTTTCTACGAATATTTGGTACTTGACAAGGGAATGAGTGCCTTTATAGAACCGACAGGAGTGTTTATAGCCATTTTCCTTGCCACAGGTTTGAGTTTCCATTTCGAACACAAGGCACAGAAGGAATTCAATGTGCTCAATCAGGAGAACGACAATGAGAAAGTGACGGTGATACGTAACCGTAGTGTGTCGGAAATACCCAAGTGCGATGTCGTAGTAGGTGATATATTGGTATTGCAGACCGGTCAGGAAGTGCCGGCCGACGCAACGTTGCTGGAAGCCTACAACCTGCAAGTTGACGAGTCGTCGCTCACCGGAGAGCCGGTACACTTCAAGACTGCTGAAGCCAAAGACGACAACGAGCATACCTATCCTTCCAACCACATCTACCGTGGAACACTGATTATGGAAGGCAATGGCTATGCTGAAGTGTTTGCCGTAGGCGACCATACGGAAAACGGACGTATCATGCAGTCGCTCATGGGTGTGGACATCGATGATATAGACAATGCTGACGACGAAAAGGACGTTTCGCTGAACGACACACAGAAGAAAGCAATCCGTCTTCACAAGAAGAACAGGGTGACAAAGAAAATCAAAACTCCTCTCGACGAACAATTAGGCCGTCTCGGTTCCATGATAGCAAATTTGAGTTATCTTTTTGCCGGCATAATCATTCTGGGCAGAATGTTGGTTTATTTTGACTGGAACATGGTTATAACACTCACAATGTTGCCATTGATAGGCATCCTTGTATGGTTGGTAATAGCCAAGTTCAAGAAACTGGACAGATGGAAATGCATTACAATCATAGTGGCTTTTTTCATTTTCTTCATGGGCATTGTTGTTTTAGGCCATCATAGTTTGAAATCAGAAACCAACATATCCGAACTCATTGCCTATGCCCTTGAAACCATCATGATAGCAGTCACGCTCGTTGTGGTTTCTGTTCCCGAAGGCTTGCCAATGGCTGTATCGCTCGCACTGGCAACTTCCATGCGCAAGATGCTCAAGACCAACAATCTGGTACGCAAGATGCATGCATGTGAAACAATGGGAGCCTGCAATGTCATTTGTACCGACAAGACTGGCACCCTCACCAAAAACCAGATGCAGGTGAAGGATATATGTATGGAAGAAACCGACTTGGCTTTTGAAGGCATCGCCTTGAACTCCACCGCCTCATTGGACTTCACAGGACAAACGCCTAAATGTATAGGGAACCCGACAGAAGGGGCTTTGCTTCTTTGGCTACACTCTAAAGGGATTAATTATCGCGAGCTGAAAGAACAGGCCGAGTTGCTTGAGGAAGTCCCATTCTCCACCGAGATTAAATATATGGCTTCAGTTGTGGCATCCCGAGTGAACCCAGGTAAAAAGATTCTCTATGTGAAAGGCGCTCCAGAGCTAGTGATGTCAATGTGCAAATACTTTCCCAAAGGCCATTCCATTGCAGAATACAACGAAATTCTTACAGGATGGCAGAAGAAGGCAATGCGCACACTTGCATTCGCATACATGGAAATCGACGACAAATCCAAAGTCATCAAGAACGGGAAGGTAGTAGCCAACAACCTGTCATTTCTGGGCATTGTCGGCATAGAAGACCCTATACGTGAAGACGTGAAAGATGCTGTAAGCCAGTGTTTGAATGCCGGAATAGAGATAAAAATCATTACCGGCGACACGATGATTACAGCAAAAGAGATAGGCAGACGAATAGGCATTTGGGATGACGACTGTACAGACAAAAACATCATAGAAGGTTCGCAACTGGCAACCCTTTCTGATGAAGAGCTGTTGGAGCGAATAGACGACTTGAAAATAATCACCCGTGCTCGTCCTTTGGACAAGAAACGTCTTGTTGAGATACTGCAAAAAAGGGGATATGTAGTAGCTGTAACCGGAGATGGGACCAACGATGCTCCGGCACTCAATTCCGCTCACGTTGGACTCTCGATGGGTAGCGGCACGAACGTGGCAAAAGAGGCAAGCGACATAACAATTCTCGACAATTCGTTTGCCAGCATAACAAGAGCCGTGAAATGGGGGCGTTCACTCTTCCAAAACATACAGCGGTTCCTGCTCTATCAGCTAACCGTCAACGTGGCGGCTAGCCTGCTCGTCATCTGTGGTGCATTTATGGGAACACAGTCTCCGCTGACCGTCACACAGATGCTATGGGTGAACCTCATCATGGATACATTCGCCGCTTTCGCCCTGTCGGCACTTCCACCTACCGACCGCGTTATGCACGACAAACCGCGTGACCGACGCGCGTTCATTCTCAACAGGGACATGATCGCCAACATACTTGGCGTGGGGCTGTTCTTCTTTGCTTTGTCCGTTGGGCTGCTTGCCCTTTTCCAGCATTACGACATATCAAGCATTAAAGACATTTTAAGTCTCAGCGAGAATATGCATAAAAGGGGGGAACAAGAAATAGGTGATTATGAACGAACCCTTCTCTTCACAATATTCGTGATGACCCACTTCTGGTATCTATTTAATGCCAGAGGTTTCAAGACTGGAGGCAGTGGTCTGAACCTAAAGGGATGCGACGGGTTCATCACAATCTCAGTCATCATATTCCTTGGTCAGATTCTAATCGTTCAGACACCCGTGCTTTGCGAGTTCTTCAATGCCACGCCACTGAAATGGAATGACTGGCTCATCATCATCGGTTTATCTTCTTTTGTGATGATTTTCAGAGAAATCTATGCAGGAGTAAAACGTCTTATATGATTGTCTGAACGTAATCTCTGCAACTGACAGCAAAATATCAAAATACTATGATTATCAACATACATACCAGGCATAAGAATAATGTTATGCTGCGTCCGTTTGCATGGCTGGAATATGCAAAGGGGACAGTGGAAGGTACGGTCTTCGAGGGTGAGCCATGGACAGATGATTTGTTTGAGGCTCCCGATGAGGAAACGGCAAAGGCTGTGCTGCGAAGCAGGTTCGGCAATCGTGTGTGGCTGAAGAACTATGATTTGATTGTCGATGATGGCGATGTGACGTGGGATGAACGACACGGTCTGGCTGCAATTTGCTCGTTCTATCTGAAATACAACACCAATCTGGAAGTGACCGAAGATATGATGAAGGGCTATAACGGCACATGGGAATATATATGGAACGATGGCAAGAAGGTGTCTTTCCTCGCAAGGCTTACAGCCAATGGCAGGATGTTTCTGATGGACTTCGTTCCGCCAGATTATCCCGACAGCGACCCGGATTATCCCGTTTGTGTGTTCGAACGTGACGGCACGTTGGTAGCTCCGTTCAAGGTGTTCAACTCATGGCAAGAGGTGCTGGATTACTCACATGAGATGTGATTATCTATTATCTTGGCATGCTAAATGCAGGTATTAAATCATCTCAACTTTCGCAAGTCCTTAACTGTTTCTAATTATGAGTTTTGCTTGATTGTTTGTTTGATTTAAAAAGCTTCTTCATGCCACAATTACAGTCGTCTCATTTTGAGTCGCAGACTCCTCGAACCTTATGGTTTCTTCTCTTCTAAAATAAATAGCTAAATCCAAAAATAATTAAACAAATCGTAAATCTTAAATATGCTGTATTCTCGTATTCTAAAAACAAGTTGAAGCTTGCGAAACGTGTATTAAACTATATTAATAAGTTTAGAATTAGTGCTTTTGGGGACAAAATTGTTAAAATTCAAAGTTTCCGCTCTATATTATTTTTAAATCTAATTATTATTTGTACCTTTGTGAACCACTCATTTTAATGTTATTTTTCAGTGTGTCCAAAGAAGATAGGAATATAATTGGTTTTACCATTTTCTTGAGAAAGAATTGTTTCTACATTTTATTATTTAGATATGGCAAAAAAGAAGAACAAAAACAAAGGTGGAGGTGCTCCGAAGCCTCTGTCGGACAAAGAATTCATAAAGCAAAAAGTTAGGAGTCTGCCAATAGGCAGATGCTTTTGTTCGTGTGATTTTGAATCTCGAGGAATAGGCTTTGTGATTGTAAGCCGTAAACATCAGAACGGCAAGACCAGTCTTGCCGTGTTTTTGCTCGACACGTTCTGCCTTGGAGTTAAAGACACTTATTATAAGCTCCGTCTTGATGATTATGAATTCGATGATTTCATAGCCGATTTGCCTAGCAGCGTTGAGCCATGTAGCTATGAGTTGGCTCATAACTGGGTTTACGAAGCAGAGCAATTTGCCAGTGAGGTAGGACTGGATCCCCACAAGGATTTCGCCATCACAAAATATTTTCTTGAGGAAGACACCGACGACATACCTATTATAGACCTTCCATTAGGAAAAGACGGTGAATATTTTCTAGTTGCAAAAGATCGGCTGGAAGCCAGCAAATACTTGCCTACTCTGAGGGAATATCTTGAAGATGATTTAAAATATATCATAATTGACGAAGATGACGACGATGATGGCTTCTATGATGATGACTTCTATGATGACGATGAGAGTTTGGATGGTGCTGAGGGAATATTGAGAGACATGATTAAAGACATACATACCAGCAAGATGTTCCGCTATTATGGTCCAGATACAGAATACACTTACAAACATCCAGAATACCCCGGCTCATATGAATTACATTCGACCGACGATCTGTTTGGACTGTTGAGGTTCGACCCTGACAATAGTCGTGATGTACGCAAATGGATTGACAAAATGTTATCGTTGCCTCATGATTTGCTGAGGCACGACCTCGAAAGCATTCTATGGTTCGTAATGGGACGTGACTGCGACAAGTCGCTCGACGATTTCGACGTATATCCCGATGATGAGGGATATATACTAATAAATTGTGTTACGCTTTTAGCTGAAGTAGGTAGCGGTGATTCCAGCTTGGATGTGATTCTTGAGATTATGCGTCAGAATGATAGTTTCACTGAATTCTATTTTGCTGACATCTCTGCAGAAATAATAGGCTACGCCATATTAAAGTTAGGCAAAAACCACCTTGACAAATTGATGTCGTTTGCCAAGGAAGAGGGATTGTTACACTATAATAAGATTGACGTTATATCAGCAGTAAAATACTTTGCCATCTACGATATGCTGCCAAGGGAAAACGTGATAGAATGGTATAGGGAACTATTGAAATTTGCAACGTCCACATTGCCAAAAACACAGTTTATAGACAGTTGCACTGCCGGTTTTATCGCGAGCAGTGTTCTTGATTTGCAAGCCCATGAATTGATTAATGAAGTAAGCGACATGTTCGAAACGGGACTGGTTGACGAAGGTGTATGCGGTGATTTTAATGATTTTATGTCAGAGCTGACGACGCCGGAGTTTCCTGGTGTTTCTGAAAAAATCAAGACAAATATTTATGATATCTATGATTTCCTGAGTAAATAATAAATGTTGGTACTAACCAAACAAATAGAAAAAGGGGACTTCAATTCAGAGTCCCCTTTATTTTTAGTCTTTTTCTTTTTTGAATTCAATGACAATGTCGTTGTCAAAATCAGCGGTGAAGCCATCCTCGGATTGAGTGATGATATTGAACGACTTGCAGAACTGGCATATCTTGAATAGTTCGTCGGCACGTTCCCTCACCACTTCGTCCATCATGCCCTCCACCATTCCATAAACAGTGTCCATCGTCTCGTCATTTTCAATCATAGCCCTCAAATCAGGGTCGTCGGTTGTCAGATTCTGAAGCGACACCGATATGCGGTCCTTGCTGAACGTACAGTCGATACGGTCGCCATTACGAGTGTAGTCACCCATGAACGCCAGCTGTCCTTCTACATCCACACCCTGGGCACCTGTCTCGAACTCCACTATCAAATCCATCTCCGAGCCCACGAAGAACAAGCCGAACTTCACGTCTATATCATATTCTATGTCCATCTCGTCAACGAATTCGTTTGCCTTCTGCTGATATTCGTCAGAGGCATAGTAAATTCCCGACAGCTCCTGTGCGTTTGCCATGGCTGAAACCATCATCGCCATGACCATTAAAAGCATTTTCTTCATAACTATATTTTTTAGAATTGTTATTCATCTGATTTGCAAATATAATAAACATTTTTCATCAATCGGCAAGTATTGCTAAAAACAATGAAATATTTATATAAAGACTTCAAGTTTGGGAAGTTATCGCTTCCTTTGAAAAGACTATTAATAAATAAATGAAGATGTTGTTTTTCTAAAAATTTGTTTAAAATATTTGTTAGATAAAGGTTTTTATTATTTAATTTTTAAAATTTAATAATTATCCTTAACTTTGTAATTCTTTTGGGATTCACGCCTGAAATCATATAAAAATCCCTTATTTTCAAAACATGAACGAAATCACAAAAATCGTGCTTACCGGAGGACCTTGCGCCGGGAAGACAACTGCGATGGTGAGAATCATTGAGCATTTCACAGGCCTTGGTTATCAAGTGTTTACCTTGCCTGAGATTCCCACTCTCTGCATACAAGCCGGGGTGAACTATCTGACCGATGATAGCGACTATCACTATCAAGCTGAAAAGGCCACATTGCAGATGCAACTTCACATGGAAGAACGTTTTATGGACGTAGCCAAGAAATGTGGAAAGCCTACACTCATTGTATGCGACCGCGGCACCATGGACATATCTACATACTTGCCGGAAGAAACTTGGCAAGCCCTCATGAACGACATCGGCACCAACACCATACAGTTGCGCGACTCACGCTACGATGCCGTGTTGCACCTCGTCAGCGCAGCCAACGGAGCAGAGGAGTTCTACACCACCGCCAACAATGCCGCACGCAGTGAGGATGCCAAGACTGCCCGTATGCTCGACATGAAGCTCATCACTGCCTGGAACGGACATCCTCACTTGAGGATTATCGATAACCGCGTGGATTTCGAGAAAAAACTCCGTGCCGTGATAAAGGAAATATCCAACGTGCTTGGTTTGCCTTCTGCAGTTGAATCGGAAAGGAAATATGTGGTGGAGGTAACGGGAGAACTCCCTGAAACGACTGAATCAGAGATTATCCAAACCTACCTGATATCCAATCCAAACACGGAAGTCCGTCTCAGAAAACGTGGATGGGAAGGTAGTTATGTGTATTTCCAGAGTGTCACGAAATATCTCTCCGAAACAGAAAAGATAGAGACAGAACGGCAAATCAGCCCATATCAGTACGTAACTTTGCTTCAGCAAGCCGACCACACACGCGAAACAATACGCAAGATAAGAAAAAATTTCGTATGGGAGAAGCAATATTTCGAACTCGACACATTCCTCGACCGCAACGACGGTCTCAACATACTGGAGATAGCCGGTGTGAAGAGTCCTGACAAAATCAAGTTTCCTCCTTTCATAAAAGTGATAGAAGACGTTACCGGAAACACAGACTATTTCAATGCAAACATAGCAAAGAAAAATTAATCATTATTATAACAAAATAAGGAGAATGAATATTGAGGAATGGATAATAGGCTTCAGCCATCCACTTGAAACAGAAGACTCTGCGACTACAATTCCTAATTTCTCATCCCTAATTAACCGACAAAAATGGATTTTGTAAAAGAACTAGAATGGCGTGGAATGATCCACCAGATGATGCCAGGCACCGACGAACTGCTTAAGAAGGAAAAGAATGTAGCAGCATACTTGGGAATCGACCCTACAGCCGACTCGCTTCATATCGGTCACCTCTGCGGAGTGATGATGCTTCGTCACTACCAAAGATGTGGTGGCAAGCCGTTTGCCCTCATAGGAGGAGCCACAGGCATGATAGGCGACCCATCAGGCAAAAGCCAGGAACGCAATTTGCTTGATGAAGAGACACTTGCCCATAATGTGAAATGCATAAAGGCACAACTCAGCAAGTTTCTCGATTTTGAAAGCGACGCTCCGAACAAGGCAGAACTCGTGAACAACTACGACTGGATGAAAGATTTCACATTCCTGGATTTCGCTCGCGACATAGGCAAACACATCACCGTGAACTACATGATGGCAAAAGAATCTGTTCAGAAACGTCTGAACGGCGAAGCACGCGATGGACTGTCATTCACGGAATTCACATATCAGTTGCTTCAAGGATATGATTTCTATTATCTATGTGAGCACTACAACTGCCGTCTTCAACTCGGAGGCGCCGACCAATGGGGAAACATCACAACCGGTTCGGAGTTGATCCGCAGGATGTCGGGCAAGGAATGTTTCGCACTCACCTGCCCTCTCGTCACCAAGAGCGACGGGCGCAAGTTTGGCAAGACGGAAAAGGGTAATATATGGCTCGACCGCAACCGCACATCACCATACCAGTTCTATCAGTTCTGGCTCAATGTGGCAGACGACGACGCAAAGAAATTCATAAAGATATTCACATCGCTTCCACAAGAAGAAATAGACGCCTTGATTGAAGAACACGATCAAGATCCAGGCAGAAGAGTTCTTCAAAGAAAACTAGCACAGGAAGTGACGGTAATGGTTCATTCTCAGGAGGACTATGAAATGGCAGTGGAGGCTTCCGGCATCCTGTTTGGCAAAGCCACCAAGGAAGCTTTGCTCAAACTGGACGAGCAGACGCTTCTCGACGTGTTCGACGGAGTACCTCACTACGAAGTGGACAAATCCTTGTTTGAAAATGGCATAAAAGCCATTGAACTCACAACCGACAACGCACCAATCTTCCCATCGAAGGGTGAAATGAGAAAACTTACTCAAGGTGGAGGTGTAAGCATCAACAAGGAAAAGATATCCGACCCTAATGTGTCTTTGACTACAAACGACCTTTTAGACGGCAAATATCTGCTTGTACAACAAGGCAAGAAGAAATACTTCCTTGTGATTGCCAAGTAGCCAAAGGAACTTTAATATCCCAGGAAAACCTTGGGAATTGCCAGCATCCATTGATTTAAAGACCATACACAAACTAAGATGGCACCCCAAACGGAGTGCCATCCTTTTTATGTGTATTTCACTATTTATTCAACAACCGTCATTTGTTTAGCCTTTGAGAAGTCACGTCCGACAGAATAGCCCTCAATATTTTCCGAACTCTCCATCTTCGCGTTCTTTTCCACTTGGTTTGTACTGTCGGCAGCAACGCCATCTCGCTGTTTGCCGTAGTAGTTCCATGAAGTGTAGTCGTAATAATATCCGTCATCGTAGATTCTACCGTTGCTCCACCATTCCCAATCATTATAAGAATAATATTCATCGTAAGTGTAATAATTGTTGTAATCGTCATAATAATAGTCGGACAATTTGTAAAGTCCATAAATGTCCCCGTGAATGGTGAACGACATTGTCTTACGTCCTTTTGAGTAATAGAACCTATAGTCTGGCAATTCTATGTCGAGTCCGTGGTTGCCAGGGTATTCCAAATACAGAATGCGATCCTGAATCCACCAGCGGAAATAATAATTCTGGTGATGATAAGGGCATCTGTTGTCGAAATAATCTATTTCCTCGCCATACCCGTGTGTCGCATACTCATAATCCGGATAAAACGCCATATACGTGCTTGCGGCATAATAATCCCAATTTCCCAAAGTGATAGTCACTCCCATATCTCCAACCCATTCTCCTGACAGGTCGATAGAGTCGAGAACGTCATCGTCACACGATGTGAACAGTGTGGAGCCTGCAAACAATAGGCTAACCAACATCATATAAATGTAGAGCTTTTTCATAACGATATTTTTTAGATTAAAACAGGTATTTACAATAATTATATACAAAGATATGCTAATTTTACTTTTTTTACAATTATTATGACATAATTATCTAATAAAAAGTTTAAATCAGTCCGTAAATTCTGTAAAATATTATTAACTTTGCATTACAAAATCTTTACAAACATTCTGATTACAAATTCTTGTAAAAATGGCTGAAGAAACGTCTAAACATCACCACCATCATTCACATGATTCAAGACCAGGCTCGAAAAGTTCAAAGAAATCACATAACTCGACAAAGAAATCCAAAAGTTCAAAGAGTTCAATCAGTTCCACATCTAAATCCAGGAGAGACGTCAACATCTGCATAGCCCTGAACGGATTGCTAATATTTGTTGCCATTGCGTTAGGCATAATGTCAAAGGGTTGTTCTTTATTTGGGGTTGGGATATTCGCCATGTTTAACCTTCCATTGTTATTTTTGGCATATTTCTCTTTGAAACTGAGGAAAATTCCCAGTTATGAATATAAGGCAGATGTTTACAAACACCGAAGCGTCTCAATGCTCACTATAGCGTTGCCAATAGCATTGATACTTTCAGGAATTCTTCTGATAATGGGATGCAACAGGATAGACGACGACACTATGACCGTAGGAGCATTACCACTTATCCTGGGCGGACTATGTGGAGCCATAGTCAATGGACTTAGTCATTTCCTGCTTAACAAAGCGAAAAGCAAAACAACAGCATGTAGGGTTGTCCATGTCAACTTCATGATAGGAGCATTCATTTCCACAGCATCATTCATAGCAGGCATATTACTGTTAGTGAACGAGAAATTCATAAATTCCGACCCATACGTGACAATTCTTATCTCTATAGGCATAATAGTTACAGCAATATGGGTTTTACACACTTTCATAAAGAAAGGTTTCCACATGCTTCCAAAAGACGTGGAAATAGAGCAAGTCATCAGCGTCATTAAACTGAATGAAACCGTTAAAAATTATAAGCACCTGAATATATGGACCAACAACGCAGAAGAAGTGGAACTGTCCGTTCATCTTTCATTGGACGACATGGACAAGGTTAAGGTAGTAAAAGACGAAATCAAGGAGGGTCTTCGTAATATGGGCATAGACATCGTGACCTTGGCGTTTAAGAAGCACAAGGAAGACTAAAAATTAAAGAGAGTAAAATAACGCAAAGATGAGGATATGCAGGGGAAATGACATATCCTCATTATCATTTATAGACAATGACAAGATTATATCTATTTCGTCACGGACAAACAGAAGAAAACATAAGGCACATCCTTCAGGGGCACATGCCAGGCACCCTGTCGGAAGAAGGCAAGCGACAATCTATTCAGGCCGCATCCGCTGTTGAGGCTCTGAAAGTGGATGTAGTGCTCGTAAGTGACTTGAAGAGGTGCGTTGACACATATAAGTTGCTGAAGGAGCAAATACCTTCGTTACCAGACATGATTACCACTAAACTTCTGCGAGAACGAGGATGGGGCTCAGCTACAGGCATGATTGCAGATGGAACAAAAAAGATAAAAATACCTTCAGACGCTGAAAGTTCAAACGATTTGAAAGCACGCGCCCGAATTTTCATTGATTTCGTGAAATCTACTTACCCCGACAAGAAAGTGCTTGCAATCAGCCACGGACTATTCTGCCGCTTCATTCAAGCAGTTCTTTACAATAAAGAAATACCAAAAATAGAACGAATGCAAAATGCAGAAATAAGAGAAATCGACATTTATTAGTCCAAATCGAGGCTCAGCGGAAAATCAATGGGGAGATTCTGTGCCCAACAGATGCTACATTGAAGCCGCCACATAGCGTTGTCTTCATTTATTTTGCCTTCGGTGTGACGTTGGGATGCTCAATGGGATTCCGAAAACGAAATTGGGAGTTAAGGATATGGGGCTAACATTACAACACATTCATTGCCGCCACGATAATGAAGTAGCGGGTGAATTTTCCAATGCTAGTTGTGAGGAAAACCGTCAAAGGATTACATTTCAACAATCCCAGAGAAAGCGAGATCATAGTACCTATAACAGGCAGGAACGTCAGAATCCCCATCCATCCGCCATACTTGGAAGTCCACCCCTTTACTTTTCGAAGACGTCCTGCCCTGACTCGAAATAATCGCGCAATCTTCTCAATGTCACCTTTAGTGCCTATGTAATAGTTGGTCATAGAGCCCAGAATGTTGCCAATCGAAGCGGACACGAGCGTTGCCCAAGGGTTGATTCCAGTTGTCAACAGCAAAGCCACCATCACTGCTTCAGAACTAAATGGTATGAAAGAGCCGGCTATATAGGCACAGACGAACATGCCAATAACACCATAATCTATGAAAAACTGATTAAGCGATTCCACGACACTAAGAATTACAGGTTAGTTTATCATAACCATGCCTACCAGCTAAGGCTTTATGAAAATGCTTGTTACAAACCATGCAACGGCCACACTAAACCAAATAACATCGTAGGTCCTTCCTTTGGAGAAAGAACACAGACGCCCCCATAGCATTGAAGCATTAATCATGAACAAAGGAAAAATGTTCATATATTGCTCAGGTTCAGCCCACAAATAAAACAGTAATGCCACACCTTGAAAACAAACGACATAATAGCTTATTCGCGCTTGACTGCGGTTTTGATGTATGTTGATAAAGAAATCAACACCTCCGACAATGAACATGACTGCCACTATCCAAAATGCCCAAATTTGCTTAGGAGACAAGATTTCAAAACCCGCTCCACCAAATGCGTTAACTTGCTGAAGATGGGTATTGAATACCTCCATGTCACCAAAAGCATAAGTTATTATTCCCCAGAACCAGTAAGGCAGCATCAGTCCCAAAACAGAAGCGACCAATGATTTGAGTTTAAACGAACGCAATATCATAAGCGATATTACATTCACGATAAAGAGCCAAATGATTTGAGGGCAAACCAGAGATGCGATTCCCAACATCAGATTAACCGAGAAAGCCAATATCGACGTTTGACGGGATTGATATGTACCAAACAGGATAAGATACCCTATAAGATAACAAATCATGACCAACTGTGACTTCTGCAAAGGATGTAAAAACATGGCCATCGCAATGAGGAGCATGAATGTCATGCTTATGGTCCGGTCTGTGTTGCTCAGGAATGCGTAGCGACTATTAATTTCCGCCAAAAGATAGATTGCCACTACACACACAAAAAGACCCAACGTGTAATCAACAAATGGTGTCAACAGAACATCGTGGGGTAGTTTTCCACCCAATCCAAGCCAGCCGTTAAGGATCCATGTGATAAGGGAAAATCCTAATGAAATAGGCCATACCAATTTATTTCTAGCGTATGTCTGGAGCATGATTTAAAGCAAGAAATTGTTGTTATTGAACAATTTAATGGTTAAGAAGAATAGATTCTATAAATCCTTGCCAATGTCTGAACGGAAATATTTCTTGTTGAAATGTATTTTTTTAGCTTCCGCGAATGATTTCTCAAGAGCCTCCTGTTTGTCTTTGCCGTATGAACTGACTGCGATTACTCGTCCTCCAGCCGTAACGGTTTGTCCATCTTTTTGAGTTGTTCCCGCATGGAAAATGACAGAGCCGTCCACATCTTCTATCCCTGTTATCGGAAAGCCTTTTTCATAATGTTCGGGATAGCCACCCGAAACCAACATCACACATACGGCAGAACGAACGTCAATCTCTATGTCACGCTCACCAAGAGTGCCATTTGCGACAGCCTCAAACAAATCGACCAAATCACTTTTTAGACGAAGCATGACAGTTTCGGTTTCCGGGTCACCCATACGTACATTATACTCAATAACCATAGGGTCGCCAGATTCAGCACAAGAATATTTTCTGTCGACTTTAATTAAGCCAAAGAAAATGAATCCCTTATATTCGATACCCTCATTTGCAAGTCCGACAATAGTAGGACGAATGATGCGTTCTTCCACTTTTCGCATAAACTCATCGTCAGCAAACGGAACAGGAGACACGCTCCCCATTCCTCCGGTATTTAGGCCCGAATCGTGTTCGCCAATCCGCTTATAGTCTTTTGCAACTGGAAGGATCTTGTAGTCTTTTCCGTCAGTTAGTACGAACACCGAACATTCCATACCACTTAAAAACTCCTCAATCACAACCGTACTACTGGCATCTCCGAACATACCTCCCAGCATTTCAGCCAGTTCTTTTTTTGCAGAATCCAAATCCGGAATAATCAGAACACCTTTCCCCGCACATAAGCCATCAGCCTTAAGGACGTAGGGCGGAGAAAGAGTCTCCAAAAAATCATACGCCTCTTGAAGCTCCGACGATTTAAATGACCGGTAAGCCGCAGTTGGGATTCCATGACGGTTCATGAATTCCTTCGCAAATTCCTTTGATCCCTCAAGAGTGGCTCCCATCTTTGACGGTCCAATAACAGGAATGGAATTCAAACGTGAATCGTTCTTGAAAAAATCGTATATCCCTTTCACCAGAGGATCTTCAGGACCGACCACAACCATATCAACATGGTTATCCAAAACGAATGTTGCAACCGACTGGAAGTCATCAGCCTTGATGGCGACATTCTCGGTTGGAACAAACCGACGGTTTGAAGTCTTGTCGTTAAAACCTATTGCACACGTTCCCGCGTTACCAGGAGCGATGAAAAGTTTCTCAGTCATGGGACTTTGACTGATTTTCCAAGCCAAAGCATGTTCACGACCTCCACTGCCTAAAAGAAGTATTCTCATATTTATTCAGTAAAAAATGAATGTTGGTTGTTTATGAGTGATATTGCATCATTTCCTTTTATCGCCCCTTCGCTTGGCGGGGTTTCTTGAAGAATGTTTTCTTGCGGCCATTTCTTCACGGTCAAACCGGTTGAAGTCCTCCACCTGGAAATCAATTGAGCGGTCGCCCCATTTGAAATTATGGCGATTCAACCGTGGCTCCTCATTTCCATCGTATTGAGGCTTACGACAGTCACGGTCATTTTTCTTTCCAGCTCGACGTTCGGGACGCGACTTGAAATAATGTTCATTGTCTTTTGAACCTTCACCTCTCCACGATTTTCCGTCGAAGTCACCATCCGCCTTCATTTTATGTGGTTTGAAATGGGCATTCCTTCTACGTTCCTCATCCGACTTTATTTCATACCCGTCTTCTCTCAGGTCCTTCAATTTTCCATCGAACACTTGATACTTGCGTAATTCGCAAGGTATGGAACCGTTATATAGTGCAATTTTAGTTGAAGGTCGGAAACCTATAGCGGCAAAACATTCTTCATGAGCACTCAAAATCCACGCATCGTTTCCCACAAAATTTTGCTTCAGACGGGCTCCAATAGTTCTGTATAGATCGAGTATGTCCTCAGTAGTTATGCGTTCGCCATAAGGAGGGTTTGTAATAATCATGGATTTCTGCCTTGGCTGTTCGAACTCATAGAAATCCTGTTGCTGGATGTCAACAACATTAATAACGCCAGCCGACTTGGCATTTTCAATTGCGGTGGCAACCGCATTTCGGTTTATGTCATAACCATAGATTTTGTACTCAAAATCACGTTCTTTACTGTCGTCATTATATATTTTTCCCAACAACTCCTCATCAAAGTCGTTCCAACGCTCAAATCCGAATTCTTCACGGAACACTCCCGGATAAATGTTCTGCGCTATCAGGGCCGCTTCCACAAGGATCGTACCAGAACCACAGAATGGATCAATCAAATCACACTGTGCATCCCAACCACTAAGCATGATAAGTCCGGCAGCCAACACCTCATTAATCGGAGCTTTGACTGAACCTACCCTATATCCGCGTTTATGCAGACTTTCACCAGAACTGTCGAGAGCAATCGTTACAAGATCTTCGCTTATATGTACGTTGATTCTTATGTCGGGATTGCTTATGCTCACATTTGGCCGTTCTCCAGTCTTTTCCCTGAAATAATCTGCTATGGCATCTTTCACCCTATAAGCCACAAATTTAGAATGTCGAAAATTTTCAGAGAAGACTACAGAGTCAATCAGAAACGTTTGTTTCACGTCCATTATCGACTCCCAATCCATCTTACGTGCCACTTCATATACCTCATCAGCGTCAGTAGCCTTGAACTCCTTTATAGACTTCAACACCCTGACTGCCGTTCGAAGGCAGAAATTAGCTCTATAAAGCATCTCCTGATCACCTGTAAATGAGACCATGCGATTGCCAATCTGTACGTTGTCGGCACCCAACTCAATTATTTCTTTGGCCAACAACTCTTCCAGTCCCTGGAACGTTTTTGCAATAATCTTAAAATCCATGGATTGATATGATATTATTTAATTTGTTCTTTAGCATCTCTGCGAGAAGCGGGATTCTGAACGACTTGTACCCCTGAAGGCACATCTTTAGTAACCCAAATATTTCCACCTATAACCGCACCTCGTCCAATTGTAATTCTTCCGAGTATTGTCGCATTGGAATATATCACGACATCGTCCTCTAATATTGGATGACGAGGAATACCCTTAATAGGGTTTCCGTTTTCGTCAAGAGGGAAACTCCTTGCTCCCAATGTAACACCCTGGTAAAGCTTCACATTACGTCCGATAATGCATGTCTCTCCTATTACGACTCCCGTTCCGTGGTCGATAGTGAAGGACTCGCCAATCTGTGCCCCAGGGTGAATGTCAATACCTGTCTCAGAATGAGCCATCTCCGTAAGCATTCGTGGTATCAGTGGCACTCCAAGCATGAGCAGTTGATGAGCAATGCGATAATTCATCAATGCCTTGATCACGGGGTAGCAAGCAATGATTTCCCCATTGCTTTTGGCTGCGGGATCACCATTATATGCAGCCTGTACATCCGTTGTCAGGATTTCACGCAAACATGGCAGACATCCCACAAACTCAGACGTTATCTTCTCAGCCTTCTCTTCAGAGTCAACACATTTCAGTTCCTCATACTCCAGACTAATCGCAATTTGCCTTCTCAACAAGCGCGACAGACGATCTACCCTCACTCCTATGTAATATTTGAGAGTATCGGCATAAACAGGAGTTTCTCCATAATGGTATGGGAAGATTATATCCCTTGCTATATCCACCATTTCAGCTATGACCCTTTCCGAGGGCATACGAAAAACCCGAGAATCCTTGTCAAACAATTTCGACAACGTATTCACGTCCGACAGTTGATCTACAGACTTTGTTATTATTGAATGATCCATTAATTTAGTTTATAAGTGAACGAGTTTACAAGTAAACCAGTTGGTAGTTAAAATGAATTGTTTTCATGAACGTCAACCGTCATTTCAGGTATTTGTCCATAATTTCTTGGGCACTTTCGTCACCCAAAGATTTTGCTTTCTCAAGGTTTTCACGCGCACCGGCGTTATCCCCTTTCTGAATCAATGCATATCCCAGCAAACGATAAGCCTGTGCCATATCGGGTTTAAGATTTATGCACTTTCTGGCAGCATCTATGCTTTCGTCAATCTGACTTACTCTCAAATGCAACGAACTCTTTTCCAAGAGATATTCGGGGTTTTCCGGTTTCATGCTCACTGCCATGTTGATGTCCTCAATAGCCTGCTGGAACATTCGCGCATTAGTCTCCAGCACACAGCGGTCATAATAGAACTGGTCGCTCACCTTATTGTTTTTCAGATAAAGGAACTTGTTGAAATCAGCCACTGCCTTGCGATATTGTCCTCCCGATTCATATAAAAGCGCACGTTGCATCACGTATGGAGCGGCATCAGCTGGCAGCGGTTCTTGAAATTCGGCTATGGCAGAATCCAAAAGCGCTATTTGCACATCAAGGCTGTCTCCCGCCAGTCCATGTTGCAGACTGCTAGCCATAAAGATGGCCGGGCCACGAAAAGGTCCGTTGTTTATCTCGTCGTAGATAGCAATTGCGCCACGATAATCACCCTTACTGCTCAATATCTTCGACTTCAGAATCTGGTGATCCACTTTCTGTCTGATTACAGCAAGCCGTTTGACCGAATCCATTTCAGAGGAAATCTGAGGTTCCAATTCTGCGATTGCCTTATCAACATACGACAAAGCCGTATCATAGTTCCATTTGTCGTACGCCGGTTCCGGCTGGTAAAGCAATTTTGTATAAATCACATCGGCTACTTTGGAATATGACGTGCTCTTGTCGGTTGACAACTCAATATGTTTCTTGAGGCATTTGTCTGCCTCGTCAAAGCGATGCAGGTCGATGAGAGGTGTTGCGCGTCGATAATAACCCTCAGCATTGTCGGGAAATTTTTCCACGAACTGGTCGCACAAATCTATATACTCCGCATCGTCAGCGGTTTTTTGACGGAAGAATAGATATACAAGCGATTCCTCTGCATTGTCGGGCAGAGCCTTTTTAATATGTATGAAATTAAGGGCCAAAGCGGCATTCCTTGTTTGTATGGCAGCCATTGACAAAGATTTAGCCATAGATGCATCCACAACACCACTTTTACCACCTACGGAAGACATTATAATGCCAATGAGTTCACCCGTGTCGGTGAATGCTCCACGTCCCACCTGTTTTCCATCAAATTCAGTGCTCGCTGTGTAATACCCATATTTCGACTCTACCAGTTCCTTTTTTTCTATGGTGGATAGAGGAACGACATTGGGCTTATTGGCAAAATAGCCTATGGAATAAATTTTATTTCCCCTGTTCACCACTGTAGGCGAAGCAATTGTCAGGGGAGTTGTTTTGTTGTTATCTATGTTGAATTTCACCAACCCGTACAAATTATCGGCACCCAAGATTCTCAACACATTGCTTTTCTTGCCTTTCATATCGACTACTACGGCACTATATGCATCCCTAAAGGTTTCGTAATCAGAAATGACGACACCGTCTGCGGATACCACATACCCCACTCCTTCATGAATCATTTCCTGATTCTGGTTATATGCAATCACGGAAACTATTGATTTCTGTACTTTCTTATACCAACTTGGAGTAGCCGCATCCTGCGCTTTACACATTACTGAGACCAATAATGAGATGGAGAAAAAAAGAAGTTTTTTCATGTTGTTCTATTTTTTACGAAACACAACCCGTGAAGTGATTATGGTAGAATCTTTTTCATTAATTAATTTTTACTCAACGTTATCTTTTATTGTTTAACAACTCCTTGGCGTTTGCTATGGCAGCATCGGTTATTTCCGAGCCACTGAGCATGTGGGCTATCTCGTCCACACGTTCTTCATCACATAGTTCTATGATTTTGGATGTGGCCATATCGCCATTTTCGTCCTTGAATACCCTGAAATGATGGCTTCCCAAAGATGCAATCTGAGGCAGATGGGTAATGCTAACCACTTGACGGCCATTCTCGCCCATGGCGTACATGATTTCAGCCATCTTCTCGGCGATTTTTCCAGACACCCCGGTATCTATCTCATCAAAAATGATTGTTGGCAGTTTCACGGCATCGGCTATCAATGACTTCAGCGACAACATGACACGTGCCACCTCTCCACCAGATGCCACCTTTGCCACATCCTGAAGCAGACCATTCTTATTGGCAGAGAAGAGGAACGTCACGCTGTCAGCCCCTTTTCTCGTTAGGGAATCGACATCCGACTGTATGTCGATAACAAATCGGACATTGGGCATTCCCAGAGATTGCAGTCGAGCCACCATCAACTCTTCAATTTTCCTTGTGGTGCACTTACGTTTTTCAGACAACACAACAGCCTTCGCCACAGCCTCGGAATGTATGGTCTGCAACTTTTTTCGCAGTTCTTCTATTAGTTGCTCACTATGGTCAATTGAATGAAGACGTTGCTCCAGTTCCTGTCGGATTGATTTCAATTCGGCTACGCTGTCCACATTATGTTTACGCTCAAGAGTATAGATGAGGTTGAGACGCTCCTGTATTTCCTGCAAGCGCAAAGGATTGGATTCAATGCGATCGGAAGCAGAATCAATCTCATCCAGGATGTCCTTCAGCTCAATATAGCATGAGTCGAGGCGCTCCGCCAATGGCTCTATGTCACGGAATTTGTCTGTGATGGAAACAAGGCTGGACAGTGAGCGTTTCAATGCAGTAAGCACATTGTCACGATCGTCACCACTTTCTCCACCTATCAACTCGGATGCTTTGAACAGTTCAGAACGTATTTCTTCCGTATGTTCAAGCACCTCCGATTCCCTCTCCAACAATACTTGCTCATTATCTTCTGAGAGAGCAGCTTCTTTCAGCTGTTCATATTGGAATCGCCAATAATCTTCATCCTCATGACTTCGTCTCGAGTCCTCAATGGCTTTATTCAGCCTTGCCTGAGCACTGCGATATTCATCATACAAGGATTGGTATTCGGTTAGCACGTCATGCGAGTCAGCGATGATGTCGAGCACACGAATTTGGAAATCCTCTGTATTGAGTAATAAATTTTGGTGCTGAGAGTGGACGTCAATGAGTTTGTCACCTATTACTTTCAGTAACGAGGCCGTTACAGGAGTGTCGTTGATGAATGCGCGACTTTTACCAGAGATGGTGAGTTCTCGCCGTATGACACATTCGGAACCGTCGAAATCCAAGTCGTTCAATTCGAAAAACTTTTTCAAATCATATGAAGAAACATCAAATTCCGCCTCTACCACGCATCGTTTCTCACCGGTCTTTATGGCTTTCACGTCTGCACGCTGACCTTTGAGCAAGCCTATGGCACCCAAAATAATCGATTTACCGGCACCAGTCTCTCCTGTGACGACAGAAAAGCCTTTGTGCATGACAATGTCCAGTCGGCTTATCAAAGCATAATTTTCAATATGTAATGACTTGATCATTGAAAATACCAAATATCTATTGGCCATGAGTAGTTTCACAGCAAGTAGAAGTGCTGAAACCAGAACTCTGAATTGCAAAGTTAAGAAAAAAAACTCACATATTGCCCTCATTATGTTTTTTTATGATATTGAATGGCTTTGTATTCACAGAAAAACATTAGTTTTGCAGAAACGTTCATTTTTGAAATCATGAAACATCTATTTATCTTTCTGTTCATCTCTGCAACAGCCCTCAAAGTGTCAGCACAAAGAATCGTAAGCGGCACATCCTGGTTTGACCAAAACGGGAACACCGTGAACGCCCATGGAGCCAACATCATACGCGATGGTGACAAGTGGTGGATGTTTGGCGAATACAAACTCGACAAGTCAAATGAGTTCAATGGCTTCAGTTGCTATTCGTCCACCAATCTCACAGATTGGGAATTTGAAAGGATGGCTCTTCCGGTCCAGCATGATGGCATTCTCGGCAGCCAGAGGATTGGCGAACGCCCAAAAGTGATGAAATGTCCGTTAACAGGCAAATACGTAATGCTCATGCATAGCGACAACGCCACCTACAACGACCAACGGACTGCCATTGCAATATCCGACAGGGTAGATGGGGAATACACTTTCTTGGGGCCCTTGCTTCATAAAGGCAAAGAAATGCGCTATTGGGACATAGGCACTTTCCAAGACAATGACGGCACCGGCTACCTGCTCGTGAACCATGGGAAGATTTACCGTCTTGCCGACGACTACATGACTGTAGATACACTTGTCGCTACCATCTCTGGTGCCGGAGAGTCGCCTGTTATGTTCAGGCATGGCGACACTTACTTCTACATAACCTCCAACCTCACCAGTTGGGAGCGAAATGACAATTATTACTACACCTCCAAATCCGTTGAAGGCCCATGGACTAAAAAAGGGTTGTTGTGTCCCAAAGGCAGACTGACCTGGAATTCACAATGTTCATTTGTTCTGCCAATAGAGACGACGGAAGACACCATTTACATGTATATGGGCGACCGTTGGAGTTATCCTCATCAGGGAAGTGCCGCAACATACGTATGGCAACCACTCAACATCTACAACGACGAGATAAGCATCCCCGAATATCATCAGGCATGGATTCCATCGTCGATTGCCATGGAGAAATATTTGGTAACCACATGCCTGCAACAAGAATATCATAGCGAAGAAGAAATGCTTTTCCGGGATTGGAAACGCAAAACTCCTAATTTCCACTCAAGCTATCCCAACAAGAAATTTGTCAAGACATTCCGTGGAACTCGAATCGGCTTTATGGGGAACACAAATTCCCAAAGCGGTTATGGCAAAGTAACCATACTAAGCAGCAAAGGCGACACCGTGCACACAGCCTTAGTGGATTTCTACAGCCTCACTCCAACATTCGACATACGATACATATCTCCCGCACTGCCTAAGGCAAAATACAAATTGGTTGTTGAACCAACAGGTGAAAGTCCCGTTTGGTTCGACAAACGTCAAAATCGCTTTGGGTCAACCGGCACAGATGTTGACGTGCGGTATTTGTATGTGAAATGAAGATTGGCGGGTCTTCTAAATTTATGACTTGTCTGTGCAAGATTAGTGCACAGACTCGTAAAATTAAATAAAAATTTTGTGTTTTTGAATACTGACAAGAAAGATTATTGCCTGTTTTTCAAATTCCTGCGCAAAGGCATATCAATTCTACAGGGTTTTTGGTCGTAATTTTAAGTTTTATGCACGTTTTTTTCAAAATTCAAGACTACCTGCAAAAAATCAAGAATTGAAGAATTTTAGGATTTGTTTACTGGCGCAACGGGTGTTATGTAAATAAGTTTCTGTGCTTTTCGTCTGTCGTTTTTTGCTTGTGCCCGTTTTTTCATCTTGTCGTAAAGTTCTGCGCGTTGAAGATAATGTTGTGGGTTTTTCGGTTCGAGTTCGATGGCACGGTTTAGGTCAATTAAAGCAAGTTCCCGCATATTAAGGTCCTCATACATGGATGAGCGGACGACATACAATTCCGCCTTGTCGGGATAAGCGGCAATAAGGAAATCCATTCTTGTCAGGGCCTCCCTCGTCTTGTTTGTTTTTTGAAGGACAAGCGCGACGCCCATTGCTGAAGGATAGTCGTTGGGATTGATTTTCAGTACCTGTTCATAGTCTTGGCGAGCCTTGTCGTAGTCACGCTTCTGGAAATAAGAATATCCTCTTCTATTCAAAGCCGTGACGTTGGACGCATCCTTTTCAATGATAGAAGTATAGTCGAGTATTGCCCTATCATAGTTTTTCATGTTTAGATTAAGGTTTCCCCTCGAGAATCGCATCGGCACCGATTCTGGTTGCATTTCTATTGCCTTAGAGTAGTTGTACACCGCTTCTTCCAGCATCTTCTTGTCGTTGACGTTCTGCCAATACATCATCTCCTGCACATGTGCCAGATTATGGTATGCCAATGCGTTTCGATAGTCGTTCGGATTGATTTTCAGTGCCTGCTTATAAAGTGATTCCGATTTTAACAAACTGTCATGTTGTGCGGCAAGCAATGCTTGTTCAACCAGTTCCTCGTAGTTCTGTGAGAATATCGTTACCGGAATTGCCAAAAACGATAAAAATACTATATGTTTTGTTATCCTCATAAAATCCATAGTTAGTCACTTCCCTCGTTTATTCTCCATTTTCATATTTCATTGTTCTTTTTTAATACCCTTTCCTGTACCTGTCTTCATCCTTATCCTCAAGCATCGACAGGTAGGAATTATAACGGCTTAGGCTAATGTCATGGTTTTCCACAGCCGCAATCACGGCACAACCTGGTTCGTGTGTATGCGTGCAATTATTGAAACGACAATTGCTTGAAACCCTGAAAATTTCTTTAAAATAATGTCCCACTTCCTCTTTTTCCATGTCGAACGTGCCAAATCCCTTAATACCTGGAGTGTCGATTATATATCCTCCTCCGTCAACAGGATACATTTCAGAGAATGTTGTCGTATGTCTTCCAGTCTGGTAAGCATCCGACACCTCGGCGGTCTTCAAGTCAAGATCAGGGAAAAGTCGGTTTATGAGCGTGGATTTCCCCACTCCGCTGTTGCCGCTTAGCAGAGTTATATTTCCCACCAACATATTTCTCAGTTCCTCAACTCCCGTTCCTTCAGTCGCAGACACTTTACGGCATTGATAGCCTACTACGTCATATAGGTTTAGCATTGCTTTCAGGAGTTTCTCATCCTCTTCGTCCATCAAGTCTATTTTATTAAACACCAATACAACAGGAATCCTATATGCTTCCGCCGATGCAAGGAAACGGTCGATGAATGTAGTGGATGTTTCGGGATGCCGAAGAGTTACAATCAGAAAACACTGATCGACATTAGCTGCAATTATATGCGATTGTTTCGACAAGTTGATAGACTTTCGGATCACATAGTTCTTACGGTCATCAATCGAAGTTATCAAGGCGGTGTTATCGGCTAAGGGATTGAATTCCACATAGTCGCCTATCGCCACGGGATTGGTGGAGCGGATTCCCTTTATGCGGAAATTACCCTTCACCTTAGCATCCCATAACGTTCCGTCATCAGCCGATACGGTGTACCAGCTGCCGGTATTTCTAACAACGAGTCCGTGCACTATACAGTCATGATTTCCTTGTTCTTGGCTTCGAGCATAGTGTCAATCTTCTTGATATACTTATCGTGTATCTTCTGACATTTTTCCTCACCATCTTTTGCCAAATCTTCAGGAACACCGTTTTTTGTGCATTTCTTCAGTTTCTCAATAGCGTCACGTCTTGCGTTTCTGACAGAGATCTTAGCCGTCTCTGCTTCTTTGTTGCACTGCTTCGTAAGTTCCTTACGGCGTTCTTCCGTAAGGACTGGTATGCCCAGGCGAATTACCTCGCCGTTGTTTTCAGGCATGATGCCAACAGAAGAATTGATTATGGCACGTTCAATTTCCTTAATCATGGTCTTATCCCAAGGCTTGATGGCAATGCTGCGTGCGTCAGGGGTTGTAAGACTTGCCACATTGCTAAGCGGGACCATACTGCCATAGCTATCCACACGTACGCCATCGAGGATGTGGACATTAGCTTTGCCGGCACGTATTCTGCTGAGCGACTCCTCCAAATGCATTGAAGCCATTCCCATTTTCTCTTCGGCTTCGTCGAGATATTTTTTTACTTCATCCATAGTTGTTTTTGTTTACGAGCGGGCTGGGTCGGTAGCAAACATTTAGTCTAAGGACACCAACAATCCAGTCCTCTCAATTATATATTAGTTCAGTCATTTCAAAATGGTGCAACCCTCACATGGCTTGAGTTGTTTGAAGAAATCGTTTCCCTTGTCGTCAACCAAAATGAATGCAGGGAAATCCTCAACTTCGATTTTCCAGATCGCTTCCATTCCGAGTTCTGGATATTCCACGCATTCAATCGACTTAATGCTTGACTGCGACAACACTGCAGCCACGCCGCCAATGGTGCCGAGATAGAATCCGCCATGCTTCTTGCAAGCATCGGTAACCACCTGGCTACGGTTGCCCTTGGCAATCATCACGAGCGAGGCACCGATGGCTTGGAATTCATCCACGTATGGGTCCATTCGGTTTGCCGTAGTCGGTCCCATCGATCCACAAGGATAACCTTCCGGGGTCTTTGCCGGACCTGCATAAAGAACGGGATATTTCTTGAAATAGTCAGGCATTCCTTCTCCTGCGTCGAGACGGGCTTTCAGTTTAGCGTGTGCTATGTCACGCGCCACGATGATTGTTCCTTTAAGGTTCACACGTGTAGAAACCGGATATTTAGTCAACTCAGAACGCACGGCGTCTATTCCCCGGTTGAGGTCTATCTCTATTCCCTTGCCACCTTCTCCTGGACAGCAATATTCCTCTGGAATCAGTTCAGCAGGATTAGCATCCATCTTCTCAATCCAAATGCCGTCCTTATTGATTTTAGCCTTTATGTTACGGTCGGCAGAACAGCTCACACCCATACCAATTGGGCAGCTGGCACCATGGCGAGGAAGCCGAACCACTCGTATGTCGTGTGCAAGATATTTACCGCCGAACTGTGCACCCAGTCCTATCTTATATGCTTCCTTAAGCAGTTTCTCTTCGAGTTCCACATCTCGGAATGCTCTACCCGTCTCGTCGCCTGTAGTAGGAAGGGAATCGTAGTATTTGATAGAAGCGAGCTTCACGGTCAGCAGGTTTTTCTCAGCCGAAGTGCCACCAATCACGAAAGCGATGTGATAAGGCGGGCAAGCGGCAGTTCCGAGGCTCTTCATCTTCTCAACCAAGAACGGCAACAGTGTGCCCTCATTCTGGATGGTGGCCTTAGTCATAGGATAGAAATATGTCTTGTTGGCAGAACCGCCGCCTTTTGCCACCATCACGAATCGGTATTCATCACCTTCTGTGGCTTCAATATCGATTTGTGCCGGCAGATTGCATTTTGTGTTCACCTCATCGTACATGTTCAAAGGAGCATTCTGCGAGTAACGCAGGTTGTCTTCGGTGAATGTGTTGTACACGCCTCTCGAGAGCGCTTCCTCGTCTTCAAATCCGGTCCACACCTGTTGTCCCTTTTCGCCATGGATAATAGCAGTACCCGTGTCCTGGCAGAAAGGCAGTATGCCCTTGGCAGCGGTCTCGGCATTGCGCAGGAACTGTAGTGCCACGTATTTATCATTTTCCGTGGCCTCAGGGTCGCACAAAATCTTTGCCACCTGAAGATTGTGCTCCCTACGAAGCATGAACTCCACGTCGTGGAATGCTTGTTGTGCAATAAGTGTGAGAGCTTCTGGAGCGACCTTAACTATTTCCTTTCCCTCGAACTCGCCGACACTTACATAATCCTTTGTCAGCAGACGGTATTCCGTGTCATCCTTGCCCTTCTGAAACATGGGAGCATACTTAAATTCCGGAGTATTTGCCATAGTTATTTTAGAATTACATTGTTATTTGTTTTCCATACTAATATGCAAAGATAAATAAATTAAATGAAAAATGAAAAAATGAAAAATGAATTTTTTGTTGCGTATATTAATCTTTATAATTCGCTATAAAAATGCACCGAAAAGGACCAATTACGTTTGAGAGGCGTTAGTGGTGTATAGTTCATAGAACTTCACTTACTTACCTCTCTGCTTTTGGGACATTTCAAATCATAATAATAGCCTTTGACTTTAGATAATACACATTATTACCTAAAAAATAATCAAATTATTACAATTTAACTAAATTGCAATAAAAAAAAGTGTTAAAAACACATTATAAATAAAAAATGATGTATATTTGCACTTGATTCCCGTAAAAGCGGAAAATCTATTTTTTTAGTTAACTAATAATGCCAATCTCCAATCAAGACATATTGGACTTGCTCAATGTGATGGAGCCGATATCCCTCGACCAGATGTCTTCCATCAAGCTGATGAACAGGATTGACACCAAGTTTGTCACATCCAGGCGTCTGCTCGTGGAACTGCTTAGGCGAGTAAAAGGCAAATATTTCGTCCAGGAAATCAACTCCGACCGTATCAGCCCTTACCGTACGACCTATTTCGACACAGACAAATACGAGCAGTATCTTCAACACCACAACCGACACACAAACCGTACTAAAGTTAGAGTGCGCACATACCTAAGCAGTGGCGATCTCACATTTCTTGAAGTGAAGCGTAAGAACAACCACCTCAGGACAAAGAAGAAGAGAATACAAGTGAAAAGCCTTGAGACTGCCAAACAGGCAGAAGGGGCTTCAGAACTCGTGTTCGGCAGAACCGGGTTGCGACTGGAAGACATGCATCCAATCGTGCAAAACCATTTCGACAGAATCACACTCGTTAATTTTGGGAAAACCGAAAGGCTGACCATTGATTTCAACGTGACATTCCATAATTTCGAGACTGGCAACAATTACGATACAGAGAATATAGTCATAATCGAGTTAAAACGCGACGGAAACATATTCTCCCCTATCACCAACATCCTCAGAGACTTGCACATCCACCCTACAGGATTCTCCAAATGTTGCATTGGCATGGCAACGACCGACCCAAAGCTGAAGCAAAACAACTTCAAGCAGAAGCTGCGTATGCTGCGTAAAATAAATGCCGACGAGACTTACCAAATCAGGGATGGAGCAGAAGAAGTAGAAAGCAACACATAATCATAATTTCATAATAGATATTTTACAATTAATAATACAAGAGTGGACAAGACAGTTCTAACAAGACGCTATTTCAAACCACTCATTAACAAACAAGAAAGACATGAATAGAATCAAATTGTTCGGCATACATTTGTTAATGTTTTTTGCCGTTATTAATCTAACAGTCTGGGCAGATGCGGCACCGTTCCCAGAGGATTATGAAGAAAACGACGAAGTCGAAAACGAGGATGACGAAGACGCCGATGTTGCAGTAGAGTCTGATGACAGCACCCAAGACTTGGCATTTGACGAAGCGCAGGCATTAGCTGTTGCTGAAGCCATCAATGCCGGACAAGCAGAAACCCTTGGAATCAATGACGAATATGCCAATGATTCCGATTACAAGCAACTCACTCCAGCACAATATGCAAAAGTAAAGACAAAAAGAAAAGTTGCCGACCTGATACTACGTTTTCTGATCAACACCATCTTTTGCTTTATCATAACAAGATGTTTCTATTTCCCAAAGAGTCGTCGTCGCGATTTCTTCTTCACCTACATGCTCGTGGGATTCGCCATCTTCATTTTGATTCACCTGATGAGTGGCGAGAAGATGGAAACCGGAATAGGAATGGGATTGTTCGCCATATTCTGCATCATGCGCTACAGAACGGAATCCGTGCCAATCAGGGAAATGACATATCTGTTCGTCATAATAGCAATGGCGGCACTGAACGGTATGGCATGGGACACCTCCATGAAGAAAGAGCAATTTATCCACCGCGAGACCATTGCAATGGGAGAATTAGTTCTCACGAACCTCCTGTTCGTTGTAATCGTATGGATTACAGAGGGCAAGAAGATAGCCAAAGGATTGTCATCCAAATATGTCAACTACGACAAGATCGACCTCATCGTTCCCGACAAACGCAACGAACTCATCGAAGACCTCAAGAAGCGTACAGGCTTGGAAATCACATCGGTAGCCATAGGGAACATCGATTTCTTGAAAGACATGGCGTTCATAAAAATATTCTATAAAGACACTGGCGAACAAGACGAGATGCTTAGAAAAATGCCCAAGACATTCTCAGAATAACAGCTTTCACCAGTAATGCACAAAGACGCTCGTAAATCTATATATAGCCCATTTGATTGAACAGATTCACTGTTTTCCAAGAAATATTTATGAAAAAATTATTGTTGACATCAAGTATTTTAATATATTCCATCAACATGATGGGCCAGGACTTCATCACCGCTCCAGAGACTTATGAATTCCGTAACGTCCGAGCAAAGCAGAACGATTTCGGGCTATCCTTGAATCTGGGATTAGAGAAAAAGATAAGGCCGGGATTCTCCGTTGAGCTTGAAAGTGAATTGCGAACCCAGGACAATTCCGGCATGATAGAGCGTTTCTCCCTTGGAGCCGGGCTGAATTACAGGCTGTTCCAGACATTGGACAAGCGCTTCAGCCTTAAGACGGGAGCCGGTTTCCAATACATCTGGCGTCAGGTGATGAGTGAAACCGAAGATTTCGACAGGACGAAGGAGCACTACACTACCGTGATGGATGACGAGGGAATAGAAAGCGAGGCCATTGACGGATATACTCATCGTAAAGGGTATCAGACAACCGAAAAATATTGGAGGAACCGCCACAGGACAAGCCTCTCACTCACCGGCACCTATTCACCGTCAAAGAGGTGGTCGTTCTCATTGAAAGAAACTTTCCAGTACACCCACTACAACTCTACCGATTCCATACCACGCATGAGAACCAACGAGGAATTCAACAAATGGCGTGAAAACGGCGCTTACTGGGACGATGGTTCGCCCCAATATTACGATGCCAACCTATGGGGAATCAATGGTGATGGGGACTTCTACCCCAACCCCGACGCACTTGAAGTGCCATTTGAAGACGTGAACAAGAAGTCGCCACGCAAGAAGAAAGACAGGCTGGTTCTCCGCTCAAGATTCACGGCAAAATACAACGTGAAGGGTTTGCCTCTCAATCCATACGCAAGCATAGACTACGGCGTTGGGCTCAACTACAAAGCCAACAAATGGAAATTCCTTGTTGGAACGGAATATAAAATCAACAAAGTGAATGAATTGAATATATTCTATCGTTTCTCACATGAAGACGATGACGACGAACCAAACGGTCACTTGCTTGGCGTAGGATACAAGTTTAATTTTTAAGTAAAAGAACGTTTGCATTACGAAAACAGGAATACACAAGATACATTTGATTTAATTTAAACAAATCATTTTTTAACCAAACAGGAAACAACTAAAAACAATAATTATGAAAAGATTTTTAATGGCAGTTATCGCCACTTTTGCAAGCATGGCAGCTTTTGCCGATGGAGAAGTAGGGCTATACATAATAGCTGGAGAAACCAGCACTTACCCGGTGTCCGAACTCCAGAAAATCTCATTTCAGGACAACAACGTAGTGGTCTTGAAGAGCGACGGTTCGAAAGAGACAATTGCAATTGCCAACATATCGAAGATGTATTTCGGAGAAGTTGTTACCGGCATCAACGAATTGCAGCCCGACGCAGAATTGTGGGACGGAAACAGCTTGAAGGCAGATGCCGACCAGGCCATTACTGTATATAACTCAAGCGGCATGACCGTTTCGAGAGGAAAATACTCAAAGGGCGACGTAATCCATCTCGATAATATGCCGAGAGGTATATATATCGTGGAAATGGGCAACAAGAGTTTCAAGATTGCAAAGTGATAAAACAAATCACTAAACATTTGGGAAGTATTAATTCAACTCGCACAATCTAAAAAAACAGGATAAAATGAAAAAGGCGATATTTTCCATTCTGCTTCTGACTGGTACACTCAACCTGTTGGCTCAGGGTAATTTCTACATATGCGACAAATACGATTCCGACAGTTACAAGCTTGCCGACCTACTGGAATTTCAGTTCAACGAAGACGGCACGGCTTTTACTATCGATGGTGACACCTATGATGTGGCTGATGTAGATTCAATCGTTTTCAGCAAACCTAAGTTTCCGGCAGTAACTGTCACATGGGAAGGGACTACAGCCACCGTAGAAGTGGACAAATCCATTTCCGGCGTGACCTATAACGTCAATGGCGGTCATGTGAACATAACATCCAAGAACACTACAGACGAGATTCTGTATGTGCTCCAAGGAAGTTCATCCAATGGGTCGCTCACGCTCAACGGGTCTTACAAACTGACCATGCATCTCAATGGGCTGAACCTGACCAGCGCCAAAGGTGCTGCGCTCGACATTGAATGTGGCAAACGCATAGAACTGAAACTCATGAAAGGCACAGAAAACACATTGGTTGACAGCAGCAACGGTTCTCAGAAAGCAGCCCTCTACTGCAAAGGTCACTTGGAAATCAAGGGAAAAGGGATACTCAATGTGACAGGCAACACCAAACACGCCATCTGTGCAAAGGAATACCTCATGCTCAAGTCGTCAACCGGCACCATCAACATCCTTGGAGCCAAGAGCGACGGAATGCATTGTGGCGTGGGCAGCAAACTGGCAGCCGATGCTGAAGACGTGCAGTTTACCATGAAAGGCGGCACGGTAAACATGTCGAACTGTGAAGGCGACTGCATAGACAGCGACGACTACGGCATTCTCAACATACAAGGTGGAACGCTCAACCTCACTGTCAACCAGCTCGATGGTGTGGGATTGAAAGCAGACTCTATCGTTTATATGACCGGAGGCGAGGTGAATCTCGACGTCACAGGTTCCATAAGCCATGGAATACGTTGCGGTTACGACGCATTCTTCGATGGAGGCACGATTCAGGGCACAATTTCAGGTCTTGGGGCTAAAGGAATAAAGGCCAAGAAATCTACCACAACCACAGCCACGGTAAAGAATGGTGGCAATGCTCATTTCAGAGGAACAGACATCACATTCACCATTTCAGGCGACATCTATATTGCCGACCTCTCAAAATGTATGGGGTTGCGTATAGACAAAGACATGTACCAATCCGACGGCAACATCCACATTACCGTCAAAAACGAGAACGCCATCGCGGTTGATATCAAGGGAACAGACAACAATACCGGTGGCACGCGTGTCATAGACTAAAAACATAAAAGCAAAAACTAGTAATACAAGTTTCGCAGGCTTCAACTTATTGAAGAAGACAAGAATACGAGAAGACGAGACAATAGTATTATAGACAAGAGGAATCATTTCGACGCAAATAAACAATCACACATTATTCCAAATCACAAACATTTAAGAACTTGCGAAATTTGAGTTAGAACAAATAATGTTGAGTTAGATAGTATATCAAATATTCCAGTTTATGAATTAGGAGATATCCTAGATACAGGATTCCATTATTTAAGACAATTAGAAACAGTTTCTTCTGATACTACTGAGATTCATCTTAATGTGTATAACAGAGAAATTTTTCATTTGTTTGGAGACCCGTCAATGATGATATACACAGAGCAACCTGTGGAGATAAGTAACACTTCGTTTCGCATCAACAATAATACTATTCATGTCGAAACGACAGAAAGTGATGCTCGGGTATCATTCTATACCCCAGGGACAACCCCTATTGTGGATTCATATTTAGGAAATTCCGTTGATTATACAACTATAAAAGATAGTGTGATTATCTGCATAGACCGTCACAATTGCATACCATTCGTTGCGACGTACCACAAAAACGAGTTCATCCAGAATGAAACCATAACCGACAGCAGAACTTATGTGGGAAAAACGGTTAAAGTCGGCAGGAACGTAACCACGACCAAACCAGAAGGAGCCGTCGTGATTAATGGACTCTTCAGATGGAAAACAATGGACTTTTTTTTCAAAAATTTCATGCCAATTATTTTTTTGTTATATTTGCATACCAAACAAATGATTTTTTTTGTGAAACTTTAAAGAAATAAAATAATACTATGGGCAAACAAGCTGAATACATAAAGAAAATTGAGATACAAGCCTTATGGGAAGGCGGTCGTCACATATAATGGCATCTGCGCCCCGACGTCAACATTCTCAGCGGGATAAACGGAGTGGGTAAAAGCACCATCATCAACCATTCCGTGAAAGTTGCTGCCATATTAAAAAAGATTTAATTCTAATTGTATTTCACTTGATTGTTTACTAGGTAAGACACCTATCTTCCTTTGTGCAGGGGATGGAATTATTCCATTCCAATCCGACTCATCAAAAACGCCTGTTGAAACAATCGCATTTGTCAACATCTTGACAACAGGAACTGCCACGCTATTGCCAATTAGATGCATCCAGCGAGGTCTTGATTCAGGAAGTCTGAAGTCAGCAGGAAACCCCTGAATCTTACATGCTTCAGATTTGGTAATTTTCCTATATTTCTTTTTACTAAAGATTTCTCTCATGAAAACTTCTTTCCATTCTTCTATAGATTCTGCCTGTAATTCTTCCGTTGATACGAAATCATTAGTATCACTTGCTACCAGTGTAGGATAAATCTTTGATGAAGGAAGAAATATTCTATTAATCCCATTTAGACCAGTACTAATTTTTGTGTTCCTAAAATCATAGCGTAACTCTGAACACTTGACAACTCCTTGTGCTTCAAGTTTTCGTAAAGTGTCCATTATGCCTATCTTCTTTTTCTTAAAAGCCTTGTTCAACTTCAATTCGTCAACCATAATTCTGCCGTCCTTTCCGCATGATAGTAAGAACTCTTCCTCCTCGTCTAATTTAGATGGAATATCAAGTATATCATAGTAATATGGACTATGTTTGAGGATTCCTTTTTCAACCAACTTTTCAAGTTCTTCAAACGAAATAGTGGAGTCCAGTTCTTGGAAATGTGTCAAACTTAGAGCATTCCCATCCAATATGCCATATTGACTTTTTCTACGATTTTTTAGGAGTAGAGAACATATCATCTTCTCTCTCTCTGTTGTTTCTTGTATATCCCAGGAATGAACAGTTGTATGCCCATTCCTTAAGTCGTTGAAAAGGAAATAGTCGTTAAATCCTTGTTCATTACATGACAGGCTCCAGCGTGCTGTATTTGCTCCATTCTTCCTATCCACCTTAATATTAAATCCGTCAAGAACATCACAAAGGCGGACTTGTCCAGGATTTGGCTTTGGAATGGAAAAACGCTTTAGATATTTATCTTCTCTAAAGCCAACAATATAGATTCTAACTCTTGTTTGTGGAACACCATAATCGTAAGCATTGAGTAGGTATATCTTAGCATAATAGCCTGCTTGACTTATTCTGTCAAGTATATAATCTAAGGCTTTTGAATTGCGAGGGTCTGCCAAACCCTTTACATTTTCAAATATAAATGCTTTTGGTTTAACTTTATTCAAAAGATAAATAGTGTCATTCCATAATTGCCCACGGTCATCGTCAAACCCCAATTTCTTTCCTGCAATAGACCAACTTTGACAAGGAACACCTGCAGTCATAAAGTCATGTTCTGGTAAAGTCTTCAATTTTGTAATATCACCGAAATTTCTTTCGTGAGTTTCGTTAAAATTATCGCAATACGCATCAATAGCATCTTTGGCGATTTCACTGAAACCTATACTTTCGCCTCCCATGCTTTCTGCAGCAATATGAAAGCCACCAATTCCTGCAAATAAATCTACAAAAGTAAATTTAGCCATTATACTAGTGTGTAGTTATTAATGTTTTCGGGCGGTTCTATTCCGAGAAATTCTCTGTATATTCTCTCCTTATATGCAATGCCAAGCTTATTTATTTCACTTATGAAACTTTGATATGTTCCTTTACCTCCTATCAAATCCCAGAATTCCTCACCAATCAAAACAGATTGATCATGAGTCATATCAAACCATCTTTGGGGGAATGACCAAGCATAGTCCTCCTTGTTTTTACCATATGGGTTATAAACAAGTGCATAGTATGCGTGATTTACCTTATGTTCGTTCATTGCCAGTAACTTAAACATCTTTTCTTTGCTGACTTTCGTTTGATCACTATTGGGCAATGGTGCTTTAAGCTCAAAAGCATATGTCTTTCCTGTCAATTCGCTTTCAATAAGAATATCGCATGTAACGCTAACGGGGATGGGATTTCCACCTCCTGCTAGTATATAGGTTAATTCCTTCTCCCAATTTGGTTTCTCCTTTTTGTTGCCATTGACTCCATGTTCAAGTCTGTTTAGCACCTCTTGAATTCTCCTTAAGCTCTCTTCTCCTATAGTGCCTTGAACAGATGCTCCTTGCAAACAACTCCCATGATAGGCTAATGCCACTTGTACGGCCAATTTCTCCCAAACGTTTCCAAAAGGGGTGACAAATCGCCTCTCAAAATGAGAACCCTTAAAAATTTCATCTGGAACTAATGCGGCATATAATGGTTTGCTTGCATGATGCTTCTCAGCAACAAAAGGGTCTGTAACTAGGACTTTATCCATAACCCTGTCCATCATAGTTTGGATAACATCCAATATGGCTTTTGTAACTTTCTTATTCATAATTTATTAGTTCTGAGTTCCAAATTAAGTCTTCCATCTCAACTCCAAGATGTTTCGAAATTGCAACAAACGCACCTAAAGGTGGTTGAGAAGAGTTCGTGCACCACTTTGATACTGTGGCAGGATCTTTCCCCAATTTCTTGGCTAGCCATTTATTTGTTCTTCCTTGCTCTGCAAGAACGACTTGATTTTATTAAGTTTATTATCCATAATTGAATTTTATGTTTGCAAAGGTACAAAAATTATTTAGAAATCTACATATCAAAGATTTCACTTTCTTGCTAAACTTGAATTACAATTTTAAAATCCAACTTTAAAATTTCAGAAAAAGTTTGCAATTTTAAAATCCAGTTATTATCTTTGAAATCACAAACTATATTTGTTATGACAGCAAGAAGATTTGAGCAACGCTTGCGGGAACCAGCGAAGAAATATCTGGACTCTTCAGATGGAAAACAATGGACTTTTTTTTCAAAAATTTCATGCCAATTATTTTTTTGTTATATTTGCATACCAAACAAATGATTTCCTTTTTGTGAAACTTTAAAGAAATAAAATAATACTATGGGCAAACAAGCTGAATACATAAAGAAAATAGAGATACAGGCCTTATGGGAAGGCGGTCGTCACATAGAATGGCATCTGCGCCCCGACGTCAACATTCTCAGCGGGATAAACGGAGTGGGTAAAAGCACCATCATCAACCATTCCGTGAAAGCCCTGCATTTGATTGACAGTGGCGAGGTAAGGGCAAGCGACATGGGCAACAACATCCACGTGGAATTATACCCTGCCGATTCAGAATATATCCGCTATGATGTGATCCGCAGTTTCGACAGACCTCTTCTCCACTCCGACCTGCTTGAGAAGCTGTCGGATTCGCGAGTGAAGACAGAACTCGATTGGCAAGTCTATAAACTCCAGAAACGCTTTCTTGACTATCAAGTCAACATAGGCAACAAGATGATTTCACTTCTCACTTCCGGCAATCCTGAAGATACAGTCAAGGCTGCAGAGTTGTCGCAGCCCAAAACCTTGTTCCAAGACATGATGGACAAGATGTTTGAAGACACAGACAAGAAAATAGACAGGAAAAGCAACGAAATACAATTTTTCCAACATGGCGACACCTTGACACCTTACCAATTGTCGTCCGGTGAAAAGCAACTGCTCGTGATTCTGCTGACCGTGCTCGTCGAAAACGGTCAACATTATACCCTCATCATGGATGAGCCTGAAATAAGCCTACATATAGAATGGCAACAACAACTGATAAATCTAATCAGGGAACTAAATCCAAACGTCCAAATCATCATGTCCACCCATGCACCTGCATTGATTATGGACGGCTGGATGGACGCAGTGACAGAAGTAGATGAAATAACGAACAATGAGTAAACGGCTTCTACGCAACATAAATTCCCAATTTCTCGAGGCGGCATCACGCCTGCATCCCAAATGCAACAACAAGAAGAAAATTGTCGTATATGTGGAAAGCTACAACGACATTTTCTTCTGGAGAACCGTATTGGACGACTTCAAGCGCGAAGATCTTGATTTCGAAGTGATGCTACCTTCGCGTACCGACCTGTCCAGAGGTAAAAAACAAGCCATGATGAACTCATTAGGCAAGAATCTAGGCAATTACATGATTGCCTGCGTAGATGCCGACTACGATTACATGATGCAGGGGCACTCCTCGTTCTCAAAAGAAATGCTCGACAACCCATTCGTCATCCACACATACGCCTACTCCATAGAGAATTTCCAATGTTACGCCCCTTCTCTTCATGAAGTGTGCGTGATGTCAACTTTGAACGACAAACAGATTTTCAATTTCGAAGAATACATGAAGCTTTACAGCAACATAGTGTATGAGTTGTTTGTGTGGTCCGTATGGCTTTATCGCAGGCAGATGTATAAGGAGATGCCACTCAACACATTCCTGAATTTCGTGTCAGTTGAAAAACTAAACATAATGAAGCCCATTGACGCATTGGAAGAGCTCCGTCACAAAGTGAACAGGAAGTTGGCATGGATGCAGAAGAACTATCAAGAAGCCAAGGGTAAAATCGGTCCACTGAAAGAGGAGCTGGAAAAACTCGGACTGACAAAAGACAACACATATCTTTTCGTACAGGGGCATCACATTATGGACAATGTAGTGATGGCAGCCATGGATCCAGTATGCACCATGTTGCGTCGCGAACGCGAAAAGGAAATCAAGCGTCTCGCAAACGGGCACAAGCAACAGATGGACAACGAGTTGGCCAGTTACAGCCACAGCCAATGTTCTGTTGAGCAAATGTTGAAAAGAAACACCGATTTCAAAGATTCTCCATTATACCAAATGCTTACGCAAGACATCCAAAGGCTTATAGATTCAATATATGAATCAGAAGCCGAAATGAATGCGACAAATGGATAAGAACATTCCATTCTTTCCAAATATTCTATCAAATACCCAAATAAAGCAAATAAAATTTGTAAGACAGTAAAAAAAATCATATATTTGCAATATACACTTACAAACCTTCAAACAAGAAAACTTAAACACATACAATATGAAAAGACTATTTATCCTTTGTTTATGCTTGATTTCAAGCACACTTTTTGCATTTGCAGACCATTGGACTGCTCCAAGTGCAAATGATTATGAAGATCGCGCACCACTCAACGTTGAATTGCGTCTCGGCTCAGACACCGTGGCAACAGCTGATCACAATGTAGAAATAGCCGCATTCGTCGATGGGCAGATTCGTGGCCAAGCAATTATAGGTCAAAGCGCCGCTACAGCATATACACTTTTAGAAGTGCGCGGAAACATAAGTGAAGATACCGGGAAAACCATTACGTTCAAAGTGTTCTACAACGGACTGGAATACGAACTGAAGAAAACAGAAACTTGGAACTATGAAGCCTCATCACACGATGTTCCTTTCGTTCTGCAGGTAGATCCACTTCAAGAAGTAAAGCTCCCCGACAAGACAGAAATAGAGGGTGTGTTGCCATTTACCTACAACATAGGCAAAGACATCACTTACGTAGTTGGTGGAACAGAACAAAAGAAAACCGAGACTGCCAATTCCAAGCTTGTAAGCAGCCTTACCTACTCATGGGATTACGCAAACAGCTCGGATTTCTTCACAGTGAACAGCAGGAATGTGTTGACAGCCAAAGCAGAAACGATAAGAGGCTATCTTGGATTGACTGTCAGCGGTGAAACCTATGAAGCAGGAACTTCTCCAACCACATTCAGCACCTATACGATAGTATATATCACCGCTGCAGATGTCGCACCAACAAGCATAAGCGTCAGCCCCTCAAGCATTGACGCATCTATAGGCGACAACATAGTCAACATAATTGAAACGATGGTTCAAAACCAAATGCTTCAAGTGACAGTGCTTCCAGACAATGCCACCGACAAAAGCTGGGATTTCCAATGGGTTGAGTCGGACGGCATAAACGAAACAGGAACCATCACTGCCGCCGGCACATATACTGTTGAGATATTCTGCACAGACTATCCAGACATATCTACCACATTAACCATAAATGTCGCTTCGCCTATTAGCATAGAATGTCCAAAGACCCTCGAGTTATTCACCACACACACCACTCCACTCACGCTGACGGTTAGTGGCGACGGTTTCGACCCATCTCTCGTAAGCATTGAATTCGACGAGACAGACAATTTCGGCAGCGTGGCAACAGCTACAGCCACCGACCAAAGCGGCCTGAACTGGGAATGTCTGGGCAAGGTTTACGGCACATATTCTTATTACGTTCTTTACAATGGTGAACGTCTTGTTGACCCTAACATAAGCACATACATGGCATACGTTGGCGGAACAGTCATAATAAACGCTGAAATCGCATCGGATGCCGGATGGGACTGGATTTCCATCAATGCCTTGCCTATAAGGACGACATCTATTCCAATCGCATCAAACGGAGAATATTTAGATGAGATAAAGAACAATGTCATAGAGATGCGTTCACAGACCCAATTGCTTTACAACGACCCAAAGAACGGCATATTCGGTGACATAACAGAGCTGACGCCGTCTGCCGGAATGTACAAAGTGAAGAGTAGCAAAGGCTTGAGCATCAATTTGGGTCCAAATGTAGATTCAGAAAGCACTTACACGGAAATTCTTCCTGGAAGCCAGTCGATGAAAAAGGGTTATAACTGGATTTCATATATCAGTTGCAGCCGTCATTCACTAGAAAGCGGATGGGTAGAAGGAGCATCAAACGGCGACATGATTATCGGCAAAGATAATTTTGCGACATATTCAGCCGGCATATGGTTGACAAGCGAATCAAATCCGTTCAGATTCAACCCAGGTAAAGGTTACATATACTATGCAACCGGAGAAGGCACCCAAATCAACTTCAACTATCTTGAACCGGAAGACATCGACGACAACGGAGCAACCCAAAGAAATCTCACTGAGCTGACAGGATGGGCAGTAGATGCATCACAATATTCAGAGAACATGCCAATCATAGCAAACCTTCAAGGCATCGACAACCCACAAAACTATATCGTAGCCGTTTTCGTAGGAGATGAATGTCGTGGATTTGGAACCATATCACAAAGTGGAAACATATTCATTAACGTAAGTGGAAATGTAGGAGAAAGAATGACATTCCGCATATTCGACGTCAACAGTCGTATTGCCATGGATGTCAACGAGCAACTGTCATTCTCCTTCATGGCAGGCACATTGGAGTCTCCGGTACAGCTTACTCACGGCACCCTGACAAGTATTGATCAAATCCCTGCCGAACATCTTGACGGCTACAAGATTTATGATACCTCCGGTCGCAGAACACAAAGCCTATCAAGAGGCATAAACATCATCAAGACATCAGATGGAAATACATATAAAATCATGAAATAATTCATGTTTTATAAAGAAAGGGCTGTGTTAATCCTACACAACCTTTTCTTTTCGTTAAAACTTTACTGGAGTTACATCTTTCAAACCTCAATTTATGTCGAAAAAGACACATATTTATTTAATGTTGCTGACCCTATTGCTACTCCCTTTCATAAAAGCAAGAGGCCAGAACATTTCAGAAATAGCGAAGAGTGACCCTCTAATCATAACCGGTACGATTGGAACTCAAAACACCTATCGCTATTCCACATCCGGCACGGAATACGGTTCTCCATTCAGCGCCATGTTCTATGCCAACATGAATGTGAGTTTGTATGGCATCAGCATGCCTTTCGCCATATCATATTCCAACAGCAATCTGGAATACAATTACCCACACTTGTCATTGTCGTTTACTCCCCAATATAAAGACTGGACAGGTTATGTTGGTGAAAGCAACATGTCGATGTCAAAATATGTGATGAACATGCCTTTCAATGGCGTAGGACTTGAATACACGCACAACAAGTTCCGTTCAGGTGTATTCTATGGCGTACTCCAAAAGGCCATTAACGACGATCCTGCCGACCCTCTGGCACGTACGCCCCAAATGAGACGTGTAGGCTGGGGGTTTAAGATTGGATACGGCACCAAGAAGAACTATCTTGACATGTATCTTCTGCGTGCCTTCGACGTGTCCAGTTCCATTCGGGAACAATATCGTGAAAGTCTGGCAGCCCAGGAAAACATCGTTGTCGGGGTAAAAGGATGCGTAACGCCTTTATCGTGGTTGTCGTTCACCGCCAACGCAGCCATGTCGGTATTCAATACCGACAAGAGTGCTCCAAAGATTGAAAATGACAAGGCAGAAGAATTCGACAAGATTTTCACCCCACGTTATTCATCCTTAGCACGATTTGCCGGCGATGCCAGCATGAACCTAAGCTATGGAGGAGTAGATGCCAGCGTTACATACAAATTCATTCAGCCCGACTACAAATCGCTCGGAACTAATTACATGAGCAACAACTACCACAGTTTGGGTGTTACGCTTAGTACCAACCTGTTTAAGAAGATTGCATTTTCCGGCACGTTTTCCGGACAGTCTGACAATTTGAGCAACGAACAGCTCTACACCACCCACGGCTATGTTTATGGTGCAAACGCAACAACCAAAATTGGTAAACACATATCCTTAACAGCCGCCTACAACGGGTATCTTCAAAACCAAAGCGACGGGACCATGCACGTGAACGACACGACAAGGATAAAACGACGTACGTCTTCATTCACATTTACACCCCAATACTCACTGGAGGGAGAGACTCTCGGTCATACCGTAGCCCTATCAGCATCCATGACCGACAACAAGGACCTAAACAAATTTTCCACCGGCGAAAGCGATGTAAAGAGTCTTGCATTGGGTGCTTCCTACGGCATGGAAGTGAAACCATGGGAAGTGGATTTCGACGTTACCTTGAACCATCAGCAATCAAAAGGGTATAAATCCAAATACACTAGCGACATAGCAACCTTTGGCGCATCCCGTTCGTTCCTCAAGGAAAAGAACTTAAAGCTATCGGCAAGTTTATCTCTTGTATATAACGAAGTTGAGAAGCAGTCGAAGAGCATGTCGATTGGCGGCAACCTGAATGCCACCTACTCTATAAAGGAGGTACACGCGTTCTCGCTTCAAGCCGGCATCAACAAATATGGAGATGTCAACTTGAGCCGTACACGAAGCAAACTTGACGACACCGATGTGAACGTTACATTCAGCTATGCATATACTCTTCCTGCTTTTGGTATCAAGAGGAAAGTGAAAGTGGAAGAATAAAATCAAAAATGCCACTCCATAATAACGACATTCCGGACAAATAAATAAAAACCACAATGTTATAACAGTGATATGAGAACAAAATTAAGATATATATTATTCATAACCGCATTGGCATTAAGTGCGACGAAGGCATTTGCCCAAGATGTCATTGTCAACATTACGCCAATACAGCAGGTGCTTCCTCCGCAAGTGATGCTATATCTTGCCAACCCTGGCAAATATTTCACATTGCAGCTAACAAACACCACGTCGGAGCCTCAATATGTGCATCTAGGCATTCAGATTGAGCAGTTCATGCCTGATGACGGACTATCGCTGTCAACGCCGGCAAACCGTCAGCCTTCGTCTCCAATAGTAGTGCCGGCAAACAGCCAGATTGCTCTCACATCGCTAGAGATGAAACATCTCTTCGACCACATACCACAAAGCGAAATCAGTTGTCCAAAGAATCTGTTCGACGACTATGCCAATGGTAAGTTCGGCCTATTGCCTGAAGGACAATATCGCGCTCATATCACTGCTTACAAATGGAGCAATCCCCAGATGGTCAATCCAGTTGTGGTCAGCAATCCAAACGGTGGGCAATGCATCTTTACCGTGTGCTACAAGGCTCAGGCTCCAATGTTCTTGTTACCAAGCACTATAGGCGCCAAAGAAGAAGACGTGGCTGAAGTGGATCCCCTGAACGCATTGTTTAACTGGACCATTCCGGCAATTACCTGCAACAGCAATCTCACTCGTTACGAGTATTCCATGCGAGTAGTTGAGATTCCACAAGGATGGAGCGTTACCCATGCATTGGAACGCGCACCTACCGTATATCAACGAAATCGTCTGTATGTGCCTCAGTGCATTATCCCCCAAAACATCATACTTTCAGAATTCAACGCCAACAAGCGTTATGTTGCACAGGTAACGGCACAACCGGCTGCCGGCAACCCTCTCGACTACGTGATGATTGAAAACAACGGAAAGAGCGAACCAATAGTTTTCCGTATCAAAACAAGCGATGAGCCTGAAGAGAATACACAAAAAGAGGAAGACAAAAACAAAGACGAGAAGGACAAGGATAAGGACGACAAGGACAAGGATAAGGACGACAAGGACACTAAAATTTTGTTTGGTGGTACAGGCTTGTCTGAACAAATCAATCCTGATTCCCTTTATACATTCAAAAACCCACGTATCACCAGCCCTCATTTCATGGAAAATGGCGGTAATTACCGCAAATTGTTCGCTGGGGACGACGTGGATGCAAAATGGGAGTCAGTTCGCCATTTGGGAGGAGAGGGCCTTCAAGCCGACACCTTGGAATTCAGCTATACTGTTGAACTCTTCAACGGAGGTAAGGATGGCGACAAAGAAAGTGCGTTGAAAACCAAGCCGTTGATAACTCAGGAGACAAAAGACCTGAAATATTCCATCGACTGGAATTCCATTATGAATAAAGTTGGTCTTGGCGATTTACTTCTTTTGCGTGTCACCCCGAAATGTACAAAAGGACATAGCGTAGCGTTCGTAAACGACACTGTCAACATCGTTGACTTTGGATATATTGAACGCTTGTCAAAAAAATATTTTGAATGTTCCAGCACAACGTTTGTTGAAGACAAGACAGCAACAAATGAAAGTGCCTCAGCCTTGAAAGGCAAGACGGTGGCAATCGGTGAATACACCATGACCATCGATGAGATCGAGAAGAAGAGTTCCGGCCTTTTCAAGGGCAAAGGTCGTGTGGAATGGACTCCGATGGGGCTCAAGGTAGGAATATGTGTTAAGTTCGATGATTTGGGAATCAATAAGAGCCACATCGTTTATCAAGGCAAGGCAGAAGGTTATGCAGATCCAAGCAAAGAGAACATCACCGATATGCAAGCTGTTGAGAAACTATTCTCCGACTGGGGCATCGACAACCTCATTGGCGAGACCGGACTCACATCGCGCGATCAACTGACCAATGCCGGCGTGGGAGACATAGCCAAGCAACTGAAACTATCGAAATACTATAAATATATCAAGACAGGGCAAGGAGTGCTGAAAGGCAATATCGACCAGGCATACATGCCTATATCTCTGCCAAAGAGTGTAAACAGCTCGCCTGTGGACATTCAGATTGTGGGAATGACCTTCGCTGCCGACTATGCCACTATGAACATAATGGGTGAGTTCACGCTGCCTAACACCAGCTACACCGACAACGAGATACTCGTGCTCGGAGCACCACGCATCTGTATATCTCCGGAAAAGGTTATACCTGAAAGCGGAACACTGGCACTGCTTTCCGACTTCACAATCAAGGATCCCGACTCATCATTTGACATGATGTTCAAGGCACCGAAAAACGTCATCACCCCTACCGACGGATGTTACGTGGCTTGGCACGACTATAAGTTCGAGATACTGGGAATAGACGTTGACATGACTATCCCACATCTCAAGAAGGATGTCAATGGAACTGCCACGACGGAAAAACCAAAGATGCACGTGCAAGCAAGCATCGCCGACTGGGACGACTTCCTCGTCGATGACGTAAGCATTGACAATTTCCAAGTGGACGATCTTCCAGGATGGACGTTCAAGGCAAGCGACATAGTTTACGACCACTCAAAATACCGCAATTCGTCAAAGATGGGCAAGTTCCCGTCGGCATACGTCAAAAGCAAGGCGGGAATAGTTGGTTCTGACTACACCTGGGAAGGCCTCTACATCAAGACCGTGGGAGTGCAATTCCCTAAATCGCTCGAAATCGGAACTGGTACGAATAAGCGCCTTAGCATTTCCGCTGACAACATGTTCTTCGACAAGAGCGGTGCCACCTTGGAGCTGGGAGCCAACGACGTGCTCTCAGCCAAGACAGGGAAACTGGGTGGCTGGAGTTTCTCGCTGGACAACATAAACCTGACATTCATCCAAAACGATTTCAAGAACTGCAAGTTCAACGGAAAATTCGACGTACCACTTCTGGATGGCAAGATAGCATATACGTGCAATATCCTCCGACTCGTCACAAACGGGTCGCCTAACGGCAACTACGCCTACATATTCAAGACGCAACAAGTTGACGGTCTGAGCCTCGACTTCTTCCTTGCCAAAGCCACATGGGACAAGAAACAGACTTATATGCTCGTGGAAGCCACACCAAAATCAACAGGCAGCGATTTGGAAACTAAGGTTGAACTGTTGATGGGTGGTGACATAACCATCGGAGGCACCGACTATCTGAACAAAGTGCTGAAGAATAAGTTGCCTATGAATTTCTCAATTCCAGGCGTACATTTCAGCCACATGAGAATAGCCAACTGCTCCGAGTGGACTTCAAAATACGAAAAGGCACTTCAGGAAGGCGGAAAGCAAGACAGCAAAGGAACAACATTATATAGTGGTAAAGAAGTCAAGGTTAACAATCAATGTTATTTCTACACAGGACGATGGTCGCTTGCTTCAGCTGAAAAGACGCTTGGTCCGTTCAGCCTTTCGCTTGAAAATTTCACACCTACCCTAAGCAACAACAAACTAAGTACAAGCATTGTAGGCAAGATAAAGCTTATTAGTGGTGTAGATTTCAGTGCAAAGGCAGGAATCACCATTTCCGCCAACCTGAAAAACGCCACGAGCATATCTAACATCAAATTAGAATATTCCGACACGAAATTTGATGAGATTAATCTTAATTCTTCATTTGCCGGCATCACACTCAAGGGAAGCCTCAAGGCAAGCAGTAGTACTGAAGCCAATAAGAGCGAAGGATATTCCGGTTTACTGAAGATTACGCTCCCTGGCGACCTCTTCACCGTAGATACAAACGGAGGATTCTACAAATATGCAAGCGGAAGTACCAAATATTCATGGGGATTCTTCAATATCAAATTGGGTAGTGCCACCGGACTTCATCTCGATCCGGTCGTAATCAACAGCATAAAAGGAGGGTTCTATTTCAATTGCAAGAAAAACGGTTCAAGCGCGACCCCTCAGAACGGACTTATAGGCGTGATAGCAGGCATGGGATTAAGCACAACCGCCGGCAAGGAAATGCTTAATGGCGATTTTGATGTGACCGTTGTTTACGACAAGGCCTACAAACGTCTGACCACATTTATGTTTGAGGGCTCATTGAAGGCAGTGTCTGGACTTGTAGATTCCAAGGCGAGCATTGTTTATCAGCACGACAACACCGACAAGTTCTTCGCTCTCAACGTAACTGTCGATGCTAAAGCCGACGGAGCGAAGCTTGCCAATCAATATGCCGGTGAATACAATAGGCTCGGCAACCTGATGAAACAGTTGAATTCCGGATACGAGAAAGCTGTAGGCAACGTGAAAGGCGGACTGAAAGGCAAAATAGACGACACCAGCAATTCCAACAAGGGACATACGACAAAGGCAAAGGGAGGCGATTCCTCTGTGAAGGCAAGTGCCGGCGCCACCATCACGCTTGACTTCAAGATAACTATGAAGAAGAACGGCAAGACCTGCAGCCCCACTAAATGGCATCTCTATCTTGGTGAACCAGAAATAAGCAAACGATGCTCGCTCACACTTATCGATTTCAAGAGCAAGATTGTAAACGTGAAGATAGGTGCCAACGCATACCTATGTATAGGCAATGAATTGCCTAACAACGGACAATTGCCAGCCATTCCTACCGAAGTAAGCTCATTCCTCAATGGAAGTTCCAAGGGAAGCGGAGTGGTGAGCGATGACATAAGCAAAGCCAATGCGGCACGCACCCGTGCACTTCAAGACTTCAAGGCCGACAGCCGCGGAGGCGTGATGCTTGGTGCTCAAGTATTTGGCTATGTGGATGTCGATCTTGGCATCTTCTATGGAAATATGGGAGCTACAGCCGGCTTCGACATGAGTGTACAGAAGCTGGCAAGCAACGCCCAATGCACCAATCTCGGACGTGCACCAGGATGGAACAACTGGTATGGCGAAGGACAATTATATGCTTATCTTTACGCCAAATTCGGTATTAGGGTCAACCTCGGATTTTTCAAGAAAGACTTCGACATCGTGGATGCCGGCATTGGTGGCGTACTCAACATGGGCGGTCCGAAGCCAACTTATTTCACAGGCAAGGCACGCGTGAAACTGCGCTTGCTCAACGGTTTGGTCAACATGAACCGATCATTCAAGTTTGAATGTGGCGACCGTTGCGACCTCTTCTTAGGTAACGCTCTCGACAACTTCCAACTGTTCGGTGAATGCAGCATTGCGGATACAACCATGACGAACGGATGGAACACAAAGAACAAAATCAACCCGACCCTCTTCGTCAGGCCAACCATTTCAACAGACGCACCAATCAACGAGCATTTCCGCGTACTCGACGAAACGGAATTGTCGCGCCTGTCTAAACAGTTCGATGCCGACAAGGAACAACTCAAGAGCCTTGCATCAAGGACATTCGTATTCCGCACCAACAACTACGTTATTCTTTATGAATATAAGAGCAAGAGCGACAAATATCCTACAAAACGATATTATTATTTCAAGGGAGATTCCAGGTCGGTTCACTCGCTCGACATGATGACGCTCAACCCTAACCGCTTCTACAAAATGGAAGTGATTGGATGGGCTAAGGAAATAGAGCAAGGACGGGAAGTCGATCCTGTATATTACGACACCAAGACCGGCAAATACACCCATAAAGCATGGGCCCAGACCAAGACCTATTACTTCTGCACCGGAGACAACAAGGCTATAGAAGACGTGGTTGACCTGCAGGAATACGTAGCGCTCGCCTACCCTTCATACTACAACCAGATTAAAGACATAAAGACATTCCAAGCCGCTTACATTCAAGATGTTGAAGCGCCGACAATCGCTCTTAACACCTATCTGTGTGGGAAAGCATTCACAAAAGGCAAACTAAAATGGATACTATATGACGAACACTTTAAAAAACTTGATGAGGTGGATAACCAATGGTGGATAAATACAAACCATACCACTTGCAACATGCAACCAAAACGTAAATTCACCAATGTAAGTTCTGAAAAATATTATTACATATATCTCATATATGAAACATCCACCAAAGACAAGAACGGAAAGGTGACAGTGCAAACCACCACTTTGGCAAAATTACCAGTTCATGCAAAATACGGAACATGGAGAACAGGATATAACAATAGTAACAACCGTGTGCTTTATGACAAGCCATTCGTTGCCGCGCGTCTAAATAACGTGACCTGGAAAACCAGTAAACCGGGATACGCAAGCGACAAAAGCATATCTCAAGCTGAAGGAACCAAGCAAGGTGGAAAGTTGTTGCGGCTTTCCGACCCTTATTGGTATATCAGTTTCCTTACAAACTATGCCTTTGTCGGAGGATGGGAGCTGTCGGCAAGTAGAATAAAGGCGGCGGCCACTACAAGCCAATCGCTCATCTATACCACTGAGGATGGTGTTTACGAAGGTACATTGGGAAAAGGGGTTAGTTACAACATATACAATCAATATGAAAAAATAAGGCAAATGTCAATTTTCGACAGCAGTCAATATAGTAGCACCACATGGTTCCCACTGCCTAACATGACAAGCAACAGTTACAATTATGTGAATAGCGGCATGGCCAGAACTCCTGTTCCAGAAATGTCCGGAACCAATCTATATTTCGTCAGACCCATACTGCAACAGATATATACTCCTTACGTTTTAGCCGATCGCATTAGTTCTAAAATAAGCGATAATTGTGAGGCTGTCTATAAGTTGGGAGGCGATACATACAAGACAGAAAAAGTCGATAAAGTGGAAGACTGGAACAACGTCAGAGTCGGTACTTACGCTTCGGTAAGCAGTGGTAACAGCAAACTTGAAATCCCTTACTATCAATTCCCTATTTTGTGGGGTTCACAGTTTGCCAACAAGGATTCGAGAAAGAAAGTAACGATGTGGGGGGCTTTCGACGATATGGAAAAGTCAGATGAGCGAGGACACGAAGATTTATGTGAAGAGATATATTACGGATTCTTCGGCGGCACCATGGACCACAAGGTAAACGGGTCAAAGAATCGCTCAAAAGAGACTTTCACTGTGGACAAAGACATGAAGGCGCGCTTGAGCAATGCTAATTTCACAATATACCGCGTCAACACCTACAATTTCAGTACTGGCAACTATTCTTACATATCAGGGCTTCAAAACGGTAACACTTTTGAAACATTCGACTTGAAGGAACCACTCAACCAGAACTGGACAAAGTAACATGAATTAAAACAACACCATATAGAAAGGGTCAAAACAAGAATATGAGAACACTTCCTAAAATAATCGCCATAGCTATGCTGACACTCATAGTGTCGGGAGCATACTCCAAATTCATCAGCAACAGGTCGATGGAACACAAATCGTCCATTTCAAGGGCTGACACCATAGGAGAGCCGGAACAAGGAATAGAAGGTGATGAAAACGACACCATGTCTGCAGATACCGGAGAGTTTGTCCGCGAATTCCTGCCAGGGGAAATCCGCGACACCACCTTCTTTTTATCCGACTCCATCCGACATCCGCTCATCATGGCTAAGATAGCACTCATAGCACGCAGCTATGGCGACAGCATCGTGCTCAGGTGGGCACCTGAAGACTACGTGGTGTGGAAATACCTCAACGACGTGGGAGTGAACGTCCTACGTTTGTCGAAGGATGGAGACTATAGAATCGATACTCTTGCCTACGCATTCAAACCCGCAAGCTACGACGTATTTAAGGCCGCATATCCCGACACACTGGACAGCATTCCTCAAATGGCCATACAACTGCTCTATGGCAATGGTGAAATCAAGCCCGACCAGACGGAAAACATGTCGGGTACTATCGGTTCGTGGAGAGAAATCTACGACGACCAACAGATGCACTACGGCATGGCAATGCTGTCGGCAGAATTGCGTCCAGACGTGGCGGACAAGATGGCTCTTCGATTTGCCGACAAATCCGTGGTTCGAGGAAAAGAATACGAATATATAGTTCAGCCTACCGTGATGGACACAACTGGGCATCTGCCTATTTTGAGTGGACATATTGAGAGCATAAAGAATGAACGTTACACCCCGGAACCTTTCAACCCCCAAATGGGTGATTCGGCGGTGGCACATTGCTCCACACGAATATGGTGGGAAGAATTGGGCAAATATGCCAGCTATGAGATCTACCGGCGCCCTGCAGGTGCAGGTGAAGACTGGACGAAAGTGAACAACCGCCCATACGTCATCATGCACAACGACTTGGACAATCTCGACTGTTACTACAGCGACGAGGTGAAGGCACCTGGAGATTATGAATACAAGATATGTGCCCATGACGCTTTCGGCGACCTCACCAATGCGTCACCGATTCTCAAGGTGAGTTTTAAGGACATGATGCCACCACGTTCACCAGAGATAACATACATAGAAGTGGACCATCCCGACACCACCGACCTCATGAAACAGCTCACGGCTACTATTTACTTCGAGAAAGACACTATGGAAGCCGACCTCAGAGGTTATGAGATTCTCTACAACAACGAGAAAACCATGGGTGACGAATGGAAAAAGATAAACACAGAAACAATCAATCCAAACGATACGGTTGTGACCATCGATGTGTCGGGACTATCATCAGGCTACATCGCTATGGCAGCTTATGACAATGCCGGAAATGAGAGTCGCTCAATACCACGATATCTCAGACTCACCGACCTCAAGGCCCCAGACGCACCTGCCAATTTCCAGGCTAAGACAAACAACGAGGATGGCACCATTACTCTCACGTGGGACGAGCCAGCCGACGACGTAGATTACTATGAAGTGGCATTCGTCAACGACACCACACACGAATGGATGCTCAAGAGCGAAGGAAAACTAGAGACTGCACAATTCGTTGACACCGTAGCGATGGATGCCAACCAGCGATATATCTACTATAAGGTTCGCGCTATCGACTATAGTGGCAATGAAGGCGATTACACGGAGCCTTTACAAGTATTACGCCCAAGCAACCTGCCTCCAAGCGAGGCACACCTCGACTCAGTATGGGTGGACGAGAGCGGAATCCATATGCATTGGGTGGCACCAAATGAAGCACAATTGGCATACATGACAATCTATCGTCGTGTTGAAGGACAGCCATACTGGGAGAACATCGGCAAGCACGAGGGCGACAGTCTGGCACAGGTGGACTGGACTGCCGATATTGTGGACACACCGCCTTACAGTCGCGACCACCGCTATGAATACATGGCGAAGTGCGTAGGCCTAAACGGTATGCCAAGCGACGAGAGCATCGTCTATTCCGCCTTATGGGAAGGCGAAGCTGTATTCGATGCCTCCATCCGTCTGTTTGGCAAATACGAAGCAAGCAATAACGAAACGACTCTGGCATGGGAAATGGACGAAGAGCCAAAATACCCTGGAAAATGGTATTTCTGCATCTACCGTAAAGGTCCGGAAGACAATGAGCCAAAGTTCCTCATATCCGCCGACATGAACGAACGGTCGTTCAAAGACTATCTGCTCAACGAGGGAGAGAGTGCTTCCTACTATATTTTCATACAATATAAGGACGGACGTTCCAGCCAGCCATCGAACACAGTGACTGTCAGTGCCAATTGACACGACAAGGCTATTAAATACTTCACAATCGAAACACATATAACAGTTCATATATCATCCTCAATTCAACATATAATGAAGCGACTATTAAATATAATATTGATTTTGCAACTATCCATGTTTGCCTCATGCGGCATAATAGAAATGGACACCGACGAGAATGTGCAGCAAGCCTACGAAATGCACATGGAACGCGACACCATTTTTGCCATGGTAGGCGACAGCTTCACGGTGAGGCCAGTGTTCACACCAGAAATTGTAAGCAATGTGGAAATATTCTGGTACACCGATTTCGACAGCATCATTCGTGTAGTGAACGACACGGTAGTAGCAGTTGGTGAAGGCGAGGCATTTTTACACGGCATATCCGTTCAAGACGTGAAGGAGGACTCCACGCTCGTCATCGTAATGCCAGGATGGAAATACGACCCTTACAACTGGCCGTACGAGACAGTGGTATATGCCGATGTACGCATGAATGGCGAACCGCTTGCCGAAAATGCTGTCGTCGGGGCATTCGTGGGCGATGAATGTCGGGGCATTGGAGAACAGAAAGAATGGAACGGAATACGCTACACCCAGTTCCGCATCGGCAGCGAGATGTTCAGCTATCCCGACCCGACAAGTGACGATGTCTTCATAAACGAAACAATACGATTCGTGCTCTACGATCCAGAAACACACATGCTCCGTGAACTCGACGAAACCATGACGTTCGACGGCGAGACTCACGGAACCATAAGCAATCTTTTTATCATGAACTTTTAATTACACAAACGGTAAAACGTAATAATTTATGACCATGAGCAAAAAATACATATTCAGCAAAATGAAGTTTTTGCCAATCACCGCATTATTCCTTTTTGTCGGTTGTACCCTCATGATGGACGACGTAGAAGAACTTGCTCCTGAAGAGCAAGGCTTCGACGAACCAGTGACTGAAGAGAATGAATATGGAACATTCACCTATCAGTATCAAGAAGGAGTGAAACCCGTTACGGACAACGTTCTGGAATATGTTGTGGAATCCGACGACCCCGACGTAATATATTTTATGGACAATATCCCTAACGAATGGGTTCCTAAAGTGGGTGAATATCTTGCAGGAGGATGCAACCCTAAAATACCCGATGGATTGTGCAACAAGGTTGTTGGCATAACCCATGAGAATGGGATGTATAAGATTGAACTGGGACCCGCCACCGAAGATGAGGTATATAAAGAACTTATCATTGAAGCCGACTTCGATTATGCCGTGCCCGACATGGATTTGGTTCCTGACATCGACAGCACAATGACCGACGAAGAGAAAGCAGCAGCTGTATATGATGACTGGTCTCTGTTTGGAACCGACGAAGAAATAAAGGAAAGATATGGAGTGAAGTCTGTCGGAAGGAACAAAATCAAGAAAGCCTCATCCGACGACGTTGTCAATGAGGATAAGGAAGAAGACAGGCCGATGTTCGAATTTAAAATAGACACTCGCCCCGGCAATGTCTCAAATAAGGACAAGAATGGTTGGAACAATATAATAATGAAAAAAATCAGTGAATGGTCAAAAAAACTGGGTATCGCATGCACGCCTTATTTTGCAATGTCGTACTCACAGACCAACCACATGCATTACCACACTTATCATAACAAATCAACCAAAGCAGATGAAGTATGGTCAGAAGTCACACCAACCAACGACCTCTATTTGGAAGTGGGTGTTGAGATTCAAGGAAAGAAATTTCCATTCACAAACGACGCAGGGCATTTTGCAGACACACAAAAACTTTATGATTATTACCTGAACGACTTAATCAAGAAAAAAATTCACAGCAATCCAGACAACCTAAAAGGATTCCAAAGAGACCAGAAAGGTGCGATAAGGATAACCATTCCTGCACAGCCTGCACTAAGAATTGTAATAGAACCATCCATCGAGCCTATTTTGACTCTTGGCGGCTGCGTGGGTGGACATTTAAAGGCAACCGGCGACACATGGCGACAAGGCTCCAAACAAAAAGGCGACAACAAAGAACCAATAAAAGTATTCAAAAAAGCAGGAAGCACAACAGTGAACGAATGGTTCGTCCACGGGTATCTGAAAGCTGGAGTTGACGCACGGTTCGGAATGGGTTTGGAAATTGCCAGGACAGTTACAATTACCGTAGGAATTGGGGCGGAAGCGACTATCGAACTTGGGGCAGAGTCTACAACAGACGGAGGCACGGATCCTTTCCTCGTAGGAGTGGACACAAGAGACTATTTTTCCAGTCCTCTTTATGCAAAATTCGCCATAAAGGGCTACTTGGACCTTAAAGTTGTGGTTTCAGCGCTTGGTTTATTCGAATTGTGGTCAGAAAAAATGACACTCGGCACTTTCTATATAGCCAGAAACGAAAAGTCAATAAATCAAGACATTAAGATTGGTTCCGCCCCAGGATATCTCATAACGCCAGAGGTTTTGTCCAACGAACATGACCAATATATACAATATCACTTCGAATACGATGTGAAAAGCACAGGGTTCTCGTCGATTTATGCCGGCAAATACATACCACGGGTGAAAGTCTATGACAAGGACATGAAATACCTCTTCGATATACAGACAAACGGATTTGACGATGCCAAGGAACGCACTCTGGAAAAGAAAACCTACACATTCGATGCCAAGAAGCCAATTCGAAAAAGCGACATAAGCTACGACATAAGCAAATATGAAGTGTATTTCGTTCCTTATTTGTATCGCTACAGTGATGAATGTTATCTATACACGGGATTGGCTACCAAAGTGAAAAGCACTATTCCTATGCTTACTTGTCATGGAGTCACACAGACCTACGGAGGACCGATGAAGAAAGAAAGGGCAAAGACCTACAATCTGAAAACAAACGAGTTTGATTTTGATGACGAAAGGAATTGCTATACCGAATTTTACGAATACAGGTTCAATGTGGACATCGAGGTGGAGAATGGTTCGTTGATGGAATATGTCGACCTGCTGGTTAAAATACTTATCAACAAAGGTACTAAAGGAGAAAATGTCTTGTTCTCGAAACACTTGAAGAAGAGCAAACCTAAAACAGGAAAGTACACCTACGACATAGCATTTGCCGTGAACAACGAAACCGCCGAAGATGATTTAAAAGTGCTGTATGCCAACATTGAACTTAGGAAGAAAAGCATATTGGACAAAGAAAACGACATGTTTGATTATTTCACCGAAACACTTTTGTTCAAGAACGGAGTTAACAACAACCCGGGTAAATCATCCTACGCATCTGTGGAAAGTACAACCCTTTAACCCAAAGCGGGCAAACAAAGTATAACTACCACATCGTCGGTCTAATTACTGGTTCAGGTCAAATACCAATCATCCGTTTAGGATACATTAATACACGGAAGTTTCGGATGCTATTAAGGTGAGCATACATACGTTGTAAAGATGATATTATAAGAAATAGGGCTTTATACAAATCCATAAACACCTTGTAGTCTCGTATTCTTGTATTCTAATGGAAGTTCTAACTTCCAAAAGTTAAATTAATTAATGGATAATGAAGACACTTAAAACGATAGTTGTCATACTTCTATTTTGCTTTTCTGAATTAACGGCATATTCCGAAAATGTGTATGGAAATCATCGTTCAAACACGTTCAATGCCTATATGCCTACCGATTCCATACCACAACCCGACATTCACTTTGAAGAATCGGTATTCGACTTTGGCAAAATATCAAGGAGCAAACACACAAAACGCACTCATTCGTTTGTTTTTGAAAATACGGGTAACGCCAAACTATTCGTGCTCCACGCTACGAGCGGATGCGGATGTACCATACCCAAATACACGAAAGACCCGGTGCAGCCGGGGAAGAAAGGCAAGGTGGACGTTACTTTCGACGCAAAGGGACGTCCGTTAGGGAATTTCTCCAAGTCCGTTACCGTTTACATCAACTCCGTCCATTCCTACGTCAGGATATTCGTTAAGGGAACAGTTGTGGAATAATATTTTTTGCTATGCAGGATTAGAAGCAGTCCGTAAAAATGTTCAAAACGGCTATATTGCAGAGACAAAGTCGTGTTGCTAGGATGATAAGTAGCATCATGTCTGACCACTAGATGCTAAGTACATATCAGCCTGTCAACAATGTCACTAATCCGTTGCCTATTTATCTGTCTTTCAAATCTTACTGGTAAAGCAGGATTATCTTTTGATATCTGTTCAAAGAACAACTTGGCACAGTCAATCTTTGCACTTTCCTTCGGCCGCAAATCTGTTTCTTGATTAACGTCTTTGGTTTCGATGACAACATTCATAGACATAGTGCCATCTTTCTTCTTGACAATATACATGAAGTCTGGTGAATAGGTTTCATCTGTTATGGTTGGAATCCTAATACTACTGCTTGGAATCTTACCATACACAATTAACTCTGCAACATCAATGTTGTCTAAGATGTTGGTTTTCTCCAAAGGTGAGTCGTAGGCAATCGGTTCATATAGGTATTCCGCTGGCGTCTTGGAATCATCCGTTTTCTTACCGATTCTACCCATGACGACCTCATCCCTTACACTTCCGTCCTGATTGGTAAGCGCAGTAGTCCTTGTTCGATAGTTGGCCTGTTTGTAGGAAATGCAGCCGCCTAAATTCTTAATCTTCCAATCTCTGAATCGTCCTATTAATTGAGACAACGTCAAATCATTAATCAGGTACTTGTTGAATCCTTCATGCTTCTTGGCATATTCGCAAATGGCTTTATGGATAGTTTCAATAGGAATCGCAGTTCCCTTATTAGCCCGTTTCAGAAAATCGTTATAGGGCAAATCCCTACCATAAACCATATAAGTTACATTTGCCTCACTTACGACAGTTGCACCATCTTGGTCGACCTGTATCTCCGAACGTTCAGAAGATACAGACATTCTGGAGAAGACACCTTCTTCCAAAATAGAAGGCAAGGCCTTTTCTATTTCTTTGTCAATATCTTTCTGATAGAACATCAAGTACTTCTTGTTGATCTCCTTCCACAGAGACTCTATTTTCTGGTAATTATCTTTGCGAATCTTTACCATCAAACGGTTGTTCTTAGCATTCCTATCAACTACACGATTCAAGTTCAGTGCATCAAGTTCGAATTCTGGATATTGGTTCTTGAACTCCATCACCTTGTCGTCAACAACAATAAAGTTAGAACCTTCCATAGTAACCAATTCCTTTTGCATCAATTCCATCAGCAATGTCATGCCATTACTCAAGCCACGCTGATTGGCAACACGGTCAAGCTCATCGCTGTTCAAGATAATGTGCTCAATAGTCTTCTTGGCAATATCGCCATTTATTTCACGCACCAATCTGTCTGCAAAATCCTTTTCCGTGAAGTCAACAATGTAGTTGAGCATAAAGTCTTGACTCGTGGTTCTGTTGCCATATTCATCTACAGGCAGACGCAAGCCACGACCCACTTCCTGCAATTTACTGGTTTCGCTCCCACTACTACGTAATTTGGCAATGGTGAACACATTCGGATTATCCCAACCCTCTTTCAATGTCCATTTTGAGAATAGGAAACGACGCACATTCCATTTTCCCTCTTCATTCTTAAACGACAGGAGTTTCTTCTTGTTGCGCAGGATATCATCCACCTCTTCTGCAATAGCCTCATCGCTATCACTATTGTCTTTGGCAAAGTAACCTGCTCGACATCCCGCAATATCATTAAGGCTTGCTTTCAGATAGTCAACATATTCAAGTGAGTTCTCTTCGCTCTTTAGTTCTTCCTTTATCTGGTATTTCAACCACTTGTCAAAAATATCGCGTAGCCATGCGTTTTTCCCTTCATCATCACCTCGGAAAGAAACTATATTATCAATGAAGAACAATGCCAGTGTTTTAATCTTGCTCTCACGATGAAATAAAATACGTTCTGTTTCAAAATGGCGCTGAATAGTCATTCTTATCATATTTTCTTGATAGGATGTGCTATAGATATCTGCAGTAAATTCATCGCCAACATGCTTTGTCTGTCCGTTTGACAGTTCCACCTCCGAACTGCTGATACCACTTATCGTGACGCCAGAAAGATGTTCGCTAATGATGCCAAGTGACTCGTCTTTATGCAGTTCAAAGCGCTGCGTATGGTCTTTCTTGGTGAAATGCATGGTCACGCTTTCTCGTCCATTGATAGAGATTATCTTCACTTTCTCGTTCTCTGACGTAGTGGGATTAAAGTGTTCTTTGGCTACGCCCTTAATCAGGTTTTGGTTAAAAGCATCACAAGCCGTTAGGTTATAGAGAAGATTCAAATAGTCCTTGTGGGTTTCTCTCTTTTTGTTAAAAGTTTCCGTCACTTCTGGGAATGTGGCACCAAAACGGATGACACACTGTGGTGCCATTTCGCTCAGAATACGCTTATAGGTCGTTTTACTGCGTTCAAAGCGGTGGGGCTCATCAATGATGACTATTGGGCGTGTGGCCTTAATAGCATTCAGCGGACGGACAAAGCCTTGCACGGCAATATCATAGTCATTTTTGTCCAGCATCTTGTTCTTCTGAAGCAACTGCTGATTAACGACAATGACATAGATTCTGTTTTTGTTCTGACAAGAACCATTCACAAAGTCGCGAACTGAAGAGGGAAAATAGTTATGTCCCTTCTTCTTTTTTTTCAGAGCCGACACTTCGCACAATTCTATCTCCGTGCCATAGCCCAATGTATCGCGGAAGTGGCGTTGTACGTATGGATCGCTGATGAACTGTACGGCACCAGACTTAACAGGCAGCGAGTGAACCACAACCACAAACTTATTGAAACCATATCGTTTATGCAGTTCATAGATGGAATGGGTATAGACGTACGTCTTACCTGTTCCCGTTTCCATCTTGATATCCAAGTTCAGCATACCATTTTCTGGCAGCACCACCTTTCTATTATATGGTTTCATTTCTTGCGTGAAGAGAATGTTACGAAGGTTATGTTCCGTCGTAACATCCTTGTGGTCAATCAGCGGGTTTTCGTAGGGTTTAACAGGAGTCTCTAAATGCGTCTGTTTAAAGACTTCTGCCAAGCGGTCAACAGGTATCTGTTGATGTGGCAATCCTGCTTCGAGTATGATATCCATATCGTTCGTTTAGTATCTGATGTCAATATTAATCTTGATTTGCTTCTCACCCTCATTCAGTAAGGGGAGATTCTTTTTCAATGCATCCGTGGCACCAAAATTGAAACTATAACCGAAGAGTACCACATAGTGAGGTCCCCAGTCTGTCTGTTCACCATATTTATCAACCAGAGCCGTTATGGCTTCGTCACTCATGCCCTCGTCTGTCAGATAGAGGTGGTCGCCACATTGATGGGCTGTATAGTCTGCCAACTTCACCTCTTCCATCTTAGCGTTCATGCCATAACCATCGCGTACCTTCCACGTCTCAAGCACCGTCTCTCGGCCAAACAATTCCAGCAGATTGTTTGCAAAGCCAGACGCATTAGGATCAAATTCAATTATCTTGTCAAGCACATTCTCTGGAACATCCCTGAGGGTATAGTGCTTGAAACCTAGGTCTGCCTTTGATTTTTTAATATCATTGACCATAATTGCCGCTTTCTTTATGCGATCCATGCCAATATCATCTATTGTCTTATATCCTTTTTGGTAAGCAGCTGTACTTTCTTTTATCAGTTCAGGTAATTGTACAAGAATGAAACGAATTTTTGTATCGTTATATGCGTTATTCCAAAAAACACTTTCAGCAGTCGTACCCGAACCAGAAAAGAAATCTAAAATAATATCATCTTTATTTAAGCACAAATTGGAAATCAAACTAATAAGAGAAACCGGTTTACTATGATCAAAAATTTTCTTTCCTATTGTCTTGTCAATATCTTTAGTTGCAATATCGTTAGAATATTCATTTTCTGTAAATTCTAATGTAGATAGAGATTTTGTTCTGTCACCATATTCAATTACATACACATCGTCAATCTCCTCTATAGTTGCTTTTTGATAGGTCTTAGTATATATCCTTGTTCCATTCTTTCCTTTTTTTACAACCACAAATCCATTTTGGTATCCAAAATTGAATTTTTCTTTACTCCATCTCCAAGCCCAGTCTGCCCTATCATGGTATCCTTCCTGTCTCTTTTCCCACTCATTTTTATCACCACCAGGATAATATACAACTCCTTCTATTTCGAGTGGATAGTCTAAGCTTGCGCTGTATTGTAGACTATCATAATCCAATGTTTGATTAAGTTTATAATATCCTCGACTTTCAAAAAAAGAATCTTTATATTTGAATCCAGAATCATTATGTTGTAGTGGATAGAACATAGGAGAATCGGTTTTACTATAGACCAATACATAGTCATGATTCAAACCTATAGCCTCACTTGATTTTCCTCCCCTTTTTGTTATTCGAGGTATTGATGATATAAAGTTTTCTTCTCCGAACACATAGTCACAAAGCAACTTCAGATTTGCCTGCTCATTATCATCAATGGAAATAAAAATGACACCGTCTTTTGACAACAATTCGCGAGCCAATTGCAGACGAGGCGACATAAACATCAGCCAGGCGGAATGGGTGCTACTGCCGCGAGAAGTCAAGTCGAGAATACGTTTGGCCTCATCCTCATCTATGCTCAGTTTTTTCTCCAGCTCTTCAGGAGTAAAACGGAATCGGTCGTTATAGACGAATCCATCGCTACCTGTATTGTATGGCGGGTCAATATAAATGCACTTTACCTTGCCAGCATACGATTTCAGAAGATGTTTCAGCGCGTCGAGGTTGTCACCACTGATGTAAATGTTCTCGCTGTCCTTGTTCTCTGGCTTGGCATTATGCTCCAAATCTGGTTCAATAACCGTAGTGGTGTCTAATGACGCAATCAGATTGGCATAGTCCTTGCCCAGGAAGTCGAGCGAATAACCTTCATTACTGATATCCACTTCGTCTTTCATCATGTCTTTGAACCGCTCGATGTCAAATGCTCCATCAGCCGTGAAACATCCGGCGAAGTATTTCCTCAAAGCATCCAACTTCTCTGAATTAGGCTTCACTTCCGCATTATTCTCAATTATTTGCCTTATCATAATTATATTCTTTTATTAGTTCAGCAAAAGTGTCTGCAATTTCTTCTGCTGTCGTGTATAATACCCAAATTAGTTTAACTATCCTAAGAGTGACAACATTTTTCAGATATGGTCAGCCTTCACAACAAGCACCATCTTTAGGCGGTTGAGATCCTTGTCAACTGCCATATTGCTTTTTGATTAATGGCATAAAGTTATAAATTTCTCTGCAAAATAAAGACAAAACCCACTTAAAAGTTGCAAAATCTAATGATTTTAATTAATATCATTCACTTTATATACAAAAAAACGCTTTGTTTATTATATCCGAACTTCAGTTTAATATGCTTTATTTTGCCCCATTTTGCTTCGTGGGTTGACCACCCCAAAGAGACCGATTCCAGGTTACAATTTATAAACCCAACACCGTTATCATTCCTATCAATTTTGCGTTACATTCTATTTTTGTTCTTCCTCGTTCTTCCCCGTTTTGCCCTTTATTTACGTGCATTATGCGTTAATCTTCCAAAATCACTCGTTTGTTACAGCCTTTTTTTGTAACTTTGCATCAGAAAAATCAATGTGTTATGACTATAGAACAGAAAATAATTGAAGCCGTAAAGGATGGTATAAAGCAGTTGTATGGAGCAGATGTGGAAGACAAGATGATACAGCTCCAGAAGACCAAGAAAGAATTTGAAGGCAACCTTACGGTTGTGGTGTTCCCTTTCGTGAAGCTGGCAAGGAAGAAGCCTGAAGATGCGGGAGCAGAAATCGGCGACTATCTGAAGGAAAACGCCTCTGACGTGGTAGCAGATTTCAACGTGGTGAAGGGGTTTCTCAACCTAACCATCAGCAAGTCAGCATGGATATCTCTGCTGAATGACATAAATTCGCAAGAGAAATTTGGTTTCATTGAGCCAACGGAGAACAGCCCTCTAGTGATGATAGAATATTCATCGCCAAATACCAACAAGCCGCTCCATCTCGGTCATATGCGCAACAACCTCCTGGGCTCCTCTCTGGCAAGAATCGTGGAAGCCAACGGCAACAAGGTGGTAAAGACCAACATAGTGAACGACCGAGGCATACACATCTGCAAATCGATGCTGGCATGGCAGAAATGGGGCAATGGGGCTACGCCTGAAAGCACAGGCAAGAAAGGCGACCACCTCATAGGCGACTTCTACGTGGAATTCGACAAGCACTACAAGGCTGAATGTGATGAACTAAAGAAGCAATATATATCGGAAGGGATGAGCGATGAGGCTGCTGGCGAACTGGCTAAGAAGGAGGCTCCTCTCATCAAAGAAGCACACGACATGCTGGTGAAATGGGAGCAGAACGACCCAGAAGTACGCAAACTCTGGAAAACCATGAATGAATGGGTTTATGCCGGCTTTGATGAGACATACAAACGCATGGGCGTGTCGTTCGACAAGATTTATTATGAATCCGACACCTACCTCGAAGGAAAGAACAAGGTGATGGAAGGACTGGAGAAAGGCTTGTTCTACCGTCGCGAAGACGGCTCGGTATGGGCAAACCTCGAAGCCGAGGGACTTGATGAGAAACTATTGCTCCGCTCCGATGGCACATCAGTATATATGACTCAAGACATCGGAACCGCCAAGCTTCGTTTTCAAGATTACCCTATCGACAAGATGATTTATGTGGTAGGCAACGAACAGAACTACCATTTCCAAGTGCTGTCCATCCTGCTCGACAAGCTCGGTTTCAAATGGGGCAAAGACCTTGTGCATTTCTCCTACGGTATGGTTGAATTGCCCAACGGAAAGATGAAATCCAGGGAAGGCACCGTGGTAGATTCTGACGAATTGATGGATCAGATGGTGGAAGATGCCTACAAAGCATCCAAGGAAATGACAAAGAAAGTGCAAATTTCCGATGAAGAAGCCCACGACATAGCCGAAAAGGTAGGTATGGGTGCCCTGAAATACTTCATACTGAAGGTTGATGCAAGAAAAAACATGCTTTTCAACCCAGAAGAGAGTATTGACTTCAACGGAAATACCGGGCCGTTTATCCAATATGCTTATGCAAGAATCAAGTCAATCCTTCGTAAGGCAGAAGCCGCCGGAATACATATTCCAGCCACCCTTGACAGCAATATTGACATAACGGAAAAAGAAGTAGAACTTATCCAGAAGCTTAATGGCTTCACCACGGCATTGCGTCAAGCTGGTGAAGACTACAGTCCATCGGGCATTGCCACCTATTGCTACGAGCTGACCAAAGAATACAACCAGTTCTATCATGATTGCACTATTTTAGGTGAAGAAGATGAAAACAAGAAGGTTTTCCGTCTTCAATTATCAAAGAACGTGGCAAAAGTAGCACAGCTCGGCATGGGTCTGTTAGGCATACAGATGCCAGAGAGAATGTGATGGCATATCCAAACCAATTGTATGATTCATGCTCGTTAACCCTCCCGACAATAGAAACGACACGGTTCTGCCATTACCGTTGGAAGTAGAGGCAAATGCCATTGCAGTGGATGCAGCCTGCAGCGGCAATCCGGGTCCTATGGAATATAGAGGAGTGGATTTGCGCACAGGTGAGCAGTTGTTCCACTTCGGTCCTATCCAAGGCACAAACAACATAGGCGAGTTTCTGGCAATCGTTCATGCGTTGGCACTGCTACACAAGAGCTGTTCCAATGCGACAATCTACAGCGACAGCGTGTCTGGTATGGCTTGGGTAAGGAAGAAACAATGCAAAACCACCCTGCCGATGACACCAGAGAACGCGAAACTGAGAAATATCATAGCACGAGCAGAAATATGGCTCCGTACACATTCCTATCAGAACAAGATAATAAAATGGGACACCGACCAATGGGGTGAAATTCCAGCTGATTTTGGAAGGAAATGACAACAACTACGGCAGAAAAATTTTCTTGAAAGATATCATCTGTTTTTATAGAAACAATTTCTCATTATTCAATTAGAGGAAGTGAAAGAATTTTTTAAAATAATGGGCAGATATTTCAAGCCCTATAAAGGATACGTGGCTGGGACACTAACGATGAATGTGCTTACAGCATTTTTCAACGTGTTCTCTTTCACTTTGCTTCTGCCTATTCTGAACATACTCTTTGAAATCAATAAAGACAACTACACTTACATATCGTGGGGCGACGGCAGTTTCAAAGATGTGGCACTCAACAACCTGTATTACTATTCGCAAGAGTTGATAAATACCTACGGGCAATCCACCACCCTTCTGCTTCTTGGCATTGGTCTTGCCGTTTTGACCCTGCTGAAAACCGGATGTTATTTCGCCGGAAGTGCCACTCTCATGCCTATAAAGACTGGAATTGTAAGGGATATCAGAGCAAACATATACAAGAAAATTTTGTCGTTGCCACTCTCTTTCTTCTCTGAAGAGAGAAAAGGTGACATCCTTGCACGAGTTTCGACCGACGTTAACGAAGTAGATTCATCCATAACCAGTTCACTCGACATGGTTATCAAGAACCCCATTTTCATAGTAATATATGTAATCACACTCATAACAATCAGTTGGCAGCTCACGTTATTCACGTTGCTCGTAGTACCATTGATGGCATTCGGGATAGGCAAGATAGGCAAGAAATTGAAGAAAAAATCCCTGTTTGCCCAGTCAAAATGGAGCGACGGGCTGAGTCAGATTGAGGAGACCCTCGGAGGGCTTCGAATCATAAAAGCATTCGTGGCAGAGAAAAAAATGGAGAATCGTTTTGTCAAGGTTAACGACGAATACCGTCAGGCATCCATGAAAGTGGCGATACGTCAGTCGGCCGCCCATCCGGTAAGCGAATTTCTTGGCACATGCATGATCGTCATAGTGTTGTGGTTTGGTGGATATCTCATCTTCTCCGGCAATTCATCCATTGATGCCAGCACATTCATCTACTACCTGGTTATTTTATATACTATTCTCCAGCCTCTCAAAGAACTGTCGAAAGCGGGTTATTCCATACAGAAAGGAATGGCTTCGATGGAGAGAATCAATAAGATCCTTAATGCCGAAAACAATATCATAGAAAAAGAAGACGCAAAAGAGATTGACCGACTCAACGAAAGCATTGAACTGAGAAACGTGTCGTTCTCATATACCGAACAAAGGGAAATCCTTCACAACATCAACCTCAAGGTAAGGAAAGGCGAGACTATTGCTCTCGTCGGTCAGTCGGGTTCAGGTAAATCGACTCTTGTCGATCTCATTCCAAGATACCATGACATAGAGAATGGTGAAATACTGATTGACGGCATAAACATAAAAGATCTGAAGATAAGTTCGCTCCGCTCACTTATCGGCAACGTCAATCAAGAGGCAATCCTTTTCAACGACACCATCTTCAACAACATAGCGTTCGGTGTGGATAACGCCACACCGGAAGCAGTGGAAGCGGCAGCGCGAATTGCCAACGCCCATGAATTCATCATGGAAAGCGAAAACGGCTACGACACCATCGTAGGCGACCGTGGATGCAAGCTTTCGGGAGGACAACGACAGAGGGTGTCAATTGCAAGGGCAATTCTCAAGAATCCGCCAATCCTGATTCTCGATGAAGCCACTTCGGCACTCGACACCGAATCAGAGCGGCTCGTTCAAGATGCTCTCGAACGCCTCATGAAGAGCCGCACCACCATTGCCATAGCACACAGGCTCTCCACCATCAAGAATGCCAACAGGATTTACGTGCTTCACGAAGGCAGAATAGTGGAGGAAGGCACACATGAAGAACTGACCGCACTTGGTGGTTATTACAAGAAACTGCATGACATGCAAGTGTTATAATCACTTTCTGCAAAACTCACACACTCTACGGACATATTCATCCTTGTGGTTTTTGTATGACAGGGCGTGCCCGGTATCTTTTGTTATCCACAATTCCTTCGGTTCCGGTTTTGCTTCATATAGCCTATTGACCATCTCTGTAGGTACAAAATCATCACTGTCACCATGGATAAACAGCATTGGTTGCTTCGACTTCTTCACTTGTTCCAACGCTGATGCTTCTTGGAATGTCCACCCATAAAGGATATTGCAAAAGAAACTGGCACTATGAAGCAGGGGAAATGCCGGAAGTCCATACTGGTTCTTTAGCTCTCCCTTGAACTCGTCCCACACACTTGTATATCCGCAATCCTCTATAAATCGGATGTCGTTAACACCTTCAGGAACGGGTTCTCCAGATATCATCATAGTCGTAGCACCACCCATCGACACGCCATGCACAACCATGGTGTCCGTTTGGAAGAGTTTCATCCAGTGAAGCATGTCCAGACGGTCGAGCCATCCCATCCTTATCGCATCGCCTTCACTCTGACCATGAGCATAAACATCTGGCATGACAACGTTATAACCCAGTTCCCTGTCGTAGATTCTACCAAGGTAGAAAAATTTTATGGCAGTGTCTCTCCATCCATGTATAACCAGAGCAGTCTTGTTGCTTCCGTTGTCTATATAAAAAGCATGGTGACGTTCGCCAGTAGGCATAATCTCAAACGTGTCACGAAGAGCATCTATATTTTTCAAGCTGTCAACCCAAGTGCGAACCTCGGGATAATTCTCAAATTCAAAGTCATAGGCCTTCTGCAAGTCACCCCTATCATTTTCCGGAGACAACGAGTAACTTAACAAATACAATCCCCCACCGACAATAATAAGCAGTATCAAAAATAAAAGTCCAGATAATGCCCAAATTAATTTTTTCTTATGTTTCATATATATTCAGTTAATGGGTAAATGAGTTGACGGGTTATTGTTATTTCGATTGACGATCAGACGCATTCGTAAACGGTCTTATTGCTTTATTAATTCTATTTTTCTTATGTCATTTAGTGGGATTTTCTTTCCTTCCAATACCAACATCCGCTATAAATCATCTATCTTGGTCAGCCCTCCCGTAAACGTTTCAAACTGTCCACATTCTTTTCTCTCATCGGGAACAAAAAAAGCCTCGGAAGCCATTGGGTGTCCTTCTTCATTATTAATCACATTCTCCAGTTGACGGTCAAGGATGTTTGCCTCAGATTCGCTCATATCATCCAAGAAGTCGGTCCATCGCCCTGTCTCCCGTATGGCAGCTTCATAGCCGGTCAGTGCGGCAAAAGGAGCAAATTGTGCGGCACGATTTTCCATCGACATTTGCGGATGTCGTTTCGACACATGATGTGGCAAGTCTATTATGTCATCGTATTTCATAATTTGTCAAAACAACGTGTTTCCATATTATATGTCACACAATCATAGGAGTTTAGGTCGATTGAGGCTTTTGCCTTATGGTGATAACCTAATGGCAATTCCTGCTCCCACACTCCAACAAGATGTGAGTGGCTTATGTTCCCATTCGTCTTGCCGAAACCACGGTTACACCTACCTTCAATCGTTTCTCAAACGAACTGGAAAAGAACAAACGGTCGAGAAACGACACAAGTGTATCATTGGCTTCTGAATAATAAACATGAGAACCAACTATAATACCATCACATTATTCATTTTTCAAAATGAAATAATAATTCAATTAATGACTGAAATTTTTACCCAATTGTTAAAGACCAAGCCCATTCAGCCATTCCTTCACCTTGTCCTTACCTTTTCGAACTTCATGTCCATAGATTGAGAACTCACCTATTACCGTTGCTTCAGGATATGCTTTCTTCACATCATCCACACAACGCCCCAATCCAGAGCCTTCATGAGTGGTGAAAGGAATTACGGTCTTTCCGTTCAAGTCGTACTTGGAAAAGAAGGTAAACATGATTTGTGGATAGGTGCCCCACCACACTGGTCCTCCAATGAAAACCGTATCATATTGGGAAACGTCTATACTTCCCTCGAACTCAGGCAATTCACCCTTCTGCTGTTCTTCTTTTGCAAGATCACAAAGAGGGTCGTATGCCATACCATCATATTTTGTGGTTTTCAGTTCAAACTGGTCGGCACCAGTGATTTCCGATATGTAGTCTGCCACAATTTTCGTGTTGCCCACCTTTACGTTGCCAACACTATAATTGTCGCCTGCATGAGAGAAGAATACGACAAGAATCTTTCCATCACCATTAACGGTGACAGCCTTATTTTCATTTGTCGGTTCCTCACTCGTTCTAGTCTGATTATTATTACTGTTGCCATTGCAAGCTGATGACACCAAAAGACAAAGGGCTGTCATCAAAAAACATTTCATTCTTTTCTTCTTGTCCATTTATTTGAATATTAGAAATTAGACATACTCGGCATTTATTCAAACCAGTTGTCGCGGTCGAGATTGCGATAGCCGATGGCTTCAGCTACATGAAAGGTTCTAATCTGCTCGGAGCCGTCGAGGTCGGCAATAGTACGCGCAACCTTGAGTATTCGGTCGTAGGCACGTGCGGATAGATTAAGCTGGCGCATTGCTGTACGCAGCCGTTCCATGCTCTCATTGTCTAGTACCGCAAATTTTTGCAGCAGCGAGGTTGTCATTTGGGCATTACAATGAATTCCCCTATGCCCTATGAACCGTTTTTCCTGTATCTTCCTGGCACGAATCACCCTTTCCCTAATATTGGCACTTGGCTCTCCGGCAGGAGCCTTCGATATATCTTCAAAAGGCACGTTTTCCACCTCTACCTGAATATCTATGCGGTCCATAAGAGGGCCAGATATCTTATTCATATAGCGAGTTATCTGTGCCGGTGTGCACACGCAGGCGTGAGTGGGATGATGATGATATCCGCACGGACACGGGTTCATGCTTGCGACAAGCATAAACGAGCATGGGAGAGTAAACGTGTATTTCGCCCTTGACACGGTGATTATCCTGTCTTCCAATGGCTGACGCAATGTTTCGAGCACAGTCCTTGAAAATTCAGGCAGTTCATCAAGGAAAAGCACTCCGTTGTGAGCCAGGCAAATCTCTCCTGGCATGAAAGTGGTGCCACCGCCAACCAGAGCAACGTCTGAAATCGTGTGATGTGGAGCCCGAAACGGCCGCTGACTGATTAACGACGTGTCGTGTTTGAGCTTTCCTGCCACACTATGTATCTGAGTAGTCTCCAAGCTCTCTCCAAGTGATAATGGAGGCAAAATAGAAGGCAGTCGCTTTGCCATCATCGATTTTCCACATCCTGGACTTCCAACAAGGATAATATGATGGCCACCAGCCGCAGCTACCTCGAAGGCACGTTTTACATTTTCCTGACCTTTCACCTCAGAGAAGTCATAATCGAAATTAAGTTGCTCTTGATAGAATTCCTCACGTGTGTTCACTATCGTAGGCTGAGTATCGGACACGCCATTCAGCAAGTTGACTACATCGTTAATGTGATGCACTCCATAAACCTGAAGACGGTCAACCACGGCAGCTTCACGTGCATTCTCCTCAGGCACGAACAGAGCCTTATAGCCCAAAGCACGTGCCTTAATGGATATGGGCAATGCACCCTTTACGGGAAGTATGGTTCCATCGAGTCCCAGTTCGCCAAGAAACATATATTGTTCCGGCTTTTCCACATCCAGTTTTTCCAAAGCAATCATCAATCCGATTGCCATGGGAAGATCAAAACCCGAGCCTTCCTTGCGCAAGTCGGCAGGTGCAAGATTCACAACTGTTTTTCGCAAAGGAACATTATATCCGTTTACGTTCAGTGCCGACAGCACTCGTTCCTGGCTTTCCTTTACCGCATTGTCGGGAAGGCCGACAATGATGAAACGCCCTTCTGTGGATTCCGTGCTGTTGATTTCTATAGTAACAGGTATGGCCTGCAAACCCTGCATGGTGGCACTATAAACCTTGGATAGCATACGATATGATATTAAATTTATATTTGTATAGCAAAGATACAACAAAAAAATGATATGGAGTAAAGAATGAATGACGAACAATCATTTTACTTCAAACTCCTGATTTCCAACTCCACCTGCCCTCGAATCTCATCTCTCAACCCTCAAACGACTCTTTATAAAGAATTCTGTTGGTAACTCGTTCAGCGCTTATCACATTGCCGTACTCATCCACTATCTCTACGTTCCATACGTGGGTGGAATGTCCGGCATGAAGCAGTCGTGCCTTTCCAAGCACCTTGCCATCCGTAGGCGACATGGCAAGATGAGTTCCCGACACCTCGGTGCCACAAATCAAGGCGTTCTCATCGAGATTTGTTAAATGAACTGAGCCAACTCCAGCCACCGTCTCGGCTAAAGTTAGGGAAGCGCCTCCATGCAAAATACCAAAATACTGACGAGTGTTCTCATTGATTGGCATCTCAGCCAAAGCCAGATCGTCGTCCGACGGCAAAAAACGAATGCCAAGGGCGGCTACCATAGTTCCCTTCATCTTAGCGTTTAAAATATCACATTCTTTTTGAGTAAGCATAAGATTTATGTTTTATAGCTTATGGAAATAAATCGTAAAACTCTTTTTTCAGAAATGGTTCCTTCAAGACATTTATTTGAATGCAAGTCATTCCTTTTGCAAAATTATCGTTTATTTTTCAATTATGCATATTTACGAACCATATTTTCTAATTTGATTATATATTTCCGATGGGCCTAACTTCCCCATATTTTTTCGATGATCCGATGGTATGGAAAAAGCGACAACCGATATTGACCGATTGTCGCCTTTGGTCGGGAAGAGGCGACTCGAACGCCCGACCCCTACGTCCCGAACGTAGTGCGCTACCAACTGCGCTACTTCCCGTGTTTATAACAAAACCGAGTGCAAAGTTACAAAAAAAGTATGTAACAAACGAGTGATTTTGGAGAATTAATGCAAAATGACCGTAAAAATAAAAAATTAAAAGAGATATTATTAAGTTCTTGAGAAAGAAAAAGTATTCTTATTTCCCAGAACTAGTCTTAGCATACAGGGGAGCAGATTTAAATGGACTCATTGGTGAGCCAGTCAAAGCCAAGAATGAACATTGGATTTTGGATAATTGTCACTAAATTATTAACTTTGCAAACGAAACGAGATATGGACAAACAGAATAAGGAAATAGAAATCAATGAGCCACGTATGGTGAAATCGCACGACGTGAAACTGGATACAGAGTATGCAGAATGGATAGCAGAAGTGAAGCATCGCTATCGTTCAGCACAAGTGAAAGCTGCCGTGAAGGTGAATGGCGAGAAACTGCTGTTCAACTGGCAGATGGGACGTGACCTTGTGCAGAAGAAAGCTGAGGAGCGTTGGGGTGCTGGTGTCGTGGAGCAGGTAAGCCTGGATCTCAGGCGTGAGTTCCCTAATGAAGATGGATTCTCTGCTCGTAATCTGCGGTATATGAAGCAGTGGTATCAGTATTATACGACTGAGGCAGCAAAATTGCAACGACCCGTTGCAGAAATTATGGCTGTGTATGGAATTGAGGTTAATTTGCAAAAATTGCAACGACCAGTTGCAGAATTGCAGTCGTCCATAAATCAAGAACGCTTAAAACTCCAACGACCCGTTGGAGAATTAGTGAAACAGCCTGTTTCAGAAACTGAGAATGACGCCAGCTATGACTTCCCAATCCCCTTTGCCCTTGTTCCATGGGGCCAGCATATTGAGATTATCACACGGAGTGAAAGTCTTGAAGAAGCGTTGTTTTATATGCAACATGTGATAGAGAAAGGATTAAGCAGGACGGCATTGGTCAATTGCTATAAGGCTCACCTATTTGATCATCAGGGCAAAATCGTGAACAACTTCTCAACCCATCTGCCAGAGCCACAAAGCCATTTGGTGCAGGAGGTACTAAAAGAGAATTATGATTTCGGTTTCGCTACTGTTGACCATGAGCCGTTTGAGGAACGAGAATTGGAAGATGCCCTTACCAGCGATGTTACGAACCTTTTATTGGAAATGGGAACTGGCTTTGCTTTCATGGGCAGACAGAAAGAAATCATCGTAGGAGGTCGCTCGCGGAAGATAGACTTGCTGTTCTATCATGTCCGCCTTCGTTGCTATATAGCGTGCGAAATCAAAGTAAAGCCATTCGAACCAGAGTTTACGGGTAAGCTAAACTACTATGTTAGTGCCGTTGATGAATTGGTTAAAGCACCTGATGACAACCCTACCATTGGGCTTCTGATCTGTTCTGATATGGATAAGACCGATGTGCAATGGTCTTTCCGAGGGATTACGACTCCAATGGGAGTTGCTACTTACAACAATATCCGTATCAAAGATATGCTACCTACCCAAGAGCAACTGAAGGAACGAATGGAACTGTTACAGAAGGAACTTAGGGCAACTAAGCGACTGATGAAAAAAGCAAGTGAATAATTGGTTAAGCATTTGGCGAATTCAGAAGAAATGATTACCTTTGCACCCGATGACAAGCCACAAAAACGGCTGATGGCTTGTCATCGGGTGTTCTTTGGTGCAATTTATAGCAAAACAGGGAGATTAGAACGGTCTCTTATCCGTAACCCTCAAAATCCTCAATCTCCCAAACTGCCTTTATACAAAGAATCCTGCCAATTCTTCCAAAGTTACGAAAAATCGAGAGCAGAACAAAAGAAATTCATTTCTTTTTTATACCGAGATGGAGTAGCTTCGACATTAAGGACGGCAAAGTTACTAAAAAAGCATTTATCGGAAGTAATGGCAGCCTTTTCAAGGCGTCCATAAGAAACTCCCGAAACTAAAACTGGTAATCTAAAACAAAAAAAATTGCCCCATTTTAATATTGAAATAAAAGCGACTACGTGAGATTATCTTTTTGGCTATTTCCCTCAAAAATCTAATTTAAATTGCAACAATTTGTTTTTTCACGATTACTAAAAAGCCCGTTGGACGTATTTTTTTAGTTGAAAATTTTGTAGGTTAAAGAAAAATGCCTACCTTTGCATCCGCAAATGCAAACAACACTTGCAATTACGATGGTGTCATAGCTCAGTAGGTAGAGCATCGGACTGAAAATCCGTGTGTCCCCGGTTCGAATCCTGGTGACACCACCAAGAGAATACCAAATGTATAAATTGCTGACATTTGGTATTTTTGTTTATAGTGAAAATATGTTTCACCCAAATTTCTTGTGAGTTTGTCATGGTTCCGCTCGTACTTGAAAACAGGTGCTGGCGGTTTTTAAATAAAACATTCAAAAAGTAATTAAATAACACAAAATATAAAACATAATTTAATTAAAAATTGGGAATATGCTAAAAAAAGGTAATTTTGCAGGTTCTCCACTATATTTGCAGTATTCACAGGAGTGGTGATTTGATAATTAAACTTTTGATTATCAGCTAAAAGTTACTAAAAAGTTGTCACTTTTACAAGTGAACCCTATAATACAATTTGTATAATTGGTGTTTTTGATTTATACAAAAGAGGCGGGACCTTGCAAAGCCCCGCCTCTTTCGTGTTGTTATAGCATGGAAAGCCACCGGTTATTCTTACGGATCTG
>FLNY01003034.1_pt1 | contig 78773 bp, 70 predicted proteins | sample 1140381 | NCBI WGS metagenome assembly FLNY01 (sample SAMEA3878172, study PRJEB12797) | bioreactor metagenome | biome: Moose rumen | place: Sweden | collected 2011-10
GATTCAGAGAGTAACCATCTCACCAACCGCAAAGAACAAACACACAAAACCAAAAAGGCCTTTCCGTACGGCATGTACGAAAAGGCCTTTTTCACTTATATCAGTCATTGACATCAATACATAGAGTAAAAGTCATGTGAGCGGAAAAGCCCGTTACCTCCAACTGCGCCTATGTATGAAATCAAAGATATTCTTTACCACCTTAGCAGTCCTGTACGCTGTCATACCATAACCGATGTACCGCATATACGGAATTGAAGAGTCAATGTAAGAACGCTCCGGCATGAAACTATCCACCACGTCCTTTTGAAACTTCGTCAGCTCAGCGGAAAGACATTTCTCGACTTGCCCTTTTTCCTGTCTCAGCTCCTCCAGAGAGGAAAACCTCTTTTTATAACTTCTCATTCCGCCCCTCCTTTCTCTTCCGCATCGTCACCCCCTGCACTGTCTGCGGACTCTTGTCCCTTCAACAGCTCAGAACGTAAGATACTTAAGGACAAAACCTCGACAACACGATTCTCCACCAGAGGAACGCGAAAGAAATAAAAACAGCAGATAATTATAACCAATCCTCCGCCAACCACGTAATTGGCCAAAGCCACACTGCCTAAAACATCTGACAGACTTATCACTAAGCCGGAACACAGAAAAAATACCGCACTGGAGCCAAGAGCGAAAACAACCAATGCTATGATGACAAATGACACGCACACAGTCAATTTCTCCGTCAACTCAAGCCGTAAGTAACGCTCCAGCGTTCTAAGCAACTTAATGTCAGCGCCTGATATCAGACCTTGTTTACTCATCGTTACACATAATTATAATTGCTGACCAAAATCATCCTCCCGAATCTCAACTGAGACGCTGAGAAAAGACCTCGAACATTACTCTACGTCGAAATCCTCGTTCGGAACATTCTCCTTTGCACCAGGAGTGACTGCATTCTTCACACGCTCAACAAGCTTATTTAACTCTTCCTTATTAAGCTTAACACCGCTCTTCTCCAAAGCGTCCTTTATCTTTTTTCTCTGATCCTCACCTTTCTCTGGTGCGAAAAGGATACCTGCAGCTGCCCCGATCACTGCGCCGCTAACAAAAGCCGCCGCCAATGCAATACTGTTTTTTGTTGCCATAGTAAAAATCTTTTTAAGTTGTAAGACCATTCAAAAGTTAAACACAAGATCAACCATTGATCCACCTTTCTACTGTAAAGGTTCTCAAAAATAGCATTAAACCTTGAAAAAAAGACACTCAAAAGATTTTTTAACATTTTTTCACACCGAATTTCTTTCCTGTAAAAAATTAAATATATACCTTTGCAGTACACCATTTGAGAATAAGATGTAGGGATTAAGAAAGAAAGACGTAGACATAAAAGAAAAAAGGTGTAAAAGAAAGTAATTAAAGAACTAAAAGAAGTTGTTCATGAGCATACCATACAGAGTCACACCAATGCGTGACAACATAAGTAAAAGGCCGAAGAAAGGCTACTACGCCCAGGTTGTGACAAAAGGAACAATAGACACACTGAGCCTATGCCAAGAGATATCATCAGGATGCACACTGACAGTGGCTGACCTCAGGGCGGCGATAGAGGCGATATCGACATCTGTAGCGTCAAAACTCATGAATGGATACAATGTTTACATAGACGGGCTTGGAACGTTCTCAGTATCGGCGGAGTCAAAGCTGGTGGAGAACGAGGAAGACCTGAGAGCGCCGTCAGTGAAAGTGAAGAACGTCAACTTCCGTTCCGCTGTGAGACTTAAGAACACGATGAAAAACTCAAGCTTCATCAAGGTCGACAAGTAGCGCGGCAGACATTCACAAGGGACAAAGACATTCGCGGCGGGAGTAGATGCAGACAAGCGAAAGCGGAGCGAGCGGAGACGAAGGTCGCATACGAGAATGTGAGAGATACAAACAAAAGATTATAACATCCAATCTATAAAAGAATCAATTATGAAGAAGTATATCATGATGAGTCTAACTCTCATCGCAACCCTGATGGTAACATCATGCAAATCCTCAAGCGAGGCTGAGTTCAGAAAACAATACGACAAAGCTAGAAGTCAGGAGCTGTACGCACAGGACGACTCTGACCCTGTAGAGGTAAGCAATGTCACTCCGGTGGAAGAGACGAAATCATACACAAGCATAAGACAAAGAAAATCGTCATCAACAACGACGACGACAACAAAGCAGGCTAACAACAACACCAACTTCCGTTCTGAGCGACTCACAGTGGTAAGCGGCGGAACACTTAAGGTGTACAACGTTGTGGCAGGCTCTTTCAAAAGCCAGGAGAACGCCAACAAGCGCTGCAACGAGCTCAAAGACAAAGGATACAGTAGCAAGGTGGCACAGAACCCAGACACTGGCATGTACCGTGTGATTGCTTCTTCACACGACACCAAGGACGCAGCCATAAGCTCAAGGGACAAGCTCCGCAACAGCTATCCTGACGCATGGCTTCTCTACAAGAAAGACTAATCGTCAACGTCACACCCCCCATCCAGCGGGACACAAAACCAGGACAAGGATGGAGGATACGGGCAATCAAGCTCTTACCCGTAGGACAAAATGACAAAAAAACGACACATGACCGTGAGTGTCTGACAACAAGCATCGATTAAAAAAGAAGACACAAACGGTTCCCTATACTACTTATAAAACTTAATTTCTTTTTGGTAAAGGTGAGAATATAACACGTAAGAATTTTTTAGCGACGAACTGCTGTGAAGCAAGTCGTCGCTTTCTTTTTGTCAAAAAAAACTAACAAAAAACAATTTGAAAAAATATATCGGCGTAATCTCAAGTTTTTTTTGTAATTTTGCGCCGCTTTTATTGTGGTATTATCCACGTAACACAAAAAACAGATTTCGCACATCACAAATAAGAATGAAAGACTTTCCATTTGATGAAATAATGAATGACACTCATCACGAGAGTTCCATGTCATTCATAGCCAACATAGAAGGAACCAAACAAGAGATTCCGAACATAAACACAGACGAGCTATTTCCTGTCCTTCCGGTCAGGAACGTTATGTTGTTCCCTATGAGCATCATACCGATTAGCATTGGAAGAAAACCGTCACTCGAGTTAGTCCGGGAGGCATCACGTAAAAACTCACACATCGCCCTGTTCTCACAGAACGACGACACTGTGGAGGAGCCGACGGAGTCAGACTTATACCACACGGGATGTCTGGCGCGTGTCCTACGTGTCATTTCACTGCCCGACAACTCAAACGTGGCTGTCATACAAGGCTACGGAAGAATACGCCTGATCGACTTAGACACAACGGGAGAGTACCTGAAGGGACACATAGAGAACTACCCGGAGGATGAGCTCGCACCACTAGGCAACAAACAGTTCAAGGCGCTCATATCCGCGCTCAAAGACACAGCACTCAAATGCATGCAGAGTGACAACCCGAGCGCGGCACTCGCGTTGGAGAACATCACGGATCCCGAGATCGTGACGAACTTCATCGCCACCAACGCCAACATCACGAACAAAGAGCGCATCGTACTGCTCGAGTCGAACAACATAGCGGACAGAGCGGACAAACTCCTTTCTCTCGTCAACCGCGAGTATCAGTTTGTCGCACTCAAACGCAGCATTCAAATGCGTACGAAGGAGACACTCAACAAACAGCAAAGAGACTACTTCCTTCGTCAGGAGATTCAGAACATTCAACAGGAGCTGGGCGACGCACCGAACGATAACGAGATAGCTGAATTACGTGAGAAATCACTCAAAATGGAATGGAGCGATGATACACGTAAGGCATTCGAGAAATCCCTCGATAAACTAAACCGCATCAACCCTCAAGCGCCGGAGTATCAAACTGAGTATCAATATGCGCAGACACTCCTTTCGCTTCCGTGGAAGAAATGCACGAAAGACAACCTCAACCTCAACAACGCCGAGAAGGTACTGAACAAGGACCACTACGGAATGGAGAAGGTCAAGGAGAGAATACTTGAGCACTTGGCTGTGCTCAAGATGCGAGGAGATTTCAAGAGCCCTATCATCTGCCTGTACGGACCTCCGGGAGTCGGAAAGACATCATTGGGTAAGAGCATAGCGTCCGCCATGAAGAGAAAGTACGTGCGTGTCAGCTTAGGAGGTATACACGACGAGGCTGAGATACGAGGACACAGACGTACTTATATCGGAGCCATGCCAGGCCGTATCATAAGCAACATAGCCAAAGTGGGCAGTTCGAACCCTGTGTTCATCCTCGACGAGATAGACAAGATAACACAAAACACCATAAACGGCGACCCCGCCTCTGCCCTTTTGGAGGTGCTCGACCCTGAACAGAACGAGACGTTCCATGACAATTACCTCGACCTGGACTACGACTTGTCAAAGGTAATGTTCATAGCCACCGCCAACAACATAAGCACCATACCGTCAGCTTTGCTCGACAGAATGGAGCTGATTGAGGTCAGCGGCTACCTGACAGAGGAGAAGATTGAGATCGCCAAGCGTCACCTCGTCCCGAAGAACCTTGACATCCTCGGCATGAGCGAGGTAGGTATTAAGATTGCCAAGCCTGCCATAGAGAAGATTATCGAGGGATACACGCGCGAGTCAGGAGTTCGTACCCTGGACAAACAGATCAACAAACTCTTTAGGAAAATAACACTTGAGTACGCGCGCAGCGAGCAGAAGCCTGAGCACGACATAAAAGCCGGTGACCTGGAGAAATACCTCGGCCCCGTACCGTACAACAGAGACAAATACCAAGGCAACGACTTTGCCGGAGTGGTCACAGGACTAGCATGGACATCGGTAGGCGGAGAGATACTCTTCATCGAGACAAGTCTCAGCAAAGGCAAGAGCGGCAAGCTGACCTTGACAGGTAACCTCGGCGACGTCATGAAGGAGTCCGCTGTACTCGCACTCGAGTATATTAAGGCTCACAGCGACATGCTGAATATCAACAACGAGATTTTCAGCAACTGGAATATACACATTCATGTTCCGGAGGGAGCGACGCCGAAAGACGGACCGTCAGCGGGAATAACCATAGCCACCTCACTCGCATCAGCCCTGACCCAGAGAAAGGTGAGAGAACATCTGGCTATGACCGGCGAGATAACACTTCGCGGCAAAGTACTGCCTGTCGGAGGCATCAAGGAGAAGATACTGGCAGCAAAGCGAGCCGGCATAAAATATATCCTCATCTGCCAAGACAACAAAAAGGATATTGAGCAAATCCCAGAGAAATACGTGAGCGGAATAACCTTCCACTACGTGGACACCGTCAAGGATGTACTCGAGTTCGCTCTGCTCCCCGAGAAGGTAGACACCCCTGTTGATCTGGAGGCAGCGATAGAAAATACAGACATCAGAAAAAAAGACAAATGACATTCACACTTCAACATACTGACTCAAAGACAAACGCCAGAGCCGGACTCATCACAACCGACCACGGTGACATTCAGACACCGATATTCATGCCAGTAGGTACGCTGGCAAGTGTGAAGGGCGTGCATCAACATGAACTGAAAGACGATATCAAGGCACAGATAATATTAGGTAACACATACCACCTTTATCTGCGTCCAGGACTGGAGGTGTTAGAGGCAGCCGGAGGACTCCATAAATTCAACGGGTTCGACAGGCCTATGCTGACAGACAGCGGCGGCTTTCAGGTCTTCTCTCTGTCAGGCATACGCAAAATACGCGAGGAGGGAGTAGAATTCAGAAGCCATCTGGACGGAAGCAAACACACATTCACCCCAGAGAGAGTAATGGACATCGAGCGCACCATCGGAGCAGACATAATGATGGCCTTCGACGAGTGTCCTCCTGGCACCAGCGACTATGCGTACGCGGCTAAGTCTCTGGCACTGACTGAACGTTGGCTCGACAGATGTATCCGCCGTTTCAACGAGACAGAGCCAAAGTACGGCTACAAGCAGTCTCTGTTCCCTATTGTCCAGGGTTGCACATTCAAAGACCTGAGACAGAAAGCGGCAGAGAACGTGGCAAGCAAAAACGCTGACGGCAACGCCATCGGCGGACTGGCTGTCGGTGAGCCTACCGAAGTGATGTACGAGATGATTGAAGTTGTCAACGAAATATTGCCGAAAGACAGACCACGATATCTGATGGGCGTCGGCACACCTATAAACATTCTCGAGGGAATTGAGCGAGGCGTAGACATGTTCGACTGCGTCATGCCGACTCGCAATGGCCGCAACGCTATGATCTTCACAAAGCACGGCACCATAAACTTCCGCAACAAAAAGTGGGAGATGGATTTCAGTCCAATGGATCCGGAGGGAACATCATACGTCGACACCGCCTACACCAAGGCATACGTGCATCACCTCTTCAAGGCTCAAGAACTGTTAGCCATGCAGGTGGCCAGCATACACAACCTCGCCTTTTACCTGTGGCTTGTCGGTGAGGCACGCGACCACATCATCGCCGGAGACTTCGCCATCTGGAAAGCCAAGATGGTCGAGGAACTCGGCAGAAGACTGTAACAGCGCCGCTTACGGATGACCATGCGCCAGCTTCTATCCGAACACAGGTGATCCCACATGTCCAAACGAACGAAATGAGACAACAACAGAAATCAGACATCAAATCAATATATGGAAAAATGGAAAAAGCTAAGCGACAAGCTTGCTGAACATACGCCAATAACAAGACTTGACCGATACATCATCGGGAAATTCCTTGGCACGTACTTTTTCTCCATAGCCCTGATTATATCCATTTCCGTAGTGTTTGACATAAACGAGAACATTGCGAAATTCCTGGAGAAAAACGCCCCGCTTAAGGCGATAATCTTCGACTACTATGTGAATTTCATCCCATACTACTCCAACCTCTTCAGTCAGCTCTTTGTCTTCATCGCCGTCATCTTCTTCACGACAAAACTCGCCGACAACTCAGAAATAATAGCGATGATGTCGACAGGAGTAAGCTTCAACAGACTGCTACGGCCATACATGATATCAGCCGGATTCATAGCACTGCTGACCTACTATCTCGGCGCTTACATCATACCGATAAGCAATGTCAAAAGAGTAAAGTTTGAGAATACCTACAGAAGACGTAATGTGCAAACGTTCACGACTAACGTACAGCTTGAGGTCGACTCAGGAGTAATAGCGTACATCGGACGGTACGAAGACACGCAGAAAATGGGATACGAGTTCACATTGGACAAGTTTGAGAACAAGAAACTTGTCAAACACCTGCAGGCGATGACCATCCAGTACGACACCCTGTCTGAACAGCCATATCATTGGATCCTGACCAACTATCAGACAAGAGACATGAATGGCATGAAGGAGACTTTGAAGAGCGGCTACAGACAAGACACCACGATAATGATGGAGCCACAAGACTTTCTCATCACGGAAGGCCAACAAGAGACATTGACGACTCCAAAACTAAAAGAGTATATAGAAAGACAGAAACAGCGCGGATTCGCAGAGATAAAAGAGTTTGAGGTTGAGTACTACAAACGAGGAGCAAGCTCTTTCGCTGCATTCATACTAACAATCATCGGAGTTTCTCTCTCCGCCCAGAAAAGGAAAAACGGACTCGGCATCTCATTAGGCACGGGACTTGCGTTGAGCTTCACTTATATTATGTTTCAGACTGTGTCCTCAACGTTCGCAACAAACGCAAATATGCATCCGGCAGTGGCCGCGTGGCTGCCGAATGTCATCTTCACCGTGATAGCCTACTTCGTGTATAGGAATGCACCAAAATAAAAACGACATCATTCTACAAATATAATAAACACATGTATTTTGACGAATTACCACTTAGTGATGACATATTAGACGCACTGGACTCGATGAACTTCGAGCAGTGCACACCGATTCAGGAACATACCATTCCCTTGATACTCGAAGGGAAAGACATTATCGGCATAGCACAGACAGGAACAGGAAAGACGGCGGCTTACTTACTGCCTATCCTCAACCAACTCAACACAGGTGAATACCCACAGGACGCGATAAACTGCATAATAATGTCACCGACTCGAGAGCTGGCCCAACAGATTGACCAACAGGTGGAAGGCTTCGGCTACTTCCTCAACGGAGTGTCCAGCGTGGCTGTTTACGGAGGCAATGACGGCATACGCTTCGAGCAGGAACGGAAAGGATTGGAGCTTGGAGCCGACATCATCATAGCCACTCCAGGACGTCTCATTAGCCACCTCATGGGTGGACATATCGATCTGAAACGTGTGTCATTCTTCGTGCTGGACGAGGCGGACAGAATGCTCGACATGGGATTCTACGACGACATCATGAAGATTGTCAGCTACCTGTCAGACGAGAGACAGACAATCATGTTCTCCGCCACTATGCCTTCTGACATACGCACACTCGCCGGCAATATCCTCAAGAACCCGGCGGAAGTCAAGATCGCAGTATCCAAGCCTGCAGAGAAAATCAAACAGACAGCATACCTCTGTCACGAAAACATGAAAAACAACATCATACGAAGCATTTTCTCTGACGACAAACTTGACAGGGTGATTATCTTCGCATCATCAAAACAGAAAGTCAAAGAGCTCACCAGCTCCATGAAACAAAAGGGATACAACGTTGAAGCTATGCACTCCGACCTCGAGCAGAAAGAAAGAGATGTCGTGATGCGTGACTTCAAGAACCGACGCGTCAACATACTCATAGCCACGGACATCGTCAGCCGCGGAATAGACATTGACGACATACAGATGGTCATCAACTACGACGTACCTCGTGACCCGGAGGATTATGTGCACAGAATCGGACGTACAGCAAGAGCCAACCGAGACGGACAAGCCGTCACGCTCGTGACACAGAAAGACTATGCGCAGCTTCTGAAAATCGAACGCCTCATAGAAAAACAGATTGACAAGCCAGAACTCCCTGAAGGCTGCGGCGAGAAACCGGATATGAAAGATTCAGACACACGTCACAAGAAAAGCTATCATAGCCACAGAAGCGCCGGCAACAAAGAAAACAAGAGAAACGACTCAAGAAAAAAACATTACAGACACAAAAACAAGAGAAAAGATAACAAGCAAACAGGAAAAGCGGAATGACACATTGTCAGACTGACAGTCAGCAAATGAAAGCGGCAGACAACGTCTTCTGTGAATTAACCTTAAAAAAGTTACGGATTTGTTAATTTTATCAAGCAACGCGACATCATTATTTGAGTAATAGACAAAAAATAATTATTTTTGCGCAAATATTGTGTCTTTTAAACACACGAAAAAAAACAGAAAATTAACGTACAAGCATCAGACAGTCAAAAAAAATGATAACGAGACTCAAGACAATATCTTTAGTGGTTCTGACAGCCGCATGCGCAGGCATCCATGCGCAGAACGGTGTAAACTCACCATATTCGCGCTACGGGTTTGGCGTAATGTCTGATCGTTCCATGGGATTCAACAAAGGTATGGGTGGCATATCACAAGGATTCAGGGATGGTCAGTCCATCAACACTGCCAACCCGGCCTCATACTCTGGTTGTGACTCACTTACCGCATTGTTTGACTTCGGACTGTCACTGCAAAACGGAAACTATAAGATGAACGGACTGCAGCAAAACGCCCGTAACACGAGCTTTGACTACGCAGCGTTCCACTTCAGAGCATACAAGGGAGTCGGAGTGGCGGTCGCAGTGCTACCTGTCACTAACATCGGCTACAGCTTCTCCTCATCAAGCGAGGTGTTGTCCGGCTCTGAGGACATAACAAGCTCATACACGTTTAGCGGTTCTGGCGGACTTCATCAGGTGATGCTCGGCGCCGGTTTCCAAATAGCCAAGCCACTGTCAGTCGGAGCTAACATCTCGTATCTGTACGGAGACTACACGCACAGCATGAGCATGTCATTCAGCGAGTCGTCAATTAATTCCATAACACGCTCATACACGGCAGACATCTCAACATACTCCCTCGACCTGGGAGCACAATACACTCAGGTACTGTCTAAGGACAAGAAATTAGTCGTGGGAGCAACATACTCGTTAGGACATGACATCAACAACGACGCATACAGAAGCACTGCCAACTACAACAGCAGCAGCAGTACCACGACAACAAATACTGACACCATCAAGAACGCGTTCCAGCTGCCTACCTCAATAACAGCCGGACTCGCCTACTACTATAAGAACAACATCGTAGTCGGCGCGGATGTTATGGTTCAGAAATGGAGTGACGTGCGATTCCCGAACCAAGCAACGACGTCTGCAAGCAACGGCGCGACAGACGCAAACGACTTCACAACGGTAAACAACATCTTCAACGACTATGTCAAGTTGTCTGCGGGAATAGCTTACACTCCCGACCCGATGGCGAGAAGCTACGGACAAAGAATAACATACAAATTCGGAGGCTTCTACTCTAAGACATACGCCAACACGGACGTGGAGAGCAATATTAGCGGCAAGCCATACGAGTTCGGAGTAAGCGCGGGACTCACACTGCCTATTTCCAACAGAAACGCAATGTGGAGCTCACCAAAAATAAACATATCAATGCAATGGGTACACACCAACGTTCCATACATGAGCGCAACCATGAAGTCACAGACCGACCTGACTGAGAACTACCTTAAGCTCAGCGTCGGACTCACATTCTCAGACCGTTGGTTCTATAAATGGAAAGTAAAATAACGCCATCAGGCATTCACGAAATAACGTTGCTGAATTGGCGGCGGCAAACAAGAAACTAACAAAAAACAAGACCTATATGACAAAAAATCTATTTCTCACATGTGCCATGACAATCTCAGCTTTGGGCATCAACGCTCAAAACCTGCGTGGCACAAAGTTGGACGACAGAATCGGACACGGACAAGATAGTATTGAAGTACGTCAGAACCTCAGCTTATACCAGGACTACTTCAAGCAGAAGAACTGGGCTGAAGCTGCAGAGCCATGGGAATTCGTATTCAAGAAAGCTCCTTTGGCAATGATACGCGTATACACTGACGGTGCCTGGATTTTCGAGCAGCTCATCCAGAGCGAGCAGGATCCAGCAAAGAAAAACGAGTACTTCGACAAGCTGATGAACATCTATGACCAGCGCTTGAACAATCTTGACGCACTGAACTCATTCGCCACACCAAAGACAACATCCACAAAGGGTAACATCTTGTGCCGAAAGGGCGTGGACTACTATTACTATTGTCCTAACATGGAACTTGAGAAGGCGTACGCCATGTTCCGCTCAGGTATAGACGATATGGGACCTAACACAGAGGCTTTCGTGCTTTACGGCTTCATCGACTGCTCTTACCAGAGATACCTCGCCAATAAGAACAACGACGATGTTCGCACAGACTTCATCCGCGACTACATGGAATGTAATGACATCTGTGAGAAGCTTCTCGACCAAGCCAAGGAGTTCGGTGAGACAGACACTATCAAGGCACAGGTTATCGTCAACGCCTACCTCCCGACACAGGTACAGTGTAACGACCTTTTCGTGAAGTCAGGCGCGGCAGACTGTGACGCCCTTGAGAAGATATACTCTACTCGTGTGGAGGAGAACAAGACAAACCTGGAGTACCTCGACGCAGTGCTCAAGACACTCGAGAACTTCGAGTGTGACAAGAGCCAGACATATTTCAAGGCGTCAGACTACATCTACCAGATCAAGCCGACACCTCGCGCAGCAATCGCCAAGGCAAAGAGACTGCTTGAGCAGGGTGACACCAACGGAGCCATCAAGCTGGCCCAGGAGGCTGTCGACATGGAGAATGACGTAGTGAAGAAAGCCACTTACGCTTATTCCGTAGCAGCCATGTACTTCAAGAAGGGCAACCCGTCAGGAGCGCGCCAGTGGTGTAAAAAGGCTCTTCAGCACATGCCGTCAATGGGTAAGGCCTATCTGTTGGAGGCAAGCTGTCTGGCACGCATGGCCAGCGGTGACCACCTTGAGAAGAGTAAATACTACTGCCTCGCTTACGACAAGGCAATCAGAGCAAAGATGGTGGACCCAGCTTGTGCCGCACAGGCAAACAAGGCGGCTGGCAACTACACCTCATACTTCTATCCTAAGTCAGAGGCTTTCTTCCAGGGTATTAAGGAGAATCAGAGCGTGACCGTACTTGGTGAGTCAACAACTCTCCGTCTCAGATAAACATGAACATCAGAACAACACATATCCTAATCATAGCAGCCGTATCACTTACGGCTGCTGTGTTATTTTCATGCAACTCGGAAAGACAGAGGAGTCACCTCGACATCGGCGAGAGAGACTCCTTGCCCATTCTCATGTCGGTCGGAGTGTCAAGCACAGTGACAGACTCCGGTGTCATAAGCTACAGGATGATAACAGAGGACTGGTATTTCTACGACAAGAAAGACCCCACGTATCACGCGTTCGAGAAAGGCCTTTTCCTCGAGAAATACGACAAGTCCATGCACGTCGTGGCATATATCTCCTGTGATACCGCCTACCACTTCGACACGAAGAAGCTATGGGAACTGAGAGGCAGGGTACTGGTGAAGAACCTGAAAGGAGAAACCTTCCGCACTTCCCTGCTCTATTGGGACATGGCAACCCACAGGATATACTCAGACAGATACATGGAGATTGACGGCGAGGAGCAACAATTGTCAGGCTACGACTTCAGCTCGAACGAGATGATGACAGACTATATCATACACAGCTCCAAGGGAGCGTTTCCTCTGGAAGAGGACAACAAACCATCAGAAATGGAGCAAGATAGTGTCAGCATGACAAAATAACACTTGACTAACACAAAGCAGTCGAAAGACAGAAACAGTAAGAACAGAGAAAGACTTTTTCATCTATTCTTACTGTTTTTTTGTGTAAAACATCTTTTTTTTCACGCAACAAGAAAAATACCACGTCACACTTTCGATTAATCCGCCATTTTTTGTATTTTTGCGTGTTAATTGTGGAAAGACCTAAACTTAAGACAAACCACTAAACACACAAGTAAAAATATAAATAATAATAATATCTTAAAACAAAAAAATGGCAGTATTACAGAAAATCAGAAACAGAGGTGTTCTGCTTGTCACGATCATCGCTGTTGCGCTTTTCCTCTTCGTTGTAGGAGATTTGTTAAGGGGTGGCGAGAGTCTGTTCCAACAGTCTAAGCAGGTTGTCGGAGAAATAGACGGCAAATCAGTATCCATCCAGGATTACCAAGAAATCACAAAAGAGTATCAGAACTTTTACGAGATTATGTCTCAGAAGGCATCATTGTCTGAGCAGGAGATCAACCAGATCAACGATGAGGCATGGAACTCATACGTTCAGAACCAGCTGATCGCCAAGGAGTGCGAGGAGCTCGGGCTTGCGGTGTCTGACGATGAGGTGGCAACCATCATTCGTACAGGACAGAGCCAGTTCCTGCAGACTCCGATATTCATGAATCAGCAGGGAAGATATGACTATGCCAACATCCAGAAATTCCTGGTAGCATACAATGAGGCAAAGAACAGCGGACAGGTTAACGACGATTACAAGAAAATCTACGACTATTACATGTTCTGTCAGAAGGCTATCCGCAACCAAATCCTCATGCAGAAGTATCAGGTCCTTCTCGCTAACTGCTTCTTGTCAAACCCTCGCGAGGCAAAAGTGGCATTCGAGAGCCGCAACACACAGACTGACGTTCTGTTGGCAGCTATACCACTGTCTTCTGTCAAGGACAACGAGGTGACAGTGTCTGACGACGAGATTAAGGCAAGATACAATGAGGAGAAAGAGAAATACGCTCTTCAGCAGGAGACAAGAGACATCAAGTTTATTGATGTTATCGTGACACCAAGCGCAGAAGACAAGGCTGAGGCAGAGAAAGACATGAACGAGTGCTCAGACAAGCTGACTAACGCCAGCAGCGTAGCAGAGGCCGCAGAGGTCGTTCGAGCTAACTCATCATTGTTACCATTCACTGACGTCTTCAAGACTAAGGACGCATACACACTCACTGCGGGTAACGCACGCTTCACATCAATCAGCAACCTTCTCGACACCCTGTCTGTAGGTCAGACTGTCAGAACAGTATACGATGCGGCAGCTAACCTTTACTACACAGCTAAGGTGCTCGACAAAGCGACAAAGTCCGACTCTGTACTCTTCAGACAGATTGGTGTGGCAGGCAAGGACGAGGCTGACGCCACAAAGAAAGCGGACAGCATCATTGCAGCAATCAACGGCGGAGCATCTTTCAAGGATATCGCCAAGAAATACGCTCAGGCTGGTGACTCCGCATGGATCACCACTTCACAGTTCGACAGAGCTCAGCTCGATGAGGACAACGCTCTCCTTATCAACACTATCTACAGCATGAGCAAGGGCGAGGTGAAGAAGATCAAGTTCACTAACGGAGTGAACGTTGTCTTGCAGGTTATGGACACAAAGGCTGTGAAGACCATGTATAAGGTCGCAGCTGTTGTTAAACCACTCGAGTTCTCTAACGAGACATTCAACAACGTCTACAACGAGTTCTCATCTTTCGTTTCAGCAAATCAGACAGTAGAGGGTCTTGAGGCTAACGCAGCTAAAAAGGGTTACTCAATCTATCCTGCTGAGAACATGAGCAGTGCCGCACACAACATCTACAACATCAAGGGTACACACGACGCACTCCGTTGGGTGTTCGACGAGGCTAAGGTCGGCGAGATCTCACAGATTTACGACTGCGGAAACCACGACCACCTCATGGTTGTGGCACTCACAGGTGTCAACGAGGAGGGCTACTACTCTATCGACAAGGTCAAGGAATACATCAAACAGCAGCTCATGAATGAGAAGAAGGCCGAGAAGGTACTCGCCGACGTCAAGAACGTCAAGTCATTCAGCGAGGCTTCTAAGGTTAAGAACGCTGTTTGCGACACAGTACGCAACATCACATTCGCAGCACCTACATTCGTACGCTCTATCAACGCAAGCGAGCCTGTGCTCAGCGCTGCTGCTGCTAAGACTGACAACGGCAAGTTTGCAGGACCAGTGAAGGGTAACATGGGTGTCTACATGCTGCAGGTAATCAACAAGACTAAGACTGCTGAGAAGTTTGACGTGAAGACTGAGCAGACATCTGTCGCACAGAACAACTCACGCTCTACATTCTACGGCATCATGCCAGTCTTGGCTAAGAAGGCAGACGTCAAGGATACAAGATATAAGTTCTTCTAATTTCCTTTTAGATAAGCAAATAAAAAACGTGACATCACGATGTGGTGTCACGTTTTTTATTCTCACCTTAACTTGCGGAATCTACACGGAACCTATGCGCGCTAGACAAGAAACTTAGTTAATTATAAAGGTATGTAATCATCCCAAATAAGACGTTCATGCAAAAAAAGCAAATACGTCCAACATCAGATTTGATGTTGGACGTCCTTGCTTGAACGTCTAATAGGGACGGTTACGTAGAAAGTCTGACACTTGGACATATGAACAAATATCACAGACTTGTATATACAACAGACAGAAACTGTCAGCCGATAATGGTGTTTTTAATGGTTTGCTAATTGTGCTCTATAAAAACATTATCATTCTAAAGCATTTCTGAAATCCTCCATCAGGTCTTCCGTATTCTCAATCCCTACAGAGACGCGAATCAAAGTATCAGAAATACCGTTTATTTCTCGTACATCTTTCGGTACTGAGGCATGAGTCATAATTGCGGGAATTTCCACCAAGCTCTCTACGCCACCAAGACTTTCCGCAGTTGAAAAAAGTTTTAGTTTTGACAGGAAACTCTCCGCATCCTCGAGCGTTCCCTCAAGTTCAAACGAGAGGACACCGCCAAAGCCAGAAGTCTGAGCAACAGCAATATCATGGTGTGGATGTTCCTTCAATCCCGGATAGAGCACTCGTTTCACTTTTTTCTGCTTTTGAAGAAATTCTGCCAAAGCCAACGCATTTCTTTGATGCTGCTCCATTCGTACAGAAAGGGTTTTAGCTCCACGTAATGTCAAGTAACTATCAAATGGAGAAAGCACTGCTCCGACGGCATTTTGGTTGTATGCGATCTTTTCATACAGTTGCTTATCGTTCAAGACGATAGAACCGCCCAAAACATCACTGTGACCTCCAATATACTTTGTCGTACTATATACCACCACGTCCGCTCCCAGTTCAAGTGGTTTCTGGAAGTAAGGCGACAGGAACGTGTTGTCAACCACCAAAATGAGTCCATGTTTCTTCGCTATTGCGGCAATAGCACGAATATCTGCAATCTTCAGCAATGGATTAGTCGGTGTCTCAATCCAAATCAGTCTGGATTCTGGACTTATTGCCTTTTCCACATTTTCGGGAACTGTAGCGTCAACATACGAAACCGATATGTTGAAATTCACGAACACATTACTCAACAAACGTCTCGTACCGCCATACAAATCATCAAAGCCTATAACATTGTCTCCTGCCTTCAGAAGAGATATAATCAAAGTAGAGGCAGCTGCCAAGCCGGAAGAAAAAGCCAATCCATACTTAGCGCCGTCCAACGCCGCCAATTTCTCCTCCAACGCCTTTCGGGTTGGATTAAGACTGCGTGTATACTCGTACCCAGCAGTAGGGTTTCCTGCCTTCAAACGCGCAAATGTTGTGGACAAATGTATAGGAACAGCGACATCACCGCTTGCACCTTCTCTGAAATCGGGTTCTTCACCATTGTGAATAGCCCTTGTTGAAAAACCTAAACTCATAAAAATATTAATCACTTATTAATAGTTAGGAAGTATCAAGTAATAGTGTAGTAAATACACGAACACATAAAACACCGACACAGATTACCCAATACTCATTCCCTTCTCTTTAAGCCATTCGTTGTTGAACATTTTGGAAAGATACTTATTGCCGCTATCGCAAGCCAAAGTAATAACACGCTTCGGACAAGATTGTTCTTGACAGTAGCGAAGGGCTGCGCTCAATAGCGTACCAGTGGAAGATCCTGCAAGGATCCCCTCTTCTCTAAGTAATAGTCTTGCCGCAGAAAAGCTCTCTGCATCTGTCACCTCGTATGCACTTCTCACTAAATCGAAATCAGCAAGAGCCGGGATGTAATCCTCTCCGATACCTTCCACAAACCAAGAGCCTGCGTCCTTACGAAGTATCTTACGATTGACGTAATCAGCAAGAATTGACCCCTTGGGATCTGCCAACACGAATTCTGTTTGCGGACTGACCTTTTTGAAGAAAGTGGTCAAGCCTGTCAAAGTACCAGCTGAGCCGACACCTACCACCACGGCATCAACCTTGTGCTCCATCTGTTTCCAAATTTCAGGTCCAGTAGTCAAGACATGTGTAGCCGGATTATCAGGATTCTCAAACTGATTGATATAATACCCACCTTTCTCCTTCGCTATACGCGCTGCCATATCCTGATAATATTCAGGATGTCCCTTGCCCACATCGCTTCTCGTTATGACAGTCTCAACGCCCATAGCATTTAAGTGGTTTATTTTCTCCGCACTCATCTTGTCAGGAATCACAAGCAATAGCCTGTACCCCTTCATTCGACATGCGAGTGCGAGTCCTAATCCAGTATTGCCAGCGGTAGCCTCAACAATGAGTTGTCCAGGATGAATAGTTCCCCGTTTTTCAGCCTGAACAATCATATTCAGTCCTGTGCGATCCTTTATACTTCCACCTGGGTTTTGGTTTTCTAGCTTTAGAAAGAGCTGACTCTGTCCTGTATTTAGTCTTGAAAGTTGGATGATTGGAGTATTACCAACCATGTCCAAAATATTATTATACACTGCCAAATTTTTCATTTTCCTCCTACTGACGCACTATAGACACGTTCAAGAAACTGTAATGCTCCTTTGTAGCCGATGTGCGACCTATTAATAACGAGAGTTTCTGACGAAGGAGTAGTTATCTCGAAGAACAAAGCCCCTTTCTTGTCTGCAAGTGTCAATTCCCATGATGAGCCCAAGATTAATGGCTTGCCTGCCGTGAACTCAACCTCCTCAATGAGTTTCTCTACTTTATAACCGTCTTCCTCGAACACAACGTCGATACTAACACCTTCTGAAATATTATCACGGAAATACTCAGATATTGCAGGTCTGAACTTATCCGGTGTGTTGTCAGTAATAATCACTTTCTTCGGTATCAGACCGATCTGGTCTGCCAGGAACTTAGAATAAGCCAAAGCATAGGCAGCGTCAGCTGTCACCACGAACTCACTTGGCATTCCATACCAGTACTCTGCAAAGAATTCAGAGAAGTGTTCGAGGTAGTAGTAGTAGATCTCCGCCTCCTTATGGATGAACGCCTCCGACTGCTCCTTGTCAATGCCGGCAAATTCCACCACCTGGCGTATGAACTTTGCTGTTGCCTCCTCACCCACTGGAATTTCTGGTATATGAAGGAATGGTTGGTTGTACTTCTTCTGCAGGTGCTCGGCATTTTTTACGCCCACCCATGGTGACACCACAAGGTTGAACTGCGCCTGAGGAATCTTTTTCCATGCCTCAACACCAGGATTCTCCGGACCGAATAGCACGTTAACCTCAAGGCCAGCGCCACGAAGTATGCGAGTGAGTTCCTGATAGTCGCCTCTCCAGTTATGATTGTAGTAAGGGGTCTCAAACCAAAGGTTAATAAGTCCTTTCTTTTTCTCCCCATCATAGTCACCCACGAACTGGTCAATAATAGCATTCACCACAACTTCATGTCCATAAAGGTTATTACCTTTGAAACCTGCCGTGTTTGCATACACCAATGGAAAACCCGCACGTTGGTACCTGCTCACGAGGTCTGGCACGTTGTCGCCAATAAGCTCGCCGACACAGCCAGTGAGAACCACAAACAAATCACCTTCATAGACTTTGAGCGTTGACTTGATAAGTTCGTCAAGAGTTTTGATACCGCCGAAAACCACATCGTTCTCAGTAGCATTGGCGCTTGGCATATTACCGCCTCCAGCTGCGACACTGCCCTGGAAAGCATTCTCGAATGTAAGCATGGCTGTTGTCTTCAACTGACATCCCGGACTACAATTCGCAATGGGCACAGCGCCCTTAATGGCCACCACAGTATTGGTTGCGCCCACCGCACAGGCATACCTGACATCGGATATTACCGAATATTTCTTTTTCTTTTCAGTCATAATTTATAAGCCCCTTAGCTTCCAACGGGGAATTAATTATATACATTTAATAACGTAATTCTTATGTTTAAGGTGATGAATCACATTAAACACCAATCATAAAAAGAACTCCCCTTGGGTGAACCGGGAGTCTTTTCCGTCACTTTAATCTCTTCTCTATATCCTCAAACACACTCTTGTCGTTAGTGAGTTTGAACGGATCATCCTGACTGAACCACCAGTCATTGTATGGCAAACGGACATGACGCTGAAGAGTCTTATTGAACTTCGTGCGAGCAAGCACTCCTTTTAGGATTTCAGCCATGCGGAGTATTCCGTCATATCCCACAGGAATATGTTCGTCGCCCAACGCTAAAGTCGGCACACCAAGATGCCCTGCCACAGAAGCTAAACCAGGATGACGTATAATAAGGAAATCCGTCTTAGCACGTTTAAGGAGCTGAGGCAACTGGAATGCTCGTGTCTTGCTGACCGTATAATGAGGAATGTCACCATATGTCTCAACCAGTTCCTTCAATGTGTCCTGATTCTTTCCCGCACCATCATAGATAGGGTCATGGTGGAACACGAGGGCCGCCTCATTCTTTATACCAAGCTCCGCCAAAACACTAATCAGTCCATGAGCATAAGCAGAGCCTGTAAGCACCATGCCGTACTTACCCTTGAAATACTCACGATATTCCTCGAGTTTAGTTGTGATGCGCTTATGTTCACTTTCAATAAACTCCTCCACCTCCTTCTCTTTGCCGGTGACCTTGGCAATGGCCCTCAACCAAGCATCCGTTCCCTTTATGCCATATGGCTGTGGAGCGTCAATCTGTGGCACTCCGAACTGATCTTCGAGGGCAGCCCCCATGTAACCGCCAAGAGTTTCGCAGAATGTAGTGGTTGCTACGGCTTCGGAGGCCTGGCGTATCTCCTCATACGAAGCACAGTCCAGAAGATAATTCACTCGCAAGCCAAGCGGACGTAACAGATCCGTGAACCAGTCCGTACCCCAAAGAGCAATGATGTTAATCAAATCCTTCTGTTTCCTCGTTGGGTGTTTTTCCACTATTTGTCTCAAGACTCCGTGGAATGCCACATCAAAACCTGTGCTCCAATGCTTGCTTCTGAATCCCTCACAATGCAAAGGAATAACAGGTACACCAACCTCCGGTTCCAGTTCCTCAGCAATACTATCTATATCCTCACCTGTAATAGCAGTAGCACAAGCCATTGCAATGAAGATAGCCTTCGGATTGTATCGTTCATTTGCTATACGTATTGCATCACGAAGTTTAGCGCTACCTCCGAATACCATGTCTTTCTCCTGCAAGTTAGTACTCATATTAAGAGTATTCTGCTGAGGTTTGCCTCGACGCGCAAGACCCATGTGCATGGTAAGGTTGAACTTTGCATCCTCGCTGCTACATCCTATCGGAGCATGGTTAATCAAGACACAGTCGGTGAGGTTTCCTATCTGACATTGCACGATTGCATTGGAACACATTGTCTCTTGATTCAGCGGGCTTTGCAATTCACAGAGTCGACAACCCTGTCCAGCCCCCTTGCACCCACCATGTTTCCTAACGCTTCGCTCATCGTAAGCAGACTGTTCAATCAGCTGTTTCGCCGAGCCGTCCCACCCAATAATCGTACCAAGTCGTAACTCACGATTCTTGACGGTGGTCATATTTAGATTTATCCTATTTGACATTTTCTGTTTATTTAAAGTTCCCCGGTTGACACATACTTCGATGTTGACAACATCGGCATTTCCGAAGGAGAAGTTTGTTATACACCATTTATCACTATGGGCTTAATGGTAACACTATCTAAATGCCCTTCTTGGGGAGATGGAGATTTTCTTGTTGTCAATCCTATAGTAATATCCCACGATTTTAGGCAACACTTCATTTATTGGCATCATGATTTCGAAGGTGGTTATAGCTCGTCGTTCAAATTGTCTGACTATACTGCGTCCGACTTTCGTACTGACAACACATCGGCAATCAGAGAGAAGCTCAACCGTGTGCGACTTCTCTCCGCCATGGCATCCATTCCTGTCACCACATCCACTGTCGCAACCACTTTCCGATCCAAAGACGGAGTCACTGACACAGCCATGCGAATATCCGTCCTCAGAATTAGGCACATCTCTTATCTCTAACTTTTCAAAGTCCAGACCATCTACTTCATAAATAACAAAAGAATCTGTCGCACCAAAATGCAAATCGACATTCACCCCATCTGAGGTGGCAACTGCGATTCTATATCCCATATCTTAAATACGATAGTCATCATCCGCATTGTCCAACAAACCATACTCAAGTAAGATTTCCTCCAAACGTTCTTGAGTCATTGGCGTTGGAATCACAAAATCCTTATTCTCAATAACCGCCTTAGCAAGGTTACGGTATTCATTAGCCTGGTCTGAATCCGGTTTGTATTCAATCACTGTCTTCTTGTTAATCTCCGCACGCTGTACAATGTTGTTGCGCGGAACGAAATACAACAATTTAGTTCCCAGCTCATGAGCAAAGGCACGGAGCAAGTCAAGTTCACGATCGACATTTCTCGAGTTGCAAATGATACCTCCGAGACGTACACCGCCAGTGCTTGCATATCGCTGAATACCTTTCGCAATGTTATTGGCTGCATACAATGCCATCATCTCTCCGGATGCCACAATGTAGATTTCCTTTGCCTTGCCTTCACGGATAGGCATTGCGAAACCACCACAGACCACATCACCCAGCACATCATAGAAGACATAGTCCAAGTCGTCAGTGTATGCGCCCAAGTTTTCCAACATATTGATTGAAGTGATGATACCACGGCCAGCACATCCTACTCCCGGTTCCGGACCACCAGACTCCACGCAACGTGTCCCGCCGAAACCGGTACGCATAATTCTATCCAATGAGATATCCTCACCCTCATCACGAATAGTGTCCAATACAGTTTTCTGCGCCAATCCGCCCAACAACAGACGAGTTGAGTCCGCCTTTGGGTCACATCCAACTACCATCACTTTCTTTCCATGTTCAATCAATCCAGCCGTCAAGTTCTGAGTCGTGGTTGATTTTCCAATACCTCCTTTTCCGTAAATCGCAATTTGTCTTATTTCTGCCATGTTGTTAATTGTAAATTGAAAGAATAAATAAAAGGCACAAACACACTTTACACGAAGTGTCGTGGCTTTTCATTTTACCATTTTCACCTTATTCTCTCTATTTTAATAATAATTTTTGTATTTCGTTATAAGAAGAAATTTTATCCAGCGCTTCCATAAGATCGCCAGGCAATGCCATCACAACAATTCCCTTCTTGCTCAGCAATGCTGTTGCTCCAGCTCCTATGCGTGAAGCTGTCACATACTGACAATCCTGGAGAAGCTCTACCGTTTTCTCCATCTCTGAATGAGAATGGCCACCTCCATGACATACAGGCTGCACAGAACGTGTCTCCACATATATCCATTCACCATCCAGGAACTGATATATGTAAAAATCTGTTGCTCTGCCAAAGTGTACATCCACCGTATATCCGTAGTCTGATGACGCAGCAGCCACTCTGAATGTGTCGTATTGCCGTTTGCTATCCATGTGAAAAGGTGTCTGATAATATTAAATCATCCGAATAAACTTCCTTGGAGAACTCGCTCACGCCCGGAACACCCACCGCATCGGCTCTACAGCGGTTGCAATGACGGAACACATCTATGTGTTTCCCCGCTATCTTTCTTGCCTCTTCAATCTCAAAGCAGAAAGGTATTTTCTCATCCTTCAATTCAAACGTTGGTATAAGCGGAATAATGTTGTACAATGTCGCACCCAATGAAGAAATCGTCTTTGCAATCTTCTCGATATGACTACCATTTATCCTTGGCACCAACACGGTATTGACCTTCACCGTTATTCCACTTGCAGCCACCTTGCGGATTCCGTTCAGTTGATTTTCAATCAATATCTTAGCACCATCCAACGCATCATACTGCTTACCATGATATATAATAAACTTGTTCAGTTGAGCTTCAATCTCAGGATCAACAGCGTTGACGGTCACCGTTAGCGAATCTATTTTTGACTCTATCACCTTTTCAGCTTTCTCATCGAGTAGAAGTCCGTTGGTACTCATACATTTGAGCAACTGAGGGAACTCCTTGTCTACCAAACTGAATGTTTCCAAAGCCGTGTCAGTAGCCAACGTGTCTCCCGGTCCAGCGATACCAACCACTTTAATATCAGGGCATATCTTCAAAGCTTTCTTCAGAATACCAATGCTTTCCTCTGGTGTGACGACCTTTGACGTTACGCCGGGACGACGCTCGGTATCATTCAGCACACGGCTACAAAAACGGCAACCGAGGTTGCATGCGGGACTAACAGGAAGGTGTATTCTTCCCAAATTTCCAGGCTTGTTGGAAAAACAAGGATGATTATTTAGTAATTTCTCTTGATTCTCTGTCATTATCTTTTTTAAACTTCTCCATAAAGTCTTATCATTTAATTATTTGAGAACAATGCAGTTGACAAATACCTGTCACCCGAATCAGGGAGAAGAACAACAATGTTTTTACCCTTATTCTCAGGACGAGCAGCCAATACGGAAGCTGCTTTCAATGCTGCGCCAGATGAGATACCAACCAAAACGCCCTCACTTATCGCAAAGTTTTTACCCTCCACAAAAGCGTCCTCGTTTTCGATTGCAATCACCTCGTCATATATTTCCGTATTCAACGTGTCCGGTACGAAACCAGCACCTATACCCTGAATCTTGTGTGACCCGGCAGTACCCTTTGACAATACAGGTGATGAAGCAGGCTCTACTGCTATTATCTTCACGTTAGGATTCTTCGACTTCAGAAATTCGCCGACACCTGTAAGGGTGCCACCTGTACCTACGCCAGCCACGAACACATCGACCTTTCCGTCAGTTTGTTCCCATATCTCAGGTCCCGTTGTCTCGCGGTGAACCTTGGGATTAGCCGGATTCACGAACTGTCCCAATATTACTGAGCCTTCAATTTCCTTATTCAACTCCTCCGCCTTGGCAATAGCTCCTTTCATTCCCTTGGAGCCTTCCGTCAATATAATCTCCGCACCATAGGCCTTCAACAAATTCCTACGTTCCACACTCATTGTGTCGGGCAAAGTCAAGATAGCCTTATAACCTTTTGCTGTAGCCACTGCCGCCAAACCAATGCCAGTATTACCAGAAGTTGGTTCAATGATTGTTGCACCAGGTTTCAGCTTACCATTCTTTTCCGCATCCTCAATCATTGCAAGAGCGATACGATCCTTTACAGAACCAGCAGGATTAAGGTACTCCAATTTTGCCAATATAGTAGCATTATTAACACCTGTTTTCTTTGAATAATTGTTGAGCTTCAAAAGTGGCGTGTTGCCAATCAGCTCCAATGAACTTTCAATAATTTTTCCCATAATAATGACTCCTATTTCTTGTGTATTTAATAATGAATAAACCAGTAAATTATAAACAAATAAGGTATGGCAAGGAATCTGTAGCTTTACTTCCATCTCTTATTTCTGGGTGCAAAGTTACCAGGTATAGCAGATATATATAATACCATTTGATTGTCATTTCGCATACCTAATATTAGGTATTACAGCTGCAAAAAGAAATAACAATGAGTATAAAAACTTATCGTGCGTAGTAGCTCGCTTATTCCATCAAGAGGAAGAACAAGCTATTCGTTGACAGCGACGGGCTGGTACACAACACAGCATTTTACCTAGCGCTCATAGGTTCATGCAATTTGCTCGACATTGACCCGTTAAGATACTTCAACAAGATACAGCAAAAGACACATCGTGACATAACAAGCGAGGAATGTGAGGTGCTCTTGCTGTACTGGGTCCACAGTCTTTTGAAAACCGAGTGTTATAAACAAAGGTGGCAAAATAAGGGCGTCCGACATCAGTTTAGATGTCGGACGCCCTTATTTTTGTATGAACATCTTATTTGGAACGGTTACGTTAGAAACGTCTGTTCCGCATGACAGACAACGTGCCATACTATTCGTCTGAAAAAAACTTGCGGATACTAAAACATGAATGAAACATGTCTGATGAGATGATATTGGAGCTGTTCGGGGAGAATGCTTGCCGCCAATACCATGCACACCAGGAAAGTGCTAATCACGTAGGACCAATGACTCAATCTTAGACAAACGCTCACACAGTACGTCTGCCATGCCTTTACGCACACGTAGTGTCATGGCACAATCATTATCATAGCCTTGACTGACGATGCTCACGTCAAGGTCTTTGACAACACGCATCACATCATTCATGTAAGGATACTCGAATGTGAAACTAACCTCGACATCAACGGTTTTCTCGATTATCTCCGCGGCGGATATCGCCTCTGCCGCAGCCAGCCGATAAGCTACAATCAGACCGCTGGTGCCCAACTTCACACCTCCAAAATACCTGACAACGATAATAAGAATGTTGGTAAGCTCATTTGAGTTTATCTGTCCCAGTATAGGCTTACCCGCCGTTCCTGACGGCTCTCCGTTGTCATTGGCCCTGAACTCAAGTCTGTCAGCTCCCAACATATAAGCGTAGCATATATGTCTAGCATCGTAATACTTCTTCTGATACGAGGCAACGATGTCCTTAATCTCCTCCACATTGGTCACAGGAATAGCAAAAGCGAGAAACTTGCTACGTTTCTCGCTGTATTGTCCTTCTGATATATTTTTTATCGTTTTATATGTGTCCATAAAACTTTACCATGTTCAAAAATCATCACGACAATTTATGTATGACAAGACCAGAACGTAACTTAGGCTCAAACCATGTGGCCTTAGGAGGCATGATATTGCCCGTGTCAGCCACCGTCATAATCTGACTCATGGTAACCGGATAAAGAGCCAGCGCCATGCGCATCTCGCCATTGTCCACTCGTCGTCTCAACTCTCCGAGTCCTCTTATGCCGCCGACGAAATCAATCCTCTTGTCTCTTCTCAGATCCTTGATGCCGAGAATATCATCCAAGATCAGTTTTGAGGATATTGACACGTCAAGCACGTCAATCGGGTCTTCGGAGTTGAATGTGCCTTCCTTCGCCTTTAGACTATACCACTGACCATCAAGATAGAGTGAGAACTCATGCAGCTCGGCAGGACGATATTCGTCTGCACCCTTATTCTCCACGAGGAAGTTAACGGAGAGAGCAGACAGGAACTGCTCCGATGTCAGCCCATTCAGGTCTTTCACCACCCTGTTATAGTCCAGTATCGTCAGCTGGCTAGCAGGGAAACACACAGCCATGAAATAATTATACTCCTCGTCTCCCCTATGGTATGGATTGTTCTTTGCCTTCTCCGCACCCACCAGAGCGGCAGCCGCAGAACGATGGTGTCCGTCAGCAATATACAAGGCAGGAATCTTTCCGAACTCTTTTGTTATCACATCAATATCACACGGGTCTGATATACACCACAGTCTATGTCTGAATCCGTCAACATCACCCACGAAATCATACTCTGGCTCACCACTCGCATACTTATCTGTGACAGCGTTGAGGACGTCATTGTCCGGATAAGCTAAGAACACCGGCTCGATGTTAGCGTCATTAACACGTACATGCTTCATACGATCTTCCTCTTTGTCCGCTCTCGTCAATTCATGTTTCTTGATCACACCTGACATATAATCACCTGAATAAGCACACACGACGAGTCCATACTGAGTCTTTTCCTTGTAACCATTGGCAGGCAGACACGATGTCTGAGCATACAGGTAATACTGTTCCTTTGAGTCTTGGACGAGCCATCCCTCATTTTGGAACTTATCGAACTGAGCCCTCGCAATCTCATAGACACGAGCGTCATACTCACTCGTTCCTTGAGGAAAATTGATTTCTGGTTTTATAATATGATAGAGAGACTTCTCATTCCCCTCAGCCTCCGAACGCGCCTCATCTGAGTCAAGCACGTCATAAGGTCGTGAAGACACCTGCTCCACCATCATTTTAGGAGGTCGCACCCCCTTAAACGGTTTTACGATAGCCATAAGAGTATTTGGTATTTGGTTTATATAAGGTAAGACAAAAGGGACTTCAGTTTTCCCGTATACATACCGAAAAAAAACTGAAATCCCTTATAAGATATTACTTATTCACCTGGAACTTGGTAACACCATCCTTGATGAATCCAACGATCTGGTTGGCAGCTGCCAATCCGGCGTTTGTGTTTGCCTCAGCTGTCTGAGCTCCCATCTTCTTAGGAGTAGAGAAATAACGTCCCTCAAACTCAGCGAACTTGTCATTAGCGTCTGGCATGATGTCTGTGATATACTTCAGGTCTGTACGCTCTGCGAGAAGCTCAATAAGCTCTGGCTCATTGATAACCTCCTTACGGGCAGTGTTGATAAGGATGCCACCCTTTTTCATTGAACCGACAAGACTCTTGTTGATAGACTGCTTCGTCTCTGGTGTGGCTGGTATATGAAGTGACACGATATCAGATACCTTGAACAACTCCTCCTGAGATGCCACAGCCTTAACACCGGCAGCCTCGATAACATCAGCAGGACAGAATGCGTCATAAGCGTAGACGTCCATGCCAAATCCCTTGGCGATGCGAGCCACGTTACGACCAACATTACCGAAAGCGAGAATTCCGAGCTTCTTACCCATCAACTCTGAGCCTGCCTTGCCATTGAAGAAATTACGTACTGTGAAAACCAAAAGGCCGAGCACAAGCTCTGCCACAGCATTGGCGTTCTGACCCGGTGTGTTCATGACAACCACATTATGGGCGGTGGCAGCCTGAAGGTCCACGTTATCGTATCCGGCTCCAGCGCGTACGACAATCTTAAGATTCTTAGCAGCGTTAAGCACCTCAGCGTCGATTTTATCAGAACGGATGATGATAGCGTCAACATCAGCTACTGCTGACAACAACTGCTGCTTCTCTGTATACTTCTCCAACAAAACAAGCTCAAAACCTGCCTTCTCAATGATATCTTTTATTCCGGCTACTGCAGGAGCTGCAAAAGGCTTCTCAGTGGCAACCAATACTTTTGTCATAATCTATATATTTATTGTAACAATATTCATAAAACAAGAATTAGAGAATGAAAGTCTAACGAGCGCCAAAACATCACCCAAGTTCTTATATTCTCTAATTCTCCTTGTAAAAAACTCCTTCATTAATGAGCAGCCTCAAACTCCTGCATACATGCGATGAGAGCCTTGACCCCTTCCAATGACATGGCGTTGTAGCATGAAGCGCGGAAACCGCCGACGTCACGATGTCCCTTTACTCCGACCATGCCCTTAGATGTGGCGAAAGCGAGGAACTCAGCCTCAAGGTCTTTGTACTCGTCCTTAAGAACGAATGTGATGTTCATACGTGAACGGCTGTCCTTCTCTGCTGTTCCCACGAACAATTTGTTACGGTCAATCTCAGCGTAGAGCAACTCTGAACGCTCAATGGCGCGTCTCTCCATCTCCTTCACACCACCCTGAGCCTTGATCCACTTAAGGTTCTGCAGAGCGCAGTAGATTGGAACAACTGGAGGAGTGTTAAACATAGAGCCCTTCTTGACATGAGTCTCATAATTAAGCATGGTAGGAATCTGACGGCTTACCTTACCGAGAAGCTCATCCTTCACGATCACAAAAGTTACTCCGGCCATTGACAGGTTCTTCTGTGCTCCACCATAAATCATTCCATACTTGCTGACATCAATAGGACGAGAGAAGATATCTGATGACATATCTGCTATCACAGGAATTGGAGAGTCAATATCCTCCAGAATCTCTGTACCATAGATTGTGTTGTTAGAAGTGATATGGAGATAGTCTGCGTCAGCCGGAATCTCATATCCCTTTGGAATATATGTGAAATTCTTATCCTTTGAAGAAGCGATCTCAACAACCTCGCCAAACAGTTTAGCCTCTTTCTCAGCCTTTGTAGCCCACACACCAGTGTTCAAGTACGCAGCTTTCTTCTCGAGGAAGTTATAAGGTATCATGCAGAACTCAAGACTTGCGCCACCACCAAGGAAGATTACCGAGTAACCCTCTGGTATGTTAAGTATTTCCTTGAAGAGAGCCACGGTCTCATCCACAACTGGTTGGAAATCTTTAGCGCGATGGCTTATTTCCATAAGTGAGAGTCCAGAACCATTGAAATCCAGACAAGCCTGAGCAGTTGCCTCAATAACCTCACGTGGGAGTATTGAAGGTCCCGCATTGAAATTGTACTTTTTCATTTTTATTTTTATTGGGATTAAATTTCTATTTATAATCAAAAAGCCATTATTTGAAATAATTTTTTGCAAAAGTAATAATTATTCTATAAATATCGTATACAAAAGCGAAATAAATCACTTTTCAAACAGATATTGTCCCTTTCCTTTGGTAAAAGGTCCGAATTGAACGGCATTGACAGGACACGAGTGGTAACATCTCAGACAACCTAAGCATTTGTCTTCCCATACGGGGCGCTTCCCCATCCTGATGTTTTTCGCAGGACAAACCTTAGCGCATTTTCCACATTTCACACACTTATCAGTAACTTTAAACGGCCTGGACGTTATCAACAGCTTATTGAACAGAGGACGTACGACACGTGACTTCAGCCACGGCACTGCACCTGGGAAAACATCAAACTCCCCATCAACACAACTCATCACCCGTTCAGCTATCCACTCCACACGCCGCTCTGCATTCTCTCTCTTCGTTCTCACCAGCTCAGGCTTGTCCACATCGAATCCGGGGAGACACACATATGTGTTCGGCATCCGTACAGAATATCCTGACGACACTTTCCATCCTTTACGCCCGGCGACACTTATAAATTGTTCTCTCGTCTTACCCGTATCGTCACCGCAGGTACAGACAAAGTATACATAACCCACATTCTTCACTCTCATCTTATTGATGAAAGACTCAAAAAACTCCGGCATTCCCCACGCGTAAACAGGGAAGACGAAACCGAGTCTCTCATCCTTCCGCATCTCAAGCCAAGCGGCATCCCCATCCACATCCGTCACGCTCACAGCCTTGTCGTCCAACCGCACGGCAAGCGTCTCAGCAACCCAACGGGAATTACCGGTACCAGAGAAATAGAACACCATACGCTACAACCAGTTCTTACGCCTAAAACACATAAGAGACACCACTATAGAGACGACACACGTGAGTATGGCAATCGGGAAGCCCCAATTCCACGTCTCCATTCCGTTCTTCAAGTTCATTCCGAACATACTTGTGATGAAAGTAGGAAAAAGAATTATCATGTTAAGCGATGTCAACAATCGCATCACACTGTTCATGTTATTATTTATAATGTTAGCGTAGGTATCCATGGTAGAGTTCAATATATTAATGTATATTGATGTCGTCTCACGCGCCTGATTCATCTCGATGTTAACATCCTCAATCAGCTCCGCGTCCAGCTCGTCGACCGGCAGTCTGAACTTCAGTTTAGACAGGAGAGTCTCATTGCCCTTTATTGAAGTTGCGAAATAAGTCAGGCTATCCTGAAGTCTTGACAGATTCACAAGGTCTTTATTGTCTATGTGACGGTCGAGGTCCCTCTTAGCCTTCTCGATAATGCCATTGACCTGCTTCAGGTACTTCAAGTACCACACAGAGGCAGACAAGAACGTGCGGAACACCAGGTCCGCCGCATCTGTGAATCCGTCGCCTCGTCTCATCTGGTGATTGATGAAATCGAGCATCATCCTCGTCTCCTGATGACATATCGTTATGATCTTGTCATCCTTGATAACGATACCAAGCGGAATTGTCGTGTATGGAGAGCGTGATGTCACACTCTTAAGGTGCGGAATACGCAAGATAATCATCAGCCATCCCTCATCGAGGTCATAACGGGCTCGCTCGTCCGTATCCGCCACGTCAGAGAGGAAATAGTCAGGCATTCCCAGTTCCTTCTCCAAATACACCACATCATCCTCTACAGGACACGTCACCTGCACCCAGCAGTTTGGCTGCCAAGCGTCAATATGCTTTATTCCACCATTAAAATCCCAGAAAGTCCGCATTGTCCGAATCTTTATTATGTAAAACAAACAATAAGACAAAGATTCAGACACACGTCATGAATCCTCATCGACACAAAACAAAACTATTCGCCGAGTAATCGTCCATAATTTCTTATTTTTCCGCACAAAGGTACAACTTTTTGACAGAACTAAGAAACATAAGTCAAAAAAAACGCGGAACTCATCCTCACTTTTTCTCCATCTTTTTTCAATAATTTACACGGCAGCCACGCTTTTTGCGGACCACATTAAGCGTAATCCGACAAAAATATGTAAATTCGCGGTCATATAACAGAATTGTGATGGAAGAAATCATACTCAATCTCACTGGTAGTGCGCTTGATAATCTCAATTACTGGTGGATAATACTCTTTATGGCTATCGAATCCAGTTTCATCCCGTTTCCATCGGAAGTGGTGATGATTCCTGCGGCGTACATGGCTGCTGAGACAGGCGAGATGAACTATGCGATGGTGATTATCTCCGGAACCATAGGCGCTCTCATAGGCGCTTTGGTCAACTACATGTTGTCAATGACACTCGGACGCACTATCATATATGCGTTCGCCAACTCGCGCATAGGGCACATGATGCTCATCGACGCGGAGAAAGTGAGGGAGGCAGAGGAGTACTTCGACAAACATGGAGCAGTGTCCACGCTTATCGGCCGTATGATTCCCGCCATCAGACAACTCATCTCCATTCCCGCCGGCCTGGCGAGGATGAACATGGCGCCGTTCGTGCTGTACACATGCCTCGGAGCCGCAATATGGAACACGATACTCGTGAGCCTCGGTGCGGCGTTCCACACAGTGATGAACAAAGACGAGCTAATGGCCATCGTGTCAAAGTACAGCCATATCATAGGAATAGCTGCGTTGGCATTATGCGCCCTTATAATCTGTTTTCTTATATATAAAGGTGTAAAGAAACAAGATGGCAGCCGTTCCACCCATCAAGAATAACAACTGATAATATAATATGTTTGAAAATCTTTCTGAACGTCTTGAACGCTCGTTCAAGATACTCAAAGGTGAGGGAAAAATCACCGAGATAAATGTGGCGGAGACTCTCAAGGACGTGCGCAAGGCACTTCTCGAGGCCGATGTCAACTACAAGGTGGCTAAGCAGTTCACAGACACCGTGAAGCAGAAGGCGCTGGGAATGAACGTGCTCACAGCCGTCAAGCCTGGTCAGCTTATGGTGAAAGTTGTACACGACGAGCTGGCAAGCCTCATGGGCGGCAAAGCCACGGAGATTGACTTGAGCGGACACCCGTCAGTAATACTCATGGCCGGTCTCAACGGTGCGGGTAAGACCACCATGTCCGGTAAGCTCGCCCTCATGCTCAAGACAAAGAAGAACAGACATCCGCTCCTGGCGGCGTGCGACACATTCCGTCCGGCAGCCATGGAACAGCTACGTGTCCTTGCGGAGCAGATAGACGTGCCTATATACCTGGAGGCGGGAGCAACAGACCCTGTGGAAGTGGCAAGACACGCCATTCAGGAGGCTAAGGCTAAAGGCTACGACACAGTGATTGTCGACACCGCCGGACGTCAGTCCATAGACGAGGAGCTCATGGTGCAGATACAGCACATCAAAGCCGCCGTATGTCCGAACGAGACCCTTCTCGTGGTCGACGCCATGACAGGTCAGGACGCTGTCAACACCGCCAAGACATTCAACGAGAGACTGGAGATTGACGGCGTGGTGCTCACCAAGCTTGACGGTGACACACGAGGAGGAGCAGCCCTCTCCATCAGAACCGTCGTGGACAAACCTATCAAGTTCGTCGGTACAGGCGAGAAGATGGAAGCTCTCGACGTCTTCCACCCAGAACGTATGGCGGACAGAATCCTGGGAATGGGTGACATCGTCAGTCTCGTGGAGCGAGCTCAGCAGCAGTTCGACGAGGAGGAGGCTAAGAAGCTCCAGAAGAAAATCGCCAAGAACAAGTTCGACTACAACGACTTCCTCGGCCAGATTCAGCAGATCAAGAAGATGGGTAACATCAAGGAGCTGGCAAGCATGATTCCTGGAGTAGGCAAAGCGATAAAGGACATCGACATCGACGACAACGCATTCAAGTCAGTGGAAGCTATGATCAGCTCCATGACACCATACGAGAGAGAGCATCCTGAGTGTATCAACATGAGCAGGAAGATGCGTATCTCCAAAGGCTCGGGAGTCAACATCAACGAGATCAACCGCGTCACGAAGCAGTTTGAGCAGATGCGCAAGATGATGCACATGATGACAGGCTCGAAGATGGCCAACGCCATGAAGCAGATGCAGCGCATGAAAGGAATGCCGGGAATGCCGAAGTTCTAACTCATAACGCAGGACGAATGAAACAACGGGAAAGTGGAAAGTGAAACAAGCTATGCATGACCAAGTGTGAACAACAGCACACTCACGAAATGCGGTGCGTCTCACCTTCCACTTTTCTTTTACCAACCATAAACAAAAATAACGACATGCAACTTATCGACGGCAAGGCTACTGCTACAGCCATTAAAGCGGAAATCGCTGAAGAAGTGAAAAAAATCGTTGAGTCAGGCGGCAAACGACCTCATCTCGCTGCCATCCTGGTCGGACACGACGGAGGAAGCGAGACATACGTCAAGAACAAGGTCATCGCATGCGAACAGTGCGGATTCAAGTCTACCCTACTGCGTTTCGAGGACGACATCACAGAGGAGTTTCTCCTCAATGAGGTGCGCAAGCTCAACGAAGACGATGATGTGGACGGATTCATAGTACAGCTTCCACTCCCGAAACACATATCAGAGCAGAAGGTCATCGAAGCCATCGACTACAGAAAGGACGTGGACGGATTCCACCCTATCAACGTGGGCAGAATGTCCATCGGACTGCCTTGCTACATCTCTGCCACCCCACTGGGCATCACAGACCTGCTCGCGCGCTACAACATCGAGACGAGCGGCAAGAAATGCGTGGTGCTTGGAAGAAGCAACATCGTCGGAAAGCCAATGGCACAGCTGATGATGCAAAAGAGATATCCAGGCGACGCCACAGTGACTGTGCTCCACTCACACTCTAAGAACATAAAAGAGGAATGCGCACAGGCGGACATCATCATAGCCGCGCTGGGCAGCCCAGACTTCGTGACCGCCGACATGGTTAAGCGGGGAGCAGTGATTATCGACGTGGGAACAACACGCGTGCCAGACGCTAGCAAGAAGTCAGGCTTCCGTTTGAACGGAGACGTCAAGTTCAGTGAGGTTGCGGAGAAATGCTCTTTCATCACCCCTGTACCAGGCGGTGTAGGACCTATGACCATCTGCTCACTGATGAAGAACACGCTAGCAGCCGGTAAGAAGGAATATTATAAATAACTACGACGCCAATAAAAGAAGAAACACACAAGACAAAAAAACGTGTTTTTCAAACGCTGACAAAGACATTTTATTGACGAAAACACGCTTCGGCCACTTTTTTCATATAAAACACGAAAAAAGTAGCCGATTTTTTTGTCAGTTATCAAAAAGTTCCTACCTTTGCACTCGCTAAGGGAAAGGAAATCCTAACAGACTCCTTCACGTTAGTAAAAATGGTGGATGTAGTTCAGTTGGTTAGAGCGTCAGATTGTGGTTCTGAATGTCGTGGGTTCGAGCCCCACCCTCCACCCCAAAAAGGTTCTTGAGAAACTCAAGAACCTTTTTGGGTTTTATGCACAAACACGCCAAATGCGCCACGCCAGAACATGCCAATCCCCCCAAACTGCCAGCGGAAGCACGGCTCACAAACACACGTACAAAGCACGGGGTCGATTTTCTGCAGAAAATCAACATCGACAAACACATCTCACACAATCACGAGGTCATACTCAGCGACTCGCACCAGTGAACACAGAAAGCGACAAGTGGTATAACGGACAATTTGGACCTTCACCAAATTTCCTATGCACATTTTTCGGCAAAATCAGATTAACTTGCTGATAATTATAAAACAAGGTATTTAAAACGCTTATATCTCTTTTTTGAAAATCTCAGGTTAGGGTATAGTCTATACGCAGGTCTGAAAATTTAAAAATCCTAACCTGAACTTTTCGGCGTCCTAACCTAATATTTTCAGACGTCGAATAAGGCACGGGAAAATTACAGAAAACATTTATTCATTGTCACGTGTCAACGAAAAAAGAGGAATATCGGACAATGAAAAATATGCGAAATGGAATGGATTTTTTGTGCGGGTTATCACCAAGGTAAAAAAGCTAAGAAGGTTACAAAACCAGCAAGACAATCACTCACCCGTCTGCTCATCACGCAGGCACTTCTCGCGGTACTCAAGCGGAGACATACCAAAACGCTTCAAGAACTGTCGATAGAAAGTGGCCCTGCTCTCATAACCGCAGTCGACGGCCAGTTTCTCCGCTGACACGTCGGGATGTCTACGAATACAGTCCGCCACATACTCCAGCCTCATGTCTGATATATAGGCACGGCAAGACACGCCTGTGACGCTCTTAAACACCTGCGAGAATCCGCGTTTACTGATTCCCAGGTCATCCAGCAAGCCATCCCTGTCGAAATTCGAGTCTGCGTACAGTCTCTTCTCCTTGACTGTCTTGAGGAACAGATCAACATCGGCGCGCATACGCTCGGTCACGCTATCATCCGCAGCCGTATCGCCGGCGGCATCCTTCTCTCCCGTCTCGTCACGCTTAGCGTCAGCATCCGTCACCATTGCTCCCAAACCAACTCGTACACGATCGCTGCCAGCAGCGAAACTGCCCGACTCGATAAACTCATTGACTCTTATCGCAAGCAACCTATTCATCTTGCTCACCCTCACGTAATACATGACAGCGAAGAAGAACACGAACAACATCACGATCATCAAGACGGCGACGGAGAACGAGATGACCGACATCCTCCTTGACGCCTTGTGGTTTGCCTCAAGCTTATCACTTTTGGCCTTCTTCCTATAAACAGACTCCCACTCCGCATACTGTGACTTATTACAATCAAGATATATCGCCTTTCGCAGTTTGATGATGCGCTGCGATAAGTCATACGCCCTGCTCAAATCGCCGTAACCTTCAGCGCACACGAGAAGCCCGTCGAGCACCTTAGCATACTCATAGCTCACCGTGTCGTCCTTTTGAGAATACCTCTCACCTATCTTAACAAAGAGTTCCTCAGCCTCATGATAACGTCTCATCGAAAGCAGGCAATTGGTCATATACAGCAGTTTTTGCGAAGACGCAGAGTCGGAAACACACGCCACTGCATTGTCATACGACCTGGACGCCTCCGGCATCATGCCCTTATCGGCATACGCCAAACACATCATGGCGTTGATACTGAACAGCAGGGACGACTTTTCATCTGATTCCAAAGAAAAGGATTCATTATTGTCGCCCACGAGACCGAGCACGCGCCGTCCCACCTTTATACTTCTGTCATTGTCTGAGTGCACCGAAGCATACTGCATGGATGCCAAGGACCTCACGCAGACAAGCATCAGCAACGTGTCCTTATCCGTGACACACAACTCGATAGACTCGTCCAAGTAACGCATGGCCTCCTCATAAGAGGACATGATCAAAGCCTCGCCCATCTTATAGCGGAACTGAGCCTTAGGCTCCGTCTTATATCCGCAAGAGGCGTCGATAGAGTCTGCCAGTCTGGCGATCTCAAAAGCCTCATCCATCTTCTGCTGACGCTGCAGTACATCGACAAGAGAGCTAAGACACTCCATGTGATGATACGAGTCACCGGAAACGTCGGAATTCTTGACCAGCCACCTCAACGCGCTCTCACAATTGGCATAATCGTATGTGGAGAGATAAATCTTAACCTTGCAAACACATATCGAGTCCAGTGAATAGAGACCAGACTGCTCCCCACTCGCCAATAACCGCAGAGCCTCATCAGGATCATGACCAGCCACACGCATGACGCTGTCAAGGAACACCGACTCAGACACTCCCTCCCAACCAAGCTCCCCCTCAGACGTACACGACGACAAGGCAACGGCACACAGACACAACGTCAACGCCGCCACCGACATACACTGCCTCACCAAGGAGCTGGCCACAGTATATGCTCTATTATGCGTTATCATTATCTTATTCATCCTTTTACTCCCTGTCCTTACTCACTTGTCACGCTCCATCACATCAAGCTGCCTTCTGTATTCCGTAGGCGTCATACCGAAATGGTCAGAAAACTGTCGATAGAACGATGAACGGTTACTGAATCCACAATCAAGGGCGATACTCTCAATCGTATGATTCGGGAACTTCTTAATCTTCTCTGTGGCGCTTCTAATCCTGAGCATCGCCACATATTTGGTCACAGACAAACCTGTGATATTCTCGAAGTCACGCCCAAAGCTTCGCTTTGACATGTTAAGCTCATTCAACAAGTCATCCTTGTTGAACAGCGGGTCGTCATACAAATGACGATCAGTCAACTCGTGAATGAACGTCTCCACGTTCAGCACCGTCTCCTCAGACAGTGCGTCCTTCGCGTCACCCGCCGATGCCGTCACCTTAGATGCGCGTCTGCGCACCATATGCGCCGACATCACCTTTTCCACCTCAGACTTCAGCACACGGTTCTTACGATCCATGATGCTGCTGTAACGAAGAAAGAGAAGTATCGCCACAAGAGAGAACAAGATGAGCACGGCCAAAGACACCGCCAACACACGCTTCGCCTGCAACTCCGCCATCACGTTCTGATTTCTCATTTCAATCTCCTGCGTCCTGTATCTCGTCTCCAACTCAGAGTATTCCTTCTTACCGTCATTCATGTATATAGAGTGACGCAACCCAATGATACGCTTGGCGTATGACAGCGCTGACCGCATGTCACCCGACGACTTGGCGCAAATCATCTTTCCCTCAAGCACGTTGACATACTCATAATTGACCGTGTCACCCGACGACTCATACTTGACCGCAAGCTCATTGAACTTTACCAACGCCTCATCGTAACGATTCATGCTCATGAGACAGTTAGCCAACAACACAGGAGTAGTAGGACTCTCATTGTCATAGGTCAACGCATAGGCGTACGCCACAGCCGCCTCGCTCATACGACCCACATTGGCATACGAGAGACAGAGAAGTCCGTATATTCCAAAACGGATAGACTTCGTCGGATCCAACTTGTCATAGAACACTGGAGCATTGACTCTTATGTCATTCGTCATCTTCTCTCCCACCTTGATACACTCGTCGTACGCCCCCTGAATGGTGTAGGCGTTCATGAGATACATGGTTTGCCTGACGACATCCATATGCGAGGCACTGTCGTTCAGACTCTCTAATATCTCTATCGACTCCTTTATGTATTTCACTCCGCGCTCGTTATCATTCTGCATGGCGCTCATTCCCATGGCAAAACGGAAGTGCGCCCTCATCAACATATTATCCGTGGCAAGAGCTATGGAGTCACCGTACAAACTTGTGGCTATCGCCTGTTTTGTGTTTTTCATGGTCGCCTGCAGACGAGCCAGACGCTCCAGCACGTCAAGATAAAAGACAGAGGACTTGTCCGACGACGAGCTGTCCTTGATGGCCGTCAGCTCTCTCTCTTGCTTAACCATGTCATACCTGACATAATACACGTCTGCGCGAGCGAGACGGATAGTGTCCCACGAGACGACACCGGAGGCCTCAGCCTCATCAATAAGTCGCATGGCGCCGACGGAATCCGCCTTCGCCATCATCAGCACACTGTCAAGTAAATGGGAATAGTCCGCACGAGCCGCATCACCAGAGTCAACACCAGTGCACGACACGACAGACGTAAGTAAACACATCAGCGCCAGCACCATATTGAGTAAACCGACGTGCGTCTCTGTTCGCTCTTCTTTTACCACAGACTAAAATCCACGTTAAATAATCCAAAGGGGATTGCTCGACACAAAAAAAGGCAATCTCCCGACACGTTATTTTGCTTGTTCAGTATCACAAATTTAAGTCAATAAAGCGAAATAACAAAAACATTTCACGCTAATTTGCGCTCATGCCGTGTTTTTTACGCCTACACTACCTTTCACGTACCGCATTTCCCTTTTTTTGACATCTTACACGCACAGTTCTTCTCAAAAGAATTATATTTGCAAAAAAAATGCGAAAACGGTAAACATACGGAACAGACACTACGCGGACATGCGCTAACCGGCAAGACGACAGACGTCATGTCCTTCCGTAAAAGAAAAAAAACGAAAACAAAATGAAAAAGAAAATTCTTTATCTCTTCCTCCTCTTGGCAGGGACAATCAAGACTGAGGCTTGCTCGAACATCATCGTCGGCAAAGACGCCTCAAGCGACGGAAGCGTATTCGTGAGCTACAACGCCGACTCATATGGCATGTACGGCAATATGTTCAGACACGTGGGCGGCAAACACGCTAAAGGTGAGACTCGTAAGATATACAACTGGGACACCAACCGTTACATGGGTGAGATAGCCGAAGCGTCAGTGACATACAACGTGGTCGGACAGATGAACGCTAATCAGGTCAGCATCACAGAGACAACTTTCGGAGGACGAGAGGAACTTGTCGACACTACCGCCATCATGGACTACGGCAGTCTCATCTACGTGACTCTGGAACGCGCCACTACAGCGCGCGAGGCCATCAAGATCATGACTGAGCTGGTGGAGAAATACGGATATGCGTCGGAGGGAGAGTCTTTCTCCATCTGCGACAAGAACGAGATATGGATTATGGAGATGATCGGAAAGGGCTCAGGTAATAAGGGCGCCAACTGGGTAGCCATACGTATCCCTGACGACTGCATCTGCGCTCACGCCAATCAGAGCCGCATCACAACCTTCGACCAGAAAGACAAGAACAACGTACTATTCTCCAAGGACATCATCAAATTCGCACGTTCAAAGGGATTCTTCAATGGCGCTAACGACGCCGCATTCTCTTTCCGCGACGCTTTTTCTCCTAACGACTTCTCTGCCACACGCTACTGCGAGGCGAGAGTGTGGAGCGTCTTCAACCGTTTCTGCGACGGCATGGACAAGTACGTGGAGTACGCCAAAGGTAATGACCTTAAAGGAGCCATGCCTTTATACATGAAACCGAACAGAAAGATATCTCTCACTGACGTGATGGATGGCATGCGCGACCACTATGAGGGCACACCGTTCGACATACAGAATGAGTTGGGCGCAGGTCCTTACAACATGCCATACAGACCTACACCTCTCTCATTCAAGGTGGACGAAAAGACATTCTTCAACGAGAGGCCAATATCAACTCAACAGACCAGCTTCTGCTTCATCGGACAAATGCGTAACTTCGTGCCTGACTTCTACGCCGGTATCGTATGGTGGACAAACGACGACCCGAACATGGCACCATTCACACCTGTCTATTGCACTGTGACCGAGATTCCTGCATGCTACACTAAGATTGAGGACGAGCAGGATGACGTCACCTTCTCTTGGAACAGCGCTTTCTGGGTTCAGAACACTGTCAGCAATATGGTGTATCCGTACTACTCTAAAATCTTCCCTGACCTGAAGAAGGAAAGAGACGACATTGAGAAGCGCAACTTTAGAAAGGTGAAGAACTTAGAGGCAATGATCAGAAACAAATCCGATAAAGAGGACACACAGGAGAACATTGCCAGACTCACGAAATTCTCTACAGGATCAGCTAACACCATGCTGAAGGCATGGACAAATCTGTTCCAGTATATCGTGGTAAAGCACAACGACATGGCGACGAAGAAAGTCGACCACTTAGGCAAGTTCACAAAGACAAAGGATGGACTCTGCGAGTCTCCTGAACGCCCAGGCTATCCGGAAAGCTACAGAAAAGAGATAATCAAGGAGACTGGAGACAAATACCTTATTAAGTGACGCTATTGAAGCTGACTGGAAACACCAGAGACCAGACAGCAGGACACGTGTCACAGAATTATGGCTTTTTATTTCCACGTTCAAAAAAGAAACAGTATCTTTGCGGAGGTTTGTTTCAACGGAAAATTCATTAATAATAAATAAATCCAAAGTAAAAATATGGACGAACAGTTAGTAAAACAGTGTACGGCTGAGGCACAGAAATGGCTCACACCGGCATTTGACGCAGAGACACAGGCAGAAGTGAAGGCACTCCTCGACAACGAGGACAAGACAGCCCTGATTGACGCTTTCTACCAGAATCTGGAGTTCGGTACAGGCGGTCTTCGCGGCATCATGGGTGCGGGAACGAACCGCATGAACAAATATATCGTCGGCATGGCCACTCAGGGTTTTGCCAACTACATCAACAAGGCTTTCGCTGGCAAGAAGGATATCAGTGTCGTTGTAGGTCACGACTGCCGCAACAACTCACGTCTCTTCGCTGAGACTGTGGCTGACATCTTCTCAGCTAACGGCATCAAGGTTTATCTCTTTGAGAGCCTTCGTCCTACACCTGAGATCTCTTTCGCCATTCGCCAGCTCGGAGCACAGGCAGGTGTGAACATCACAGCGAGCCATAACCCACGTGAGTACAACGGATACAAAGCTTACTGGGATGATGGCGCACAGGTACTCTCACCACACGACACAGGTATCATCGACGAGGTGAACAAGGTTACTATCGACCAGGTGAAGTTCACTCCTAACGAGGAGCTGATACAGATTATCGGAGGAGAGATGGACATGGATTATCTTGACGCAGTCAAGGAGACTCTCATCGACCAGGAAGTCATCAAACGTCAGAAGGACCTCTGCATCGTTTATTCCCCACTCCACGGAACAGGACGTGTGATTATACCTGCAGCACTCCGCACATGGGGATTCCAGAACATCAACGTTGTGAAGGAGCAGATGGTCATCGACGGTAACTTCCCTACTGTCGTCTCACCAAACCCAGAGAACTCTGAGGCAATGACATTGGGCATGAAGCTCGGTGACAGACTGAACGCGGATCTGGTGCTCGCCTCTGACCCTGACGCAGACCGTCTTGCTGTAGTATGCCGTGATCCAAAGGGTCAGTGGTGCATACTCAACGGAAACCAGACAGCTCTGATGCTTTCTTACTATATCATCGAGAACAAGAAGAAACTTGGCCAGCTTAAAGGCAATGAGTTCATGGTTAAGACAATCGTGACGACAGAGACCATCGCTGACATCGCTAAGCGCAACAACGTCGAGTATCGCGACGTGTACACAGGCTTCAAGTGGATAGCAAGAGAGATTAAAATCGACGAGGGTAAGAAAAAGTATATCGGCGGTGGCGAGGAGAGCTTCGGTTACCTCCCATACGACAAGGTACGCGACAAGGATTCTCCAGCATCTATCTGTCTCCTCTGCGAGATTGCCGCATGGGCTAAGGACAACGGAATGACTCTCTACGACCTTCTCATGAAGATTTACCTCGACTATGGTTTCGCATACCAGAGCGCCGTGTCTGTGGTTAAGCCAGGAAAGACTGGTGCTGACGAGATCAAGAAGATGATGGAGGATTTCCGCGTATGCCCTCCTAAGACTCTCGGCGGCAGCCCTGTCACTCTCATCAAGGACTACAAGACTCTCAAGGCCACTAACGCTGACGGCAGCCAGACTGACCTCGAGATGCCTGCCACAAGCAACGTACTGCAGTGGTTCACTGAGGACGGCACAAAGATCAGCGTACGTCCTTCAGGAACAGAGCCTAAGATTAAGTTCTACGTTGAGGTCAAGGGTGAGATGGAGTGCGCTAAGTGCTACGACAGCGCAGTCAAGACAGCAGAGGAGAAGGTTAAAGCCATCAAGAAAGACCTTAACCTGTAAGACACGACATCATCAGTGGTGACGCTATATAAGAAAAGAGTAATCAGATCTGCTGGTTACTCTTTTTTGTTTTCTCCATCAGATGTGGAACTCCCTCACACCTACATAATATATGAAAGACACACGAACCGCACACATCATCCTTTTTTCGTGACACATTTAACCTTTTCAAATATCATGTATCTTATGAGTGTATGGAAACAGAAAAGAAACAACAAGTTGAAGACATACAAGCAATGCTGACAGACCCAGGTCGGCGTGAGGAAGGCTTCAGGCTACTGATGAGGAAGTATGGACGTCCTCTGTATTGGCACATAAGACGCATCGTGGTGTCACACGACGACGCGGAGGACGTGCTTCAAGACACGTGCGTGAAGATACTGAATAACATAGACAAGTTCAGAGGCGAGTGCCAACTGAAGGTATGGATATACAGAATCGCCACAAACGAGTCACTGCAGATGTTGAGAAGACACACCCATTTCTTCCAAAGCCTCGACTCAGTCAACGAGCAACTGCTGGACACACTCGAGACAGAGACGTCGATGGACAGTGACGCTATTGAGGTGCTATTCCAAAGAGCCCTCCTGACACTTCCGACACAGCAACGCATAGCCTTCAATATGAGGTATTACGATGACATGAGCTACGAGGACATCGCTCAGGTGACGGGAAAAAGCGTGGGCTGCCTGAAGAGCAACTACCATTACGCGTCAACTAAAGTCAAACAATTTCTAAAAGAGAACTCATGAAACAGACATTTGAAGATATGAAGATACAGACACCTTACAAAGAAAGTGAGGAGTATCTTGACAGCCTGATTCAAAGGGCGACAGACAAGGCTATCAGCGCAAAGAATGAGAACAAGTCCTCACACACGAAATACTATGCGGCGGCAGCAGCCGTCATTGCCGTAATGACATCAGCCGCAGTGCTATGGACCACGAACTCTTCACCAGAGAACATCATCGCCATGAGTCAGGATGTGTCACCAGTCGACGACTTCCTCGACAACCTGAGTGACGAGGACGTGCAGATGATAGCCCTGTACGAGGTAGAGGACATACCGGACTATTGAAAAGAAACAGCCCTGACTATTAAAAAGAAAAGACAAACAGCCGCAACGGACTGAGTGGACTCGTCCACTCGGTCACGCAGACACAAATATTAACAATAAAAAAAAGACAATTATGAGAAACTTAATCTTTTCAGCGTTACTGACGCTGGTGTCACTGACAGCTTCCGCCCAGGTTCACAGGGCAGACTCACTCAACGAGAAATATTTCGACGCGAAAATAAGAGAGATAGTCTACAGATTGAATATCACAGATGAGCAGAAGCAGAAATTCGTCCCTATCTATCGTCGCTACAACGAAGATATGATCGCAGCATGGGGCGAGCATAAACGACCAGAGAAGCCGACGACAAGCGCACAGGTGCTTGAAAACACCAAAAAGCGCATGGAGCGTCAGCAGAGAGCTCAGACCATACGAATCAAATACATCGACGAGTTTGCCACAGTGCTTAACGCCAAGCAAGTGAGCCGCTTGTATGACGTGGAGAGCTCAATACAGAAGAAGCTGGCGAACAGAAAGAACAACAAAGGCAGAGGACATAACAAGGCGTTAAAAAAGAAATGAAGATTTTCTCACAAGTACGCAACCTATCACTGACAGTGAGTGACGTGCCCGACGTCAACAACGACACGGAGTCTGCCATATACAACCTGCATGTCATGCGAGTCACGGACAACTACAAGGGGATAAAAATAAAAAAAGGAATGGGGCTTTACAAATAAGCCTCATTCCTTTATTATTAGACAGCCATTGTCAACATCTATCTTGACGTCGCCTCCGTTCTTTAACGAGCCGAAGAGTATCTCCCTAGTCAACAACGGGGTGAGTTTACTGTTTATGACACGATCCATCTCACGCGCCCCGTACAGCTTAGTAAAGCCCTCCTTAAGCAGATAGGACCTGGCCTCGTCCGTCAAAGACATCGTGACTGACTTTGCGGCAAGCTTGACAGACAAGAGTCGCAGCTTCTTATCCAGGACACGCTCTGCCATCACCATGTCCATATCATTGAAGACCACCGTGGCTGACAGACGGTTGAGGAACTCCGGCTTGAACGTCTTCTTCACCTGTGTCATCATAGCTGAACCCGCAGACACGGAATGTCCGAAACCTACAGATGCCTGACTGGCGTATTGTGCTCCGGCATTCGACGTCATGACGAGTATCACGTTCTTGAAATCCGCCTTCTGTCCCTTATTATCAGTCAGTCTGGCGTAATCCATCACCTGAAGAAGGATGTTATATATATCCGAATGAGCTTTCTCAATCTCATCCAACAACAATACGCAGTTAGGTGTCTTACGTATGGCGTCAGTCAACAGTCCGCCATCCTCATACCCCACATATCCCGCAGGTGAGCCGATAAGCTTAGCTACGGCATGCTTCTCGGTATACTCACTCATGTCGAAGCGTACCAGCTCAAGTCCCATCTCTTTCGCCAACACCTTACACACCTCAGTCTTACCCACACCGGTGGGACCGACAAACAACAAAGACGCTATAGGCTTATCGTAGTCATTAAGGCCCGCCTTGGACATCAGTACACTCTGCACGATCTGGCTGATGGCGCCATCTTGTCCGTAAATCTGGGCACTGACACGCTCATACAACGATGACAGGTCGTCGGCATTGTCGTCACTCAGCCTCTTTGCGTCTATCCTGCACACCTTGGAAAGCACCTCATCGATGAGAGCAGAGTCAACGACCTGGTCCACAGCGTCCTTCCTGACCCCGTCACTGCCCATCAGAGGATGAATCTCCCGATATGCACCAGCCTCGTCTATGATGTCAATCGCCTTGTCGGGAAGATACTTGTCACTCACAAAACGTATACTCTTGTCGACAGCATAACGTACCACGCCGTCTGAGTAGGTCACTCCGTGAAATCTCTCGTATATGCCCTTGAGACCATCAATAATCCTCACCGCCTCGTCAGCTGACGGCTCATGAATGTCTATCTGCTGGAAACGGCGCACCAGGCTCTTGCTCTTGGCGAAATAACGGTTGTACTCCTGATACGTGGTGCTTCCGACGAAGCGTATCTCACCACTCTCAAGATACGGCTTGAGTATGTTGGAAGCGTCAAGAGAACCCTCTCCGGTCTGTCCGGCTCCCACAAGGTTATGTATCTCATCTATGTAGACTATGGCGTTGCCTTCTCTCATCACACCATCCATGATGCTCTTCAGACGCTTCTCGAACTCTCCCCTGAAGTGTGTGCCAGCCACCAATGTGGCCATATCCATAGAATATACCACACAACCCTTGAGTCTCTCCGGCACCTGCCCGTCGACGATACGTTGTGTGAGACCATAAATCAACGCTGTCTTTCCAACTCCAGGCTCACCGACATGCAGAGGATTGTTCTTGTCCTTGCGACACAGCACCTGTATGGTACGGTCAAGCTCCTCCTGTCGACCTATCAACGGATTATGATCACCAAGCCTGTCATTCACGCACACCACGAACTCACGCCACGCCTCATCCGTCTCCTCCTCATCGGCAATGTCTTCTGAATTATACGCTGACTCATCTGCGTAAGCATCACCAAGGATACGGAGAAAGACAGCCTGCTCCACGTTCACGTACTTCTCCAGGGCATAGCATGCCAGACTGTCAGGCAACTCATAGATGGCTTTCACGATGTGGGGAACGTCATACTCGCTCCTCCCCGAACTCTGGGCTATCTCCTCAGCTCTCTGCATCACGGCACGCAACTGTATGGACATCATTATCTCCTCACCCTCGTCTATCTTGTCTAAACAGTCCACGTATTCCTCAAGCACGTTAGTCATGGAGCTTATGGCCGCATCTACATACGATAAGGAGTCTCTGAAAGCACGCTGCCTAAGCAACACCAGTAACAGATGCTCCGGCGTCACCATCTCACAGTCAGACTCCACAACCATCTCCGTGACAGCCCTGTATATGTAATCTACTTCGTTGGTATATTTCATAAAAACAAATCATTCTTTCTCATATGTGACCTTTAAAGGGTAACTCTCTCTCAGCGCCATTGACGTAACTTTCCGTACCTTCGTGACGGCAATATCCAGTGAGTATATCCCCACCACGGCTCTACCCTCCTCATGAATCTTCAACATGAGATGCTGTGACTCACTCTCGGAATGACGGAAAACAGAACGCAGCACCTTAACGACAAACTCCATAGTCGTGAAGTCATCATTATGCATTATCACTTTATATCTGTCCGGCTCACGAACGTCATTCGTGACACGCTCTATCAAATTTATCTTCTCTCCTGCCATATGTGAATGTTTTATCACGCGAATGTAGAACTTTGGAATCATTTCACCAAATGTTTTCTTTCAAAGCTTTACAAAGGAATTTTTACTAACCGACATGGCGTGTATCACAAATATACACCTTATATTATATATAGGCGGTGGGATGACTCGACTCGTTCTGTTACTCTCTGACTCTAATAACGATGACGAGTGATGACAGCACATCTTTAATGTCTTTAAAATAATTATTTGTCATTTGATTTACATATGGTTATAACTGCCGACACAAAGATGACAATGAATAAAATATCAAAAAAAATATAGGTACGTGACTGAACTGCCCCCCTATAATCAGGTTGAGAATACTTAACCAAATTTCCTATCCGCACCCCTGTTTTCTGATTTCCGAAACTCCCCTTTTTTCGTTGACACGTGTCAGCGAAAAAATGACTTCTGAAATTTTCTCATGGCTTATTCGGTGTCTGAAATTCTTAGGTTTGGACGTTGAAAAGTTCAGGTTAGTATTCTTAAATTCTCAGACCTGTATATAGACTACAACCTAACCTAAGAATTTCAAAAAAGACACTTAAGTTTTTTATACACCTTGTTTTAAGATTATCAATAAGTTAACCAGATTATAGCAAAAAACAGGCATAGGAAATTTGGTTATGGCGCTAATTGTACTTTTTTCCACCTGTCGCTTTCGATTCACACAAGACGAAGAAAACGGATACATCAAATAGGGAGTAACAAAAAATGGCCATGCCAATCCTACGAATGACATGACCAACACCGAAGTGACCCGAATGGGATTCAAACCCATGATCTTCAGAACCGGAATCTGATATTCTATTCAGCTGAACTATCGGGCCATCACAACTGTTTGCGAAGATACGAATTTATCCGCACATTTTTTGTATATATAGCGAAAAATATATTGCCAAACTGATAAAACTGACGCATAAAACTTATTCATTTTACGCATATTTCAAGTGACTCATGAAGAACGGGAACACGATTTACGTAATCTGAGTATAACTGACTAATTTGCCAATTAATTTATACAAAAATGATATTATAGGAAATTAACGTATACATAAGTATATCTAAATCTAATGTTAAAAAAAACATAAGTGTTAAGATTGTTAAAATATGTAAAACAATTCCTTCGCCAACGTCACATCTTGAAACGTGAAAGCATGACTTTATCAACGCGGGCCAAAGGTCTCGAAGGTTCCGTCATCAAAGAAAACACGAACCTCAATAATCTGACGAGGGGCCTTCTGCAACTTTGAGGCTACAGCCATGGCTATCTTCTCCTCATCAATCTTAGCAACCTGAGCGACGGCTTCCCGCTCGCGCTTATCTGGCTGCACTGGTGGTGTGACGGATGGTGACGGCGTCGTTGCATAACTGTTATGTCTTGGACCTGGCTGACTGACGACCTCGTCATAATTGTCGAAATTGAATAGACTGTCCATAGCGGCCTTCTCGCCGGACGGGACGGCTGACGACTGACGTGACTGTACATCAACAGCTGTATGAGCAGGTGCTGCAGAATCTCCGTTTTGGTACATTTTAGAATCGTCACAGGACTCGTCAAATAACCACATAGGGTTATACTGAGGAAATTCCTGACTTACGCTTCGCAGTATCGGAAGGGTCGGCTTAGTCCTGCCAGTCAAAATGCCTGATAAGGCTCCAGCTGTAATGCCGATCTTTGAACTGAACTGGGTGTTGTTCAACCGAGACTCCTTTAATATGAACATTATCTTCTCTGTATCCGTCATACCTGAATATGTTTTTTATCAGTTTGTCTATTTGTTTTCTATTTGATCTAATTCTTATATCGGCATGGATAATCATCTTGTCTCCGGACATATTTTTGTTTATAATGTCGAAGGATAAAATAGTATTACTCACGTATCAGCGAAAATCAAAATTAAGGCTGCCAGGTTTCTCTTAACAGACTTTTGATTCGTGCATAGATATACACGTTACGTCTATATGTTTAGAAATACAACATTAAAAACTGGTGTATTTTGTATAACTGTCAACACAATTATATACTCTCAACAAGTGAAAAATTTACATCAGGACAAACAGAGAAAATTTCTGATGACCCAATCTAAATCGAACCCACTTTTTTGACTGATACGTGACATAAATACGGTTTTTTAAGAATTAAAACTCGTAATCACATCCGTTTTGCAAATGTAAACAACTTTTTTTAATAAAACAAATATTTACGTTTTAATTTATTTAGCCGGACTTTGTAATCTGAAATTTACATTTATGTTTATAAAATTACAAAGTTTGAAAATTTGTATAAGAGTGTTTGGATATGTAAATTTAAAGATATGGAAGCCTGTATAAACTTATATAAGTATTTCAATTATTTATTGTATAAAAGTCATTGACAATTGGTTAAATTATACCATTTCTGGCATATATAGAGAAATAATTGGAATGTTTGCATTTTTATACCGATTGTTTTGTATAAAACATTTAATACAATTATACAGAGTATTGGTTTTGTGTTATTTACACTCCAATATACAATGTTGTATATTTATAATATTTACATTTATGTATTTAGGTTTAATAAATTAAAAACTTTTTACTTTACAAAATCAAATACCCCGCTACGAGTACTTGTTTAGGTTTGTAAATATTTATGGCCGCCTAATTCTTTGCATTTACAATTGTAATATTTAATTTTGTAATGACTTTTTCGTTTGTAAAACTAAATGTACAAACATAAACAATTCATCCTGTTTCAAAAATTAAAGATTTCACAAGACTCTCTTATCTGGTTGTAAACTCGCTCATAAAAACCATTGTTTTTCCGGTATGTATTTAAGTTTTAATTTGTTTATTTTCAAAGGAATCATTACTTAAATTACCCTATTTTTTTGTCATGATTTTTCGACAAAATAGAAATTTTACCATCGTTGTAAGGGGATAGTTTAGGCTTTTCACAGGATAAAACCTTGTTTTTTCACGCATGTTTACCCGTCTAAAAACAAGGATAAATCAACATTTACATTTTTTACGCTGTTTTTCCATGACAAAAATAGTAGCTTAAACTGTACTCTAACTCTAATATCACATCGTTGATCGCCATTTCTACCCAATTAAAGAACCTGACAAAAAAGTATTATCATGCGCCTCTCATATAATGTGTTTTACGCTGTCCACTGTCCTCCTTTATATGATGTGTAAAAAAAGAGACTCCGTTGCCGGAGCCTCTGTAAAACGAATATTTATAAACGATGATGTCAAGAAATCATTATGTCAATGCAGGATAAAATATACCAGCTCACGAAGAATGTCACCATTTGAGGTATTGCCCTTTCCCACACCTTTCATCATAGCGTCAGCCTCTCTTATCTTGGAGATGATCAACATCGCCTTCATGGCTGAATAGTTCCTTTGAGCGTCCATCATCTTTGTCAGCTGGAAGTCACTTTTGATGTTCAACTGCTGCATCAGACCATTCTTCGTTTTGTCAGGAGCATAGTACATGAGCATGATGTTAGAGAACAGACTAAATAGCAGCGCCACCATATATATACAATCCTTCACCGTAAGATTATCTATTATATAATTAAGGATCATATTGGCCTTATACACGTCCTTTGCCTCAATAGCACTCTTCAGCTCATACATGTTGAAGTCTTTACTGATACCCACGTTCTTCTCCACATCCTCTGCGGTGATCTGTTTCCTGCCATCTGGAAGCGATATTATCAGCTTATCCAACTCTCCGGATAGACGACACAGGTCATTTCCAACATTCTCCGCCATCATCATGCAGGCATTATTGTCTATCATGACACTCCTTTTTCTCAGATAGTCGGCAATGAATGACGGAAGCGCACTCTCACGTATCTTTTGACTCTCAAACACCATACCCACTTCTTCTATGGCCGCCAGTATTTTCTTCCTTTTGTCAATACTGGAGTGTTTGTAGCAAATCACCAAAATTGTGGTCTTTACGGGATTTTTAACGTAATAAATCAGGTCATCGAATTTTAACAGATTTTGAGCTTCTTTAACAATTAAAACCTGATGGTCTGACATCATCGGATATTTTTTCGCAGTATTGATAATGTTGGAAACAAGATTATCGTCATCTTTTTGACAATATATCACCTGCTGATTGAAGTCTCTCTCCTCTGGCTTGAGTATGTTCTGCTCCATATACTCAGAAATACAATCAATGTAGTACGACTCCTCACCCATCAAGAGATAAACCGGTGCATATTCTTTTTTACGCACTGACTCTATGACGTCACGATATGTTATGGATTTTTTGACTGCCATTACAATTATTCAATTATAATTTTATTACATTTTTACTTTTCTGTAATAGTTGAATATATTCAGACAATTTGTTTTCTCACGGAAATAAATCTATCTTTGCGCGAAGTTAACAATAAAATACAGATGGAACAACTAAATCTACCCCCATTCAAACCCAGCATAAAAATTTTGAATGGCACTAAAAAAATTTTTGATGTGCTCAGACGTAAATACGTGGCATTGACACCTGAAGAATGGGTCAGACAGAGTTTCATCCATTTTCTCATAGAACATAAAGGCTACTCTTCATCACTCATGACTAATGAGGTAAGCGTGTCACTCAACGGCATGTCACGACGATGTGACTCTGTATTGTACAGACGTGACATGACGCCCGTCATGATTATGGAGTACAAAGCTCCATCCGTGGAAATATCACAGAAAGTGTTCAGCCAGATCTGCAGATATAATATCGTGTTGAAAGTCAGATACCTTGTCATCTCAAATGGACTGAGCCATTATTGCTGCAGGATCAATGACGACGGCACATACTGCTTCCTGAAAGACATTCCGAACTACGAAGATTTATAATGATATAAATGACAAAAAAACAGAGACAAAACACTGTACGTACAGCAAAAGAATTCAACACAAAGCGCTTTATAAAAGGAAAGGGACGTAAGCTACACACCGAACATATATCTGCAAGATTTACACATAACGCTTAAAAACACAGAAAGTACAGTATACAAAACACCGGACGTACACCTGCAAGATTTATACAAAGCGCTTAATAACATAGAAAACACAGGATGTAGAGCTGAAGATAATAAAAAAAGACATACTAACACTATTGTCTGACCGACAAAGTGAAAGTATGTCTTACACCTTATTATACATATGGCTATACCCTACTCATCATCTCTCATCATTCCTCACTAGCCTCATCTGCCTTCTTCTTGGAAAGTCTGCGACGCTTTGGCTTCTCATCCTTCACAGGCTCGTTAGGCTTAACGCCTGCAAGCTCCGCGTCAATGAGGATTCTTCCACAGTACTCACATACAATGACCTTCTTACGCATACGAACGTCAAGCTGTCTCTGAGGTGGAATCTTAGCGAAACAACCACCACACGCGTCACGCTGGACATACACGATACCAAGACCGTTGCGTGAGTTCTTACGGATACGCTTGAAAGCCTGTAACAATCTTGGCTCTATAGTAAGCTCAAGACTTTTAGCTTTGTCACGGAGTTTCTCCTCCTCAGCCTTAGTCTCAGCCACGATCTCGTCGAGCTCGTTCTTCTTCATGTCAAGATCCTGACTACGCTCCTCGAGAAGCTGCTCGTTCTGACGCAACACCTCCTCTTTCTTCTTGAGGTCGTTGTTAGCCTCCCGTATACGTTTCTCGCACAGCTCGATCTCAAGATTCTGATACTCAATCTCCTTATTGAGAAGGTCGAACTCACGGCTGTTGGCTACATTATCCAGATGTTCCTGATATCCGTGAAGCTTGTTGAATGCCTCTTCAATCTGTCTCTGAAGGTTGCTCGCATAGCCTTTCAAGTCCTCCATCTCCTCATGAGCACGGTCAATACGAGTGCGCAGACCCTCAACCTCATCCTCAAGATCCTCAACTTCCAAAGGCAACTCACCTCTAAGAATACGAATCTTGTCGATGTCAGACAACATTGTCTGCAGCTGATACAGGTTTTTCAACTTATCCTCAACCGACATCTCGGCCACTGTTTCCTTTTTCTTTGCCATTTTATAAATATTTAATAGGATTTGTTTCTATCGTCGTATTATACACTTTCAGTTCCGATGCCAGAGTTTTTATCCTCTCAGCCAACACCTCATGAGTGAATTGCTCACTCTCATAATGTCCAAGCTCAACGAGAAGCATCTCGTTCTCGTAACCAAAAAACTTATGGTAACCTATCTCTCCAGTGATAAACACATCTGCGCCCTTTTGCAAGGCGGAAGGAATCAAGAAGGCTCCAGCTCCTCCGCATAGCGCCACCTTACTCACCATGTCACCGCTCCAGTCGTTATACCTGACACAGCCAGCGCGGAACACCTCCTTGACATGACGGAGAAAACTCATCTTGTCCATAGGCTGAGGCAACACACCGATAACTCCCTCTCCGCCATTCTCCGTTTCCTTAGGACTAATCCAGCGCAAGTCAGAGAGTGACAGTTTCTCCGCTATCTTATAATTCACGCCCCACTTGGCACTGTCAAGATTTGTATGCGCCGAATACACCGCTATGTCATTCTTGACAGCCTTAATGACACATCTCTCCACGTAGTCACGTCCCGTTACGGACTTGACAGACCTGAACAACAACGGGTGATGACTCACCACCAGGTTACAACCTAACCTGACCGCCTCGTCCAACACGTCCTCAGTCACGTCAAGACACAATAATACCCCTGACGCTTCTGCATCCTTTGTTAATCCAATCTGCAATCCCGCATTATCATAGCCGTCTTGCAGGGCCAAAGGAGCAAATTCCTCAAGGGTACGCACAATTTCCCGTATCTTCATCTGTGAGAAATACTTACCTTTTACTATTTACGCCGCAAAGATAGTCAGTTTTCGGCAGTTATCCGACTGCGCTTTGTTAATTTTTGTTAAGCTACGCATTTTTTGACACCATAATTTTTGCACAATACTCACAATATACTACATTTGCAGTGTTATATCTAAGTAGAACACCAATACACAACGCTTATGTTACAAATAAATGACGTCACATTCGGATACTATGTGAACAAAAAAATTCTCGACACGATCTCTCTCAGCCTCAACGAGGGAGGAATCTACGGACTTTTCGGAAAGAACGGTACAGGCAAATCCACGTTATTATACCTCATCGCAGGTTTATTACGTCCGACCAAAGGACAGGTTTTGCTAGACAACGTAGACACATCACTGAGAGATCCCGTGGTACTTACAGACATATTCATTGTTCCGGAGGAGTACAACCTTCCGTCCATAAAACTTTGCGACTACATCGACGCTATCAAGCCCTTCTACCCTAATTTCAACACGGAGATTCTGAAAGACTGTCTTGAGACGTTTGAGATGGACGGTGACATCAACCTAGGCAACCTGTCCATGGGTATGAAGAAAAAAGTTTACATGTGCGTGGCTCTTGCAGCAAGAACGAAGCTGCTCCTCATGGACGAACCAACAAACGGACTAGACATCCCGTCAAAATGTCAGTTTAGGAGAGTCATCGCCAAAGGTATGCGAGAGGATCAGATCATCATAATCTCCACACACCAAGTGAAAGACGTGGAACTTCTGTTAGACCACGTGATAATAATCGATGACAAACGCGTGATTAAAAACGAGGCGATAAACATCGACGAGCCTATCAACCTTGAGGAGTATTTTGTCAACAGTCTGAGCAAACAGATAAGCACAGACACGGCACGAGTTTAGGACTACTCATCAAGTTTTGTCAACAGTCTGAGCAAACCGACGAACATTAACAAACGATGAACGTAAGCCAGACGTCACACAAGTTACGGTAGAGCAACCTTATTCTTGTTCCTATAACAAACACAGTACTATGATTGAACTAATCTTATTTCTGTTCCTATAACTACGGGGCAGACACTCAGAATGTCAACAGCAAATCTTGCGCACGACAAAATCACAAGGACCTTCCACTGTGAGCCACTGCTACTCACATTAGTCCGAGTCACGGCGTTGCGTGCGGCAAGAGACAACACAAAAGAGAAAAACTCTAAAAACTTCAAAAAACAAACATTATGGACTTCAACAAAGAACGATTCTTGAACTTCGGAAAGTTCGATTTCACCATAAACAAGTCATTCTACTACACGATGTCACTCACGACAATCTTCGGAGCTGTAGGCATATCAACAGTATGTTTCATGTTCTCATGGCTCATTTACAAGCATGATTATTCCGACCACACAGATAGTGCCTTATATTTCGCCAATAAGACAGGCACTGGCGTCCTGCTGTCAATCTTCCTATCAATAATGCTTTATATCTTCGCCGGATGCACGTTCCACAATCTCAGGAACAAACAAGGAAGGATCACCGAGCTTACCCTTCCCGCCTCCAACTTGGAAAAATTCTCATGGCACCTCTGCATATCAGTATTAGGAGGCCCCGCATTATGTTTCCTGGCATTACTATTTGCCGACCTCGCCAACGCCATCTTAACACTCGTCACATACCCAGAGGCTTTACATTCAATAACAGCCATGCTATTCCAAAATCTAGCAGATATCACGCCTATACAATTAACAGTACTCATTCTGTCATACGGCTTTCTCATCTTCACGTGTTACGTACTTGGCAATTCCATCAAATACAAATACAACATCGTAATAACATACATCATATTACAGATATTGTTTGTAATTCTCTGTTTCTTCTCTTTATCGTCAGCATATATGCTCGAAGGGTCCGGAATACATTATATGGACAGCACTGGAAACATAATTATAATTGTAACAATAGTCACACAAACAATCCTTTCAGTCCTTTGTCTTTGGGCAAGTTACAGATTTTACACCAAAGCACAAATAACAAGCAGATGTAACAAATAAATCAAGACAAATGGAGTTTAAAGAAAAAAAAGCGATATATTTGCAGATAGCGGACCTGATATGCGATGACATACTTCAGGGCAAGTATCAAGAGGGAGACCGTATCCCTTCCGTCCGGGAATATGCGGCAGCGATGGAGGTTAACTCCAACACGTGCGTCAGGGCCTTCGACTGGCTTCAGCTTCAAGATGTGATATTCACGAAACGAGGGCTCGGATATTTCGTCGGCGAGGGAGCCAGGGAGAAGATTCTGGGAGTGAGGAAGGAAAACTTCTTCAAAGAGTTTATTCCTGAGCTGATAAGACAGATGAAAACCATCGGAGTGACGAAAGAGGAGCTTCTCGATGTGCTAGATTTATGTGACACACACGGAGTGACTCCGTGACGTTCCCGCCCACTTCATCTGACGCGTAGTCACTCCCCTTTACGGAACCACCGGGCATCACGGTTTCCGCCACGCCCCACATGCGTTTTCACAAACACCGAAGAGATTATACAACTGAGGAACAAACACAAGACACATCCTCTAAAACAATAGTACAATGAAACATAGAACACTAATTCTCACAGCATTCATGGCTCTCACAGCAACCATGTTAGCCTCTTGCGAGTTCTCACGCTCAGACCTTAAAATCATGGTCAAGTCATCACAAGGCAAAGACAGCTATCGTGACTCCGACAAATGGGGAAAGGTAACGACCAAGCCTATAGACACGGGAACAGACGACATAACAAGCATCACCGTCGACGGCTCAGCCGACGTCGACATTGAGCAAGCCGAGTCCATATCCATCGAGGTGGAAGGCAACGAGAAAGCCATCGACGGGCACGCCATTGAGATAAAAGACGACGAGCTGTATGTCTACAACAGGAAAGACCAGAAATACAAGAATTGCCCGAGCATAAAAATCAAAATCAAGGCTCCTAATATAAATAAGGTGACCATCAACGGAGCGGGCGACGTCGACATAGAGAAGGACTACACCATAGACAACACCCTCAATGTCACCATCAACGGAGCGGGCGACGTCGAGGCAGAGTCACTCACATGTGAGAACATGAACATCACCATTCACGGAGCGGGCGACATGAACGCTAAAAAAGTGAAATGCAAAAACGCCGCCGAGATACAGGTGTCGGGAGCAGGAGACATCAAGGCGGACATCGAGGCCAACTCCATCAACGCCAGCATCAGCGGAGCGGGTGACGCCAATCTGAAAGTCGACTGTAACAACCTGTACGCATCCGTGTCAGGCACAGGCGATATAGTATTGAAGGGCAAATGCATCAACTTCAAGAAACACGAGTCAGCCAAAGGCTCCATTGACAGCAGGAGTCTGAAATACTCCAGGAAAAACTGACGCCATCCATACTGTCAGGCAACAGACACCACACAAATATCGAGACAGAATGCTTGAAAAGAGGTGTTTCAAGCATTCTGCCTTCTTGTCAGGAAACATTTTGCATCAGATTCTTATTTTTTTCGCACAATTTATTGCATTATCAAATATAATTGCATACTTTTGCAAGCAAATAAGAACAGAACATCTATGAGATTCTTTTACGGCACATACTTTTATTACTACTTTTACTTTAGCAACAAGTAAGAGCGGGGTTTTATGTGCATGACAAGAGATACATAGGAAGCATAATAAAATATATTATCCCGCTCATTTGAGTGGGATTTTTTTTTGAGAAAAATGAGACATATTGCGATACAAGGAGAGATAGGCAGTTTCCACGATGTAGCCACCCACCGATACTTCGACGGTGAGGAAATAGAACTGATATGCTGCAAGACATTCGAGGACGTGTTCTCTGAGATGAAGAAAGACTCCAGCACGCTGGCGTTGTTAGCCATAGAGAACACCATAGCAGGCTCGCTGCTTCACAACTACGAGTTGCTGAGGGAGAGCGGGATGCAGATTGTCGGAGAGCACAAGCTACGCATATCACATTCCATCATGTGCCTGCCGGACGAGGACTGGTCCGACATCACTGAGGTGAACTCACACCCAGTGGCACTGATGCAGTGCCGTGACTTCCTCCACAAGCACCCTGAGATGAAGATCGTGGAGACTGACGACACAGCCGGCTCAGCCAAAAACATCAGCGAGCACCAACTGAGACATCACGCCGCCATCTGCTCCAAGTTCGCCGCTCCTCTCTACGGCATGAAAGTTCTTGAGGAAGAGATAGAGACCAACAAACACAACTTCACACGATTCCTCGTACTCTCCGACCCTTGGCAAGCCGACGCGCTTAGCAACCCGAGAAAGTCAAACAAGGCCAGTATCGTATTCACGCTACAACACAACGAGGGCTCTCTCTCACAAGTACTCTCCATCTTCTCATTCTACAATATCAACCTGACTAAGATTCAGTCCCTGCCGATAATCGGACGAGAATGGGAATATATGTTCTACGTGGACGTGACATATGACGACTACACTCGATACAGACAGAGCATAGACGCCACACGTCCGCTCACCAAGCAGCTCAAGATACTTGGAGAGTACAGGGAGGGCAAAAGCACGATATAACCAGGTACGACACTCGTGTCGCCACACATTATCATCAACAGAAAACAAGAAACACAAAATAATATGATACAACCAGCAGACAGACTATCGTCAGTCTCCGAATACTACTTCTCACGTAAGCTGAAAGAGGTAGCGAGACTGAACGCCGAGGGAAAAGACATCATCTCATTGGCTATCGGCTCACCTGACATGCCACCATCCGACGCCACCATTGACGTGCTGTGCGAGAACGCCAGAAAGAAAGACGCACACGGATATCAGCCGACAATGGGTATACCTGAGTTACGCCAAGCCATGGCGGGCTTCTACGCCAGATGGTACGGAGTCACACTCGACCCTGCCACAGAGATACAGCCACTCATCGGAAGCAAGGAGGGTATCTTACATGTCACCCTCGCCTTTTGCAACCCGGGCGACAAGGTGCTGGTTCCTAATCCGGGATACCCGACATACACGTCACTGAGCAAAATACTGGGACAGGAGATCATCAACTACGACCTCCTCGAGTCTAACGGATGGCAGCCGGATTTCGACCAGCTGGAGAGCATGGACCTCAGCGGGGTGAAGCTCATGTGGACCAATTACCCAAACATGCCTACCGGCGGACGCGCCACCAGGGAACTGTACGAGGAAATCGTGGCTTTCGCCAAACGACATGACATCGTGGTGGTGAACGACAACCCATACTCCTTCATTCTGAACCGTGACGAGCACCTGTCCATACTGCAGGTGGAGGGAGCGAAAGACTGCTGCATAGAATTCAACTCAATGTCAAAGTCACACAACATGCCGGGCTGGCGAGTGGGACTGGCTGCCACGAACAGCACATTCATACAATGGATTCTGAAGATAAAGTCCAACATCGACTCAGGCACATTCCGCCCACTTCAACTCGCTGCGGCACAGGCTTATGACAACAGCGACGACTGGCACACACAGGCCAACGTCGAGACATACGCCAAGCGACGCAAGATAGCGGAGGAGATAATGACAGCACTCAACTGCACTTACGACCCAACCCAACAAGGTATGTTCCTTTGGGGACGCATCCCTGACGAGTACGACGACGTGGAGCAGCTCACAGAGAAAATACTGCATGAGGCAAGGGTGTTCCTGACACCTGGATTCATCTTCGGCTCAAACGGCAAACGTTACATACGCATCTCGCTGTGCGCCAAGGACGTGAGGATGCAGGAGGCTCTGACACGAATAAAAGAAGTATTTCGCAAATAAATAAAGACAATATATATGGAACTTGAATTACAGCCATTAGGACTACCAAGCGATAACGAGCGTCCGTTCGTCATCGCAGGACCATGCTCTGCAGAGACTGAGGAGCAAGTATTAACCACAGCTAAGCAGCTGGCAGACAAAGGATGCCACATGTTCCGCGCCGGCATATGGAAACCGCGCACGAAACCAGGAGGCTTCGAGGGTAACGGCGAGAAGGCACTCCCATGGATGCAGACTGTAAAGAAAGAGACAGGCATGCTCACCGCAACTGAGGTGGCCACACCGGAGCATGTCGAGCTGGCTCTCAAATACGGCATCGACATCCTGTGGGTCGGAGCGCGCACCACAGCCAACCCGTTCGCCATGCAGGCATTGGCAGACTCTCTGAAAGGCGTGGACGTGCCAGTTCTCGTCAAGAACCCTGTCAACCCAGACCTCGAGCTTTGGATCGGCGCCCTGGAGCGTATCAACGGAGCAGGAATAAAGAGACTCGCAGCTATACACAGAGGATTCTCAAGCTACGACAAGAAAATCTACCGCAACCTGCCTATGTGGCAGATACCTATCGAGCTGCACAGAAGAATACCTAACCTCCCTATAGCCAACGACCCAAGCCACATCGGAGGACGCCGCGACCTCATCGCACCGTTGTGCCAGCAGGCCATGGACCTCGGCATGGACGGACTGATAATCGAGAGCCACTGCAACCCGGACGCCGCATGGAGCGACGCCAGCCAACAGGTGACACCAGACATCCTTGACTACATACTCTCAATCCTCGTCATACGAGATGAGATCGTCACGACAGAAAACATCACGGCACTCAGAAAACAGATTGACGAGATCGACAACAGCCTCATGGACCTGCTGGCGAAGCGTATGCGTATCAGCCGCGAGATTGGACAATACAAGAAGGAGCATGGCATGACAATCCTGCAGACAAGCCGCTACAACGAAATCCTCGAGAAACGCGGCGCACAGGGCGCTCTTTGCGGTATAGACTCAGACTGCATCAAGCAGATCTTCGAGACAATCCACGAGGAAAGTGTGAAACAACAGATGGAGGTGCTCAACAAATAAGACATGAAGATACTTATTCTCGGAGCAGGTAAGATGGGAAGCTTCTTCACCGACCTGCTATCCTTCGACCATGAGGTGGCTGTTTACGACATCGACGCCAAGCGCCTGCGATTCACATACAACTGCCAGCGTTTCACGTCAATGGACGAGATTGAGTCGTTCTGTCCAGAGCTTGTCATCAACGCAGTGAGTCTGAAGTACACTCTGACAGTCTTCGACGAGATTATACCTCACCTCCCGCCAACGTGTATCCTCAGCGACATCAGCAGCGTGAAGACCGGATTCAAAGAGTACTACGAGAGCACCGGTATGCGCTACGTCAGCACACACCCGATGTTCGGACCAACATTCGCCAACCTGGGACAGCTGTCTACGGAGAACGCCATCATCATCAATGAGGGCGACTTCATGGGACGCTGCTTCTTCAAGGAGCTTTACAACGGACTGGAGCTGAACATCTGCGAATACTCGTTCGAGGAGCACGACAAGACCGTGGCTTACTCTCTCAGCATCCCTTTCATCTCCACGTTCGCTTTCGCAGCGGTGATGAAGCATCAGGACGCCCCAGGAACGACGTTCAAACGACACATGAAAATCGCACAAGGAGTGCTCAGCGAGGACGACTGTCTTCTCCGCGAGATTCTCTTCAACCCATACACGAAGGACCAGGTGTCACAGATCTGCAATGAGATGAGAGAGCTTATCGATATCATCGACAACAGAGATGAGGAGCACATGCAACGCTACCTCACTAAAATCAGGGCAAACATTAAATAATATGCTTCTTGCCCGCATATCACTCTTACAGTCCGGCTTCTCGCTTTCGAGAAGCCGGACTATTTGCTTTTCCTCTTACCATGGTAACGATTCCTACGTGACCACAGTCACCTCTGACCGCTATCCGTCCGCACCCGCTTTCTCACCCGACTTTTCCAAGTCATGAGACATGGTGAGAACGATGGACTGTCATTTTTCTTTTCTTCAACCCAAACACTATCCCCTTGTCAGCTGTGCGACGGATGAGGAAGCCTTGAGGAAGAGCACAGGAAAACAGTGGAATAACGGACAATTTGTGGCATAACCAAATTTCTAATGCCTATTTTTGGCTAAAAAATAGGTTAACTTACTGATAATCTTAATACAATACTTAAAAAAAACTTAGGTCTCATTTTTGAAATTCTTAGGTTAGGATATAGTCTATACGCAGGTCTGAGAATTTAAAAATCCTAACCTGAACTTTTCAACGTCCTAACCTAAGAATTTCAAACGCCGAATAAGACACGGGAAAATTCCAGAAGTCATTTTTTTGTTATCTCGTGTCAACGAAAAAAGAGGAATATCGGACAACAAAAAAGTGCGAAATGGCATGAATACCTGACACATACGCCTACCATCAAGGAATACGCTGAAGATTAACAAGTTCGAGTCAGACATCTCAGTATGGCAGACAGAGCAGGTACGCTGTGGACACCCGCCATACTCAAGGCTTGTCCTCCACCGGAAGAGTCAGTAAGCAAAAACAGAAAAGCAAGAGAGTGCTAAAGACGAAGAAATGATGCCGCAATGCGTGACGCACTTGCCGACATCATGCGTGAGGCTGGCTTTGACGTTGATTATCGCCTCAACATCAACCACATCCCAACCTACTCTGCGAGCAGAAACACATTATTTCCTTTTCAGTCCCTTGACCTTAAACACAGGATTCTCCTCCCTATTCTTAAACTCCCCAGAGACGCTCTCAAGCAAGGACGGGTCTACGGACACCGCCTTCTCAAAGTCCTTAGCGGCGCCGTCTCTGTCACCGAACGCCATGCTCAACTGAGCCCGCAGGACATAAGCCTCAGCACAACGCTCATCCTCTTTGATGGTCTCTGTCAGCTCAACGGTAGCCGTTATCAGGTCACCTTTCTTTATGGCATCCTTAGCCAAAACAAGATGTTTATTAATTTCTTTCTCCATGTTTATTTGTTTAATCTGATTTTATCCATGTCAATGGCTATACAGTCTTCATCCAGCAAGTCACGCAGCACTTTCTTTCTCTCATCGGCATTACAGCCAAGCGCATCAAGCTCACAGACAGCATGCGGCTCGCCATCAGCGAGCAGAGTCATAATCCTCTCCCGCACTTGCCGCGCTTTGTCGTAGTCGCCGCGCTCCTTCTTTCTTCTGACGCACACATCACAATTGCCGCAATCCTCAGCGGAGAAATCTCCGAAATAGTTGAGTAACATACGACTACGGCACGTGTCATCAGAGAAAGCGTAGCCCACCATCTTCTCAATCCTTCGTGAGTAATCCTCTTTCCTGTCTTTGTACACCTGACGCCCGAGACGTATATACTTGGTGTCGAGGCGGGGCGAGGTGAATGTGACGGTAGGAGTATTCCTGTGCGGGATATACTCAATGACACGCGTGCGACTCATAGTCAGCAAGATGTCGTAGACTCGCTCAGGCGACAGTCCTGTCTGATGAGAGACCAACATCTCCTCAATGGGCACGAGGCCGGCGAAGACGCCAGTATAGTTACGCAACAGACATTGCGTCACCAAATCCTGGTCCTTGCCCTTGTCATTGAGCGTATACAACTGCTCCTTAGTGCAGAGGAAATGAATCATGGAACGGAAATCCTGCTGCTCGTGATATTCTATGTAGCCCGCATTGCTCAACAGTTTCAGAGCGCTGTCCGTATGCACAGCGAACTGCTTGAACACACGGCAGAATTTCTCAAGTGAGAAGTCAAAGGTGCGTCCGAAGGCCTCACCCACTCCAATCTCGAAGAAATAACACACGTTCTCATAGGTAGCCCTGACGAAGTCCTCATCCGGGTAGGTCTCAGAGACTCGTCGTCTCAATAGCGCCTTGTCTCCGTCCGCTGCAAGCAAGACGGCGTAGGACATCTCGCCATCACGCCCCGCTCTACCCGCCTCCTGGAAATACGCCTCCATCGAGTCGGGTATGTTGTAGTGAACCACCACTCTCACGTCGGGCTTATCTATTCCCATTCCAAATGCGTTGGTTGCCACCATCACACGGTTTCTTCCCTTCGTCCAGTTTATCTGCCTCAGGTCTTTCTCCGCCGCCGTGAGCCCAGCGTGATAACTGTCGGCCGTCATGCCGTTATCACACAGAAACTTGGCAATCTCCGTCGTCAGCCTCCTGCTACGCGTATACACAATAGCACTGCCCTGCGGAACACCACGTAGTATGTTGAGCAACTCCTCCGACTTATTCATCGTGGGACGCACAACATAAATCAGGTTCTTACGCTCGAAGCTCATGGTGAACACACGGGCATCCGAAAACTCAAGTTTATTCTGAATATCCTCGACGACCTCTGGCGTGGCCGTAGCCGTGAGTGCCAGCACAGGCACATGATACGGTACCATGTGTCTCACCTTGGCAATCTCCAGATATGACGGACGGAAGTCATATCCCCACTGAGACACACAATGTGCCTCATCCACAGTAATCATACAGACATGACGCATCCTGACAAGCTTCTCACGAAACAGGTCTGTCGACAAACGCTCCGGAGACAGATAAAGAAACTTATACCCTCCAAGGATGCAGTTGTCGAACACACGCACTATCTCGTCACGCATCATACCGGAATACACTGCGGCCGCCTTCACTCCACGCTTGCGTAGCTGTTCCACCTGGTCTTTCATTAAGGCTATGAGCGGAGTGATGACAAGACACAGACCGTCCATGGCAAGAGCAGGCACCTGGAAACAGACTGACTTACCACCACCAGTAGGCATCAGTCCAAGAGTGTCATGTCCATCACCTATAGAGGTTATGATTTCCTCCTGTATTCCACGGAAAGAATCATAACCCCAATACTGTTTTAATATATCTGAATAAATTTCGCTCACATCTCCTCACGCGCCTTAATGTCAACGATAAGCAACTGCAACTCACCACGCTTATGCGTGTTATCCTCAATGGTATAGACGATGTCGAACGAGCGCCTCGTCTTAATGTAACGGGCTCTCTCACTCTGGCCGAACGCTATACCGTTCATCACCCTGTTCGTCGTTCCGTCTATAAGCTCAAGTTTTATATGTTCCTGCTCACGGCCTACCACCTTACTTGTACCATAGTCGAACACCTGACGTGTACAAAAAAGCGGTTTCTCATTATCCGGCCCGAACGGTCTCATTCGCTTGAGGTCGGAGAAGAACTTATGCCCTATATCCTTGAAACCTATCTCCTCATTCACTCTCAGAGTGGCTCTCTTCTGCTCAGGCTCGATATGCTCAGACACATACTCCTCAAAACGCTGCTTGAACATCTCCACCTTGTCGACCGTCAACGACAGTCCCGCGGCGTATGTGTGACCACCGAAGTTACTCAGGAGGTCACTGCATGCCTGGACAGCCTTGTACACATCGAAGCCGCTAACGCTCCTCGCGGATCCCGTCACAACGTCACCGGAACGTGTCAACACAACCGCCGGTCTGTAGTATATCTCCGTCAGTCGTGAGGCTACGATGCCTATGACGCCCTTATGCCAATCCTCATTGTATATGACAATGGCGGACCGGTTTTTCAAGTCAGGCATGCTGTCGACGTACAGGTTAGCCTCCTCCGTCATCTTCTTGTCGAGTTCCTTACGCTCATCGTTATACAGATTGATCTGCAACGCTATGTCACGAGCCTTCTCATAGTTATGCTCCACAAGGAGAGACACAGACTCTTTGCCGTTCTGCATTCTGCCTGACGCATTGATACGCGGTCCGATCTTAAAGACAATGTCCGACATATTGATGTCCTTGCCGCTAAGACCACACACGTCAATGACAGCCTTCAGTCCAACGCTTGGACTATTATTCAACTGACGCAGGCCATGATAAGCTAAGATACGGTTCTCACCCATCACAGGAACGATGTCAGACGCTATGCTGACCGCAGTCAGGTCAAGTAAAGGTATCAGCGTACTGAAATTTATGCCATTGCTTATCGCAAAGGCTTGCATAAACTTAAAACCGACTCCACAACCAGAGAGCTCAGAGTACGGATAGGTGGAGTCCTTACGCTTCGCGTTCAGGATTGCCACTGCAGGAGGCAACACCTCATCGGGCACATGGTGGTCACAGATGATAAAGTCTATCCCTTTCTCCTTCGCATAGGCGATTTCCTCAACAGCCTTGATTCCACAATCCAGCACAATGATGAGTTTCACGCCCTGCTCCACGGCATAGTCAACGCCCTGCACCGACACTCCATATCCCTCCTCATACCTGTCCGGGATATAATACTCAATGTTAGAGTAGAACTGAACGAGGTATCTGTAGACGAGCGCCACAGCGGTACAGCCGTCCACGTCGTAGTCTCCGTAAACCATGATACGCTCCTTCCTTCCCATGGCGGCGTTAAGCCTGTCGACCGCCCTGTCCATGTCCTTCATGAGAAACGGGTCATGAAGCTCATGCAACTGAGGCCGAAAGAAGTATCTGGCAGCCTCGGGTGTCGTCACCCCTCGCTCTATTAGCAACCTGGCAATCACAGGACTGACATTGATCTTCCCCGCCAGTTCCTCAGCCAAAGCCTTCTCTTCCGATGTTGGAGGTTCGTAATTCCATTTGTAATTCATTTATATTTGTCATTTTTTTATTTTCTTTTCTCAGAATGTGACCAAAGAACACTTGTCACACCATAACGAGCATACAAACCACTATGTCACAAAAACTTGGGACAGAAACACGGTATGTACACTGACATTTTCGAACATTAAAGCACGTAAAGATAACAATTTATGATGATATTTACCACATTTATAGTGTTAAATATTGAAAACATAACAAAAAGTGAGTATTTGCCATTGACTGGCATCATCATTTCATAACACGACGAAAGCTTTCGACATACCGCGTTTGTTACTACGGACTTTTATTTCTATATTGCGGGCTAAAGGCTACACGAACGACAGGGTGAAGAAGTGACGACACGACTGCAAACATCATGTAGCACGATAATGATTAACCATGAATTCTTAGTTGAAAATGAACTTTCTCCGAACGATCCGCATTATAACAATAGCGTGCATGCTGTCTCTCATAGCACCGGACTGCGACGCACAGACACGTCTGACATGGGAGGAAATAACACAGATTATTTACGACGGCGAGGAAACGAGCACGCAAGACGAGCTCGATGACATACAGGAGGCTTACAACAATCCCATAAACATAAACACGGCCTCGGAAGAGACGCTATGTCTATTTCCCTTCCTCACAAAGAACCAAGCCAGGGACATCATCTTCTACAGAGAGACAAACGAAGGATTCTCATCTCTTGGAGAACTGATGATGATCAGCTCTCTGGACAAAAGGACACGTACGCTTTTGTCATGCCTATGCCACACTGGGGAGACGGCAAAAAGAGAAAAGTCTCTCTCACAACTGCTAAGAAAAGGCAGACACGAGGTCTTGCTAAACGGGACAATGCCGTTCTACCTACGTAACGGCGACAAGGACTACCCAGACAGCACACTGGCGAAGTCTCCAAACAAAGTGTACATGGGCAACAGAACACACAACTCGATGCTATACCGGTTCTCAGCATCTGACCGTTTCTCCGCTGGCATACAGATGGAAAGAGACGCCGGAGAGACTGGAGTAGACTTCCTATCTGCACACGCTGCGATACACAGAACTGGAGCAATTAAGACTCTGATAGTCGGCGACTACAAGGCAAGCTTCGGACTCGGACTGACAATGAACACCGGATATTCGTTCGGAAAAAACACCGCGGCCGACAACATCGGGAAAGCGGACAAAGGATTCACCACACATAAGTCGTTTGCGGAAAGCAATTTCCTAAGAGGACTGGCAAGCACGATAACGAGCGGAAACATGAGTTTCTCCACATACGTGTCATATCGACACACCGATGCAACCCTCTCGGCAGACAAGACGTCCATAACATCAATGAAAAACGACGGTTTACACCGCACCATGCTGGAGAAAAACAAAAAAGGCATCGTCGGGAGTCTCGAATACGGAGGTAACGTCGGATGGGAAGGAAAACGGACAAGACTATCCGCCACATTAGCCATCACCCACATCGACATTCCACTAAGACCAAGACACGACACAAGAGCCACACTGTACAAGACATACGACGCCGAAGGAAAGGACTTCGCCGCCGCCAGCCTCTCATACACATTCAGGCAACAACACCTGGTGTTCCAAGGGGAGAGCGGAACGAGCCTCTCAGGCTCATTTGGCACCCTCAACAGCATGCAATGGAGCCCGAACAATCTGAACAGGATAACGGTCATTCAGAGATACTACGGATATCGCCTGGTGACCATAAGAGGGAACTGCTTCAGTGAGAACAATAAACCGCAAAACGAGAGCGGAGTGTTCACCGAATGGCTCACCACTACCATACCCAACGTGCGACTGACAACGCACTTGGACGTTTTCTATTTTCCATGGCTGAAGCATCAGGTAAGCGGAAGCTCGTACGGATACGAGGGAGAGCTGAAGGCTCTGTTCTCGGGAGTAAGAAAGACGGACCTGGAAGTAATACTGAGAATAAAAGGTAAGCAGAAGGACCTCACCATATCGACGAAAGGAGGTGAAGCGACCACACTCGCCTCACACACGAAAAGTGACATACGGGCACAAGCCGCCTTCCGCCCCAACGACAGACTCTCAGTGAAGTCAACGTTATCTCTCAACATAAGCAGCTTCGGAGGAGAGACAAACAAGGGATTTTGTGTGTCAGCAACAACGAAGTGGAGCAACGTAAGCGACAAGGTCTGGCTAAGCGCCTTTGTCGCCTACTTCGACACTGACTCATACGAGACACGCACCTATCGCTACGAGCCAACAACGACATACTCCAACGGATTGTCATCTTTCTTCGACAATGGACTGAGAATTGTTTTGATGGCAACATACGCCCCGTCAAAGAGACTCACGTGCACAATAAGAGCCTCACACACAAAATACATGGACAAGCAAAGCATTGGCAGCGGCAACGACCTGGTGGCCGCCAGCCACAAAGAAGACGTGCAGGCCCAAATACGATGGCGTTTCTGACTGCCAAACCACACATAATCGTAAAAAGTACTTCGTCAATTGACGTAAAACAGAGAATTATCATTATCTTTGTGCCTCGTTGACAGAAAGAAAACAAAAATACGATATACAAGAAATGAAAGAATTAGTCGTTAGTGGAATACGCCCGACGGGCAACCTCCACCTTGGCAACTACTATGGAGCCGTACAGAGTTTCGTGAAAATGCAAGATGATTACAACTGTATGTACTTCATAGCCGACTGGCACTCTCTGACTACACACCCGAAGCCAGAGGACATCCAACAGTCAGCCAGAACTATTCTCGCGGAATATCTGGCATGCGGTATCGACCCGGAAAAGTCTACCATCTATATCCAGAGCGACGTGCGCGAGACATTGGAGCTTTACTTATACCTTAACATGAACTGCTACCTCGGTGAGCTGGAGCGTGTGACGACATTCAAGGAGAAAGCGCGCAAGCAGCCTGACAACGTGAACGCAGGACTGCTCACTTACCCAACGCTGATGGCAGCAGACATCCTGCAGCACCGCGCCGCTAAGGTACCAGTAGGAAAAGACCAGGAGCAAAACATGGAAATGGCAAGAAAGTGCGCCAGACGCTTCAACAACATCTACGGTGTTGAGTTTTTCCCAGAGCCTCAGAATTTCTATTTCGGTGACCACGCCATAAAAATACCGGGACTGGACGGCTCAGGCAAAATGGGCAAGAGCGAAGGTAACTGCATCTACCTGTTCGAAGATCCTAAGTCAATCGAGAAGAAGGTGAAAAGAGCCGTAACAGACTCCGGACCTACTGAGCCTAACTCCGAGAAGCCGGAAGTGATACAGAACCTCTTCACGCTCATGGAGATTGCGTCAAGCAAAGAAACATACGACTACTTCAACGAGAAGTGGAACGACATGAGCATCAGATACGGTGACATGAAGAAGCAGTTGGCGCAGGATATCATCGCCACGATAGCTCCGATCCGCGAACGCATCATGGAGTTCTCTTCAAACAAAGAGCTGCTCGACAAGGTGGCCAAGCAAGGAGCCGACAGAGCAAGAGAGAGCGCAGCAAAAACCTTGGAGGAGGTTCGTAAGATTATAGGCTTCAAGGTATACTAACAAGACAGATAACTCACAAACAACAAAGATGACGGACGAAGCAATCTTCGTCCGTCATCTTTGTTTTACACACCTTCCCCACATCATCTGACAAACTTTTCAACGATAACATCCCCTCTATATTCCTCAGTCCACGCACACTATACGACAGAACCATCACCTTATACATATTATATATACACACAAAAAAAAGACAGCAATAAATTGCTGTCTTTGTAGCGCCTACGAGAATCGAACTCGTGTTCCATGCGTGAGAGGCATGTGTCCTAGCCGCTAGACGAAAGCGCCATATCATGTACATTTTCCAATCAAGTAGCGCCTACGAGAATCGAACTCGTGTTCCATGCGTGAGAGGCATGTGTCCTAGCCGCTAGACGAAAGCGCCATACTTGATTACATCTCAGAAGATTCAGTTGCGGAAGGAGGGGGATTCGAACCCCCGGTACGGTAACCCGTACGTCAGTTTAGCAAACTGGTGGTTTCAGCCACTCACCCATCCTTCCAAAACCGAGGGTTTCATCAGATTCCGCTCTTTTAAGTTCAACCTTTAAGCAGGCGTCCCTCTCAAAAGCGATGCAAAGGTACGAACTTTTTTTTTTCGCACAAACTTTTTCGGATATTTTTTATAACTTTGCAAAAAAAAAGATGATTTTTCACCTGTTATGAGTGATTTACACAGAAAAATACGTGAAAACCGCTATGGTTTGGTAAAAATACCGAGTTTCTCCGACTCACGAGGTTCCCTATCCATTTCTGAGAGTCAAAACCTCCCGTTTGAGATAAAAAGAGTATTCTGGATCTATGAGATAGGCGAAGGGAAGACACGCGGTGGTCACGCCCATAGCACTTGTCAAGAAATAGTATTCGCTATCAGCGGCAGTTTCGACATCTTCATCGACAACGGCAAAGAGCAGCAAACGTTTCACATCGACAAGCCGGACACTGGTATCTATATAGGAGCAAACGTATGGTGCGAGCTGAGCAACTTCTCCGAAGGCACCGTATGCGTGGCACTGGCATCTGAACCATACAACTCAAAAGGCTACATTAACGACAAAGATGAATTTAACAAGGTATTCAGCAAGTGACCAGGACAGATGGGACTCATTCGTGAGAGACAGCAAGAACGGCACTTTCATCATTGACAGACGCTTCATGGACTACCACTCTGACAGGTTCAAGGACTGTTCACTGCTTTTCCATGACGGCAATAAAGTTGTGGCCGTACTGCCGGCTAACATAAGCGAGGACGGCAAGACGCTATACTCACACCAGGGGTTGACCTACGGAGGCCTGATCATGAGTAAGGACATCTCGCAAGACAAAGTGCTGGAATGCTTCGACCTGATGAAGAACTACTGTCTGTCAGAACTTGGAGTAGATACTCTCCTGTACAAGCCCATACCATATATATATAATAGTATACCGAGCGACGAGCCTTTGTACGCATTGTTCAGACACAACGCCAAGCTCATAGCCCGAGGCGTGTCACAATGTATAGACACACACCATCGCATTCCACTCACGGAGTCACGCAAGAGTGGACTGAGGAAAGCCGAGAGAAACACCGTGACGATACATGAGACAAAGGACTACCACGCATTCTGGAGCATATTGAGTGACGTTCTAACGAGACTGCACGGCGCAAAGCCGGTACACAGCGCAGAAGAGATAGACCTTTTGTCAAACAGATTTCCTGGCAGCATAAGACTTTACGGAGCATATCTCCCCGACGGTACGATGGCTGCGGGAGCCTGGGTGTTCATCTGCGGAGAGACATTACACACACAATATCTGGCCGCCACTGACGAGGGAAAGAGATGCGGTGCCCAGGACAAACTGATAGACACCATCATATCACTCCACGAGAGAGACACCAAACACTTCGACTTCGGAGTGTCAACAGAGGACGGGGGGCACATCCTGAACTCCGGGCTGACGTTCCAGAAAGAGGGCTTCGGCGGACGGGGCGTGTGCTACGACTGCTGGCGCATCGACTGGAACGAAGAAAAGAACGAATAAAACGGCAACGTATAACAATCTCACAACATAACAATGCACACTAAAGAAGAGAAAATGATGGCCTTCGGCAGACTGCTGGATGTCATGAACGACTTAAGAGAGAAATGTCCTTGGGACAGGAAACAGACGAACGAGTCACTCAGGCCAAACACCATAGAAGAGACCTTTGAGTTGTGCGACGCTTTGATTAAGAACGACGAGCTGAACATATGCAAGGAGCTGGGAGACGTGCTTCTGCACATCGTGTTCTACTCCAAGATCGGAGAGGAAAAAGGCAGTTTCGACATCGCTGACGTCTGCGACAAGCTTTGCGACAAGCTTATATTCCGGCACCCTCACGTCTACGGTGACGCCAAAGCCAAGGATGTCGGAGAGGTGCTGCAGACATGGGAGCAGATCAAACTGAAGGAGAAAGATGGCAATAAGACAGTGCTCAGCGGAGTGCCAGACGCACTTCCATCACTCATCAAGGCATACCGCATACAAGACAAGGTACGCAACGTGGGGTTCGACTGGGCGGAACGCAGAGACGTGTGGAACAAGGTGAAAGAGGAGATCACGGAGTTCGAGGCGGAGATTGAGGACATGTATAACAATGCGGACGACGAGGAGAGCAAGAAAAAAGCGAAAGACAAAGCCACCAAGGAGTTCGGCGACATCATGTTCAGCCTCATCAACGCAGCCCGACTCTACAAGATTAACCCGGACAACGCACTGGAGCACACGAACCAGAAGTTCACAAGACGATTCAACTACGTCGAGCAAAAAGCCAAGGAGCAAGGACAAGAGCTGAAAGACATGACACTGGAACAGATGGACAAGCTCTGGGACGAGGCAAAGACCGTAGTCGGATGACATCACCGTGGGACTCAGCCAACACACGGACGTCACACATCATAGCGAGAGAGGCCGCACATACACTCAGACATGACGACGGTGGTTCTCCAGCTTACAAAAAGAGAGACACTAACCCGCAAACCAAATCGGTTCATCGGGTAAGTGTCTTTTTATTATTCCCTCATATGACGCATTCTCAATCAGAACAATCCTTTCGGCTTACGCTTTCTCGCCTCCTCCAGCGAGACCACGTCACGTTTGTCAGTCATCATCTCAGTGCGCAGCCCGTCATACTTCTTGTTCACCGACGCCACATACTCATCCTTAGTCTCCGGGTTCAGCACCCGTGCTGACGCCAGCACGTTCTGGGCCGCGTCCTTCATCCAGAGCACCGGTCCGCTATACACTGGAGCAATCTTCAGCGCCGTATGCAGCTCACTCGTCGTAGCTCCGCCTATCATGATCGGAATCCGCAGTCCGCGTCTTTCCAGCTCACGCGCCACATTGACCATCTCCTCCAACGACGGAGTGATGAGACCCGACAAGCCGATAATATCAACGTTCTCCGACACGGCGCGGTTCACGATATCCTCCGCCGGCACCATGACTCCGAGGTCTATCACGTCATAGTTATTACAAGCGAGGATCACCCCGACAATATTCTTTCCTATGTCATGCACGTCACCCTTGACAGTCGCCAGCAACACCTTACCGGCCTTTCTGGCGTCGTTCGCCCTGCTCGCCTCTATCAGCGGCTGTAAGATACCCACAGCCTTCTTCATCGTTCTCGCAGTCTTGACCACCTGGGGCAGGAACATCTTACCCGCTCCGAAGAGTTCACCCACCACATTCATGGAGTCCATCAACGGTCCCTCAATTATCTTCACCGGGTCACCATACTCCTTGACAGCCTCATCCAAGTCCGTCTCAAGGCAATCCCCCACACCTTTCACCATGGCATACTCCAGCCTCTGGGCCAAGGTGCCGTCACGCCAAGAGTCTTTCTTCTGCGCTTCCCCGCCCTGCGCCTCTTTCTCCGCCTCCTTCTCCGCCTTCACGCGGTCAGCGACCTCTATGAGACGTTCCGTGGCGTCCGGATCCGTGTTCAGCAAGACATCATCGATAGCCTTAAGTATATCATCCGGGATCTCAGAGTAAAGAACCTGAGTGGCAGGATTGACGATACCCATATCCTGCCCCTTATCTATCGTGTGATAAAGAAACACGGCGTGCATCGCCTCACGAATATAATTATTACCTCTGAAAGAGAAAGAGAGGTTACTCATTCCTCCACTCACGTGAGCTCCCGGCAAGTTAGTGCGTATCCACTCCGTGGAGCGTATAAAGTCGATGCCGTATGAGTTATGCTCCTCAATACCCGTGGCGACCGCCAAGACGTTAGGATCGAAGATGATGTCGAGCGGGTTGAGTCCGACCTCATCCACGAGAATGCGATACGCCCTTTCACAGATCTGTATCTTCCTCTCATACGTCGTCGCCTGTCCCTCCTCATCGAACGCCATTACCACGACAGCGGCTCCTAGCCTTCTCACCTCCTCGGCGTGAGCCCTGAACACCTCCTCACCTTCTTTAAGTGAGATGGAGTTGACCACCGGCTTACCCTGCACACACTTCAGTCCAGCTCTTATGACCGACCAGTCACTGGAGTCAATCATCACAGGGACCTTAGAGATGTCCGGGTCTGACATCATGAGATTGAGGAATGTGGTCATCTCTTCCTTGGCGTCAAGCAGTCCGTCATCCATATTCACGTCGAGCACCAGTGCTCCGTCTTCCACCTGCTTACGCGCGATAGACAACGCCTCGTCATATTTCTTCTCGTTGATCAGCCTCAGGAACTTACGCGAGCCCGCCACGTTACACCTCTCTCCCACGTTGACGAAACGTAACTCCGGAGTGAGCTGAAGAAGCTCCAGTCCGGAGAGCCACAGATAAGAAGGTTTAGCCACTGGCACGTGTCCGCGTTTACCTGCGATGAGTGACGGATAACGGGCGATGAATTCATCCGTCGTACCGCAACATCCTCCGACAATATTCACCAGACCGTCATCAATAAGCTCGCTGACCTCATCCGCCATCATGTCGGGAGTCTGATCATACAGTCCGAGAGAGTTAGGCAGTCCCGCGTTAGGATGCACACTGATATAATACGGGGCCTTCTCCGCCAGCAGACGCACGAACGGCTTCAGCTGTCTCGCTCCGAACGAGCAGTTCAGACCGACCGAGAAGATGTCAGCATGCTGCACGCTGGCGAGGAAAGCCTCAAGTGTCTGTCCAGAGAGCGTTCTTCCTGCCACGTCACTGATGGTGACACTCAGCATAAGAGGCACGGTGCGCCCAGTAACCCGCATAGCGTCCTCCGCCGCGTAGATCGCCGCCTTGACGTTGAGCGTGTCAAAGATAGTCTCACACAACAAAGCGTCAACGCCGCCGTCCAGCAACGCCGTCATCTGCTCCAGGTAGGCATCCGCCAACTCATCAAACGTCAGCGTTCGCAAAGCCGGGTTGTTGACATCCGGAGAGAGAGAGCACGTCTTGTTCGTCGGTCCGACGTCACCGAGCACAAACCTCGGCTTGTCCGGATTGCGTGACGTGTACTCGTCAGCTATCTCACGAGCCAGTCTCGCCGCCGCGAGATTTATCTCACGACAACAATCCTCCACACCATAGTCGGCCATAGAGATGCGTTGAGCCGAGAATGTGTTCGTGGTTATCATGTCAGCTCCCGCGTCAAGATAACGCCTATGTATGTCACGTATCACGTCCGGACGCGTCATCGACAACACGTCGTTGTTTCCAGCCATGATACCAGGCTCGTTCTTAAACACCTCCCCCCTGAAATCCGCCTCATCTAGCCCATAGGACTGTATCATCGTTCCCATGGCGCCATCAAGCACGAGGATACGCTCATTTATCACCTCGGACAACTTCATACTTCTATCTGCTTATAAAAGAATTACATTTCGCATGCTCTCCTGTCGCCCATCCGACGTCGTCAGTCATGTTCGGACCTCCGTCGAGACATGCGGCAGAGCCACAGTCCACGCCGTGGCACACCCACTCGACACGCAGCGGCAACAGTAAGACGCTGTAAGAAACAACTAAAAACCGTGGCTCACCGAGTCACCACACCAGGCAGGCTAACGCTTGAAGGCTCTTGCCATCTCACGCTTGTCCTCCTTCTCTTTCAAGCTCTGACGCTTGTCGTATTCCTTTTTACCCTTTGCCAAAGCCACCACCACCTTAGCCAGTCCCTTGTCATTAATAAACATACGGGCAGGCACAATGGTGTAACCCGGTGACTTGATGTCAGCCGCCAGGTTCCTCAACTCCTTCTTGTTCAGAAGGAGCTTACGCTCACGTCGTTCCACATGATTATTATACGAGCCTTCCATATACTGAGACACGTACATATTCTTAAGCCACAGCTCGCCATTGTTGAAATAGCAGAACGTGTCCACCAGACTCGCCTTTCCCTTACGTATGCTCTTAATCTCCGTACCCGTAAGCACAATACCCGCCGTGTACGTGTCTATGAACTCATAGTCGAAAGTGGCTCTCTTGTTTTTTATATTGACAGCCGGCTGCTTATTATCATTCTTTTTCGCCATCAGAACTCCTCAATATTATCTATAACATACTTTGCCACGGCAGGAGTAGACTCTTCCTGATAGTCGTCCAGGAACTCGTCACCGTAGTCATTAAGCGTCTCCAACTGCTCATACAGCGCCATGAACTCCTCATCACTCATCTCCGCCTCAAGCTCATCCTTATGCCTGTGATACTCTGAGCGTACGTCGAACAGCAGCTTGGACAAATCACGCATGCCCCACTCTTTTTTCAACACCACCGGGAACGGGCCCTCAAGCACGTATCCAGCGTATCCGTTGACAATCAGCTGCAGAAAACCGCCCTCCATGACCTCGTCTTTCAAGTAACGGTAAGCCAGCAAGGTGTGCTGAGAAGTGTTCAGCGCGTCCATGTTATCTGCCGTCAACGAACCTCCGACATGACCCAGGTATAAGTCCGTGACATAGTCAATAAACTGCGACGGAGTACACTCTGCGTACCTCCTCATCGCATCATCCTTATCTATATGATATCTATCCATCTTATTCTTTACGCCTCCACTTCCTCAAGTCCGTCAGGCTATGTAATGTCACTCATGACAGTCAGCGGAACTACTGCAGCGAAGCTCTCATTCTGTTTTTTATACGCGAATATACAAATTGTTAGCCAAACACACTATGCGTATTGTGTTTTTTAGGCAGTGTCACATCCTATTGTATGCGGTGCGACGCACTAGAGGACACCTATTATGTATATACAGACGTCTTCTTATCACCCAGCTCGATGACTTCCAGGTCACGTATCTGGTCACCGTCTATGACAAAGCGCACCAACGTCCTCACTTTATGGAAACCGTACTTGCCGGCAGCGCCCGGATTGATATGCAGACAGCCCAACGTCTTGTCGTACATCACCTTGAGCAAATGAGAATGACCGCTAATGAAAAGCTTGGGAGGACGAACGAAGAGCATACCTCGCACCGACGGGTCATAACGGCCGGGATAGCCGCCGATATGCTTCATTAGGACGTCCACATCCTCACACTTGAAACGTAACGTCTCCGAAAACTCTCGTCTGATGTCATGTGAGTCTATGTTACCGAAGACAGCTCGCACCGGAGCAATCTCTGACAGTTTATCCGTCACGTCCAGTGTGCCTATGTCGCCGGCATGCCATATCTCGTCACAGTCCTCGAAGTATTTCCTGTACTTCTCATCCCAACAAGAGTGGGTGTCGGATAATAGTCCAATCTTTTTCATGTTCTCACTCAAACGTTATATTTGTAAGACAATTCACGCGCCAAACCGTATTGATTTGACTCTCTGTCACACATGCATCATGCACATCCCAGCTTACTCCATACAAGCACATCATACCATGATGTTCGGATCTGCATCTTTGTCACTAACGCGAAGATAGTCAAAATAAAAAGAACAATAGCCGTCCGCCATACTTTTTCTCATGACACATCAATACGTTACACGGCAGGAAGAGAACAATGACCATGTTACGACTAGCTATCCACACTCATGGATGAAGGAAGACAAAACAATGTGAGGGACAATGTCAGTAAGCATGACAAACTCAAAAAACACCTTAACGTAAATCATGAGCACAGGTGGAATAACGGACAATTTGGCTGATAACGAAATTTCCCATGCCTATTTTTTGATATTTTTGAGTAACTTTGTAAGATTTCGTAGGATTTCTTTGTATAAAGGCAGTTTGGGAGATTGAGGATACTGAGGGTTACGGATAAGAGACCGTTCTAATCTCCTTGTTCTGCTATAAATTGCATCAAAGAACACCCGATGACGAGCCACCAGCCGTTTTTGTGACTCGACATCGGGTAAAAAGGTATATTATTTTTCTGAAACGGCCAAATTCTGGTTTCAAAATGTTCTGAACTTACGGAATTATCAGAGATTGTCAGACCAGCCTTCAGTTCAAAGGATTGGCAGTAATACCGATGTCAGGTCTTAAATAGTTACACATTCTTCTGGCGGAACTGAGCTGGAGTCATGCCGAAATGCTCCTTCACATATTTTCCGAAGAATGAGCGATTGGGAAACCCCAGGTGGTCGGCTATCTGTGTCATAGTGAGGTCGGTTTGCTTGAGATAGTAACGTATGTCCTCTAAGGTATGTTCGCGTATCCATTCGTTGGC
>FLNY01003758.1_pt1 | contig 78605 bp, 54 predicted proteins | sample 1140381 | NCBI WGS metagenome assembly FLNY01 (sample SAMEA3878172, study PRJEB12797) | bioreactor metagenome | biome: Moose rumen | place: Sweden | collected 2011-10
GGGCGGCGGCGTAGGCACGGCGCCCCTGCTGGCTCTGGGCGAGGAGCTGGCGGCACGCGGACATAAGCCCCTCTTCCTGCTCGGCGGGCGCTCGGCACAGGACCTCATGCAGCTCGACCTCTTCGAGCGCTTCGGCCCCGTGATGATTACTACGGAGGACGGCTCGGCCGGAGAGCGCGGATTCGTGACGCAGCACAGCGTATGGGGGAAACTCTCATCTCTAAACCCTCCGCTCGGCGCTGCCCCTTCGCACGAAGCGCTCGGCACAGCCCCTTCGCACTGCGAAGACCTGCCGGCTGTCTACACCTGCGGCCCAAAGCCCATGATGGTGGCCGTGGCACGGATGTGTCGCGAACGAGGCCTCGCCTGCGAGGCGTCGCTCGAGAATATGATGGCCTGCGGACTCGGCGCCTGCCTCTGCTGCGTCGAGGACACCGTCGATGGCAACGTCTGCGTGTGCAAGCAGGGGCCTGTGTTTGACACAAGACGACTGAAGTGGGAAGGACGATGAAATTGCACAGTCTGCGGCCGAATCTAACTTCCCGACGGCCATTCGACGCTTAGAGGACGCGCCTGCAACAGCACCACGGGCTGTCTACAATCTGGCCGGTCAGAGATTAGATCGCACCTCACAACTGAAGCGCGGTATTTATGTCGTCGACGGCCAAAAGGAGGCTCACTAAAGCCCAACCTGACGTATAACGCCCCCTCGCCGGGGATAACATAAAACAACTTAGGCTCCGCATGCAATGGACGTCTAATTCCATAGCCAGCGGAGCCTGAGAAAGATAAATGAGTTATGAATCATGATTTAAGTACTTCCATAGGCTCACTGCAGCTGAAGAACCCGGTGATGACAGCCTCCGGGACCTTCGGCTACGGCCTGGAGTTCGCCGATTTCGTAGACCTCAACGCCCTCGGGGGCTTCATCGTTAAAGGCACGACGCTGGAACCGCGTCAGGGTAATGCCTACCCTCGCATGGCCGAGACAGCCCAAGGCATGCTCAACTGCGTAGGCCTGCAGAACAAGGGCGTCGACTATTTCTGCCGCGAGATTTACCCGCAGCTGAAAGACCTGCAGACGAACGTCATCGTCAACGTCAGCGGCAACAGCCCCGAGAACTATGCCGAATGTGCCAGGCGCGTCGCTGAGCTCGACAACGTGCCGGCAATAGAACTGAATATCTCGTGCCCCAACGTGCGCGACGGAGGTATGGCTTTCGGCGTGACAACTGAGGGCGCTGCCAGCGTAGTGCGCGCCGTGCGCGCCGCCTACCACAAGACGCTCATCGTGAAACTCTCGCCCAACGTCACCTCCATAGCCGACATCGCAAGGGCAGCGGAGGCAGAGGGAGCCGACGCCGTCTCGCTCATCAACACGCTCATGGGCATGGCTATCGACGCCGAGCGCCGGCGCCCCGTGCTGAGCATAGGCACCGGAGGCCTCTCCGGACCGGCCGTGAAGCCGGTGGCCTTGCGAATGGTATGGCAGGTGTTCGACGCCGTGAAGATTCCGGTCGTTGGCCTTGGAGGTATCATGAACGCCACGGATGCCATTGAGTTTATGCTCGCTGGAGCGTCTGCCGTAGAGATAGGTTCCGCCAACTTCATTGACCCCGCGACGACTATGAAGGTAATCGAAGGCATCAGCGATTACCTGCAACGCCATGGTATACAGAGCGCTAAAGAGTTGATAGGAGCGGCTCATTGATGATTCAAACGTAGAAATATGTTAGCAAAGACTTATAGCGCCACGGTTTCGGGAATCGCTGCCATACCTGTGACCATAGAGGTGAACGCAGACGTGGCTTCCAAGGATCAGTTAGGCCTGCGCATGACCATCGTGGGGCTGCCTGACAACAGCGTCAAAGAGAGCTTCAGCCGCATCGATTCAGCACTGAAGAACAGCGGCCTTAAGCTGGCACCACAGAACATCGTGGTGAATCTGGCTCCTGGAGATATTCGTAAGGAAGGCACGGGCTTTGACCTGCCCATAGCCCTCGGTATTCTGCTGGCTAACGGACTCGCATTCGATTCGCAGCGTGCCGCGCGCTTTATGTTGCTTGGCGAACTGAGCCTCGACGGCTCGTTGCAGCCTATACGTGGTGCCTTGCCCATCGCGATTAAGGCGCGTGAGTTGGGTTACGAAGGGCTGATTGTGCCCCGACAGAACGTCCATGAGGCTGCTGTCGTAAATAAGCTGAAAGTCTATGGCGCCGACTCGCTGCATCAGGTGATGGAGTTCTTCAACCAAACACCCGGGGTGCTTGAGCCGACAGTCATAGATACACGCGCCGAGTTCTATGCTCATCAGAACGACTATGGGCTCGATTTTGCTGATGTGCGCGGACAAGAGAGCATAAAGAGGGCGCTGGAGGTGGCTGCGGCTGGCGGCCACAACCTGATCATGGTGGGGCCGCCGGGAGCCGGCAAGAGCATGATGGCACGGCGCTTGCCCAGCATTTTGCCACCTTTGTCGCTGGCCGAAAGCCTCGAGACGACACAGATACATTCGGTGGCTGGAAAACTCAAAGGCGGCACAGGACTGATTACGGAGCGGCCCTTTCAGGCACCGCACCACACCGTGTCGCAGGTGGCCCTCGTGGGTGGCGGAGCTAACCCTATGCCGGGCGAGATAAGCCTCGCGCACAATGGGGTCCTTTTCCTCGACGAACTCCCTGAGTTCTCGCGAGCGGCACTGGAAGTGCTGCGCCAGCCTCTGGAAGACCGCAAGATTACCGTAGCGCGTGCAAAATATAGTATCGATTACCCCTGCAACGTCATGTTCGTGGCCTCGATGAACCCCTGCCCCTGCGGCTATTATACTCATCCAACGAAGCCATGCCAGTGTACGCCAGGGCAGATAAGCAAATACCTAAATAAGATAAGCGGCCCGTTGCTCGACCGCATCGATATTCAGTGTGAGATTCAGGCCGTGCCATTCGCACAGCTGTCGCAGCAGCAGCCTGGCGAACCCAGCGCTGCCATCCGCGAGCGTGTCATCAAGGCTCGTCAAATCCAGACAGAGCGCTTCAGCTCACTGCCCCAAGGTGGCGGGCGTGAAGGAACACGCATCCACTGCAACGCACAGATGACAGAGAAGATGGTGCACCAGTTTGCAGAGCCTGATGCAGCCTCCACTGAGATGCTCCGCATGGCCATGGAACGCCTGAAACTCTCAGCCCGTGCCTACACCCGCATCCTGAAGGTGGCCCGCACCATCGCCGACCTTGCCGGAAGCGAGAAGGTGCAGTCGCAACATATTGCCGAAGCCATCGGCTACCGCAACCTCGACCGCAGCGACTGGGCAGAGCGAGGAAACTGAAAAGTGAAAAATGAAAAGAGAAAAATGACAAAGGGCGCGCTCGGCTCAAAGAGACGTCTGACATTTCAAGAATCCCGCTTCGCTCGAATTGTGAATTATGAATTACGAATTAAATAGAGTTCGGGTAGCTTTCATCGGTCTTGGCGACCGGGGGCGCACGGCCGTGCGACTGATGAGTCAGTTGGCGGAGGTACGTGTGGCTGCTCTGTGCGACAGCTCAGACGCCAACGTCGAAGCGGCACGTCAGTATGGTGATGACGCTACGGTGTGCGTCGCAGGTCCAGGAGCTTATGCAACTCTATGTCAGCGGGCGGACGTAGACCTTGTCTATATATGTACAGACTGGGAATCTCATGCTCAGATTGCTATTGACGCTCTGCGCGGCGGCAAGGATGTAGCCGTAGAGGTGCCGGCGGCGCTGACGCTTGAAGATATAGAGGTGCTCTTGGCGGCTGCTAAGGCCAGCGGCCGTCTCTGCTTTATGTTGGAGAACTGCTGCTTTGACCCGCAGCTTGAGGCAGCAATAGCGCGCATCCGGAGCGGCGAGATAGGAGAAATCGTGCATGCCGAGGGCAACTACTACCACGAGTTAGCCCACCGCTGGACGCCATGGCGACTGGAGATAAACCGGCGCATGAGAGGAGACCTCTATCCGACTCACGAGATAGGCCCAATCTGCAAGGCGCTTGGCATGGGTCGCGATGATTACCTCACAACGCTCGTGTGCATGGACAGTGCCCCGATAGCAGGCACTGAGGTCTACAGCCGTTCGTTGCGCAAGACGGCAGAGGTTTTCAGCAATGGCGACCACACGACTACACTGATACGAACGGCACGCGGACGTACGATCCTTCTCAAGCACGACGTGATGACGACTCAGACGTATGAGCGCCAGCTCACGTTCGTAGGGACGAAAGGGCGTATCCGCCTCGACGACCAAGGCAAGCCGTCGCACGAGCAGATGACGATAGACATGAACCGCCACCTCGTTGACGTACTGCTCCGTGGCGCGCGGCCGGCAATAAGCCTTGAGGATATGGCTGCCTGGTGCGCTGTAATCCCCCTCTCAAGCCTCAGCATTGAACGTGGCTTCGCACCTGTAGCTTTCCCAGACTTTAACAGCCCTAATCCGTCCCCCTGAAACCCTTAAGCCTTTTGGCCGAAACCCTTAAGCCTTTTGGCCGAAACCCTTAAGCCTTCCGGCTGAAATCTCTTAGCCTCCCGGCTGAAATCCTTAATCCCAAACAAACAAGCTCTAATCCCTAATCATTAATATCATAGACCTCTCAACTCCCATAACCTATCTGCCAGGAGTAGGGCCCAAGCGGGCTAAGCTCTTGGAATCGGAACTGCGGATAACGACGTTCCGCGACCTGCTATACTATTTCCCGTACAAGCACATCGACCGCTCACGTCTCTACTACATTCATGAACTGACGGCAGACATGCCTTTCGTGCAGATAAAAGGCGAGATCCTAAGTTTTGAGGAAGAAGGTGTCGGGCGCAAGCGCCGCCTTATCGCTCATTTCTCTGACGGGCATGGAGTCGTCGACCTCATTTGGTTTCAGGCTGGTGCCTTCAAATGGGTGAAGAAGAGCTATCCGGCCGGCAAGCAGTTCATTGTCTTCGGGCGTCCAGGAGTCTTCAACGGACGTATAAATATTGCTCATCCAGACATCGACCCGGCCGACAGCCTGCAGCTCGGCGCGATGGGTCTGCAGCCGTATTACAACACCACCGAGAAGATGAAGCGCGGAGGTTTGAACAGCCGTAGCCTGGAGCGCTTCACGCGCACGCTCTTCGAGAAGCTGCAGGGCACAACGATGGCCGAGACGCTCCCGCAGAGCGTTATCGACCGTCTGCTTCTGGTGCCGCTGGCACGTTCGCTGCACGACCTGCATTATCCTGCCACGGCGGATGCTCTGCGCCGGGCCACTTACAGGCAGAAGTTCGAAGAGCTGTTCTTCATTCAGCTGGGCATCATGCGCTATGCCCGCCTGCGGCAGCAGCAGGTGCAGGGGCATGTGTTCTCGCACGTGGGCGACTACTTCAATTCGTTCTACCGCACACATCTGCCTTTCAGCCTCACCGAAGCACAGAAGCGAGTCATCCGTGAGTTGCGCAAGGATATGGGCAGCGGGCGCCAGATGAACCGCCTGCTGCAGGGCGACGTGGGTTCAGGCAAGACTCTCGTGGCGCTGATGACAGCGCTCATAGCCCTCGACAACGGCTATCAGGCATGCCTGATGGCGCCTACAGAAATCCTCGCTGAGCAGCACTATGCCACGTTCACCCAGATGCTGGCTGGCATGCCTGTGCGCGTGGCACTGCTGACGGGTGCCGTGAAAGGCAAGAAGAAGCGCGGCAGTGTGTTGCAGGGCCTCGCTTCGGGCGAGGTGCAGATCCTGATAGGCACGCATGCGGTGCTGGAGGATAATGTTGAGTTCAAGAGTCTGGGCCTCGTGGTGATTGATGAGCAGCACCGCTTCGGCGTGGCACAGCGCGCACGCCTATGGAAAAAGAATGAGGTGGCGCCACACGTGCTCGTGATGACGGCTACGCCCATACCACGCACGCTGGCTATGACGCTCTATGGCGACCTCGACGTCTCGGTAATCGACCAGTTGCCGCCGGGCCGCAAGCCCATCGAGACGCGCCACTTCTGGGAGGAACGCACCGAGACGCTCTATCGGGGCCTACGCGCAGAGATAGCGAAAGGCCGACAGGCCTACGTCGTCTATCCGCTCATACAAGAGAGCGAGAAAATGGACATACAGGACCTCGAGAACGGCTACGCTGAGTTCTGCCGAGCCTTCCCTGACCTCAAGATTTCCAAGGTGCACGGCCGCATGAAGAGCGCAGAGAAGGATGCAGAGATGAAGCGCTTCGTCAGTGGCGAGACGCAAATCTTGGTGGCCACGACGGTGATTGAGGTGGGCGTGAATGTGCCCAATGCCTCTGTCATGGTGATTATGAACGCCGAGCGCTTCGGGCTGGCACAGCTCCACCAGCTGCGCGGTCGCGTAGGGCGCGGAGCCGACCAGAGCTATTGTATCTTGGTGACGAAGTATAAGCTGTCGCAGGAGACGAAGCAACGCATACAGATTATGTGCGAGACCACCGACGGCTTCGAGATTGCCGAAGCCGACCTGCGCTTCCGCGGACCGGGCGACCTTGAGGGCACGCAACAGAGCGGCATGGCTTTCGACCTGCACATTGCTAACATCGCCCGCGACGGACAGCTCGTGCAGCTGGCCCGCGACATTGCCAACGATATTCTCGATGGCGATCCCGACCAGAACCTTCCTGAGAATGCTCAGATGTGGAATCGCCTTCGAGAACTCAATCGCGACAATGTCGACTGGAGCAATATATCTTAGCTCAGACCCTTCATCGTGAGAGATATTCGCGAACGCCGACGGTCGACATCTACTATGCGCACTCGTACGTGCTGGTGGAGCTTGACTACATCGGCGGGATGACTCACGTATTTGTTTGCCAACTGCGATATATGGACGAGGCCGTCCTGATGCACACCGATGTCAACGAAGGCGCCGAAGTTGGTGATATTCGTGACGATGCCAGGCAGTTCCATGCCCGGAACGAGGTCGTCGATAGACGTGACGCTGCTGTCGAACTCAAACTCCTCGAGCGCCTCGCGCGGGTCGCGACCAGGCTTCTCCAGTTCGTGCATGATATCGGTGAGGGTGGGCAGACCGACATCGGCGCTGACATACCTTTGTATATCTACGCGTGCGCGAAGGTCGCCGTTGGTGATGAGGTCGGCGACGTGGCAGCCCTGGTCCTTGGCCATCTGCTCAACGAGGGCATAGCGCTCGGGGTGCACGGCGCTGTTGTCGAGCGGATTCTTGGCCCCGCTGATGCGCAGGAAGCCAGCGCACTGCTCGAAGGCCGACGGCCCTAAGCGCGGCACCTTCTTCAGCTGTGCGCGCGAGGTGAAAGCACCATTCTCACGCCGGTAGTCAACGATATTCTTGGCCAGCGCAGGCCCGAGGCCACTTACGTAGGTGAGCAGGTGGACGGAAGCCGTGTTCACGTCAACGCCGACGGTGTTGACACAGCTCTCAACGGTCTGATCCAGGCTGCGTTTCAGTTTCGACTGATCGACGTCGTGCTGGTACTGGCCTACGCCGATGCTCTTGGGGTCAATCTTAACGAGTTCGGCCAGCGGGTCCATCAGTCGGCGCCCGATGGAGACGGCGCCGCGCACGGTGACGTCCTCATCAGGGAACTCTTCGCGTGCAATTTTAGAAGCTGAATAGATCGAAGCACCATCTTCTGACACGACGAATATTGCGACGTCACGACTACCGGCTACCATTTCCACAAACGCCTTCGTCTCGCGGCTGGCAGTACCGTTGCCAATAGCAATAGCTTCGACCTTGTATTTCTCTATCATAGAGTCGAGTGCGTCTGCTGCCTCAGCCGGACGGCGCACGGGCGGATGCGGGAAGATGGCTTCGTGGTGGAGCAGGTTGCCCTGGGCATCCAGGCAGACGACCTTGCAGCCCGTGCGGAAGCCCGGGTCGATACCCATCACGCGCTTCTGCCCGAGGGGCGCAGCAAGCAACAGCTGGCGCAGGTTCTCTACGAACACGCGGATGGCCTCGTCGTCGGCCTGTTCCTTGCTGGAGGCGGCAAACTCGTTCTCGATGGAGGGCGCGAGCAGGCGCTTGTAGCCATCGGCCACGGCTGCGGCCACGAGGCCCGACGAAGCGCCACGGCCATGGACATAGTAACGCTGCAGGCGCTCTACGCTCTCGTCATCGTCGACGCTGATGCTGACGCGCAGCACGCCCTCGGCCTCGCCACGGCGCATGGCCAGCAGGCGGTGGCTGGAGCATCGCTTCAGCGGCTCGCTCCAATCGAAATAGTCGGAGAACTTGGCCGCCTCGTCTGTTTCGGCTTTAGCCCTGACCACCTTGGACGTGATGACGGCCGTACGGCGGAAGATACCTCGAATGGCCTGTCGCGAGCGCTCGTCCTCGCTGACCATTTCGGCAATGATGTCCTGTGCGCCCTGCAACGCGTCCTCGGGCGTCGGCACGTCGGGCGTGAGGAAGCGCTCGGCCGCCTTCGCGGGGTTAGACTCGCGCTGCATCAGCAGCAGGTTGGTCAAGGGCTCGAGCCCGTGTTCGCGCGCCACCTGAGCACGCGTGCGGCGCTTGGGCTTGTAAGGCAGGTAGATATCCTCGAGTTCGGTCGCATCCCAGCAGGCTTCGATACGCGACTCGAGTTCGGGCGTCATGCGCTCCTGCTCTGTGATAGTCTTGACGATGGCCTCCTTGCGCTTGGCAATTTCCTTGAGACGGTCGTTCTGCTCGGCGATGGCAGCAATCTGCACCTCGTCGAGCGAACCTGTGCGTTCCTTGCGGTAGCGGGCAATGAAGGGAATGGTGGCTCCGTCGTCGAGCAGCACGAGTGTGCCTTCGACCTGACGTTCGCGCAGGTTGAGGCGCTGGGCGATTATACGTGAGAAAAGCGTTGTATCCATAACGTGTATAGTTGTTCGGTTGAAAATCAGATGGCCTAAAGCGTCACGCCGTTCTTGAAGATGGCAAATCCGGCATTACCGTGGCGCTCGGCCTTGGTGAGCTGTAGGCCCGAGGCCACGCGGGCGACGAAGCCGATGAAGCGCTCCAGCACTTCGGCCATCGGTACATCCTCGAGCAGCGAGCCTGCGTCGAAGTCAATCCACTGCGGCTTACGCTGAGCCAGAATGCTGTTGGTGCTGATTTTAGCAGTAGGCACAAAGGTGGAGAAGGGCGTGCCGCGGCCCGTGGTGAAGAGCACCAGTTGACAGCCGGCAGCAGCCAAGGCCGTGGAGGCGACGAGATCATTGCCAGGAGCGGAGAGTAGGTAGAGGCCTGACGGGCGTCCGTATTCCTTGTCCTTCCCGACAGTGCCAGTCATAGTTCTTGCAAGGGCAACATCTTCCAGCGTCTGTCCATAGTCCAGTACGCCGCAGACAGGCACTGTGCCTGCTTTCTGTGTACAGCCGAGGGCTTTCTCCTCGAGTGTGGAGATACCGCCTGCCTTGTTGCCGGGCGACGGATTCTCGCCCACGGGCTGGCCGTGGCTTAGGAAGTATTGTTTGAAATCGTTGATGAGGTCTTTGGTCTGCTGCAGCACCTCGGTTGAGACGGCACGACGCATCAGAATAGTCTCGGCACCGAACATCTCAGGCACCTCTGTGAGGATGGCCGTGCCGCCTTGCTCCTTGCATAGCCAATCGGTGAAGGCGCCCAGAAGCGGATTTGCCGTGATTCCCGAGAAACCGTCCGAGCCGCCGCATTTGAGTCCCACGCGCAAATTAGAAATAGGTACGCGCACGCGCGAATCAGAAAGTGCTTGACTGTAAAGGTCCCTTACGATGGCTGCGCCCACCTCGACCTCATCGCCCTCCACGTCCTGACAGACAAGAAAGCGGATACGTCGGCAGTCGTAGTCGCCCAGCAGCTGTTCGAACTCGCGCGGCTGGTTGTTCTCGCAACCGAGACCCACGACCAGCACACCGCCCGCATTCGGATGCAGTGCCATATCGCGCAGTATCCTGCGCGTGTTTTCGTGGTCGTCGCCCAACTGCGAACAGCCGTAATTATGAGGAAAGTATAAAAGCCCAATTCCATCGCGGAGGGCGGAGGATGATGCGATGTCTTGCCGTGCCTGCTCCACAATCTGCCGGCAGATGCCATTGACGCAACCTACGGTGGGGATTACCCAGATGTCATTGCGGATGCCGACCTGACCGTCGGCACGGACGTAGCCGAGGAAGGTCGCTTGCTCAGACTCGTCCTGTAAGACAGACTGTGCTTCAACGGGCGAGAACTGGTCGGGAGTGATGTCGCTATAGTCCAGTGTCCCGCTGAGGTTGGTGGCGAGGTTATGGTGATCCACAAGTTCTCCCTTGGCGATGGCACGCGTTGCATGACCGATGGGATAACCGTATTTGATGACGTCTTCGCCCTCGGCAATCTCGCGAAGGGCAAATTTATGACCAGCAGGGATGCCGGGCATTGCCTGCAGGGCAACGGCCACCGTGTCGGCGGGATTTATCTGAAGGAACTTTTTCATGAGCCGGACATCGTTCAAGATTAAAGAGCTTTCACGGTCGCCATCATACCTTTTTCAAGTATGCTGTCGATGCTCTCGGTGAGGAGGCTGGTGAGGCCTGGTATGGTGTTGAGATTGCCGTGCTCGTGCCAGATGAGGTCGGCAGCGCCGAGCACGCCTTCTGCCACCTTACGCGTGTCGCCCGTCTGCCACAGGTCGGCGAGCAACTGCATGATATTTGGATCATCGTTGGGCTGAATGACGGTGCCGTCGGCCCGCTCGCCGCCGCGATAATAGACGCAGATGGCCGCCAGCCCGAGGACGATGCCACGCGGCAACTGACCGCGCCGTCCGAGATAAGTCTTCAGTCCGGGCAGGTCGCGCGTCTGGAACTTGGGGAAACTGTTGAGCATGATGCTCGTGAGCTGGTGGTCGACGAAGGGATTGCAGAAGCGCTCCATCACGTCGTCGGCGAAGCGGCGTAGTTCGTCCTCAGGTAGGTTGAGGGTCGGCAGCAACTCGTCATACATCACGCGGCGCACGAACGGCCCGATGACTTCATGCTGACAGGCATCGCGCACGATGTTCAGTCCAGCCAGGAAAGCCACAGGTGAGAGCACGGTGTGAGGCCCGTTGAGCAGCGTAACCTTGCGCTCGTGATAGGGCGACTCGTCGTGGGTGAAAATCACGTGCAGCCCGGCCTTGTCCGCCGGGAATTCACGTGCCAGCTGCTCCAGCGGCAGGTTGGGCGCCGTCTCGATGACCCAGAGATGGAAAGCTTCGGCCTGGACAACCATCTGGTCGGCAAAACCGATTTTCTGCTGTATGGCATCAATATCCTTGCGCGGGAAGCCGGGTACGATGCGGTCGACAAGCGTGGCACAGACGTAGCACGACTGCTCAAACCACTGGCGGAAAGCCTCGAAGTCGGCGCCCAGCTCTTCCTTCCATAACTCGATGTGCCGGCGGATGCATTCTGCGAGATGATGGCCGTTCTGGAAGATGAGTTCGCAGGGCATGATGATGAGGCCCTTGGCGGGATCGCCGTTGAACGCACGGAAACGGTGATAAAGCAACTGCGTGAGCTTAGCCGGATAGGACGAGGGCGGTGCATCGACCAAGCGACAGGCGGGGTCGAAGGCTATGCCGGCCTCGGTGGTGTTTGAAATGACGAACCGTACGTCGGGCAGAGCAGCCAAAGCCAGGAAAGCGGCGTGATCGGCATAAGGATTGACGGTGCGGCTGACTGTATCAATCATCTCTAAGGAGTTCACGGGCTGACCATCGATGAGGTCCTGCAGGTTGACGTGGTAGAGGCAGTCCTGTGCCTGCAAGCGCTCGGCCATTCCCTGGGCAATAGGCTGCACGATGACAACAGAGGCGTTTAAGCCCGTTCGCTGATCCATCTGCCAGACAATCCAATCAACGAAAGCGCGAAGGAAGTTGCCTTCGCCAAACTGTATGATTCGCTCCGGGCGTTCCGTCTTCTGAGCGGTGGTGCTGTTGAGTTCTTGCATATTCTTTCGTTATAACATTCTTTCGTTATTACGATAATTAAAACTTAACGAGAATTCTGAACACTTTGCCGGGAGCAGCGTCCCAAGCAGCCATGGCCGCAGCCGCTTCCTCCGGGCTGACGATGGCAGAGATGAGGCGGGCCGTCGGGCACTGGCCGCGGCGAAGGTAGCGGATGACGGCACGGAAATCGTCGGGCAGGGCGTTGCGCGAGCCGCGGATGTCCAATTCCTTCTGCACGAAGAAACGAGTCGGCAGGGCAACGTCGCCAGGGGCATAGCCGATGCAGACGAGGCGACCTGTGAAGGCCACTTCATTGACGGCACAATTATAAGTAGGCGTTGCGCCCACGGCCTCGATGACCACGTCGGGACCTGCGCCGTTCGTCTGTTCCTGCAGGCGAGCATGTACATCCTCTGTTCCGCCGTTGACGGTGGCCGCAGCGCCCAACTCACGCGCCAGCGCCAGCTTCTCGTCGTCGAGGTCCATGGCGATGACGGTAGCCCCGCGCAGGGCCGCGCGAATGATGGCGCCGACGCCAATCATTCCGCATCCGATGACTACCACCGTGTCGGCATCCGTCACCTGGCCGCGGTCTACGGCGTGAAAGCCTACGCTCATGGGTTCGATAAGCGCGATGTTCTGTGGCGCAAGCCCTTCGGTAGGAATGACTTTCTGCCAGGGCACGCAGATGAACTCGCGCATGGCGCCGTGGCGCTGCACGCCGAGCGTCTCGTTGTGCTGGCAGGCGTTGAAGCGTCGCCGACGGCAACTGGGACAATTGCCGCAGGCGGTATAGGGATCTACGGTCACCCGCTGGCCAATGTGCAAATCCTCGGGCACGTTCTCGCCGACGGCCTCTACAACGGCGCTGATCTCATGACCGGGGATGACGGGGCTCAGCGCCAAGGCGTTGCGGCCGCGGTATGTATTCAGGTCGGAGCCGCAGAAGCCGACATAGCGGATGCGTAGCAACACTTCTCCTACTGCAGGCTGCGGCGCGGGCAATTCAATGATGTCTAACCGTTGGGCAGACGTTATCTGTAATGCTTTCATTATCCATTATTCATTATTCATTTTCCACTCTTACTTTCTCCATCCTACGCCCATAGACAGCCACGACAACGAAGCAGATGAAGGGCAGTATGAAGGAGGCGTTCGTGGCGGGGAAGTTGCCGAAGACGGTGCCTTGGTCGATAATCATCGCCTGCAACGGAGGCAGCACGGAGCCTCCGAGAATGGCCATGATAAGGCCTGCCGCTCCGAACTTGGCGTCGTCGCCCAAGCCATCGAGGGCGATGCCGTAGATGGTCGGGAACATCAGCGACATACAACCGCTGACGGCCACCAGACAGTACATGCCCATGCGGCCCTGGAAGCCGATGACGCCTGCCGTGAAGGCCATCGCCAGCACGCCGAAGATGACCAACAGTGTCGCGGGCTTCAGCCACCGCATCAGGTACGTGGCGATGAAACGTGAGCAGATGAACAGCAGCATCGCCGCAATATTGAAGCGCTGCGACAGCACCTCAGCAGCCTGCTCGCTCATGCCTTCGGCCATGAACACGCGCGTACCATATTGAATAATGAACGTCCAGCACATGATCTGTGCGCCGACGTAGAAGAACTGAGCAATCACACCTTCCCAATAACGAGGAAGCCGAAGCAGCCGACGCATTGTAGGGCCGAGGTTCAGGCTGTGGTTCTGGTCGCCATTCTTAGGCATCTTCGTGAAGAGAATGATGAAGAACATCGCTACGATGACGGTTCCTATCAGCAGGTAAGGCGAGACGAGCACACTGAGGTCGGAGGCCTTCAGCGCTTCGAACTCCTCGGAAGGCAGCAACCCGCGCTCCTCGCTGCTGAGCGGATTCAGGCGTGCCTGAATGAAGTTCATCGCCACGAACATACCGATGATGCTGCCACATGGGTTGAAACATTGCGCCATGTTCAGACGTCGTGTGGCCGTCTGCTCGTCACCCATGGAGAGGATATACGGGTTGCAACTCGTCTCGAGGAACGAGAGGCCGCACGTCATGATGAAATATGCGATGAGGAAACAGCCATAGACGCCGATGAGCTTGGCTGGGAAGAACAGCAGAGCGCCCGTGGCATACAGGCCGAGGCCCATGAGCACGCCTGATTTGTACGAGAAGCGGCGGATGAACATGGCTGCCGGAAAGGCCATGGCGAAATAGCCGCCGTAGAAGGCCACCTGCACGAGTGCGCCGTCGGTGACGCTCATGTGGAATATCTTCGAGAATGCCTTCACCATCGGGTTCGTGATGTCGTTGGCGAAGCCCCAAAGGGCGAAGCACAGAGTTACCAGCGTGAAGGGCCACAGGTACTGGTGCGGGATGAGGGGTGTTTTCTTTTCCATTCTGTTAGTCTTTTGTTTTGTTCTATTCGCTCATGTTCTTAATGTAAGCAGGCACGTCCAAATCCCCAAAGCCAAAGAACTGCTTGGCGTTAAGGCCGAGGAAGGCTGATTTCTGTTCGGCGGTCAGTTCGGAGCTCTTGGTGATGAAATCGTAGGCCATACGATAGGTGATGGCAGTGATTGTGCGGGGGTAGTCGGAGCCCCACATGAGGTGATTCCATCCCACGAGTTCGGCGGCTTCGCGTATGGCTCGTACGGCAGAGGGGAAGGGGTAGAACTCATCGTTGTAGAGCCAGGTGATGCCTCCGCTCTCGATCATGACATTTGGGTTGCGTGCTAGTAGGATCTGCTGGCGCCAGCTCTCGTTCTGCCATGGCGGTGTTTGCGGCTGGTCGGCCATGCCGAGGTGGCCAATGGCAATCTTCAGGCGCGGACATTCCTGGATTACCTCGTGCAGCTCTGCCACCTGGCGGTCGCTGTCGGCGAGGGTGATAGAGAGATACCTGCCGCAGTCAAAGATGTGTGTGTGAATCAATTATCATCATATTTCTTTACGTATTAGCCCACGTCACGCGCTGCTGGTCGCCAATAATCTCTTGCACTTCGTGTACCAACTGCCAGTTGATGGGCTCGCTGATGTATTGCAGGTTTCGACGCACGTTGTCGGGGTTGGCTGACGAGAAAAGCGTCGACGGTATACGAGGATTGCTGACAGCGAACTGCATGGCCAGCTTCTCTATGGGATAGTCTTTGGCCGTGCAGTGCTCTGCGGCGCGGCAGCAGGCTTCGACCAGCGTACGCGGTGCCGGATGCCAGGCTGGCACGCCACGTTGTGAGAGCAGGCCCATACTGAGCGGTGACGCGTTGATGAGTCCGACGCCATGGGCCTCGAAATAGTCGAGGTGGTCGGCCAGCGCGTCGTCGCAGAGGCAGTAGTGGCAGAAATTCAGCACGGTCTCTACGGAGCCTTCGGGGCTGTGGTCAATGACCCATCGCAGGTTTGCTATCTGCAAATCGGTGATGCCAACGTACCCCACAAGCCCTTTCTCTTTTAGCTCCTCCAGTGCAGGTAGAGTTTCATCTACTACTTTCTGCAGGCCACCGGGCAAGGCGGCTTGGAACTCAATGTCGTGGACGTGAATCAAATCGATGTAGTCCACTCCGAGGCGTTCCATGCTCTCATAGACGCTCTCCTGAGCCCGCCGCCCGCTGTAGTCCCACGTGTTCACGCCATCGCGGCCGTAGCGCCCTACTTTGGTCGAGAGGATGTAGCGGTCGCGCGGTATCTGGCGCATTGCCTTGCCCAGGACGCGTTCGGCGCGGTAGTGTCCGTAGTAGGGTGAGACGTCTATCAGGTTCATACCTCCTTCGAGGGCTGTAAAAACAGCATCGATGGCACGTCCTTCGTCGATGTCGTGGAAGACGCCGCCTAATGATGATGCGCCAAAGCTCAGAGCCGATACCTGTAGCCCTGTGTGTCCTAATTTCCTGTATTCCACTTTATTTGTTTTTTAATTCTCAATTCTCAAGCCCCAATTCTCACGCTCCGGTGTTCACTATAGGCTGTGCATTATCTTCGCCGCAGAGCACCACAAGCAGGTTCGAAACCATTTGAGCTTTGCGCTCGTCGTTCAGATTGACTATGTCTTGTTCTGACAGCTGGTCAAGCGCCATCTTGACCATTGACACTGCTCCTTCAACAATCTTCTCGCGCGCGGCGATGATAGCCGTTGCCTGTTGGCGGCGCAGCATTACGGCCGCAATTTCGGGCGCGTAAGCCAAGTAGTTGATGCGAGCTTCTACGACTTCGATACCGGCCATGGCCAGACGCTCGGTGAGTTTCTGCTCCAGCTGGTCGTTTATCTCCTCGCCACCGCTACGTAGCGTCAGGGCTGCGTCGTGGGTCTCGGTGTCGTCGTAGGCATATTGACCTGCCACCTGCCGCAGTGCGGCGTCGCTCTGCACGCGCACGAAGCGTTCGAAGGCAGCCATCATGGATTTTACGTCGGTACCTACTTGAGCGTTGTTGGCGGCCATTGTCTGCGAGTCGATTTCAAACAGCGCTTTATACGTGTCCTTAAGGCGCCACACCAGTACGAGACCTATCATCACGGGGTTGCCCTCCTTGTCGTTGACCTTGATAGGCTCGGCATCCAGATTGCGGGCGCGCAGCGACAGCTTCTTCGTCGTCGTGAACGGGTTTATCCAATAGTATCCCGTGCGCGTGAAGGTTCCCACGTATTTGCCAAAGAACATCACTACGCGTGCTTCGCCGGGCTCAAGCATCATAAAGCCAGCCCAGAGCAGCAGCGACACGAGCAGCGTCAAGCCGCAGCAGACGCCGAGCACCCAGTTCTCCCATTCTATAGCCAGGACGAACAATGCGATAGCGCCGATTGTCAGCGCGATGTTCAAGAACAGCATCCCGAATCCGTTCAGTGTCGTCCCTTTGTAAGCAAATTCTCTGTTTTCCATAATTCGAAAATATTATTTGTTATAAAATTCAAGTTTCGCAAGCTCTGCTTGCTTGGGAGTTAACTCCTTAACTTCTTAACTCCTTCATAACTTGCGAAACTTGAGTTATAAAATCTGTTTCATTTTTCATTTTTCATTTTTCACTTTTCACTTTTTACGTGAACCCCTGTCAGACGGGTGTGGCTCCATGTCGTGCGAAACGCAAACCAGCCGCGCAGCAGTGGATGTGTGTCAATGTAGTCAACGAGCGTGTAGCCGTCGATAGTGTATCTTATGCGAGCCCCTGTGGCTATGGGTATCACCTCGATGCAGATGTCATACCAGTGGTTAGGTTGTAATAGGTGTGCGCTGTCGGTGTATTCGCGCAGGATGGCCGGCCTGCGGCTCTCGTCGGCCACGGCCAGGCTGTCGCCGTCGTATCGGCGGAAGCGGGTTGTGGTGTTGTAGTTGCCTCCGAAACCAAGGTAGTAGCATTTCAAGCGGTAGCTCTCACGGAAGCGCCCGTTGCGTTGCGCCATGCCGTGCAGTGGCGAGGCCGTCTCCGTTTGAGCGGCGCCCTCGCTGGCCATCCAGAAGCAGTTCAGGTCCGACAGGCGGTCGCAGCGTCCGCCTTCGCTTACTACGCATGCCTTGTACTTTATGGCACAGGGCGCTGTTATAGGTTCGCTCCACCATAGCGAGAGCCCTTGTGGAGAGACGATGTCGAGAGTGTCGTTGCGAACAACTATGCGCGTCTGGGGTGACTCAGCTTCGATGCGCCATGGAGTGCTTTGTGCGTAGCTGTTGCCCAGGAGTGCTCCAGCGCATAATGCCGACGTAGCGGCACGTCGCAAAGCCAAAAGCGAGGTTCTCACTTCACGTAGCCTACGGGGTGATTAAGTAGCAGCACTTGCTCTTTGACGAGCCCTAAAGCCTTGGTCAGAGGTTCGCGGTCCATAGTGGCACGCGCCACGGTGCCGAGTCCCATGGCTGTCGCTGCCAGATAAATGTTCTGCGAGACATAGCCGGCATCCAGGGCTCCCAGTTCGCGGTTGGGGCTGTTGCCGAACTTACGCAGGTCGCTGACGATGACGATGCTCACGGGAGCATCCTTGGCAAAGGCTTGGCGCTCTGTGGCCACAGCGGGCCGGAGGTCGTCGGTGCAGACGCAGGTAAGTGTGTTTGCTGCGGCGTCGTAGAGGTAAGCTCCGTCGGCCAGGCATACGAAGAGCTGTATGTCCTGCCGGTTCATTGCCGTGGGGGCGGTGAGGCGTCCGTCGCCGCGGTTGACGCCGTTGGCAGCCCAGAGCAGCAGCGACAGCTGCTCTTTCGTCAGCGGGCGGTCAGAGAAGCTGCGCTCGGAGTGTCGCTGGCTGAGGGCGTCCATGAGCGTCATTGAAGCTGTCGTTTTGGCAGGCTTCGGCAGTTGAATCACTTTTTGTTGTGCACAGGCAGAGAGTGTCATTAGGCAAACAGCGATGAGGGTGGGTAACTTTTTCATAACTTCCATAACTTCCTAAACTTCAATTGAATCACTTATATATCGGCCCGAAATTCTGGCATGCACGGTAGTCAGCGCCTTCCTTGTCCATGCCGAAGGCGTTCCAGGCGGCGGGCCGGAAGATGTCCTTGTCGGAGAGGTTGTGCATGCAGACGGGTATGCGTAGGATGGAGCAGAGGGTGACGAGGTCGGCTCCGATATGTCCGTAGGCTATGGCGCCGTGGTTGGCGCCCCAGGAGTTCATGACCGAGTAGACATCCTTGAAGCAGTCCTTCTTCGGGTCGAGGCGCGGCACGAACCACGTCGTGGGCCATGTCGGGTCGGTGCGGCGGTCGAGGATGTCGTGTGTCTTGGGGTCGAGTTCCACGGTCCAGCCTTCGGCCAGCTGCAGCACGGGGCCGAGGCCTTCGACCATGTTCACGCGCATCATCGTCATCGGCATGCCGCCGCGTGTGACGAAGTGGCTCGAGTAGCCGCCGCCGCGGAAGTAGTCGCGGTCGGCAGGCATCCAAGAGGTAGCCTTCAGGCAGGCCTCCATGTCGGCGTCAGAGACCTCCCAGTGGGGTTTCATCGTGGGCTGACCCTCGGCATCGCAGGCTGCGCCTGTGGCATCGAGCGTCGTGGCGCCGCTGTTGATCAGGTGTATGAATCCGCCTGCGGCAGCCCCTTCAGGCCGCTTGCCGGCCACGCGCTCCACAGCCTCGGGGCTCCAGTAGGTGCGGATGTCTGAGAACATGACGCCGCGGTTGGTCAGCAGATGGCCGAAGAGCATCGACAGGCCGTTGAGGAAATCGTTTTCGGTGGCCAATACGTCCGCCTCGCGCGGGCCGTTCCAGTCGAACGACGTGCAGAGCATCGATTCGGGGAAGTCGAAGTTGGGGCGGTAGTCGGTCCACTGGCGCTGGCCCTGCACGCCGCCGAAGAGGGCGTTGTGGCCCAGGGCTTCTTCCTTGTAGCCCATCTCCAGCAGTCGCGGGTTGCCGTGCATCAGGTCGCGGATGATCATCATCGTCTTGACGGTGAACTCCCAGTCCTGGTCCTTCTCATGGCGCGTCTTGCCTTTGCCGCGGCCGTTGAAGGTCGTCATCGGCGTGCCGGGGAAGAGCGGGCGGTCCTCGTTGTAGTCGTGGCCCTCCTGCGGCTTGCAGTATTTCTCTACCCACGCCATGGCCTTCGTGAACTCCTCCTTGTCATAGATGCCGAAGTCTACGCGGCGCAGGATCTCTACGAGCGAGACATACTCGGTGCGCATGCCGAGGTAGTGCTGCAGGAAGTCGGCGTTGACGATAGAGCCTGCGATGCCCATGCACGTGTTGCCCATCGAAAGGTAGCTCTTGCCGCGCATCGTGGCCACGGCCTGCGCTGCGCGTGCGAAGCGTAGCAGCTTCTCTGCCACGTCATCGGGGATTGTGTTGTCGTCCAGGTCCTGAACGTCGTGACCGTAGATGCCGAAGGCGGGCAGCCCCTTCTGTGCGTGGGCCGCCAGCACGGCAGCCAGGTAGACGGCGCCCGGGCGCTCGGTGCCGTTGAAGCCCCAGACGGCCTTCGGGTAGTGGGGATTCATGTCCATCGTCTCAGAGCCGTAGCACCAGCAGGACGTCACGGTGATGGTGCTTCCGACGCCCTCTCGCTCGAACTTCTCGGCGCAGGCGGCGCTCTCGGCCACGCGGCCTATCGTCGTGTCGGCGATGACGCACTCCACGGGCGAGCCGTCGCCGTTGCGCAGGTTCTGTTCTATAAGTTCTTTCACGGCTTTGGCCAGCGCCATAGTCTTCTCTTCGAGGCTCTCGCGCACGCCGCCTTGGCGGCCGTCGATGGTGGGACGAATCCCGATCTTTGGGTAAGTTTTCATATCGTTAAAGTTTGTTGGTTGTGTCGTTCCTGAGCGCAAAGTTACACATTTATTTAATACGTGCGCGCGATAAAGCGAAAAAAATCAGATTTAACTTTCGTACTTCTCTTGAAAAGCCAAGCGCCAGGTTCTTCGCAAAGCGAAGCGGCAAAGCCGAGCGCCAGGTTTCAAGCTTCGGCAGGCTCAGCTACCAGTTTCAGGTTTCAAGATTCAAGTTTCCAAGTTCAGAGCCCCGCAATCGATGAGGAAGTCGGTTGCGGGGCTTTTACGATAGTTCTCAAAATTCCTGCTTTAAGGAATCCAAAAGGCTTAAGGGTTTTTGGGAAAAGGCTTAAGGGTTTCGGGGAAAAGGCTTAAGGGTTTCGGGCAAAAGGCTTAAGGGTTTTTGGGAAAAGGCTTAAGGGTTTTCGGGAAAAGGCTTAAGGGTTTTTGGCCGGAAAGCTTTTTCAGACTCGCTTCGCTCGCGCTCGGCTCTGCCGCTTGGCTTGTCCAAGAACTTGATCGCTCATTCTTCAGGTATGAAGCGTCTCTACGAGCCGAGCGCGAACGAAGTGAGTCTTGAGAAGAAGCGTCGCAAGCGCCGAGCTAAGGGTTCCCAGGCATTATGCTAATTTTCGACCGAAGAGAAACTGCGGCACGAATGCTTACGTATTTATCACTATTAAATTCTCGAACAACCGGGTTAAAGAAAAGAACGCACAAAACGTATTCCTCGGGTCTGCTTTGGGGTATGCATGAAAGAGAAAAATCGAACGTCGAAAAGTGATTTTCCATGGGTAAGATAACTTATCTTAATTCCTTTTCCTTGATTTTAAGGGATTTAGGCATCGTTGAGGTAAATCATTTTTTCCATGGGGTAAGTGGTACAAGCAAGCGATTTTATGCGTACCTTTGCCGCAGATTTCCTAATAAAAGCATGCAAAACGCAGAAAAAACAATTGTGATAGTGCTCGTCGGAATCCTCTGTTCGTGCCACGACAGCCTTAAGAACACCGCCCTCCGCGATGCCCGCACGTGCTATGAGCAGGCTCTCGAGGCTTTCGACAGCGATAGTGTGCGGCTGGGAGAGCAACTGGTAAACGAAGCCATACGGCTGGCCCAGCAGCAGAACGATCTGCACACTCTCTACTTGGCACAGCTTCGTTTGGCTGAGTCGCTGGCGCCCAGCAACAGCCAGGCCGCGCTCGACATGGCGAAGCAGGCATTAGAGACCTACAAACGGCAGCCCGACAGTCCGCGCAACCACATTATTATTCTCGATTACGTAGGCACGTACGCGAGCCAGCTCGCCTTCAACACCGACAGCAGCTTCGACGAGGCGCTGGACTTCACCCATCAGGCTTACCGCCTGGCACTGGCCTCACGCGACAGCCTCGGCAACGAACAAGTGTGCCAGACACTGACAAGCCTCGCAAATATCTACTGGGCAAAGGACGAGTATTCCACGGCGCTCGGCTACGCCCGCGAGGCAGAAGCCTGTGCAACACCCGAGCTGCAGCTGGGCGTTCAGCAGGTGCTGGCGCGCTGCCTCGTGAGCTGCGACTCGCTAACGGCTGCAGAGGCCGTCTACCGCGCGATGCAACCCGGCGAAGACATCCAGGCGGCTTATATCATACAAAGCAACCTCGCCAAGCTTGCCTTGAAGCGGAGCGACAACGCCGCCGCAGAGGAAGCCATTGACGATGCGTTCGCTGATGCCGAGGAACTCTACTATAAAACTCTGCAGCAGAAGGAAGACTACTATCGCAACGCCCTCCTTCAGGAGCGCGAGAACGAGCGGCTGCGCTTCATGGCAGCCCTCCACCGCCAAGCGCTCTGGGGCGGGTTGCTCATAGTCTTGCTTATAGCTGCTTTGGCAGCCCTTCTCATCACAGGTCGTATGCGCAGCCAGGCACGGCAGCGGTTGGCTGAGGTGTGGCGACGAAAGCATGAAGTAGACGAAAGCATCCATCAGGCAGCCCTCCGCAAGCAGGAAGCGCTCCTGCACGAGCAGGCCGAAGCCGCCCAGCGCGAACAGCTGCAACAGCGCGACGGCATGGTGGCTTTCCTTCAGGACTTCATCCTACAGCGGTCCGCCGTCATTCAGAAACTGGGCGAGAGCGCCGAGCGCCACGTCTCTCTCTCTGCACACGAATGGGCTGAGGTGGAGCGCACGCTCGACGTCATCGACGGCCGTCGTTTTACACGGCTGCGGCAACTCTATCCCGAACTGCGCGAAGAGGACGTCCAGCTCTGCATCCTCACGCGCCTGCGCCTCACCAACCGTGCCATTGGCAACATCTACGGCCTCACCATCTCTGCCGTGCAGCACCGCAAGCTCAAACTAAAAAAGGACATCTTTGGCGAGAACAACCCTGATACGCCTTTCGAGCAGGTACTTGAAAGAATTTAACTGATTAATAGATTCAACTTTAGCGTGTTTTTTTTAACCACAGGTTACACGAATTACACTGATTAACGAATAAAACTATACCACTATGAAACGAATAGCTATTATTATCATGTGCCTGACGGCTTGTTTGGGAGCTTGGTCAGTTGAAGTTGAAGTCAATGGGATTAAGTACGAAGCTAACCTTGAGACAAAAAGTGCAATGGTTGTTCACAAAGACAGTAAATACGAAGGTTCTCTTGTCATACCTTCCACCATCCTTGTGAATGATGTTGAGTGCTCTGTCACCAGCATAGGGGAATATGCATTCTTTGGATGTGGTAATCTCATATCTGTGGTTATTTCTGAGGGTATTTCGACTTTTGAAAAGGATGCATTTTCTGGATGCAACGAGCTTGAGGATATATATTGTTATGCAGTCGCAGTTCCTGCGGCCACCTATGCTTTCGAACAATGTCCTATAGAATCATTCACTCTACATGTGCCTGCGTCCGCTATTGAGGACTACAGATCAACAGAGCCATGGAACCGGTTTAGAACGATTGTTGCTTTGGAAACAACCGAATCCACTTATCATCCCCTCGTAGAGCGTGGCAAAACCTGGTACGTCCATGAGTTCAACGCCATAACGAATGAACATGATGCGTTGTATTATTCACTCTCTGCAGACAAGAATCTTGTCGTCATAGACGGATATGAGTATGTGCCTATGACGGTGAGAAGGGCAGCGTGGGGCGAATACTTAGAAAGAGACAGGGCGGAAGAGGAGAGGACTGTGGGCTTGTTCCGCGAAGAAAACAGGAGGGTCTACTTCCGCCAATCGGCCGACGAGACGGAGCAATTAGTATATGACTTCTCGCTGAACGTGGGCGACGAATCTATGTTTCCGCCCTTGGTGGCAGATGAGGGAACAATGGAAGTTACAGCCGTCGGCACGACTGTTTTGAATGGCGATACTCTGAAGACCATCTCGTTCAACAAGGAAGGAGAGCCTGATTGGATTGAAGGCATAGGCTACACGTCATCGCCACTGGCTTTCATGCCTCTTACGCCGAATGGAGAACATTATGTGACAGCCTACGTCGCGGGAACAAACTTCTATCCTCTCACCTTCAGCGAACCGTACTTAGGCTGGTGGGGCACGGACTTGACAAGAGTGAAGCGGCTGGATGCCGGAAAAGAGGATTATCCCGCAAATGATTCCGACAGCCTATCATACGAACTCGTTCCCGACCCTGTACACAATGGAGAACTCCAGCTGCATGTGTCAGGACGGATGTGGACTCACAGCGGGCCGCACGATTACATCTATTGTGTTTCTGAGCCAAACGATGGCGCAGAGGATGTTAATATTAAGATAAGACTACTCGAGGAACCGCTTGATTATACTGCTCAGAGCGGCCTTTACCAAGTAGACTTTTTCTTTCCCCGCTTCCCCATGGGCAACTATACCGCAGTAGACCGTCAAGGCGAACATCCTGTCGCCATCAGCAATGACGCTGACTACCGCCCCTTCATAGAAAAAGGTAAGGTTTGGAAAGTCGGATGGTTTGCCTCAACCCCGGAAGACAGCTTAATATTAATGCAGGTAGAAACTCATTATTTCGACGGAGACACAATCGTCGGGGACCGACTGTGCAAGAAGATGATAACGAAGACAACGATTGCTTGGGATGACCCAGCACAGGAAACTCATCATGCTGTTTATGAAGAAGACAGGCATGTGTACAAGGCCACGAGCGATGGCACCTTCCTGCCTCTCTACGACTTTGAAAGTGAGAAAGGTACACTGTCTAAAAGTTACTTCGACGGTGAGGGCTCTGGAACCATAGAAAGTAAGTTGTACGTGCAAGATGAAAAGTTCCATGGATGGATAACATACATTAAAGGACCGTATTCCAAAACTGTCCTCGGCGACGATGTACTCAGATGGATGGAAGGTGTAGGTTATCAAGGTTTTTACAATTGCTGCCAGAGAGATAAGGAGGGTCGCGAAAGGAGGCTCATCTCTTGTTCTGTCGGCGACGAGGTGCTCTACTTCAATCCCTCTTTGGCAAATGCCAAGACTTACGGAACTCTGCCAGGCAGCGATGTGAAGAAACATTGGCTGGACTTCACTCACGTGGTGAAGCCGAGACCGAAGGCTCCGGAACGGGCGCGAGGAGCAGCCGTGGCGGCAGACGCCGGAGATGAGAACGAGACCCTGAAGGGCGAATATTCGGCAGAGCAGCTCTTTGTAAACTTCAAGCTTCTGGCAGGGCCGTACGTCATAACGATCTGCGACGACAGCGGCACAGAAGTCTATCGCAAGGAGGTGCAGACGAATAATGTCGTCGGCATAAACACGGACATCTCCGCCTATGCCAAAGGACGCTACACCATCAATGTGGAGAACTCTGCCGAAACGTTCACCGCCGAATTTGTCATTGACGACGAGACGGCGATGAGAAGGCCTGTCTCCTCGCGCCTGCAAGCCGGCGCGCTGTATGACCTCAGCGGCCGCCAAATCCTTAATCATCACTCGTCATTCTTGAAGGGTCAAGCGAGCAAGCTCGAGCGCGTCACTCGTCATTCGTCACTCGTCACCCGTCCATCGTCACTCCCGAAGGGCGTCTATATCAAGGACGGGCGAAAGGTGGTGGTTAAATGACTCTATTCTCGCAATTCAATAGAACCACTGATTGCAACGTTTGTCTCTTTTTCAGGCGCAAAACAATAAAAAAGACGGCCCGACAAGACTTTTCTTTAAACTTTAAACCTTAATCTCTAAACTTTTCCCTACCTTTGCGCCCAAATTAAAAAGAACGACAGATGAAGATAGGCGAAAAAGTAAGATTCCTGAATGAAGTGGGCGGGGGCATCGTCAAGGGTTTCCAGGGCAAGGACATCGTCCTGGTCGAGGACGCCGACGGCTTCGACATACCGATGCTGCGCTCGCAGGTGGTGGTCATCGAGACCAATGCCAACAATTTTGAGGTGAAGAAGAAGGACGAGCCGGCGGCAGCCCCTCGCGTGCGATACGTAGAAGATAATGTGGCCGACGACCCCTCGGAGCGCCCCGTGGCCTTTCAGCCTAAGCCCCAGGAGCGCAAGGGCGGCGACCTGATGAACGTGTGCCTGGCCTTCGTGCCCGAGGACTCGCGCGAGCTCTCGAAGACGCGCTTCGAGGCCTACCTCGTCAACGACTCCAACTATTACGTCTGCGCCACATTCGCCAACAACGAGGGTGCGGCATGGCACCTGCGCTGGCAGGGCCTTATTGAGCCTAACACGAAGATCCTCATCGACACCTTCGAGCGTGCGGACCTGGGCGGCCTGGAGCGCCTGAGCGTGCAGCTCATCGCATGGAAGCAGGACAAGCCGTTCATGCTGAAACCGGCTGTCGCCGTGGAGCTGCGCCTCGACGTGGTGAAGTTCTACAAGCTACACGTCTTCCGCCAGACGCCTTTCTTCCGCGAGCCCGCCCTCGTCTACGACGTCGTGCGCGACGACCGCCCCGTGAAGCAGGTGTTTGTCGAGGCCGGTGACGTCCTTGAAGCCCTGAAGGCTACGGCGGCTGAAGCGCAGGCCGCATCGCCGGTCCGCCAGGTGCCTCAGGCGACGCAAACGCCGATGCACACAGGTCGGGAAGAGGACTCGTCGCAGCCAGACCTGCACGCATGGCAGGAGGACAGCGCGCCTCAGCCTGAGCCCGAGCCTTGGCCCCAGGACTATGAATCGGCCCCCGTACAACGTACACGTGAGGAGGAGCGCGAGGCCCTGAAAGCGGCCAAGCGACAGCTGAAGGCCGAGCAGCAGGCGCGTGCCAAGGAAGCGGCAGCCAAGGCCGAGCAGCAGGCTCTGAAAGCCAAGGAACTGGCCGCAATGGCCGAGCAGCAGCGACGCTCGCGCCAGGGCGCTCCCGCGGCTAAGGATATTATAGAAGTAGATCTTCACATCAATGCCTTGCTCGACAACACCGAAGGCCTCTCGCCTACAGTGTTGCTTAACACTCAGATGACGGAATTCCGCATAATGATGGAGCGCAATATCCGACGTAAGGGATGTCAGATTGTATTTGTCTACGGCAAGGACAACGAAGTGCTGCGCGAAGCGTTGCTCAAAGAGCTGTATCGGCGTTATCGTACATGCACATACGAGGATGCGCCGTTCCAGAAATACGGCTTTGGCGCTATAATGGTGACGATAAGGTGAAAATTGGGCACGGCCTTCATAACAAGCCAAACTTGAATGAAAGACCCTAAAGACATACGAATAGCAGATTACGCCTACGAGTTGCCGGAGGAGCGGATTGCAAAATATCCGCTGGCCGAGCGCGATGCCTCGAAGCTGCTGGTCTACAGGCATGGCGCGATAGGCGAAAGCCACTTCCGCGACCTGCCTGGGCTGCTGCCCGAAGGCTCGCTCATAGTGATGAACAACACGCGCGTCATCCAGGCACGCCTGCATTTCCGTAAGGCCGCGCCCGAGGGCCAGACGGGCGCGCTCATCGAGGTGTTCTGCCTGGAGCCTGCCGAGCCTGCCGATTATGTCCTCATGTTCCAGCAGACGGAAGCCTGTACTTGGCACTGCCTCGTTGGCAATGCCAAGAAATGGAAAGCGGGGGAACTGAGAAGGCCCATCATCGTGGAGGGGCGCCAACTTACGCTACGCGCCAGTCGCCTCAGCGGCGACCTCGTCCGTTTCACCTGGGACGACGCCTCTGTCGCATGGGCCCAGGTGTTGGATGCCTGCGGCGAACTGCCAATCCCTCCCTATCTGAACAGGCAGACCGAGGCGAGCGACCTAAAGACCTACCAGACCGTCTACTCGAAGGTTAAAGGCAGCGTGGCAGCACCCACGGCTGGCTTGCATTTCACGCCACCTGTGTTGCAGGCTCTCGACTCGCGGGGCATAGAACGCGCAGAACTGACGTTGCACGTAGGCGCCGGCACCTTCAAGCCCGTGAAGAGCGAGCGTATCGAGGACCATGAGATGCATGCCGAGTGGATATATGTGCCGCGGACAGCGGTGGAAGCGCTCCTGCGCCACAACGGAGAATGTACGGCCGTAGGCACTACAAGCGTGCGCACGCTGGAGTCGTTGTATTACATCGGACGAAAAATAATGGCAAACCCTGACGCCTCTGAGGATGAACTGAAAGTGGGGCAGTGGGAGCCGTATGGGAGTGACAAATTACGCGCTCGAGCTTGCTCGCTTGACCCTTCAAGAATGACGAATGTTGACAGCCACTCGCCGATGGAGGTCTTGCGAGCTATCGTCGATTGGATGGACAGGCATCACGTGGAGGCCCTTCATACGTCGACTCAGATTATCATAGCTCCCGGCTATCGCTACCACTATGTCAAGCGTCTGATAACCAACTTCCACCAGCCTCAGTCGACGCTGCTACTGCTCGTCTCCGCCTTCGTGGGCGAAGGCCGCTGGCGCGACATCTACCGCTATGCCCTCGACAACGGGTTCCGCTTCCTGAGCTACGGCGACTCGTCGCTGCTCGAGCCGGCAGATGATGAGTGACGCACTCGAGCTTGCTCGCTTGACCCTTCAAGAATGACGAGTGCCGATACTTATATTTGGGTAAAAGGGTAAATTATTATAAAAAGAGTTAACAGATTCGGCCGTTACCGTCTTTTTGCTTATCTTTGCGCTCGAAATATGTGTTTCGGCACATTCCTTTACAACAACGCAAAGCTTATATACCCAAAATAAGTATGGAAATAACCCTCGTCCTCCTTAAACCCAGCTGTGTGCAACGCCAGCTCATAGGAGAGATCGTACACCGCTTCGAGCGTCGCGGCTTGCGTATCGCGGGCATGAAGATGATGCAGCTTGACGAAGCCATTTTGCGCGACCATTACGCCCACCTCGTTGACCGTCCCTTCTTCCCCGCATTGGCTGCCTCGATGATGGCATCGCCCATTGTAGCTATGGCTATCAGCGGAGTCGAAGCTGTATCTGTAGTCAGGGCTATGACGGGCTACACCAACGGTCGCGTGGCAGACCCAGGCACCATCCGTGGCGACTACTCGATGAGCAACCAGCAGAACATCGTGCACGCCTCTGATTCTATTGAGAACGCAGCCATAGAACTCGCCCGCTTCTTCCGCCCTGAAGAAATCTTTGAGTACGAGAGCGCTACGCTCGGGTTTATTTACGCCACCAACGAGCGTTGAGCTGGCGGCTTGCCAATAAAAACTCTTAACGAATAACGACCCTTAACCTTACAATATGTTTGTAAACCTTCTGAAGACCACAGCACTCGCAGCCTGCATGGCACTCGTAGCTACAGGCGCATCGGCTCAAGACCTCCTGGCCAGTCAGGCGCCCGTCGACAAGAAAATGCGAGCAGTAGACAGCATAGCAATACAAAGACTCCTGCAGACAGAAGACCTCGAAGACCCTGCTGCCGAGCTCTACCCCAATTGGGACGATGACCAGATTAATCTCTACGGAGGCGTCGCTTTGCCCAACGAATACAAAATCGACCTCAGAGGCTTCTGCATGCCGACGACCAACCGCATCGTAACCTCGAACTACGGCTATCGCCCGCGCTTCCGCCGCCAGCACAAAGGCATCGACATCAACGCCAACAAAGGAGACACCATACGTGCGGCTTTTGACGGGAAAGTGAGAGTCGTTGACTTCCAGCCCAGCGGCTATGGCAACGTCGTCGTCATTCGTCACCCCAACGGGCTCGAGACCGTCTACGGCCACCTCTCGAAACACCTCACCAAGCGCGACAACGTAGTCAAGGCCGGTGACCCCATCGGACTGGCTGGTAACACAGGCTTCAGCTTCGGCACCCACCTCCATTTCGAGACCCGCCTCCTGGGCGAGTATATTGACCCCGCAAAGCTCTTCGATTTCGCCCACCAAGACGTCACGGGCGACTTCTACGTCTTCAAAGGCCGCGGCCGAGGCACCTTGGTGGGCAAGCACGATGGCAACGTAGAGACCGACGCCAGCGAAGAAGTGCGCTACAACAGCAGCGAGAGCGCTGCAGCCAAAGCTCAGGCTAAGCGCGACGCACAGCAGGCCGCACGCTCACGTATTCATAAAGTGCGCAAAGGCGAGACGCTCAGCAGTATTGCACGTCGCCACGGCACGACGGTCGACAAACTGCGCCGTATGAACGGACTGCGTAAGTCCTCGAAAATCCGTCCCGGACAAATCCTGAAATACTCGTGATGACATGAGCACGGGCAGTGTAGCAAACACCGAGCAGCAGTTCAGGGACGTCCTGAAAGAGTGTCGCGAAGTCTTTACAAAGAAATTGCACGACTACGGCGCAGCGTGGAGAATTCTGCGCATACCATCGCTCACCGACCAGCTATATATTAAAGCCAACCGCATACGCTCGCTCGAGATGAAAGGCCAGACTCTGGTGGGAGAGGGCATACGTCCGGAATTCATAGCCATCGTAAACTATTCCATCATCGGACTCATTCAACTCCAGCACGGAATAGCCGAGACGCCTGACGACATGACCGTGGAACAGGCTACAGCCGAGTACGACCGCCTGGCTGAAGATGCCCTGCAACTCATGCTGCGAAAGAACCACGACTACGACGAAGCTTGGCGAGGCATGCGGGTGAGCAGCTATACAGACATCATCCTTCAGAAAATTTTCCGCACCAAGCAGATAGAAGAGCTAGGAGGGGCTACCCTTATAAGCGAGGGCATTGATGCCAACTACGCCGACATGATGAACTACGCCGTCTTTGCGCTTATCAAACTTACATTCGACGAATGACCAATAAAATACAATGGATAGTGGTGAACACCTGCCGACTGCTCGTGTCCGCCACTTTTATTTTTTCAGGACTTGTAAAGCTGATTGACCCGACAGGTACGTCCTACAAGATCATAGACTACGCTGCTGTCCTCCACCTCAGCGCCTTAGCTCAGCAGCCACTGCCGATGGTGATGGCGGTGGCAATGGCTGTGCTCGAGTTCACTCTGGGCATTTACCTCTTCTTCGGTATCAGACGGCGATTCACCACCTACACTATTCTTGCCTTCATGCTCTTCTACACACCGCTGACCCTGTGGCTGGCGCTTACAGATGCAGTAGGCGACTGCGGCTGCTTTGGAGACGCCATTCATCTGACCAACTGGCAGACCTTCTGGAAGAACGTGGCACTCTTGGCGGCCTCCGTCGTTGTCTTCTGGCGAGGGAATATACTCACAAGAGTCATCTCGGAGTCTACACAGTGGATAATTTCGCTCTACTCGCTCGCCTACGCTCTCTTCATCGCCTTCTTGTGCATCTATGCAGAACCAATCATCGACTTCAGGCCGTTCCATATAGGCCAGAACATACCAAAGGCAATGGAATGGCCCGACGACCCGGAAACTCAGCCAGAAATACTCGACTTCGACGTTGACCCCTCACTCATAGAGGACACATCATACGTCTTCATACTCACCAGCCCTTACCTCGAGACAGCCGATGACGGAAACTTCGAAGAGATTAACGCTATTTATGACTATGCACGCGAGTATGGCTATCGCTTCCAAGGCCTTACAGCGTCTGACGACGAGGCTATCAGGCGATGGCAAGACCTCACCGGTGCTCAGTACACATTTGATTTCGCAGACGAACTGACGCTGAAGACCATTGCGCGCAGCAATCCCGCCGTGACCCTCATTCACGAAGGTACTATTGTAGCCAAGTGGGGCCACAGACAGCTGCCGGCGAAAGAAGAACTGACAGCGCCACTGCAGCGCCTGCAGCTGGCACATCCCCAACCCGAGAGTTACCGGAGAATGTTGCTGGAGCTTCTCCTTTGGTATCTCGTGCCACTCTTCATTATCACGTTCTTAGACAGGGCTTATGCCAGCTTCAGGTGGCTGCAAAGAAAAAAACAGGCAGCAGAAATTGAAAAAAATCATGAATCACAGAAATAAATCATGATTATGACCTTCTGATTCTGAATAATTATCTATCTTTGCAGCCGAATATAAGCACTTTATTTACAACAATCGAAACAAAAAACATAAAACTATGCGAAAGAAAATTGTAGCAGGAAACTGGAAAATGAACCTCGACCTGCAGGAAGGCCTCGCACTGGCCAACGAACTCAAGGCAGCTCTTGCTGACAACCAACCTAACTGCGATGTAGTCATCTGCACGCCGTTCATCCATTTGGCTAAGGTGGCCGACGTCGTTTGCGGCACCGCTATCGGTCTGGGCGCTGAGAACTGTGCCGACAAGGAGAAGGGCGCTTACACGGGCGAAGTCAGTGCCGCTCAGGTCAAGAGCACCGGAGCACAGTATGTCATCCTCGGCCACAGCGAGCGCCGCGCTTACTACGGCGAGACGGCAGAGATACTCAAAGAAAAGGTCAACTTGGCGCTGGCTAATGGACTGAAAGTAATCTTCTGCATCGGCGAAGTTCTCGAAGAGCGTGAAGCAGGCAAGCAGAACGAGGTCGTTGGCGCCCAACTTGCCGACAGCCTCTTCGACCTCACAGAGGAACAGTTCGCCAACATCATCCTGGCATACGAGCCCGTGTGGGCTATCGGCACCGGCAAAACAGCCACTGCAGAGCAGGCCGAAGATATGCACGCCTTCATCCGTGGCGTCATCGCAGGACGCTTCGGTGACGCAGCTGCCGAGAACGTCAGCATCCTCTACGGCGGCAGTTGCAAGCCCAGCAACGCCAAGGAGATTTTCTCGAAGCCGGATGTCGACGGAGGCCTCATTGGTGGCGCTGCCCTCAAGTGTGCAGATTTCTGCGGCATCATTGATGCCTGGAAATAACTTGGCGACACGTACCGACAGAGAAACAAGTATCAATAAATAAATAAGGAATAATAAATATCGTAAATGAAACGAGATAATCGCAGAGGTCCGCTTGCCGGAATCACACGTTTATTATTTTTTATTTATTGTATAGTGTTGCTGCCAACGGCCATGGTAGCGCAGACGTTCACCGAATACCTCACCCGTATACGTGCGGGTGAGGCCACGGTGAGTTTACATCAGGACGAGGAAATTAATGCCCTCGTCAATGGACTTGTATCCTATGCACCCGGGCGGGCGGCGGCAACGAAGCGTGTGCCCCGCCAGCTGACGGCTCTGGCGCCAGACACTACAGCCGTGGCCGATAGCAGCTTTTCTGACATACCGCTGCTCACAGGTAGACGCGTGCGGATGAATGGCTATAGAATACAAATTTATGCCGGTGGTGACAATCGGAAATCCAAAGCCGAAGCCTACGCCGCAGCCGCTGCTATTCGCAACTATTTCGACGACGTTTCAGTCTACACTAATTTCATCAGCCCACGTTGGGTTTGTCGCATCGGCGACTTTAAGACGCGAGAAGAAGCGGCTCAGATGCTATCTAACATTCGTCAGACGGGAGCATTCCGTGAGGCTTTTATCGTGAAAACAAAAATCATAGCTCTTTATTAGCTACATGAAATCATTTCAAGAGCGACAGGATGAACTTTCCGCCCATTATGCTGCTGTGCTCCCGCTCTTAGGCGAAGACCCCGAGCGCGAAGGACTTGTGAAGACGCCTATCCGCGTAGCACGTGCTATGCTCGAACTTACTCGCGGCTACTACGAAGACCCCATAGCCATCCTGCGTTCGGCGCTCTTCAAAGAAACGTATCATAACATGGTAGTGGTGAAGGACATAGAGTTCTATTCGCTATGTGAACACCACATGCTGCCTTTTTTCGGTCATGCGCATATCGCCTACATACCTGATGGCGAGATAACGGGCCTGTCGAAACTCGCACGCATCGTAAACACCTTCAGCCACCGTCTCCAAGTGCAGGAGCGCATGACCGAGCAGATAGCTGAATGCATCAACGAGGCCTTGCATCCGCAAGGAGTAATGGTCGTCGTTGAAGGCCGTCATCTGTGTATGCAGATGCGAGGCGTGGCCAAGCAGAATGCTCAGACGGTGACGATGCACCATCTGGGGGCTTTCAACGATCCTGAACTGCGGACCGAGTTCCTTAGTCAACTTCGGGGCGAAGCCCGTTCGCTCTCACCCATTGGTTGTGACCCTGAAGAGAAATGATTCGTCATTCGTCACTCTTAACTCCTTCCTCCACATGTATCCACTGCTTTTCCATAATAATCTTCACGAACTGGTCTGGGGCGGGCATCGCCTCCAGCCCCTCAAGGGCCTGAAACCAAGCAACCACCCCATCGGCGAGAGCTGGGAAATCAGCGACGTGCCTTCGAGCGAGTCGCATGTCCGCAACGGCAGTCTCTCCGGCCGTAGCATCCATAGTCTGGTGACCGAATACGGAGCTGTGCTGTTGGGAAAAAAGGTGCTAGAGCGCTATGGTGCCGAACTGCCACTGCTTGTAAAATTCATTGATGCTGCAAGCGACCTCTCTGTGCAGGTCCATCCCGATGACGTCTTGGCGCGCCAGCGCCACGACTCTTTAGGTAAGACAGAGATGTGGTATGTCATGCGTGCAGAGCCAGGCGCTTCGTTGCTCTGTGGCTTCAAAGAGAAGGTGAGCCGTGAGGAATACGAACGGCGAGTTGAGGATGGCTCTATCATCGACGTGCTGGCGCGTCACGAGGTGAAAGCCGGCGACGTTTTTTTCATTCCTGCAGGACGCGTTCATGCTATCTGTCGAGGAATTATGGTGTGCGAGATTCAGCAGAGCTCGGATATAACCTACCGCATCTTCGACTATCATCGCCTCGGCCTCGATGGTAAACCACGTCAGCTCCACACTCACGAAGCATTGGATGCCATAGATTTCAATGTCTATCCTGACTATCGCACGCATTACGGGGCCCCTGTTGCCGGCGCTGCTACGCTCGTCGACTGCGACAAGTTTGTAGTCAATCTCCTTGCCACGTCATGCTCCGTCAGTCGTCATCTGCTCGGTGAAGACAGTTTCGTGACACTTTCGTGTCTCCAAGGCACAGCCGTAATCACCGATTGCGAGGGCAACAGCATTAGCCTCAAAACAGGCTTCTCTTGCCTTATTCCGGCCGTGCTGGCCGATTTTACAGTTGCTTCAGCTGATGGCAATGAAGTCCGTCTGCTTGAAGCCTGGGCTCGTTAGCTATCGGTTCCCATCGTCATTATTCTCATTCCAGGTTCTTCTTGATTTTGCGATACATTAAATATATATATGTATTATGTCTGGTGCTGTTGCAGCCCTTGGGCTCAAAGGCACAAGGGCTTGTGTCGCAATGGCAAGAGGCGCCGAAGCGCGAGCTCAGGGCTGTATGGTTGACGACCTTGAACGGGCTCGACTGGCCACGCACGCGAGCTACATCTCTCTTCACCCGTCAACGCCAGCAGCAGGAACTTCGCGAGCTGCTCGACCAACTCCAAGCTGCCAACATCAACACCGTTTTACTTCAGACGCGGGTGCGCGGCTCGGTAATATATCCCTCCCAAATAGAGCCGTGGGACATCTGCCTGACTGGGCAGTATGGCGTTGACCCGGGTTACGATCCGCTGGCGTTTGCAATCGACGAGGCACATAAGCGAGGAATGGAATTACATGCCTGGATCGTTACTATTCCATGTTTCAAGACCGCCGTGGCTCGACAGATGGGCTCGCACACCGTTTTACGCCGACACCCCGACCTATGTATTCGCCACGGAGAGCAGTACTACCTCGACCCGGGCAAGCCTGGAACTGCTGACTACTTGTCTGAGGTCTGTCGTGAGATTGTTGAAAACTACGATGTCGATGGCATACACTTCGATTACATACGTTATCCTGAGAACGCTGCATCGTTCGCTGACAATGCCACTTTCAAGCTCTATGCTCCTAAGGGGCAGTCGAAAGCTCAGTGGCGGCGCGATAATATTACACGTATCGTAAGCCGGATTTATCGGGAGACGCACGCGGCCAAGCCTTGGGTAAAGGTCAGCAGCTCGCCCGTAGGAAAATATGCCGACCTGCCACGCTTCAGTTCGCGTGGATGGAATGCCCGTGATGCAGTGCATCAGGATGCTGAAGGCTGGCTGCGCAGTGGCATCCACGACATACTCTTCCCGATGATGTATTTTGATGGTGCTCATTTCTATCCCTTCGCCGCCGACTGGCAGGAGCAGACGGCTGGCAGGCAAGTAGCCCCCGGACTCGGAATATATTTCCTTCATCCACAGGAGAAGAACTGGCCCCTCTCAACCATCCAACGCCAGTTAAACTACCTGCGTCAGCTGGGAATGGCAGGGCAGTGCTATTTCCGCTCTAAGTTTCTGACAGACAATGTCAAGGGACTTTACGATTTCCTTCGCAACGATTTCTACGCCTTCCCGGCTCTCGTGCCTCCCTGTACGTGGCTTAGCACTGAGACGCCCCCGACGCCCGAAGGGCTGCAGACGGTAGTCGTCAGCGATGATGTCGAGGAACTGACGTGGGATTATTCTGATGGCCTCCGCTATAATGTTTACGCATCGCGTCAGTGGCCCGTTGACGTCAGCAAGGCTGAGAACCTTGTGGCAGCAGCTTTGCCAGAGCCGCACTTCAGCTACGACCGCTTCGAGGCTCTTGGACTCTGTTTTGCCGTGACGGCTATGGACCGTTACGGAAATGAGAGCGTTGTTGTCCAGGCTTCCAGCCAAGCCTCTTCAGCTACTCGTCAGCGCTTGCACCTCGATGCTCGCGGCCACGTGCGCGGACTCGTCGTTCGGCCTATGGTCAAGGGCGGTGGCAACAAAAAGTCCGGGAAAAAGCGAAAAAAGTGACATAATGTTTGGACGTTATCGCAAAAAACATTACTTTTGCACCCGCAAACACTAAGAATGTATTCATGCAATATAACGCAGTACGCTATTACTCCTACTTCTACTTTTACTTTACCAAGTCGAGGTAAAGCGGGAGTCGGTACGTCAGTTTTAGATTGCAAGATAGAGAATTGAGAACCCAAAGCAACAGCATACTAATTCCGCTTCCGGCAAGGAGCGGGATTTTTTGTTGGCGCTGCGGTTGAAGAACCAACGATAATATCTAAGATTAGAGATTAAAGATAGCATGAAACGTATTGCAATTCAAGGCATCGAAGGCAGTTTCCACGACATCGCCGCCCATCAGTTTTTCGAGGGAGAGGACATCGAACTCATCTGCTGCTCCACTTTCGAGCAGGTTTTCCAGAGTCTGGCCTCAGATCCTACGGTCATAGGTATGGTCGCCATCGAGAACACTATAGCAGGCTCTCTCTTGCATAACTACGAGCTCCTGCTCCAGGCTGGTGCCGCCATCGTGGGCGAACACAAACTCAGAATCAAGCACTCTTTCCTCTGTCTGCCCGACGACGATTGGACTGACATCCACGAGGTCCATTCTCATCCAGTGGCACTCATGCAGTGTCGCGACTTCCTGGAGCTGCACGGGCAACTAAAGGTAGTGGAGGCCAGCGACACGGCCGGTGCGGCACGGGCTATAGCCGAAGGACGGCAGCACGGCCAGGCCGCTATAGGCTCTTCGCAGCTGGCAGAACTCTACGGCCTGAAAGTCCTGGAGGAGGGCATAGAAACGAATAAGCACAACTTCACGCGTTTCCTTGTCTTCTCGGCTCCCTCGCGGGCAAATCTCTTACGTAAGATTATGGAGGCCGACAAGTCCAGCATCGTCTTCTCGCTCCCCCACGAGGAAGGCTCTCTCTCGCAGGTGCTCTCCATCCTCTCGTTCTATAAGCTGAACCTGACGAAGATACAGTCGCTGCCCATTATCGGCCGTGAGTGGGAGTATATGTTCTATGTCGACCTTCAGTTCAACGACTATACTCGCTACAGTCAAGGTATTGACGCCATTCGTCCTCTGACCTCGGGTCTGAAAATTCTCGGAGAATACAAACATGGAAAAGAAAGCATTTAAACCAGCCGACCGTCTGGCCACTGTTGAGGAATACTACTTCTCGCGCAAGCTCAAGGAGGTGGCGCGCCTCAATGCCGAGGGCCGTGATATCATTTCTTTGGCCATAGGTAGCCCGGATATGCCTCCCAGCTCCCGTACGATAGACGCACTATGCCGAGAGGCTGCGAAGGCTGACGGCCACGGCTACCAGCCCACCATCGGCACGCCCGAGCTACGCACGGCCATGGCCGCTTTCTACCGACGCTGGTATAGCGTCGACCTCGACCCTGCCACTGAGATACAGCCTCTCATAGGCTCCAAAGAAGGCATACTCCACGTGACGCTCGCTTTCGTCAACCCCGGAGACCAGGTTCTGGTTCCCAATCCCGGTTATCCCACATACACGTCCCTCTCGCGCCTGCTTGGAGCAGACATCGTTAATTACGACCTCACGGAGGCGGGCGGCTGGCAACCGGACTTCGACGCTCTCGACGCTATGGATCTGAGCCGCGTGAAGCTGATGTGGACCAACTATCCACACATGCCCACCGGCGCTCCAGCACGCCGCGAGACCTACGAGCGCCTCGTTGCCTTCGCGCAAAAGCACGGCGTCATCATTGTCAACGACAACCCCTACAGCTTCATCCTCAACGAGGGCGAACTGCTCAGCATCCTGCAGGTGCCTGGCGCCAAGGACTGTTGCATAGAATTCAACTCAATGTCGAAGAGCTTCAATATGCCTGGTTGGCGCGTAGGCATGCTCTTAACCAACGCTGAGTTCATCCGCTGGATCCTCAAAGTGAAGACGAATATTGACAGCGGTACCTTCCGAGCCCTGCAACTGGCTGCTGCAGAGGCGCTCACCAACAATACAGACGAGTGGCATCTGCAGGCCAACGTACGCACCTATGCCCCTCGCCGGGCTGTCGCCGAGCAGATAATGGCGGAGCTTGGGTGCTCTTTCGATACCCGCCAGACGGGCATGTTCCTTTGGGGGCGCATTCCCGACAGCTATGCCAACGTGGAGGACCTCACCGAACGTATCCTTCACGAGGCCCGCGTCTTCATAGCCCCAGGCTTTATCTTCGGCTCCAATGGCGAGCGCTACATACGAATCTCACTCTGCGCCACGGAAGAGAAGATGCGTGAGGCGTTAGAGAGAATAAAGGAAAAGGCCCCCTCCCCGCTCCCCCTCAAGGGGGAGGGTGGTCACCTTTCAAGAAGTGAAAACTAATTGTATTTTTTAATCATATAATAAACTGCCCCTCCCCAACACCCTCTCAAATACATTCCACTTCCCCCCTTGAGGGGGGGACGGGAGGGGGCCTGCTTATGGAACTAGAACTTTTACCTCTGGCCCTTCCGGGCATCGAACAGAAACGCCCCCTCGTCATCGCCGGTCCTTGTTCGGCCGAGACCGAGGAGCAAGTGATTGACACGGCTCACCAGTTGGCCGCGAATGGTATTAAGATTTTCCGCGCAGGAGTGTGGAAGCCCCGTACTAAGCCTGGTGGCTTTGAAGGCAAGGGCGTAGAGGCACTGCCTTGGCTGCAGCGTGTGAAAGCCGAAACGGGCATGCTCTTGGCCTCCGAGGTGGCAACGCCAGAGCACGTCGAGGCAGCCTTGGCTGCCGGCGTCGACATTCTCTGGATTGGTGCCCGCACATCGGCCAACCCCTTCTCGGTGCAGGCTATTGCCGATGCCCTGCGCGGCGTCGATGTCCCCGTGCTGGTGAAGAACCCCGTGAACCCCGACATCGAGCTGTGGACGGGTGCTCTCTTGCGTATCAACAGCGCCGGCATCACCCGCCTGGGTGCCATCCACCGAGGCTTCTCGAGCATCGACCAGAAGATCTACCGCAACCCGCCAATGTGGCACATTCCCATCGAACTCAAGCGGCGATTCCCGACTCTGCCCCTCATCACTGATCCCAGCCACATGGGAGGCCGCCGCGATCTCATAGCACCCATAGCACAGCAGGCTATGGATCTGGGCATGGACGGCCTGATGATCGAGAGCCACTGCAACCCCGACTGCGCTTGGAGCGATGCCAAGCAGCAGGTGCTGCCCGAGGTGCTTGATTTCATCCTCGACCGCCTCGTCGTGCGCGACAGCGTTGAAGTCACCGAGAGCATCAGCCAGCTGCGCAAGCAGATTGACGAGCTCGACAACAACCTCATGGATTTGCTTACGAAGCGCATGCGCATCAGCCGTGAGATTGCGGAGTACAAGAAGCTTCACAACATGACCGTCGTGCAGACCACTCGCTACAGCGAGATCCTCGACAAGCGCGCCACCCAAGGCTCGCTCTGCGGCATGAGCCCGCAGTTCGTTCGCGACATCTACGAACACATCCACGAAGAGAGCGTGCGGCAGCAGCTGGAGATAATGAACAAGTAAGCGTGCCAAGTTTAAAGCTTAGGGCTTAAAGTTTGGCAATAATATATCAGTTGACCCCAATCAGAGGAGATCATGATGACGAATACTTTGGCCGTAAAGCCCGAACGATTTGCCTAATCGGCAACAGCAACCAACTGAAACTGCAAATACGACTGGGACTTTTGCTTGTTCGCTCGCGAGCGAACAAGCAAAACTCTTAAGACATCCGCGCCACAGCGCAGCCTGAATCCTGTCACACCTATGGGGCTTTCGGGTCAACTGCTATGTTATTGCCTGAAATTTAATGCTGATACGTTTGGACTTTAGAAAGCTTAATCTTCAGACACTGCCATCCTCAAAAACAAATCTCATTAAACATTAAACAAATAATACATGCGAATCCTCATCCTCGGCGCCGGCAAGATGGGCTCGTTCTTTGTCGACCTGCTGTCCTTTGACCACGAAGTGGCCGTCTACGAGACCGACCCGCGCCGCATGCGCTTCCTCTATAACACTCAGCGCTTCACATCGCTCGACGAGGTCGACGCCTTCGACCCCGAACTGGTCATCAATGCCGTGTCGCTCAAGTATACGCTCGCGGCGTTCGACGAACTCATGCCCCACGTCGGGCGCGACTGCATCCTTTCAGACATCAGCAGCGTCAAGACCGGCTTCCGCGAGTACTACGAGCAGACGGGCCACCGCTTCGTCTCCTCGCACCCCATGTTCGGTCCCACCTTCGCTAATCTGGGCGACCTCTCGCGCGAGAACGCTATCCTCATCAACGAAGGCGACTACATGGGGCGCATATTCTTCCGTGACCTCTACACGCGCCTCGGCCTCAACCTCAAGGAACTCTCCTTTGCAGAGCACGACGAGACGATGGCCTACTCGCTCTCCATCCCCTTCGTCTCCACCTTCGTGTTCTCTGCCTTGATGAAGCATCAGGACACACCGGGCACCACCTTCAAGCGCCACATGAAGATAGCACGCGGAGTACTCTCGGAGGACGACACCCTCTTGCGCGAGATTCTCTTCAACCCCCACACCAAGCCCAAGGTTGAAGGCATACGCACGGAGCTAAAGCAGCTCCTGCAGATTATCGACGACCGCGACGAGGAGGCCATGACGGCTTACCTTACCCGCATCCGTAAGAATATTCAGTAATTCAAGTTTTTTCCAGAAAAAAGTCTCATAAAAGCGATTGGCCAAATGTTTTTTGCTACCTTTGCGGCAAGAAACTAACAACAACAACCGACAATCGCGTATATGAGACTTTTTTCTTTTTTCTCCTGTGCCGCCCTTCTGCTCGCAGCCTCGGCCTTAACCCTTGAAGCTCAGGAGCCTGCACCTATACGAAAGGCTACACGCCAGTCCGTAGTGGCTGGAGCCAAGAACATGGAAGTGCGCGTAGGCACGGCCACCTACTCTTACCTCGTCTCCAATGAAGCCTTCCAGCTCATAGAACTGGGCCCGGGCACGCTCACCATCGGAGGCAACACCTTCGAGCGCAGCGCCGTCAAGAGCATACGCTTCCGTTCGCTGCCACGCATACTGCTCGACGAGGACAGCACCACCTACTACAAGGCCGGCTCGTTCGAGCACGCCGCACTGGCCCTGCGACGCTCCTTCGACCTGGGGCAATGGAACAGCCTCGTGTTGCCCTTCAACCTCACCGGCGCTCAGCTGCGTTATGCCTTCGGCGATGATGCCGAGCTGGCGCAGCCCGTGGCCATCACCGACGACGGCGTGACGACGCTCGAGTTCACGACCCTCGACCTTGCCACCAACGATGTCGTCCTGCGTGCCAACTACCACTACCTGCTGCGCCCTACACGCGAGCCCGACGTAGCATCCACCACACGCATGTACAACTTCGTCGACGAGCGCCCCTACGGCCCCATATACTTCATTCCCGATGTCACCAAAGCCGCCAACCAGACGGCCCGTCTGCAGTCTGTACAGAACGACGACGGCTCACGTAAGGTGCGCTTCCACGGCACCTACCTGCGCCTCGACGACTCCGAACGCTCGGGCTCCGTCATCCGCAACAAACGCGTTGCGCCTGGGATGTACTACCTCAATGCCGACGGGCGTATGGCCTTCTCCGAGGACTCGCTGACGCTGCAGGCCTTCCGCTCCTGGATCGACGATATCAGCGACGACCCCACACCCCTCCGCTTCTACATCGACGGCATTGGCGAGGATATCACCGCCACGCCCGACGCCGTACACTCCATCCCCGAAGCGCTTGGGCTGACAACGACGGCCGCCACGGGAATCTTCACCCTCAGCGGCCAGCGCCTGGGCGATGCCACACCTGAGCGGCGTGCAGCCCTTCCCAAAGGCGTCTATATCATTAACGGCCATAAAGTTGCAATTAAGTAAGGAGGACCACGACAATGAGAAACATCAGACTTTCACTAACTTTCGTCCTCCTGTTCGGAGCAGCCGATTTTTCATTCTTCATTCTACATCCTTCACTTAACAAGGTGGTGGCCCAGGACACGCTCTACGTGCGCTACGACGACCGCTTCAAACCCAACGGCATTATCTCGCTCGTCGGGGTCGACTCCCTCTCGGTGCGAACCAAGCAGATGCGGGCCTACAACCCCCAGACAGCCCTGGGCTACACAAACATCTCCACGGATAATCTTGTGCCTACCGACGCCGCCGAGATGAGCTTCACCGACCCTGGGCGCTACCTCCTCAAGCCCAACACCTACTCTGGCACGAACTACACCAATGCCGCCGCCACCTCTGGCTACAACTTCGCCCACATGCGCGAGAGCGACCACTACGCCCTCTTCTGGGACGTGCGCTACGGCGACACACCTACCAAGATACAGTACCCGGGCGACGGCAACATCGCCAACGCCAACACCGTCCTCAACATCTGCGAGCGATGCTGGCAGACCTACGTGGCGCTCGGATTCATCGTGCCCGGACAGTCTACAACAGATAAGTACAAGATCCAACTCTACATACCCTACCAGAAAGACTGGCGGGCCGACGCCTCCGGCACCGACGGCGCTTCAGGCGGCAAGACAGGCATAGGCCACTTCAACCCCTGGGCCGCCGTGGCACGCGGAGGCCACACCGTAGCCCATGAGGTTGGCCACACCTTCCAGTACCTCGTCTCGGCCGACCTCGGCGAGCAGCACGGCTACAAGTGGGGCTTCAACGGCGACGGATGGGGCGACTGCGGCTGGTGGGAGAGCTGTGCCGACTGGCAGGCCTACAAGATCTTCCCCGACCGACAGTTCACCGACGGCGAATACTTCGAGCAGCACCTCGATGCCCACCACCTCAACTTCCTGCACGAGGACTGGCGCTACGCCAACTGCTTCATCCAGGACTGGTGGGTTATGAAGCACGGTGCCGACTTCATAGGCCGCCTCTGGCGCGAGAGCCGTAAGCCCGAAGACCCCGTGGAGACCTATAAGCGCATGAACGGCCTCACCCAAGACCAGTTCTGCGACGAGATGATGGAAGGCTACATGCGCATGGCCACCTGGGACATCGACGGCGTGCGCGACCGTGCCAAGCATCGCATAGGCCAGCACAAGACCTTCCTCACACAAGTCAGCGGCACCAAGGACACATGGCAGAGCGACGTTGCCCACTGCATCCAGAACTACGGCTACGCCATCATCAACATGAACGTCGGGAAGGCAGGCAACGTCGTGCGCGCACACTTCACAGGCCTCACCGATGCTGCAGGCTACAAGTACATCAACCCCGAGCGAGCCGGATGGCGCTACGCCTTCGTGGCCTACACCTCTGCCGGCGAGCGCCTCTACGGAGAGGTGCAGTCCTCGCGCGAAGGCACAGCCGAGCTCACCGTGCCCGAGCGATGCTCGCGCCTCTTCTTCGTCGTCATGGGAGCGCCCACGCAACACTGGCAGCACCCCTGGGACCGCAACTACAGTGCCGACCATTGGAGCCAGAACGGCGAGCAGTGGCCCTTCCGCGTACAGTTTGAAAACACCAACCTGCTCGGCAAGTAAAGCCCCTGAGCCTGACCCATAAAACAGCCAAAACGCCCCTCGGCCATGCCGGGAGGCGTTTTTTTTTGTGTGAGAATGGCCATTTGGCCCTTTAGAAATCTTCTTGTAACATCCTTAGCGGCTCCATAGCACTACGCCTCCTGCCGCCAGCGAGCGGGGCACGTCGATGAGGCGCTGGTTGGCAGAGCCGCGGAAGAGGAGGTCGGTGGAGCGCTGCGCTTCGAGGTAAGGCCCGTCGACAAGGACGTCGACGAGCTGGAGCAGGCGGCGCTGGGCGGGCATGGCGAGGAGCGCCTCGAAGCGGTAGCCGGTGTAGCACCAGATGTTTTTCTGCGTGCGCTGGCGGATGGCCTGTGCGAGTGCGGTGAAGCCTTCGGGCTGCTGCATCGGGTCGCCGCCCGTGAAGGTGACGCCAGGCGCAAAGGGGTCGGCCTCGATGATCTGCATGAGTTCCTCTACGCTCATATCGCTGCCACCGTCGCTGGCCCACGACTGCGGGTTGTGGCAGCCGGGGCAGTGGTGGGTGCAACCGGCACAGTAGATGGAAGTGCGGAAGCCCGGACCGTCTACGGTGGTGTCGTCCATAATGGACAAAATACGTAAACCAGACCCACCCCCCTGCTCCTCCCGTAAGGGAGGGGAGAGAGGCTGGCGCGAAGTATCGAAATCAGTCATGATATCATAGGACATGAAAGCCCCTCCCTGACGGGAGGGGTTTGGGGTGGGTCTATTCTTTGAACTCCAGGTAATCCGTGTTGTGGATGACGCGGTCGTTGAGCTCGGCGAGTTTGGCGCGGTTCCAGCGCTCTGTGGTGCCTACGAGGTAGCCAGTGATGCGCTGCAGGCGGTCGAGGTTGGTGCTGTGGCAGTGTGGGCACTCCTCGATATGGTCGGGCGTCTCGTAGCCGCAGTCCATACAGCGTACGCGTGTGTGGTTGACGCTGCCGTAGCCCATGTCCATGGCGTCCATCATATCTACGATGTTCATGATGGCTTCGGGGTTATGGGTGGCGTCGCCGTCGATCTCGACGTAGAAGATGTGTCCGCCGCGAGTGAGGTTGTGGTAGGGAGCCTCAATCTCTGCCTTATGGCGTGCCGAGCATTTGTAGTAGACGGGCACGTGGTTGGAGTTGGTGTAGTACTCGCGGTCGGTGATGCCGGGCAGGCGGCCGAACTGCTTCTGGTCGCCGCGCGTGAAGCGTCCGCTGAGGCCTTCGGCGGGCGTGGCGAGGACTGAGTAGTTGTGCTGGTAGCGCTCGCTGAAGTCGTTGATGCGGTCGCGCATGTAGGTAACGATCTTGAGTCCGAGCTTCTGTGCCTCGGCGCTCTCGCCGTGGTGCTTGCCGGTGAGTGCCACGAGACATTCGGCCAGACCTATGAAACCGATGCCGAGTGTTCCCTGGTTGATGACGCTCTCGATGGTGTCGTTGGGACCAAGCTTCTCGCAGCCGATCCAGAGGCTGTGCATGAGCAGCGGGAACTGTTTGGCGAAGGCCGTCTTCTGGAACTCGAAGCGCTCGTGGAGCTGGCGTGCGGTAATCTCGAGCAGGTTGTCGAGCTTGGCGAAGAAGGCGGCTATGCGCTGCTCCTCGTCCTTGATGTCCATGCACTCGATGGCGAGCTTGACGATGTTGATGGTGGAGAACGAGAGGTTGCCGCGGCCTATGCTGGTGCGGGGTCCGAAGCGGTTCTCGAAGACGCGGGTGCGGCAGCCCATCGTGGCTACCTCGTGGATGTAGCGCTTGGGGTCGTCGGCGCGCCAGTCGGGGTCCTGATTGTAGGAGGCGTCGAGGTTGAGGAAGTTGGGGAAGAAGCGGCGGGCCGTGACCTTGCAGGCGAGGCAGTAGAGGTCGTAGTTGGGGTCGGTGGGGAGGTACGAGACGCCGCGTTTCTTCTTCCATATCTGTATGGGGAAGATAGCGGTGACGCCTGAGCCTACGCCTTCGTAGGTGCTGTTGAGGATCTCGCGTATGATGCAGCGTCCTTCGGCGCTCGTGTCCGTTCCGTAGTTGATAGATGAGAATACCACCTGGTTGCCTCCGCGGCTGTGGATGGTGTTCATGTTGTGGATGAAGGCTTCCATGGCCTGGTGCACGCGGCTGACGGTCTTGTTGATGGCGTGCTGGATGACGCGCTGCTCGCCTTCGAGGCCATCGAGGTCCTTGACGAGGTAATCGTCGAGGGCGACGTCGTAGAGGTGGCTGTAGTCGGCGGCGAAGAGCTCCTCGAGCTTCTTCATTTCCTCAACGAAGGTCATGCGCACGTAGGGCGCGAGATAGAAGTCGAAGGCGGGGATGGCCTGTCCGCCGTGCATCTCGTTCTGGGCTGTCTCCATGCTGATGCAGGCGAGGACGCTGGCCGTCTCGATGCGCTTGGCGGGGCGGCTCTCGCCGTGGCCAGCCATGTAGCCGCCCTCGAGGACGTTGTCGAGGGGGTGCTGTACGCAGGTGAGCGACTTGGTGGGGTAGTAGTCCTTGTCGTGGATGTGGAGGTAGTTGTTCTTGACGGCCTCGCGGATGTCGTCGGCCAGCAGATAGTCGTCGACGAAGGGTTTGGTGGTCTCTGAGGCGAACTTCATCATCATGCCGGCGGGCGTGTCGGCATTCATGTTGGCGTTCTCGCGAGTGACGTCGTTGCTCTTGATGTTGATGATCTCGAGGAACATCTCGCGCGTCTTGGCCTTGCGGGCTATGGAGCGCTGGTTGCGGTACTGGATGTAGATCTTGGCCACGTCCTTGCGGGCGCTCTTCATGAGTTCGAGCTCTACGAGGTCCTGAATTTTCTCGACCGTCATCTGAGGCTTGCCGCGCATGCTGATGCGGTCGGCGATTTGGTGTACGAGGTGCTCGTCTTCGCCTTCGTCGGTGCGAAGCATGGCTTTACGGATTGCGGCAACGATTTTCTCTTCGTTGAAGCCCACGATGCGTCCGTCGCGCTTTACTACTGTCTGAATCATAGTTGTTAGTGCCGTTCGGCGCTAAGAGTTGTTACGTTGAACGCTTAACGTTGAACGTTTAGGGTTTATGGGTTAAAGTATAAGTTAAACAGTTTTGGATTGGCCTTCCTACTCCAGTAATCGGAAACCGCTGCAAAGGTATATAGTTTACCTGAAACGAACAAATTATTTTATGATTATTTTTAAAAGTTTTCCAAAACTTTTTGAATGGCGCTTGAAAATCAATAAGTTAAAAATTTTGCTACGTCAAAAAGTTTTCCAAAAAGAAAAAGGAGGGCGGCAATGTGGTTGTGCGAACGGTTTGACTCAGACGTCTCTGATGTGACCTTCGTAAGGTCTGTAGTCTGTTCAGAAAGAATTTGTTGCTAAGTTAAAAATCGAGGTAAAAAGATTCTTTTCCGCTGCTTTTCTTGGCGGAAAAGCAAACTTACATTATTTTTGCCGACGGGAAATAGAATTTCCCGGGACAAACGCAGCCAAACAACCTAACTAAAACAAATAATCATGATTAAGAAACTATTCTCGTTTGCCATCGTGGCAACAGTCCTCACAGCATGCTCTACGGTGAGCATGACAGGGCGCAAACAACTGAACCTCGTCTCTGAATCAGAGATTCTGTCGGCCAGTCTGACGGAGTATCAGAGTTACATGAAGACGGCTAAGGTGTCGACCGACGCCAACGCCACAGCCATCGTGAAGAACGTGGCACAGCGCATCGCGGCTGCCGCCGAGGCTTACCTGACCGTGACCGGTCAGACAGACGACCTTCAGAACTACGCCTGGGAGTTCAACCTGACGCAGGACGACAACCTCAACGCTTTCTGCATGCCCGGCGGCAAGATAGTGGTGTACTCTGGTATGCTGAATCTTATAGGCAACGGCTCCGACCGCGACGACGAGCTGGCCGCCGTGATAGGTCACGAAGTGGGCCACGCCATTGCCAAGCATGGCCAGGAGCGCGCCAGCCAGCAGTTGCTGCAACAGATGGGCGGTTCGGTGCTCGGCGCTGTCGTCGGCGGTGCCAGCGCTCAGACGCAGCAGGTCGTGGCCACGGCCTACGGCATGGGCACTCAGTACGGCGCCCTGCTCCCCTTCTCGCGCAAGCATGAGCTGGAGGCCGACTACATCGGCATCGTCCTGTCCACGATAGCCGGCTACGACGCCAACGCCGCCATCACGCTATGGCAGAAGATGGAGGCCGCCAGCGGAGGCAGCAACCCTGCGCCCTTCATGAGCACGCACCCCAGCAGCACGAAGCGCATCAGCGAGCTGCAGAAGGCTATACCAAAGGTGAAGGCTGAGTACGGCAACGTCTCGCAGCCGGCAGCTACGTCTACGACCACCAAGTCGACGACTTCGACAAAGAAGGGTACCGGCTTTAAGATTGGATAGTTGGAAGGCAGAAAGATAAAAGCCGTCGTCTTCGACCTCGACGGCACATTGCTCGACACGCTCGAGGATTTGTGTGGCGCCACCAACTGGGCCCTGCGTCACAACGGATTGCCCGAACGGACCTTGGAAGAGGTGCGGGCGTTCGTCGGCAACGGCGTGCGGCGCCTCATCGAGCGTGCCGTGCCTCAGGGAACAGGCGCGGCACAGCTGGACCGCGTGTTTGCCGACTTCAAGGCATATTATGTAGACCACTGCCAGGAGCGTACGCACCTCTACGATGGTGTGGCAGAGCTCTTGCGAAGTCTCAAGGATGCAGGCCTGCACCTGGCCATCGTAAGCAACAAGCTGCAGGCCGGTGTCGACGAGCTCTATGCCCGCTATTTCAGCGATAGCGTGGAGGTGGCCATTGGCGAGCGTCAGGGTGTAGCACGCAAGCCACAGCCAGACATGGTGAGGCTGGCGCTGGAGACCCTCGGCGTGCAGGCCTCAGAGGCCGTCTACATCGGCGACTCCGACGTGGACTTGCTGACGGCCCGCAACAGCGGCCTTCCCTGCATCAGCGTGCTTTGGGGCTTCCGCGACAAAGACTTCCTCGAGTCACACGGTGCCACTTGCCTTGTTCAGCAACCCCAAGAAATCGTTAACCTGTTAACCTGTTAACCTGTTAACCTGTTAATCTGTTAGCCTGTTAATCTGTTAACCTGCCAATATGTCAATATGCCTGATCACCGGCGGTCAGCGCTCGGGCAAAAGCATACATGCCGAGCAGCTGGCGCTGTCACTCTCAAACAACCCGATTTACATGGCGACGGCTCATGTCTGGGACGAGGAATTCCATGAGCGGGTGAAGAAGCATCAGCAACGCCGTGGACCCGAATGGACGAATATAGAAGAAGAGCGCTGGCTCAGCCGGCACGATGTGCGGGGTAGGGTAGTTCTCGTCGACTGTCTGACGCTGTGGGCTACGAATTTCTTCTTCGCCGACGGCGCCGAGGCCGACGTCGAGAGTGCTCTCGAGACTATGAAGGCCGAGTTCGACCGTCTGACGTCGCAAGACGCCACCTTCATCATCGTCACCAACGAGATAGGGGCGGGCGGAACGCCTGTCAACGATGTTCAGCGCCGCTTCACGGACCTGCTGGGCTTGATGAACCAGTATGCCGCGCAGAAGGCTGACGAGGTGGTGATGATGGTCAGCGGCATTCCGGTGAAAATAAAGTAGTGATTAGGGATTAGAGATTAGGGTTTCGGCAAAAAGGCTTAAGGGTTTCGGGCAAAAGGCTTAAGGGTTTCGGGCAAAAGGCTTAAGGGTTTCGGCAAAAAGGCTTAAGGGTTTAGGCCCGAAGGTTTCAAAATTTGATGGACTTGATTTTATGAAAAAGAGTTTTAAACAACTATTGATAGATAAAATAGACAACCTCAACAAGCCAAAAGGCTCGCTTGGGCGGCTGGAGGAACTGGCGTTGCAGATAGGGCTGATCCAGCAGACGCTGTCGCCCCAGCTGCGCCACCCCGTCCATCTGCTCTTCGCCGCTGACCACGGCATCGAGCGCGAGGGCGTGAGCGTCTCGCCGCGCTGCATCACCTGGCAGCAGATGCAGAACTTCACGCGTGGCGGTGGCGGGGTGAATATGTTCTGCCGTCAGCATGGCTTCGAACTGCGACTCATTGACGTGGGCGTAGACTACGACCTCAGAGCCTTTCCGGCTATTCTCAACCGTAAGGTCGCTCTCCACGGCACGTCAAACTTCCTGCATGGTCCTGCGATGACAGAGGAACAATGCGAAAAAGCCCTCGCCGTAGGTCGCGAACAAGTCGACGAGGCCTTCGGCAAGGGCTGTAATATAATAAGTGTCGGCGAGATGGGCATTGCCAACACATCGCCGTCGAGTATATGGATGAGCCTGCTGCTCGACCTGCCCTTAGAGCAATGCGTAGGTGCCGGCGCGGGTCTGAATGCTGAGGGCATCCGTCATAAACTGGATGTCCTGCAGCGCAGCGTCTCTGCCATGCAGGCGACCGATGTCCCTGCCGCTCCCGATGCTTATGTACGCTATCTCCTGCGCTACTTCGGAGGCTTCGAGATGGTGGCAGCCGTAGGTGCCATGCTCCGGGCCGCCGAGCTGAGGATGGCGGTGCTCGTCGATGGTTTCATCATGACGGCCTGTGCTCTCGTGGCCAGCCGCTTGGAACCAGCGTTCACCGACGTAGCCATCTTCTGTCACTCAGGCGACGAGAGTGGCCACCGGCTCATGCTCGACAGGATGGGGGCAAAGCCCTTGCTCAGCCTGGGGTTGCGCTTGGGCGAAGGCACGGGCGCTCTCTGCGCCTTTCCCGTCGTTGACTCGGCCGTGCGCATGTTGAATGAAATGGGAAACTTCGAAGATAACAAGATAACAAAGTACTTCTGATGGACAAGCTGTTAGCCTCACTCATCTTCTTCACGCGTCTGCCTTGGTGGCGCCTGCGAAGCGTTCCTAAGGAAGCTTTCGAGCATGTCGTGGACTGCTGGCCCTTCATAGGCTGGCTCACGGGTGGCGTGATGGCCGCCGTTCTCTGGGGGGCCACTCAGCTGGGCTGCCCCGTGCCGGTGGCTGCATTGCTGGCTATTGCGGCACGCATGCTGCTGACGGGTGCCTTGCATGAGGATGGCTTGGCGGATTTCTGCGACGGCTTCGGCGGCGGCAACTCGCGTGCGCGTACATTAGATATAATGAAGGATTCACATATCGGCACCTATGGCGTGCTGGGGCTGCTCCTCTATCTCGCGCTGCTGTGGACCTGTATGTTGACGGTGGCTGTGTCCGCAGTGTTCCTGTTCGATGTTACGGCCAAATGTGCAGCATCGCTCATCACGGGGCAGCTCCCCTATGCCCGTGAGGCGGGTGGCGCCAAGAACGGCGTCGTCTACGTAGGGCGCTCGTGGACGGGCTGGCTGCTTCACGCCCTGCGCTGCGCCTTGGCCATGGCTCTTCCCTTAGCCCTATGCGTCTACGTAGGGCGAGGTGATGTCGTGTGCCTCCTTCCGCTGCCTTTCGTCGTTGAGCTGTTGCTGGTGCTGTGGATGCGCCGTCGCCTGGGCGGCTACACTGGCGACTGCTGCGGCGCCCTGTTCCTGCTGTGCGAGCTCTCGCTCTATTTTGAGGCACAATTCTTCATGTGACGTTTAACTTCTTAAGAGATGAACAAACTATTTACTTACCTTCTGCTGTCGCTTTGCGGTGCTTTGATATCCCTGCCTGTCAGGGCTGACGGCGATGCCTCGAAAATCATCATTAATGAAATACAGGTAGCTAACATTGATGGTTTCATCGATCCGTCTTACAACTATGGAGGGTGGGTCGAACTGTTTAACCCTACAGATGAGAGCATTACAATCGGAAAACTGTATGTGAGCAACGACCCACAGAACCTGAAAATGTTTCAGTTGCCCATCACGGCAGGAACAATCTCGGCTCACGGCTTCAGGAATATTTGGTTCGACCATTACGACACGGGCGACAAATACAGCACTCAGGCTCGTAAGCAAGTTAACTTCAAGCTGGCCTACGAAGGAGGCGTAATATATATCAGCAATGCCGACGGCAACCTGCTGCTGCAGCAGGCTTATCCTCACGCCATACAACGCTGCAGCTATGCCCGCACGGCCGACGGAGGCGGCGAGTGGCGTATGTGCTCTACGCCCACGCCTGCCTCGAGCAATGCCGGCAGCACCTTTGCCGATGTGCAGCTGGCGGCTCCTGTCGTAGACACCGATGCCCGCTTGTTCACCGAGCCGTTCACCGTGCGGGTGCAAGTGCCTCAGGGCGCCACGCTGCGCTACACCACCGACGGCAGCACGCCCACCCTGACGAATGGCTCGGTGAGCGACGACGGCGTCTTCCAGGTCGACGGCAGCACGGCCATCTATCGCTTCCGCCTCTTCCGCGACGGATTCCTGCCCAGTGCCGTAGTCACGCGCTCGTATATCTATAAGGATCGCGAGTACTACCTTCCCATCGTCTCTGTCGTCACCGACAACAAGAACCTCTTCGACAATAGAATAGGCGCTTATACCGTTGGCACCAACGGCATCACAGGTAATGGCGTGAGCTACGCGACCAACAAAAACCGCAGCTGGGAACGACCCGTGAACTTCGAATACCTCGTCCCGGACGACGACGGCGGTTCGTTCCTCATGGCACTCTCGCAGGAGTGCGATTTCGAGGTCATGGGAGGCTGGAGCCGTAACCTCTATGCACCAAACGCATCGTTCCGCCTCAAGGGCGGCAAGTACTATCTGGGTCAGAACTTCCTGCCTTACCCCTTCTTCAAAGAGAAACCTTATACCAAGACCAAGACCCTGACGGTGCGCAACGGTGGCAACGACGGCTACGCACGTATAAAGGACGCCGCCACACACCAGATCATACTGCGCAGCGGCTTCTACGTTGATTGCCAGGAGACGCAGCCGGCCCACGTCTTCATAAACGGCAAATTCTATTTCACATTTAACCTGCGCGAAGCCAACAACAAGAACCACGGCTATGCCAACTATGGCATCGATAACGATGAGATGGACCAGTTTGAAATCAACAGCGTCAAGGGCTACGAGCAGAAGGTGGGCACCGATGCAGCCTTCAAGCAGTGGATGTCTTTGGCCACTCAGCTCGGCAACAATCCGTCGGACGGCACACTCTACGAGCAGATCTGTCAGCTCGTCGATATCGATGAGTACTGCAACTATATGGCTGCCGAATGCTATGTAGGGAGTTCTGACTGGCTTACCAACAGCAATAATGTCAAGGGCTACCGCTCCTGGGCCGACGGCAAATTCCATCTCGTGTTCATGGACCTTGACGCCGCATTCAGCGACACTAACATGCTGGCCAACCTCGCGGGCAAACTCAAGGACTCGCGTTACAGCACAGGCCGCAACTTCCTCATCGACATCTTCCTGAACATGATGAAGTACGAGCCGTTCCGCAAACGCTTTATAGATGCTTTCTGCCTTGTCGACGGCAGTGTCTTTGAGGCTCAGCGGTCGGCCGCGATTATCAATGGGCTCCGCGACCTGACATCCGTGGCCATAGGATTCGAAGGCACCACCAACAACCTCTACTCCTCAGCTGCAGACCTCTTGAGCAGAATCATTGGCAACCGGAGCTCACGGATGAATAATTTCCGCCGCTACTTAGGACTCGACGGCGGCTTGTCCGTAGAACTGGGCAGCAATATTGCAGGCGCTTCAATCCTGGCCAACGGGCAGGAAGTGCCTACCGGAGCTTTCTCCGGCACTCTTTATCCGCCCATGACGCTCATGGCAAGAGGGCCGGCCGGCTACCGCTTTACAGGATGGAGGCTGCGCCCCGAGACGCCCGATTACCAAACCACAACGCTTTTTGGCATCAATGACTCGTGGGACTACTACGACAAGGGAGCCATTGCCAGCAAGTACTGGCGGGCTGTAGCCTACAGCGCCCCAGACTGGTCGGCAGGACAAGCACCCTTCGGCTTTGGTAATGTAGGGATCAATGGCACGAGCGACTACAACACCACGCTCGACTATGGCGGCGATGCCGGCAACAAGCGGCCTACCTACTATTTCCGCAAGTCGTTCCAGCTCACCGAAGCACCATCGGACGATGATGTGTTCGAGCTTACGGCGTATGTCGACGACGGATGCGTCGTCTACGTCAACGGCCGCGAAGCCGGTCGCTACCTCATGCCCGACGGCGATGTGAGCTATGAGGACTATGCCACCACGTATGCTGGCTCCACTCCCGGGCGCTATTCGATCATTATTGACAAGGGACTGTTGCAGCAAGGGCGTAACGTAGTGGCCGTGGAGGTTCACAATACCAGTGCCGGCTCCTCGGATATCTATTGGGCGGCTGAGCTCACGCGAAGCGTCAGGAGTGAAGACCCTGTAGTGGCTACAACGGAGCAACTCGATCTCAGTTCCCTTGCTGGTTTCAGCAGCGGCCGGCTGACGGCCACCTATGAGCCCCTGCACGACGACGAACTTCTGGCCAACGTGGCTACACCCCTCAAGCTGAATGAAGTCAGCGCCGGCAATTCCGTGTTCATCAATGAACTCTTCAAGAAAAACGACTGGGTTGAGCTCTATAATTCTACAGACTCGGAGTTGGACGTAGCCGGACTGTACATCTCCGACAACCTCAACAATCCCTTCAAATATCAGATATCAGCGTCGCCGGCCATAAACACACGCGTACAGCCACACGGGCATCTTGTCGTATGGGCAGATGGCCTCGAACCGACTACCAAGCTCCACGCCCCCTTCAAACTCAGTAATCAGGGTGGCGAGAGCGTATGCATTATCTCTTCCGACGATTTCGTACAGAACAACGCTTCCTTCTTTGAGGCTCATCCCTCGCTCCGTGAGTTTGCAGATGCCGTGACCTATCCGGCTCATGCCGGAGACCAGTCAGTAGGGCGCTACCCTGATGGCAGCAATGAGATCTTCAGGTTTATGCTTCCCACGATAGAGCGTGCCAACGCCCGTCTGACAGCTGACAGCTACATCGGCACCGACGAAGGCATTATGGATCTCAGCGATAGTCGCCTCAACCTGGAGCTCGTCGAAGGTTGGAACTGGACATCGCATCCTCTTGCCAAGGCTCTCCCCGTCAGTCGTTTCCTTCGCTATGCCGATGTCGTTCGTGGCCGCTCCGAGGAGGCTGTCTATAGTCCCTCGGTTTCAGCCTTCACTGGTTCGCTGCACTCGCTGCTGCCTAACCAGCTCTATAAGATAGAGATGACCGAAGCCCGCAGTTATGTACTCGACGGTCTCACGCTGACGACACCCGCCACCATCTCCGTGGAGAAGGGGTGGAACTGGATCGGGTATCCCTCTTTCTGGGCTCAGCCGTTGTCTGCAGCCCTCAAGAAAGACGCTCTTCAGGACGGCGATGCCATCGTGGGTCAGGCCGGATTCGCTGTCTACAGCGCTGCCGATGGTTGGGTCGGCACTCTCAGTAGCCTTATGCCAGGGGATGGTTATATGTTCAAGTCTGTCAGTAAGAAGAAAATCCCCGTCACGGCCGCACGCAATGGCATTCGCCTACGGCGCCCGAAGCAAGCACCTTCTGCCCAGGGCTACGGACTGAACCCATACGCCTATCCCGACGTTATGGCAGTAATCGCAACGTTGCAGGCCGACGACAAACCTTTAGAAGCCAACGCCTTCACCATCGTGGCCTATGCCGATGGCGTCTGCCGTGGCATCGGTGAATATGTTGACGGGCGCATTTTCATGACGCTCTATGGCTGCGAGGGTGATGGCATCATCCTTCGTGCCGTTGATGAACAAGGCGAGCAGCATCCCATACGTGAAAGGGTGACCCTCACTTCAGACCTCTTAGGTTCCCGCGTCAAACCCGTCGTGTGGCACCTCGGTCCTACCGACGACGATGCCATCGACGCTCCCTCGCTGGCATCGCCTTCAGCCGTCACCATGGGTTACTATAGTCTCAGCGGCACCTTTATGGGTATGGGCAGCAACATCCTGCGTGCCGGTTTCTATATACAGCGCTTCTCCGACGGCTCTTCGCGTAAAGTGTTCCTCCGGCGTTAAACTTCTTGCCTACAGAAATAGGGCTGTGTCAGTATGCTTACTGGCACAGCCCTTTTTCTGTTTCAGCGGAGAGAGGGCGAGCAAGACATTTATATTATTGACTGAATGTCATACGCCCGAAGCGAGGTGAGGCAGAACTTTTCTGCCGACGGAGTGAATCAATCGCACAAAGCGAAAAAAGAAGGAAGCCTATACTTCCTTCTTTCAGCGGAGAGAGAGGGATTCAAACCCCCGGAACGGACGAGCCGTTCACCGGATTTCGAGTCCGGCCCAATCGGTCACTCTGGCATCTCTCCAAGAGTCTGCTTTCTTTCGATTGCGGATGCAAAGGTAGGAATTAATTCATAATCTGCAATTCATAATTCATATTTTTTTCATTTGTTCATGTTTTTTTCGGCCTGCAGGCCTGCTTTGCTCTACTTTTTTTGCTTCTGAAGTCACTTTGCAACACAGTTGCAGCGCATAAGCCGTACCTTTGCAGACGAAAACAAACAGGCCTATGCGCCTACGGCTTTGTTTATATAGTTGAACTTCAAAAATTATGTAATTATGGATACATTACTTTCACTTCTCGAACACTACTGGGACGCCTTGGTCATGATGACAGCCGAGATGGCTCCCTACCTGCTGCTTGGTTTCTTCATCGCGGGCATCCTTCGCACGTTTGTCCCTCGGACAATCTATTCACGCCATCTGGCTCCCCGCAACATGAAGAGCGTAGTCAAAGCCGCCGCCATAGGTGTGCCGTTGCCCCTCTGCTCGTGTGGTGTCATCCCTACTGCCGTAGGTCTGCGCAAGGAAGGCGCCAGCCACGGCGCCTGTGCAAGTTTCCTCATCGCCACGCCTCAGACGGGTGTCGATTCGATAGCCGCCACCTACTCGCTCATGGGACTTCCTTTTGCCATAGTTCGCCCGATAGCAGCCCTCTTCACGGCCATGTTTGGCGGATGGTTAGTAAATAAGTACGCGCGCGAGGATGAGGTGTTTTCCGAAGAGGCTGTCAAGGTTGGCGAGCACGACCACTGCGGCTGCGGCCATGAGCATCATGAGCATGGCGAACAGCCTGCCACGTTCTGGCAAAAGTTCACCGGCGCTCTCGACTATGCCTTTGTCGACATGATGCAGGACGTAGGCAAATGGCTTGTCATAGGCTTGCTCATCGCCGCTCTCATCACCGTGGCAGTGCCCAACGAGTGGCTCGCCGCCTTGCACGAATATAAGCTGTTGAATATGCTCATCGTCCTGGCCGTGGCCATACCTATGTATATCTGTGCCACCGGCAGCATCCCTATTGCCGTTTCTCTTATGGCTAAAGGTCTGACGCCCGGCGCAGCCCTCGTGTTGCTTATGGCTGGTCCGGCCGTGAATACGGCTTCGATTCTCGTCATTGGCAAGGTCTTCGGGCGTCGCACGCTCTGGCTCTACATTGCGGCAATAGTCATAGGCGCCATTCTGTTCGGCCTTGGCATTGACTACCTGCTACCTCAGGATTGGTTTGCTGTGCAGAGCAGCATAGCCGCCACAGAGCATTGCGCCCACTGCCTGACGCTTGTAGACTGGCTTTGGATTATCCTCCTTGTAGGGTTTCTGCTCAACGCCTTCTGGCAGCAGCATCACGGCCACGCCTGTGCGTGCGGCCATAGCCACGCCTCAGACCACGCCCACGGATGTTCTTGCCACCATGATGACGACTGCCATGATGACGACTGCCACCACGACGCAGAGCATGCCTCAGCCCTTGTCACCCGCTATTCCGTAAAAGGTATGTCGTGCAACCATTGCAAGGCCAACGTAGAGCGTGCCATCAGCAGCGTTGCAGGCGTCGAAAGCGTTGACGTAGACCTGCCTTCGGCTACGGCCACCGTCAGAGGCGCTCACGACTCAGCCGAGCTCATCAATCGGGTAAAGAGCTACGGCTACGAGGCCTCTTTACTTTGAACATTCGTCAGCAGTAATTATGTCCGTTTCATATTGCAAAGCCCGCTGCATACCTTCTGCAGCGGGCTTTTTCTTTATCCATGCATTTTCTATATCCCTTAATATTTTTCTTTTCTTTCTTGCGGGCTGTCGCAAAAAAGCATTACCTTTGTGGCGTAAAACCATAATAACGCTACGATGACTACATTCCTTTCTTCACTCTTGCTGGCGGCAGCTATTGCCGTGGGCGCCGCAGACGGTGATAAGCAGATCCTGAGCATAACCGCTGTGGAGCGCGTAAGCGTAGATGCCCCTGCGGGCACTGTGCCTCGCCTGCCATATCGTCTGTGGGTTACTTATTCCGACGGTAGCAAGGACTACCGGCAAGTGCGATGGCAGAATGCCGCGCCGGCCATCGAGCAGGAGCAGGCAGCCCGCCAGCCTGGCGAGCACTACAGCGTCGCGGGATATATCCTTGGCGACAACACTACTACGCAGGGCCTGCCCGTAGAGGCCCGCGTCAACGTCGTCAGCGGCGGTTATGCCACACCGTCGAATATGCCCGTGGCAGAGCCCCTGCCGCTGAACAAGGTCACTATCGACGGCGACAACCGCCTCACCCACAACCGCGACCTCGACATCGAGCAGCTGCTCTCGCTCGACGTCAGGCAACAGCTTTACAACTATCGCGACACATACGGGCTCCCCACCGAGGGCTACCCTGAGGCCGACGGCTGGGACTCGCCTACGACGAAGCTTAAGGGGCACGGCAGCGGCCACTACATGAGCGCTATGGCCATGGCTTACGCCTCGTGCCCCGACGCCGACAAGCGTGCCCGTCTGAAGGAGAACCTGCGCACGATGGTTGACGAGCTGCGTCGCTGCCAAGAGCGCACCTTCGTCTTCGACGAGGCGCTCGGCCGCTACCGCGAGGCCCGCGATCTGGCCCCCGAGGCCGAGCTGCGCGAGCTCAAAGGCTCGTGGGCCGATTTCGACGAGTATAAGAAGGACTACGCCCACTACGGCTACGGCTATCTCAACGCCATACCTGCCCAGCACTGTGTGCTCATCGAGATGTACCGCGCCTACAACAACGAGCAGTGGGTGTGGGCTCCGTACTATAGCGTCCACAAGCAGCTGGCCGGCCTCATTGACATAGCTAATTATGTCGACGACAAGGCTATAGCCGACAAGGCTCTGCTCATAGCCAAGGACATGGGCCTGTGGGTCTGGAACCGCCTCCACTACCGCACATTCGTCGACGCCCAGGGCACTCAGGCCGAGCGACGTGCCCGCCCCGGCAACCGCTACGAGATGTGGAACATGTACATCGCGGGCGAGGTCGGCGGCATGGCCGAGTCGCTGGCTCGCCTCGCTGAGATGGTGAAGGAGCGCGATGCCAGCTCCCACCTGCTCGAGGCCGCCACGTTCTTCGACAGCCCCGCCTTCTTCGACCCCCTCTCGAAGAACGTCGATGCCATACGCACACGCCACGCCAACCAGCACATCCCCATGGTCACCGGAGCGTTGCGGGCCTTCCGCGCGGGCGCGGGCGATTATTATTATAATGTAGCCGAGAACTTTTGGACGATGATTCAAGGTCGCTACCGCTACGCCATGGGCGGCGTGGGCAACGGCGAGATGTTCCGCCAGCCCTACACGCAGATCCTCTCGATGTGCACCAACGTAGGCACCGACTGGCGCGACCGCTCGACCTACCCCGAGCCTACTCTCAACGAGACTTGCTGCGCCTACAATCTGGCCAAGCTCACCAAGGACCTCAACTGCTACCGTCCCGACGATGCCCGCTATATGGACTACTACGAGCGTGTGCTCTACAACCAGATCATCGGCTCGCTCAACCCGCGCCACTACGCTGTGCTCTACCAGTATGCCGTTGGTCTCGACGCCTCGAAGCCCTGGGGCAACGAGACGCCCCAGAGCACCTGCTGCGGCGGCACGGGTGTCGAGAACCACGTGAAGTATCAGGAGGCTGCTTACTTTGTCGGCGCCGACACGCTCTGGGTGGCACTTTATATGCCATCAACGGCGCAGTGGGACGAGCGCGGCGTGGTGGTGCATCAGGAGTGTGAGTGGCCTGCTCAGGCCTCTACGCTCCGTTTCTCTGAATGTAGCAAGCCCGTCGTCGTGAAACTGCGCACGCCCTATTGGGCCACACAGGGCTTCGACGTCCGAGTCAATGGCGAGAGCGTCTCCGGCCGCTACCAGCCGGGATCCTACGTGACGCTGCCGCCGCGCCGCTGGCAGGCGAGCGACCGCATAGAGGTCGTCATGCCGTTCGCCATGCACTTAGACTTCGGCCCCGACAAGATGGAAGTAGCTGCCACTGGCAAAAACGAGCCGCGCACACGCTTCGAGCCCGCCTGGTGCGGAGCCCTCATGCATGGGCCCCTCGTCATGGCTGCCACCGGCATCAAGACGTGGGACGAGGCGACGATAGATTTAATTCATAATTCACAATCCATAATTCATAATTCACAATCCACAGCTCATGATTCACAAAGCGTCAAGCACGATGAGGCTGGGGCAAACAAGAATTTTGAATTATCATTGATGAATCATAAATTCATCCCTGACTACGATGCCGACCGCCATTCTACCCACTACTTCCGCTTCCTGCTCCCGGGTACGCCTGAGCCTGCCGCAGGTGAAGCGTCTGCAGAGGGCGTCGACGACAGCCGCCTGCGCGAAGCTATGGCTCTGGCCCGCAGCCGCCGCGATGCCCAGAATGCCTGGAACGCCCTTGAGGTGAAGGTGCCCGAGTATGCTCCCTGGGCGCCCCACGGCTATGCCCGCCTCATGGAGCAGTTCGACCGCGCCCGTGCTCTCTTCGACGATGCCGACCGCAGCCGTTCGCAGGAGGCCATCGACGAGATGACCACGGAGCTCAACGCCGCCATCGCCACGATGCGCCCAGGCAACCTGCCCGAACTCGAGGACCTTGACGAGCTGTTGCCGCTGCTGGCCAAGGCGCGCGAGGCAAAACAGGCGTCGGCCAAGCTCCGCGAGGCCATAGACTACGCCGAGATGGTCGTCAAGTACGTCAGCGACGGCTCCGGCACGGCCGACATGATAACGCGGGCCACTCGCCAGCTGCGCGAGGCCCTTCGCTGAGATTCGCCAAAGGCGTTAACACAAAGTGGCTGTGTCTAAATGAAAGACACAGCCACTTGTCGTTAATGAGTACGGGCGTATCGCTTGTTCGGTCGCGACCGAACAATGCAGATGGCCAAGGGTTTTGTGCAAAAGGCTTAAGGGTTTTGTGCAAAAGGCTTAAGGGTTTTGGCAGAAAGGCTTAAGGGTTTTTGGGAAAAGGCTTAAGGGTTTTGGCAGAAAGGCTTAAGGGTTTTGGCAGAAAGGGTCAAGGGTTCGAGGTTGAGCATTGTAGTTGCCCACTTCGAACCCTTGACCTTTTATTTTGCCTGTTTAATGCGAGCGGCTATTTAAGCACGCCCAGTTCGCGGCCAACTTTCTGGAAGGCGGCGATGCACTTGTCGAGCTGTTCGCGGTTGTGGCCGGCGCTGATCTGCACGCGGATGCGGGCCTGGCCCTTCGGCACTACGGGGTAGTAGAAGCCTGTGACGTAGATGCCCTCGTCCTGCAGCCGTGCGGCGAAGCGCTGCGAGAGGGGTGCGTCGTAGAGCATGACGGCGCAGATGGCGCTCTGCGTGGGCTTGATGTCGAAGCCGCTGGCCATCATCTTGTCGCGGAAGTAGGTGACGTTCTCGACGAGGCGGTCGTGCAGTTCGTTGCTCTCGTCGAGCATCTTGAACACCTCGAGCGAAGCGCCGATGATGCCGGGAGCGAGCGAGTTGGAGAAGAGGTAGGGGCGCGAGCGCTGGCGCAGGAGGTCGATGATCTCCTTGCGGCCGGTGGTGAAGCCGCCCATGGCTCCGCCGAAGGCCTTGCCGAGGGTGCCGGTGTAGATGTCTACGCGCCCGTAGGTCTGGAAGAACTCGCTGACGCCGCGGCCTGTGGGGCCTACGACGCCGGCGGAGTGGCTCTCGTCGACCATTACCATGGCGTCGTACTTCTCGGCCAGGTCGCAGATCTTGTCCATCGGAGCCACGTTGCCGTCCATCGAGAAGACGCCGTCGGTGACGACGATGCGGAAGCGCTGCTCCTGTGCGGCCTGCAGCTGGCGCTCGAGGTCTTCCATATCGGCGTTGGCATAGCGGTAGCGCTTAGCCTTGCAGAGGCGCACGCCGTCGATGATGCTGGCATGGTTGAGGGCGTCGGAGATGATGGCGTCGTCCTCGGTCAGCAGCGGCTCGAAGACGCCGCCGTTAGCGTCGAAGCAGGCGGCGTAGAGGATGGTGTCCTCGGTCTTGAAGAAGCGGCTGATGGCAGCCTCCAGCTCCTTGTGGATGTCCTGCGTGCCGCAGATGAAGCGTACGCTCGACATGCCGTAGCCGCGGCGGTCCATCATGCGCTTGGCACCCTCGATGAGTCGCGGGTTGTTAGAGAGGCCAAGGTAGTTGTTGGCACAGAAATTCAGGACTTCCTTGCCTGCCACCTGGATGGCAGCAGCCTGCGGGCTCTCGATGAGGCGCTCCTCCTTGTAGAGGCCGGCCTCGCGGATTTCCTTCAGCGTCTGCTGAAGGTGTTGTTGCATTTTACCGTACATGGTTCTTGTTAGTTTTATGTTATGAGATTATGGTTGAAAGTCTACAGTAAGCCTAAATGGCGTTGCAAAGTTAATCTATTTTGCCAAGCACACATATAAAGGAGTGAATTATTTTAGGATATTTAGAAAGATAAAGTAAAAAAAGTGGCATTTTGTAGGCGGTGAGACATAACTTTTCATTATCTTTGTGCCCGCAAGCTAACTTAATGAAACCAACATAACTCAAAACATCAGAAATGAAAAACATCCTTGTTATCGGTTCCACAGGGCAGATAGGCTCTGAACTCACAGCTGAACTCCGTGCCCGCTTTGGCGGCGCTAACGTCGTCGCAGGCTACATCCCCGGCGCAGAACCCAAGGGCGCCCTGGCTGAAGGCGGCCCCTCAGCCATTGCCGACGTCACCAACGGCGAGCAGCTGGCAGCCATCGTGCGCGAGCACAAGATCGACACTATCTACAACCTGGCAGCCCTGCTCAGCGTCGTGGCCGAGCAGAAGCCGCGCCTGGCGTGGAAGATAGGCATCGACGGCCTGTGGAACGTTCTCGAGGTGGCGCGTGAGAACCAGTGCGCCGTGTTCACGCCCTCGTCTATTGGCAGCTTCGGCCCCAACACCCCTCACGAGCTGACTCCTCAGGACACCGTACAACGCCCTAAGACCATCTACGGCGTGTCGAAAGTGACGACCGAACTGCTCTCGGACTACTACCACACGAAGTACGGCGTCGACACCCGCTCGGTCCGCTTCCCTGGCCTCATCAGCTACGTGACACCTCCCGGCGGCGGCACCACGGACTACGCCGTCGACATCTTCTACGCTGCCGTGCGCGGCGAGAAGTTCGTCTGCCCCATTGCCGAAGGCACCCGCATGGACATGATGTACATGCCCGACGCACTGCGAGCAGCCATTGAGCTCATGGAGGCCAACCCCGACAAGCTAATCCACCGCAATGGCTTCAACGTCACGGCCATGAGTTTCCCGCCAGAGAAGATATATGCCGAGATTAAGAAGCGCTGCCCCGACTTCGAGATAGAATACCAGGTAGACCCCCTCAAGCAGGCTATCGCCGAGAGCTGGCCCGACAGCCTCGACGACTCGGCCGCCCGCGAGGAATGGGGCTGGCGTCCCAACTACGGCATAGGCGCCATGACGCGCGACATGCTCGAGAAGCTGAGCGCCCGGCTCCTCGGCAAATAAACACCCTACAGACCCTCCTCCCCCCTCGGACGGGAGGGCATTCCCGCTTTAAAACGAACCTAATAAAAGATATGAAGAACCTATTGAACACGGCAACCTTAGTGCGGACAGCACTACTGCTTACGCTGGCTATAACGCCCACGACAGCCATGCTGGCCACGAATGAAATGAGCCTCTCGCAGCCCGCCGACGACCGCACCACGGTCAGCGGCGTCGTCGTCGACGAGTTCAACGAGCCCCTTATCGGAGCTACCGTCAAGGTGAAAGGCACTACAGAAGGTATGCTCACCGACATCAACGGCGCTTTCGCCATCACCACAGCCGTCAAGAGCCCTACGCTGGTCATCTCCTACATGGGCTACGACACGCAGGAAGTAGCTACGGGCGGACGGTCCTCGGTACGAGTGAAGCTCGTGCCGGCCGAAGCCCACAACATTCAGGAAGTAGTCGTCACGGCCATGGGCATACTGCGCAAGGAGAAGTCGCTGACCTACGCCACGCAGCAGGTGAAGGCCGACGAATTCATGCGCGTGCAGGAGGCTAACGTGGCCAACTCGCTCGAGGGCAAGGTGGCCGGCGTCACCGTCACGCCCAGTGCCGGCGGTGCCGGCGGCGCCTCGAAGATCGTGCTACGCGGTGCCAAGTCAATCATCGGCGACTCGTCGCCCCTCATCGTCATCGACGGCATACCGATGACCAACGACATCCGCAACCAGACCAACAACTCGCAGAACATGACCGAGTACGTCTCCACCGAAGGCGGCGACGCCCTCTCGATGATCAACCCCGACGATATCGAGAGCATCAACGTGCTCAAGGGCGCCAACGCTGCCGCCCTCTATGGCTCGCGCGCGGCAAACGGCGTGCTCATGATAACTACGAAGAAAGGCAAGAGCGGCAAACTCTCAGTGTCATATACCGGCAACGTCACCTTCGACGTGCCGCTGACGACGCCGAAGATACAGAACCGCTACGGCGCTGCCGTCGATGCCCAGGGCTACCTCGGCGAAGCCAACGGCTGGGGAGGACTCATCAGCGAGTCGCCAACCTCCGCCCTGGCGCGTGCTACCGACAAGATGCCTTACGAACGCGACATTCACCTGCGCAACAGCGGCAACGACGACGTGGCCGACTTCTACCGCACGGGCGTAACGGCGAACAACTCCATCGCCCTCTCGGGCGGCACAGAGAAAGTGCAGAGCTACGTCTCTGTGGCCAACACCCACGCCCTCGGACTCATCGAGACCAACAACTACAACCGCAACACGATAGCTCTCCGCCAGACCTACAAGCTGTGGGAGCGCCTCACCGTCAACGCCTCATTAAACTACGCGCAGACACGCACGCGCAACCGCATCGGCGGCGGCACGGTAGGCAACCCCATCTACCACCTCTACACCGCCCCGCGTAACGTCGACATGGGCTACTATCGCGACAACTACGCCACGCCCGAAGGCCAGTGGCTCTCCGACGAGCAAGGCCACTACGTGCAGACCGAGGGCGGCTTCATCCGCCAAAACGACCGTGCCGAGCTCACCGGTCCCATGATGAACTACGCCTACATGGATGCCCGCCAGAACAACCCCTACTGGCTGCTCCACCAGAACCGCGGCATCAACAAGGAAGACCGCGTCTACGGCAGCTTCCAAGGCAACCTCGACATCTGGGGCGGTCTCTCTGCCCAGGCCCGCCTGAACTTCGACCACGACAAGTATCAGGAACAGAGCGTGCGCTACGCCACCACCTTCTCGCCTGCCTCGATGTACGACTACGGTACCTACAACAAACGGCGCGACAACAAGACGGAACTCTACGTCGACTATATGCTCAACTACGACCGCACCTTCGCCGACACTTGGAGCGTCAATGCCAACATCGGCTGGACGGGTCATACCATCAAGAACGAATACTACGGCACCTACATCGCCAACGCCACTTACGTCGACCCCCTGAACCAACAACTCAACACCGCCGTCAACCGCTTCGACACCACGTCGGGCAGCTCGGGCGTCACCTCTGAGAGCAAAGGCAACAACTGGGACCGCGCATGGCTGGCCACGACACAGCTGGGATGGCGCGAGCGCATCTACCTCGACGCTTCGTGGCGCCGCGACGAGTACCGCGTCTTCCGCCAGTTCCCCGATAAGCCCCAGGCCTACAACTACTACGGCGTGGGCGCCAATGCCCTGCTGAGCGACCTCCTGCGTTTGCCCCAGTGGTGGACCTACGCCAAATACCGTATCTCATACTCCGAGGTAGGTAACGCCGTGCCCTCGCGCCTCTACTACGGCGTGGGCGGCAACAACCGCACCGGAGCCCTCGGCGCCACCTCCTCGCTGCTCAACAACGTCAAGCCCGAATCCACTCATTCCTTCGAAACGGGTCTGGAACTGCTCTTCCTCGACAACCGCCTGAGCTTCGACGTGACCTACTACAACAGCACCATCAAAGACCTCTACATGGGCATTGGCAACACCGCCGGCATTGTCGTATGGGACAACGTTGCCTCGCTGCGTAACCAAGGCGTGGAGACCACGCTGGCCTACAACTTCCGCTTCGGCAAGAACGTGCGCTGGCGCACGGCCGTCAACTTCTCCTACAACAAGAACAAGATTCTCAGCGTAGGCACCGACGAGCTGGGCCGCAAGAACCGTGTCTACACCGACGTCGCCGGCGTGCGTGTGCGCTACACCGAGGGCGATTCCTTCGGCGACATGTATGTGCGCGACATTCGCCACAACGACGACGGCACCATCTTCCTCTCTTCTACCGGCAATATCCTGAAGCAGGGCCTCTACACAAAATACATCGGCAACATGAACTCGCCGTATCAACTGGGTTGGACGAACACCATCAACTGGAAGAACCTCCAGCTCTCGTTCCTCATCAACGGACGCATTGGCGGCAAGGTAATATCGCTGACCGAGGCCTTCCTCGACGAGATGGGCCTCTCCGAGCGCACGGCTGATGCCCGCGACAATGCCTTTGCCAACAACCTCTTCACCGCCGACGGCCTGCCCGCAATGTACCTCCCCGACGGCAGCGGCAACACCATTGGCGTGAAGAACTACTACCAAGTCATGGGCGCACGCGGCAGCCAGTACTCGCCCCTCTACGTCTACGACGCCACAAACTTCCGACTGCGCGAGCTATCGCTGGCCTACACCTTCCAGAACGTGTTCGGCGAAGGCAAGGACATTGCTCTCTCGTTCATCGCTCGCAACCTCTTCTTCATCTACAAAGACGCACCCGTCGACCCCGACGTATCACTCTCGACAGGCAATGGGCTCGGAGGTTTCGAACTCTTCAACATGCCTTCAACGCGATCCTATGGTTTCAACGTGAAAATGACATTCTGATAAAGACATGAAACGATACACTTTTCTCACATTGGCCGCTGCTGGCCTCGCTACTATAGCACTGACCTCATGCCTCGACTTCGACTCGCCGCTGGACACTCTGACCATCGATCAGGAAGTGGTCGATCCTACGGTACATCGCGGCGACCCGGCCCATATAGACTACAACATAAGCATCACCGAAGAGGAGTTCGACGGAGTCCTGGCTACGCTCGACACCTATCTGCGGCAAGCCAAAGGCGGACAATATGCCATGCGCGGAGGCAAGAACGGCGACTTCCCGGGCGAGCACGCCTACCAACGTCAGTACTCACTTGGCCCCGACAACTATGCTCAGTACACCACCGTGCCTCACTACGACTTCATGTACGGCACTCTTCAGTCGAGCTACGACATCAGCGTGGAGTTCAATCCGGGCCCAAACAGTTCATACCTCATCGTGAAGAACGCCATGGTGCCGCTCCTCAACCACCCCGCCATAGACTCCATTCCCGAGGTTAAAGCCATGTACCTGCTGCTCTTCGACCAGGCCTCTCAGGAGATTACCGACATCCACGGCGCCTTCCCCTACGACGATTTCCTGACCAACAAGCAGACGGCACCCTTCACCTACGTCGGCGCAGAGCACATCTACAAGACCATCATCGGCCACATCGGCACCATCACTGACTGCCTGGCCCATTATGAGGCACGCCCCGACTGGTATAAGGCTAAGCTGCAGCGCCTCATGGACGACAACTTCGACGTATGCCAGAATAAATTCTATGGCCGAACGGGCGTCGCCGAGTGGATCCGCTATGCCAATTCGCTGAAGCTGCGCATGGCCATGCACTGCGTAAAAGCCGAGCCGCAACTCGCCCATCAGTGGGCCGAAGAGGCCGTGGCCGCCGGCGTCATAGAGAGCACCGACCAAGAGTTCGGCCTCTACGGCTACCAGCTCGGCTTTGGGCACCCGCTGAACATGATATGGATATCATGGGGCGACGCACGCCTGAGCGCCTCGTTCGAGAGCCTCCTCATGAGCCTCGGCCACCCTTACACCCAAGGCGATTATCCTTTCTTCAAGAACAACGGAGGTGCTATCGTCAACACCAAGACAGGCGAGGTGCTCGAGCCCGACACCCGCATCGTGGGCCTCCGCGAAGGCATACACCCGGGCATGGGACAGAGCGCCGCCACCAACCCGATGCTCAACTACAGCGTCTTCGACGGCGACTACATGGCTCAGGCGCCGCTCTACTTGATGAAGCTCTCCGAAGTAGACTTCCTCAGAGCCGAAGGAGCCATACGCGGATGGAACATGGGCGGCGCGGCACGCGAGTTCTACGAACGAGGCATACGCTACGCATACCTCTTCGAGCGCTCCGAGGACTGGCAGCATGAGATGTACGACGCCCTCGTCGACGACTACATCCAGCGTGCCGAGGCCGTGCCCTACACCTACCACGACCCGCTGGGGATGGTGGCCGACGAGCCCAGCGTGACGAAGATTGGCGTGGCTTGGGACGAAGGCGACAGCCAGGAGGTGAAGCTCGAGAAGATTATCACACAGAAGTACATCGCAGCCTTCCCCAACAGCTTCGAAGCTTGGGTAGACCTGCGGCGCACCGGCTATCCGCGCCTCTTCCCCGTGCTTAATGCCGACGAAGGCGACGGCACGCTCCGCTACGGCGACATCATACGCCGCTGCCCCTTCCCCGACACCGACGATGCCTCCGTGGCCGACATCGCCGAGACCGGCCTCGAAGCCCTCGGCGGCGAGGACTATCAGGCGACGCGCATCTGGTGGGACAAGGACGTGCCGAATTTCTGACACATATATATAATATATATATAAATATAAGACCAACTAACTTACAACTATGAAAAAAATTCTTCTTACAGTTCTGGCAGTCCTCGCGATAGGAGGCTTCCAGACCATCCAGGCCCAGGACTACTCGCCCACGGCCTCGCGTGACATCTTCGATTTCACGCCATTCACCGACAGCGGTATCCTGAGCCTCTTCTACAATGCCCAGCAGGCAGGGCGCGACGTGCCCACACGCGAGGAGTTTGAAGCCGCCGGTTTCAATATGATTGACCTTGAGTTTGCACGCTCGCACGTACGCCCACGGCCGCTCATCGACGACCAGGCCAACCAGCTCGTCAGCGGCGTTAAGAACACGCGCCGCCTGTGGATGAACATCCCTATGGGCACTGCCAAGAGCATCGGAGGCTACCCCGGCACCAACGCTGGCGACGACACCTATTCCATCTGGAACTACACCCACCTCTTCGGCTCGTGGAACCATGGCCTGTTCCAGGCTCCGGGCTCATGGATTGACGCTGCCCACCAGAACGGCACCGACATTTTCTCCGGCATCAAGTTCTTTGAGTCGTGGACGCCCGGCAGCGGCGACCAGGCTTACTCAAAGCTCGTGACAGAGAAGAACCCCGACGGCACCTTCAAGTACGTCAAGCCCCTCATCAGCGCCCTCATGTTCTTCGGCTCCGACGGCATCAACTACAACTGGGAGGACGCCTCCTACAGCGACGCCGACATCGTGGCCTTCCACAAGGCCCTCTACAAGGAAGCTGAGGCGCGAGGCCTCAAGAACTTCCACGTCGGCCTCTACACCAGCATGTCAACCCTCACAGCCAGCAACGCCAACGCCCTCTTCGGCAACGCCGACGGCCGCACGGCTGATACGTTCCTCAACTACTCTGGCAACAACTTCATTGCCGCCGGTGCTATGAAAAGCTCGGAAACAGCAGCCAAGAATGCCATGGGCACCACCGATGGCCTCTATGCCGGCGTGTGGATCGTGACGATGAACCGCTCGTGGACTAATCTTAAAGGCCTCGACATCGGCGCAGTGCTGTGGGGCGAGCATGGCAACAGCCGCTTCTGGAGCAACAACGTGGGCAACGACGCTCAAGAGTTTCAGGGCAACTATCAGGCACTGCTCGAGCGCACCGTCTCGGGCGGCAACCGCAACCCCGCCAAGCGCCCGGCTATGAGCAACACCGGCAACGAATGGGCCTGGAGCGGCACAACGCCGCCCCTCTCGAAGTTCGGAGGGCTGGCTACCTACTTCCCCGAGCGCTCGGCCATACAGGGCAAGTATCCTTTCCACACCTATTTCAACACCGGCATCGGCGAAGTCTACACCTACAAAGGCAAGCCCACCCACGGCAACTGGTACAACATGTCGACCCAGGACATAGTCCCCACCTACCGCTGGCTGCAATACAAAGAAGGCACCACGACAGCCGCATCAGTCATCAATCCCGAGTTCACGATTGAGGATGCCTACATGGGAGGCTCCTGTCTGCGCCTCAAAGGTGCAGGAACCGGCTCGGCCGACATCATCCTCTTCCGCACTGCCCTCAGCGGCACAACAGGCCAGCCCTACGCCAAGATAGCCGTGAAGACCAAGAAGGAAGGCGAAACCCCGACAGGCCTCTACCTCATCGTGAAAGTTGGCAACGAATGGAAGGAATATTCCGTCGGCGCCACCTCAGACAAAGCCTGGGAAGAGAAGACCATAGAGCTCACGGGCATCAGCGCCTCCGACCAGATTGACTTCGTAGGGCTCCGCGTCAAGGATGCCAAGCCCGACTACGAGGTCTACGTCGGCGAGCTTATCCTCAGCGACGAGGCCACAGCCGAACCAGCTGCCGTAAAGGAAATAATGGCCGAGGTGAAGAAAGAAACGACGACGAAGCTCAGCGTCAAACTCTTCTGGAGTCTCGACGCACAAGGCGCACAGCCCTTTACCACCTACAACGACGAAGCTAACGTAGACCATTTCGAAGTCCTCTACAAGAACGGCGAGGATGGCCGCGTAAGCGTGGTGAGCCACGTGCAGGCCTGGTCAGCCTTCGTGGGCGACGTGCCCATGGCTGCAGACGAGCAGCCTTACTTCGGCGTACGTGCCGTGGCCGCCGACCTCAAGACCTACTCCGAGCCCAAGTGGGTGGCCATCGCCCGCAGCAGCAATGTGCCCGAGGGCGCCGGCGCCGACGGCCTCGAATACGGCGTCAGCGAGATTAACCCCGATGCCGACGGCTACCAGACAGCTATTACTACACGTTACCTTACGAAGGTTACAACGACAGGCGCCAGCGTCGAGAACCTCAACTACACCTGCAGCGCTCCCGGCCCCGTTGAGGACCGCAACTACGTCAACGCTGCCGAGACGGCTGTGCTCAAAGCCAAGCAAGGCGACGAGATCACCGTCAACTACGAATGGCTCAACAGCGGCGACGGCATACAGTGGTGCATCATGAAAGGCTATGCCGACTGGAACATCAACGGCTTCTTCGAGGGAACCACCGACGAGCTCATCATCGAGCAAGGCAAGGCCAACACCAACAACAGCATCGAGAATACCAAGGAATACGGCGGCACGCCGCTCCACGTCAACGGCTACACCGACAATCCGCTGATACCCTTCAAGGTGAAGATTCCCGAGGACGCCGTGTGCGGCAAGAGCCGTATACGCATCGTCTTCACTGACGCTTGGGCAGCTCATCCCGGCCCGGTAGGCCTGACCGCCAAAGGCTTCACCATTGACCTCGGCGTTGAAATCAGTGGCACCAACCCCGAGCGCCAGCCCACAGCCAAGCCTTACGACGAAGGCGAAGCCGACGAACCCGAAAACCTGCGCCCCGAGCCCGACGCCGTCAAGGGCGTGCGCGCCGCCTCAGAGGTCACGCTCAGAAACGGCGCCCTCGAGTTCTCCAACGTCGAGAAAGCCTGGATCTACACCACCGACGGCCGCCTCGTACGCTTTGTAAAGAACCCAGCTGCCATCACTGTGGACTTCCCCGCTGGCGCCTACATCGTCAAGATGCAGGACCGTGGCGTCATTCGTTCGCGCAAGCTGACCGTCAAGTAAGCCATACATTTTTAGACTCATTCTGACTACGGCTTCAAGCCAAGGAAAGAATCAAGAAAAGAAGCTAAACCTAAAAAACCGTCGTGTCGTGAGACGCGGCGGTTTTCACAAATCTTTAATCCACTACGATTCCGGCTCATTCAACCAGTCGTATTGGCTCATTCAACCGGTCGTATTGGCTTATGCGGCCGGTTGAATCTTTGAACACGGCCGGTTGAATCCGTCGTTCGGTCACGACCGAACAAGCAACGCAGCCAACCCTTTTCCACGAAACCCTTAAGCCTTTTTACAAATTAGCTTAAGCCTTTTCCCCAAAACCCTTAAGCCTTTTTACAAATTAGCTTAAGCCTTTTCCCCGAAACCCTTAAGCCTTCAAACAACCAATCCCTAATCCCTAATCCTTATTGCCTGTTCCAAAGGCTTAAATGGCCTGCAAGAGTTTTACATAGGAGCCATGCTCTTTTGAACCCACATTCGCTCCCGGTCTGCCTGACTACGTACTCTTATACAAAGAAAGAGGGTGTGTCAAAACAAAGATTTCATCTTATCTCAACGAGTTAGACAAATTAATCGAATGATTTAGTTTCTTGTCAGACAGACATTTAGGCAATTCGAATAATTAGTATAATTCGTTGCGTAAAACAGGAAAGGGGCTGTGTCTTTCATTTTGACACAGCCCCTTCATATTTTCGGCTGTAAAGCCAGACTTGTTACGCGTTTGTCTGTCGCTTACTTTGCGATGGCGATAGTTACGCGGTTCTTATCGTTCTCAGCATAGGGCTGAACGGTGTCGCCCTTAGCGTCGACAGTGATGCGAGCTGCATCGATGCCAGCCTCGGTGAGAGCCTTGGCAACGTTCTCGGCACGACCTTCGGAGTACTTCATGTTGATCTTCGGGTTACCGGTGCCGGCGTCAGCATAACCTGTGACGTTGACGCGAGTCTCGGGGTTAGCCTTCAAGAAAGCAACGAGCTCGGTGATCTTGTTCTTCTGGTCTGCGGGGATGACGGTCTCACGAATCTGGTAGAAGATCTCGCGACGCATCTCAGCGACTTTCTTCACGACGGGCTTCTCGACGACCTTTGCGGGAGCAACGGGCTCGGGAGCGGGCTCCTCAACTACGACGGGAACAGCCACGGGGATGACGTTCTCAACCTTACCGAGGTTGATCTTCAGGCCTGCGAGAGCGGTGAAGTACCAGTCGAGGTTGGCGTCTACGTTCTTGTGCTTGCTGTTGTACTCATCAGAGAGCATGTTGGCCATACCCTCGATGTTGAGGCTTACGCGCTTGCTGAGGCGGAAGTCGAGGTCAAGACCGAAACGGCCTACGGGGCGAACCTTGGTGCCGTCCCAGAGGTCACGCATAACCCAGTAGCGAGCCATCTCTGCAGCTTCGTCGTTGTTCCAACCGATGTTGGCACCGACGCCAGCGATGAGGTTCAGGCCAAAGACACGCTTGGGATTCCATCCGGCGATGGCGTTGACGAGGTTGAACTTAACGTCAAGAGCGGGAGTGACGTAGTTCCACTTGTAGGTGTCGTTAGTCTCGAAACCACCCTTGCTTTCCCAACCGTTGACGGCAAGGCGCAGAGCCCATACGGGGGTGAACTGATAACCGACAGCTACCTGAGCAGCAGGAGAGATGAGTTTGTTGAAGTCGGCCTCACCAAGGGTATAGGTGGCGCCGCCCTGCAGCTGCAGGAACCAGTGGTGGTTGAACTCTACGCGCTCTGTCTCTTGAGCACTTGCGGACATACCTGCCATTGCGAAGGCTGCCACGAGCAAAATTTTAGCGAGTTTCATAATGTTTTAATTTAATTATAAAGTTTAGTAACACTATTTTCCGTGCAAAAGTAGGCAAAAGATAGTACGTGAACAAAGTTTTTTTAAAAAAAATGTTGAAAAACCCTCTTTTTGCTTAATAATTGCGGATTTGTGTTGTGTTTGCGGCTCAAAGCAGAGTGTCTAAAAGGATTTCATCTGAGCAGCAAACGCTTTTCATTGGCCTGAACGAGCACACAATCGTTCGTGGCTAATCACAAGATAAAAAAAAGAGAACCTCGGAAGGTCCTCTCTGAACGCGTGCGTTTCTCTGTTGCGGAGGCTCGACTCGAACGAGCGACCTCCAGGTTATGAGCCTGGCGAGCTACCAACTGCTCCACTCCGCGATGTAGATTCTTTTTGTCGCCTGACAGGTTCTCCTGTCGTTTGCGGCTGCAAAGGTACAGTATTTTTATTGAACGGCCAAGCCTTTTCACTAAAAAATGCCAAATTATTTCAGTTTTTGCACACGTGAGCAAAAAGTGTGTCGCTTTTTCTTGCCTAATAAAACTAAAAAGCGTACTTTTGTGCCTGCAAACTCAGGTGAAGCCTTTGCCGGCTCACCATGGGATAAAATAGTAACAAACCAACGACACAAAATTATGTCTCAGCTCAAGACTCGGCAGCTGCTTGTAGATATCGCTCGCTTGCAATTCGCAAAGCGCGGCTTCGACGGCACTACAATGAACGACATTGCAGAGGCTTCAGGCAAAGGGCGCCGTACGCTTTATACCTATTTCAAGAGCAAGGACGAGATCTATGAGGCCGTTATCAACGGTGAGCTCCAACGCATCTCGTCAACGTTCCTGGCCGTGGCACGCAAGCAACTTTCACCTCTGGACAAACTTGTAGAACTAATCTTCGCCCACCTGAGTCTGATGAAAGAAGCCGTGGAACGCAACGGATACCTCAGGGCAGAATTCTTCAGGAATATATGGCAGGTCGAAAGCGTGCGCAAGAAATACGATAAAAAGGAGCATGACATCATTGCAAAGACGCTGGAAGAGGGTATAGAAGCCAAGATTTTCGATATCGACAACCTTAATCTTTACACCGACATCATTCAGGCTACGGCCAAAGGGCTTGAGGTGCCATACATCTACGGCCGCCTCGGAGCCGGCATGAATATCTCTGCTACCCGCCCCATCGTGGCTAAGATCTTGAGCAGAGTATTACTGCGGCCCCGCTATTAGGGCTGAGGATTAATCACATCTCAGCAAACATACATTTTTATATTTTTACATTCCGACATTCACATTTATTATAATATATGGGACTATTAACTGGAAAGACGGCTCTCATCACAGGAGCCGCAAGGGGCATTGGCAAGGCCATTGCCCTTCGTTACGCCGCTGAAGGCGCTAATATAGCATTCACAGACCTCGCCGTCAACGAAGAGACCGAGGCAGAGATTGCTGCCTTGGGCGTCAAGTGCAAGAGCTATGCCAGCAACGCCGCCGACTTCGCCGAGACAGAAGAACTGGTGAAGCAGGTGAAGGAGGACTTCGGCACAATCGACGTACTGGTCAACAACGCCGGCATCACCAAGGACGGCCTGATGCTGCGCATGACCGAGCAGCAGTGGGATGCCGTAATCGGTGTCAACCTGAAGTCTGCCTTCAACTTCATTCATGCCTGCGTGCCCGTAATGATGCGTCAACGTGGCGGCTCCATCATCAACATGGCCAGCGTCGTAGGTGTCCACGGCAATGCCGGACAAGCCAACTACGCCGCCTCCAAAGCCGGCATGATAGCTCTTGCAAAGAGCATAGCGCAAGAGATGGGGCCTAAGGGGATACGCGCTAATGCCATCGCTCCTGGTTTCATCGAGACAGCCATGACGGCAGCCCTGCCCGAGGCTGTGCGCGAGGATTGGATGAAGAAGATACCCCTGCGACGTGGCGGCAAGCCCGAAGACGTGGCCGACGTGGCTCTCTTCCTCGCTTCCGACCTCAGTTCATACGTCAGCGGCCAGGTGATTCAGATTGACGGCGGCATGAATATGTAAATGACAGTCCTCTACGAAGACAACCACATCATCATTGTTGCCAAGAGCGCAGGAGAGATTGTGCAGGGCGACAAGACAGGCGATACACCGCTCTCGGAGATGGTGAAAGCCTACATCAAGGAACGCTACGCCAAGCCTGGCGAGGTGTTCCTTGGTGTAGTGCACCGTCTGGACCGTCCCGTCAGTGGGGTCGTCGTCTTTGCACGGACGAGCAAGGCTCTGGCACGTCTGAATGAAATCTTCCGCACGCAAGAAGTCCATAAGACCTACTGGGCTCTCGTGCACCACGCTCCCAGCGAGCTGAAAGCGACGCTCACCCACTATCTCGTGCGCAACGAAAAACAGAACAAGAGTTATGCCTACACCCACGAGCGGCCAAACGCAAAGAAAGCTGTGCTCGACTATGAGGTCATAGGGCACTCCGACCGCTACCACCTCGTCGAAGTGCACCTACACACTGGTCGCCACCATCAGATACGCTGCCAGCTCGCGGCCATAGGCTGCCCCATTCGCGGCGACCTCAAATATGGCGCGCCGCGTAGCAACCCTGACGGCAGCATTAGCCTGCATGCCCGCAGCATACGGTTCGAGCACCCTGTATCACACCGCGAGATTTTCGTAGAAGCCCCTTTGCCTACCGAAGGACCGTGGCGGGCATTTAACCAAATCGGTCATTAGGCCAAAGATGACTTTTATGCTCTGCTTTTATATGCTTTTATTCATGTTAGTGCACTATTTCTTTTGACATTTTTCCGCCATCTGCACGGTCACAATGCCCCTGCTCCCCTAAAGATAACGAAAATCTGCCAAAACAAATAGTGCACCAGCATGAATTCTAATGAACGATTTGGGTCAAAGGAGGCATAGTTATTTTAGCTTTTATGAGCAAAAAAGAGATTCCAAGGTAAACAAAAATGGAAAAAATCGCTTGTTAAGTAAAAAAAACTATAAACTATAACCTCTAAACCTTAAACTTTTATTACCTTTGCGCCCGCAAACCACACTAAGGAGAGATGGCAGAGTGGTCGATTGCATCGGTCTTGAAAACCGACGTACTGAAAGGTACCGGGGGTTCGAATCCCTCTCTCTCCGCTGAGAGCAAAATTGATGACTTTTAGGGGTAGTCAATCAAAGTTCAACCCAAATAAGTCATTAAGTTGCCAAAAAACAGAAAAGCGTTGTAAGTCTTTGATTTACAACGCTTTTATTTTGCATTAAAAGTATCCTTCTCTACTTTTGAATGATGGAGTGACCATCGTTTGACTACCTGAAAAGGGATTAAATAGTCATCTGTTAGTCAGTCTTGTGTTACACGTAGTGTTACACTTTTTGTGCTACATATAAATGTAACACAAGACTACAAAATGACTACAATATTGACTTCGCTAAATCTTTGAGCGTTAAATATTTATGTTTAACTTTGCAGCTTGTTTCGAGCACGCAAAAGTGGTTTGATTCTGAGTGTGTTCTGTAACACAAGACATCCATTGGGGCAAGAATAACTGCATAAAAGATTTATCGTATGAAGGTGAAATTGAAAATCTCGTTCTATCTGCGAGCGAACTACTTTAACAGACTGGGAGAATCACCCATTAACATAAGGGTATTCTTGAATGGTGAGAAAAGATATTTCGGTTCTACAGGATTCTTCGTAAACCGGGATATGTGGGACAATAATGCCGACCGTGTTATAGGTCGTACTCCAAGTGCACGAACCATCAACATGGCTCTTAATGAGATAGAGCTTAAAATCCGTGACATAGTCAGGTCTCGTGAAGGAGATAGTGGCTTTACTGTTGAGAAGCTTTATAGCCTCTATGCAGGCAAGGACAAGACAATAACTAACTTCGTCGATTTCTTTGAGGATTTCATTGAGAGCGTCGAGCAGCAGATTGGGCATGGTAAATCTGCCGCCACAGCACAGAAATACAAAACCACGAAGAAGCATTTCCTTAGTTTCTTGAAGAGCAAGCATGGCTGGACTTCAGTTTCTCCTTTTGATGTGACTCCTGCCTTAATCTCAGATTTTGGCATCTATCTTCGAACCATTGGTGGTATGCAGGAGAATACAGCAACCAAAACTCTGAAGACATTGAAAACCGTAACGATTCAAGCTCAGAAGGTAGGATTTTTGGATCACGACCCGTTCATCAATTTAAGATTTCATCTAAAACCTGTTGACAGAGGATTTCTTACTGAAGAAGAGATTGAAGTCCTGATGTCAAAACAGTTTGACGTTAAGCGTCTTGAACATGTTCGTGACATATTTGTGTTCTCATGTTTCACAGGTCTTGCATATATAGATGTTTCCAATCTTACTGAAGAGAACATTGTTACCCTCGGTGGGACAGATTGGATTATGACCAAAAGACAAAAAACGAGCATTACGGAGAATGTACCGATACTCGATGTTGCAAGGGAAATTATAAACAAATACCATTCGTCAGCTGACAGGAACGGTCGTCTGCTGCCAATACTCTCAAATCAGAAGATGAATGCCTATTTAAAGGAAATAGCCGATTTGTGCGGCATAAAGAAACGTCTCTCCTATCACATGGCCAGACATACTTATGCCACACTGCTACTTTCCAAAGGCGTACCAATGGAAACAGTTTCAAAGCTTCTTGGGCACACCAACATCAAAACCACGCAAATATACGCCCGAATCACCAATAAGAAGATTGAACAGGATGTTATGCGTGTTGCAGACCAGCTGAATGCATTTAGCAATTTTGGCAAAGTATAGCTGTTCTATAGCCAGGACTTCTGTATTTTACTTGTTACTCCCATCAGACATGATAAAAAGTCTGGTGGGATTTTTTCTGTCCAAAAGAAAAAACAAATTCCACTCCATATATTTGTTTGGTTTGCTCTGTTTATATAATACAGAAGATTGGAGTAAACAAACGAACATATTTTTGTCCAAAATCATTTGTGTATATAATCACAATGGACGAATTTGCAAGTCGTTTTATATCAACGACTTGTGTGTTAAACAGTAGAAAAATGTCGACGTGGATTCTGTGAAGGACAAAAAGGATGAAGATTTAACGTATTTAACTTTTGCAAACCACAAAAAGAGGGGTTTTGTGCAAGTTTTCTCATAACCATATCAGCATCTGGCTTCATCGATATGTCACTCCCAGACTTCATTTTATTAACTCC
>FLNY01003035.1_pt1 | contig 78214 bp, 60 predicted proteins | sample 1140381 | NCBI WGS metagenome assembly FLNY01 (sample SAMEA3878172, study PRJEB12797) | bioreactor metagenome | biome: Moose rumen | place: Sweden | collected 2011-10
CTTACAGCAGAATACTTAAAGTGTCGAGGACCATTGCAGACTTGGACGGCTCAGAAAAAATCCTGTCCCGACATATTGCTGAAGCAATTGGGTATAGGAGCCTTGACCGTGGCGATTGGGCAGAGAGAGGTGTGTAATAAATAAAGGCAAATAACTCTTAATATGAGAAATAATACAGAATCGTTTGCCTTTGTGGAAGAACTGTCTGAAGCTAATGAAGAAGAGAACGTAATGCAAATCATAGTGAACAGTAAGAAACTATTGGCGATTCAGTTCTAAACGAATGACTCTTGATTTAAGCCGCAGAAACACTATCTATGTATTATAGATTCTTTGAATTTATCTTCATATTCTTTTAAAAGTTCGCTAAGTGGAATTCCTAATCGAGTGTTTAAACGTAAGAATTTTCTATTTGTTACAGAGCGTGCATTCTTAAATAGTCTTGCAGTATCAGACTGATTAAAGCCGAGTGCCGTAAGATATATTAGTATTAAATCTTTGTTGTCTATGTCTTTGTAGTGTGAAAGAATATTTTTTCTGAGATTTGGATATAGTTTATCTACAGCAATAAACACATCTTCCCACATATCTTGTGTTAAGATGGCTTTTTGATTATATTCAATTGTTTTTAGTTCTGTGATTACAGATGATACATCCTTTGCGCTTTCAGCTACTTACCAAACTTCCTATTCATACCCTCAATTTTTAGTGTCCAAAACTCCTCTTTTTTAGTTGACACGTGTCAGTGAAAAAATGACTTCTGAAATTTTCCAGTGGCTTATTCGGCGTCTGAAATTCTTAGGTTAGGACGCTGAAAAGTCAAGGTTAGGATTTTTTAAATTGCAGACCTGTTTGTAGTATATATCCTAACCTGAGAATTTCAAAAAGAAGACCTGAGATTTTTAAAAGCATTGTAATAAGATTATCAATAAGTTAACCCGTTTTTGATTAAAAAGCAGGTATGGGAAATTTGGTTAAGCGCCAAATTGTCCTTTATTCCACTTTTTTTGAGTGTTTTTTCCGTCAAATAATCACTTGTCAGTCATATTTCACGTTATTGTCTCTCATTGAGACAAAAAAGAGATCCATTTCATGTCAGCATCGATGCTGTGAAATGGATCATCTTGTCTTTATGTAATAAATCTCTCGTCTCAGTATAGACGCTATACGTCTTACGCCTGTTTACTCTTGAATGCCATAGCGTAGAGCTTCATTTGTTTAAGCATGGCGAGAAGTCCGTTGGAGCGTGTCGGAGACAAATGCTCTTTGAGTCCTATATCCTCAATGAAATGTATGTCGGCGTTGAGTATCTCATCAGGAGTATGTCCTGAGAGGACCCTTATTAACAAGGTGACCAGTCCCTTCACTATCAAGGCGTCACTTTCCGCCTGAAAGACGATGACACCCTCTGATGTCAGGTCAGCCTGCAGCCATACTCGGCTTTGGCATCCGTCAATGAGGTTACTCTCGTTCTTGTACTTCTCAGGGAGTGGTTTCTGTTCGCATCCCAAGTCGATAAGCAACTGGTATTTATCCATCCAGTCGTCGTAATCGGCGAATTCCTCGATTACTTCTTGTTGTATCTCCTCTATAGTCATGTCTTGTTGTCTTTATTTACGCGTCTGTGGACTTATTCATTCCAGAGCACTGTGAGTATAGTCTGTCCTACAGCTTTCAACGTCTGTTTGTTGATGTTCTCTATATTGTCGTTGGTGGTGTGCCATGTCTCTGGGAAACCGACACCCTCGTTGTCTGCGCCTATGACATCTATGCAAGGTATTCCGCCGAGGTTGATTTGCACATGGTCGTCTGTCACGTATCCGCAAGTCTCATTGCAGAAGAAATTGTTATATCCCAGCTTGTTGGCCACGCTCCACACCTTGTCCACGAGTGCTGGAGCATAGTGTAGACTGTATCGTTCTTTGTAGAACACCGTGTTGTTGCCGCCTACCATGTCCAGGTTGATTCCGTATCTTGCGGTGTATCCGTCCAGATGTCTCACTCCCGACCAGTACTGTGAGCCGAGGCACCATGTGGCAGACTCGTCCGTGTCGTGATTACCGTCAAATTCAGGCACCCCACAGTCTTCGGCGTCCCAACATATGAAGTCCACGCATATTGACTTCTTTTTCAGCAGTGACGTGTCGCCGTGCAGTGACATGTCCTCGTGCAGTATTCTCGCAATCTCCATCATGACTCCAATGCTGCTCGCACCGTCATTAGCTCCGTCGATAGGCGTGTGTGTCTTTTCTGAGTTCTCGTCTTGGTCAGCCCATGGACGACTGTCCCAGTGGCCGGATATTATGATGTGCACGTCAGCGTCCGGGTTGACACTGGCAATGATGTTGCGCATCTTTATCTCTGTGCCGTCGTACAGTTTTGAGTCGGCGTACTGATCATACACCTCTGCCCCGTAGCTCTTGAACACGGATGCTATGTAGTCGCCGCAGCTGTCATGCGCCGCGCTGTTCATCACCCTCGGTCCAAAGTCGCATTGTCTTTTTACAAACATAAAGGCACTGTCGGCGTCAAAGTCTGGAGCGCTGACAAAAGAGTCAGTCTGACTTGTCTTCTTGTTTCCTCCGCAAGCCGTTACCATCAGTAGTGTGATGAGGTATAATAATTTTCTCATACTCTTAGTTCGTTGCTTTATTGTTTCCAGCTCTCCACATAAGGTATGCGCCGAGCAAACAGAACGGGATGCTGAGCAACTGTCCCATGTCGAGAACCATGTTTTGCTCGAAGTCCACCTGTTCCTTTTTCAGGAACTCGATGAAGAATCGGAACACGAATATCGTTGTTATGCAGAAGCCGAAATAGAATCCGCGTCCAGGCTTATACCTCAGCTCCTTGTCTTGTTTGTTCAAAAAGAAGAGCAGCTGAACCATGAAGATGACGAGATAGGCTATCGCCTCATACAACTGTGCAGGGTGTCGAGGCGTCAACTGGCCGTTGACCAGTGCCTCGTTGCTGTGAAAGATGAAAGCCCAAGGCACATCCGTCACGTTGCCTATTATCTCTGAGTTCATGAGGTTGCCGAGACGTATGAACGCCGCCACGAGCGGCACGGCTATGGCGACATTGTCAATGACGTGTAACATCGGGATGTTCACTTTTCTCGCGTACATGATCATGGCTACTATGATTCCTATCGTTCCTCCATGACTCGCCAGTCCTTCGTACCCGCGGTACACCCAGTCCCAGCTGTCAGGTAAGAAACGTATAGGCAGCAGCATCTCTATGAAACCCTTGGTGCTTGTGAGATAATAGCCTGGCTCATAAAAGACGCAGTGTCCTAACCTCGCTCCGACGATGATTCCCACGAAGCAATAGAAGAACAGGGGCTCGAATTTCTCGTCCTCAATCTTTTGCGACTTGTATATCTTCATCACGATAAGATATGCCAGGATAAGTCCGATGCACCAGCATGCAGAATACCATCGTATGCCGAGAGAGCCTATCCTGAACAACTCTAATGATGGCTGCCAGTCAATATATAATAACGTCATAACAATCGTTCGAGATTTATGTTACTGTTATGTTTTGTCGCGTGAGACGAACAAAGAGACTACACGTTAAATCTGAAGTGCATGATGTCACCGTCGTTCACCACATACTCTTTACCCTCCACACCGAGCTTGCCTGCCTCACGAACGGCAGCCTCGCTTCCGTACTTTATGTAGTCCTCATACTTGATCACCTCTGCTCGTATGAATCCTTTCTCGAAGTCTGTGTGGATGACACCGGCGCACTGAGGAGCCTTCCACCCCTTGCGGAATGTCCATGCCTTAACCTCCATCTCTCCGGCTGTGATGAATGTCTGAAGATTCAGGAGTGAGTAGATGGCTTTTATGAGTCTGTTGCAGCCACTCTCCTCCAGTCCCATGTCCTCCAGGAACATCTGTTTCTCCTCGTAACTCTCAAGTTCGGCTATGTCTGCCTCTGTTTGTGCTGAGATAACCATCAGCTGAGCGTCCTCGTCCTTTATCGCCTCACGTACTCTCTCAACGTACTCGTTACCGTTCTTCGCGCTCTTGTCGTCAACGTTACATACGTAAAGGACAGGCTTTGTGGTCAAGAGGAACATGTTTTTTGACGCCTCAATCTCCTCGTCGTTGTCAAGCTCTACGGTTCTCGCACTTTTTCCGGCGAGCAGCGCCTCCTTGTATTTCAGCAGAACGCCATACTCCACCTTGGCGTCCTTGTCGTGACCCACGTTTGCAAGCTTCTCTGTCTTCTTTATTCTTGCCTCAACAGTCTCCAAATCCTTGAGCTGTAACTCTGTGTCGATGATTTCTTTGTCCCTGACAGGATTCACGGAGCCGTCCACGTGTACGATGTTACCGTTGTCGAAACAGCGCAGCACATGGATGATAGCGTCGCACTCACGTATGTTACCGAGGAACTGGTTACCCAGACCCTCACCCTTGCTGGCTCCTTTCACGAGTCCGGCGATGTCCACGATGTCGCATACGGCAGGGACGATACGTCCTGGATGTACTATCTCCGCCAGTTTTGTTAGTCTCTCGTCTGGTACGCTGACCTGTCCCAGCTGTGCGTCGATGGTGCAAAATGGGAAGTTGGCGGCTTGTGCCTTAGCACTTGACAAACAGTTGAAAAGAGTGGATTTACCTACGTTAGGAAGGCCCACGATGCCTGCTTTTAATGCCATATTTTACTCTTTAGTGTAATAGAAATGTTAATTGTTTTAGCAGACCAGACTGCCTCCCTTGACAGCGTGCTCTACCGTTGTCACCGCTATTGAGCCGTCCCAGTTCTCAGCGGAGAGGATCATACCTTCGCTGACGAGTCCGTTCTTGAACTCTCTCGGAGCCAGGTTGGCGATGAACAGCACTTGCTTGCCGACGAGCTGCTCTGGCTCATACCACTGGCTTATTCCACTTACGATGGTGCGTCCCTTCGGCGTGCCGTCATCCAGTTTGAACTTGAGAAGTTTCTTCATCTTCGGTACTCGCTCGCACTCCAGCACCGTGGCCACACGTATGTCGAGCTTGCTGAAGTCGTCGAATGTGACGAGGTCCTTCACCGGAGCTGTCTCGGCGCTGGCTTCCGCGTTAGCCTTGACTGTGGCTTCCAGCTTGTCCATCTGGAATTTAATAACGTCGTCCTCAATCTTAGAGAATAACAGCTCAGGCTTGTTGAGCTTCTTGCCTGTAGGCAGTAAGCTGGTGCTTCCCAACTCTTCCCAGTTGAACTGTTCCATGTCAATCATGGAGCGTAACTTCTGGCTTGAGAACGGAAGGAATGGCTCGAATGCTATGGCAAGGTTGGCTGTGAGCTGAAGTGATATGTATATCACTGTCTTGACACGCTCAGGGTCAGTCTTGATGACCTTCCAAGGCTCTTCGTCAGCAATGTATTTGTTACCTATTCTAGCCAGGTTCATAGCCTCTTTCTGTGCCTCCCTGAACTTGAACGCCTCAATCAAAGCCTCGACTTTCTCTTTCACTGTCACAAACTCTTCTATCGTTGATTTGTCTGTGGCTGTCAGCTCACCGCACTCAGGAACGATGCCGTCGTAGTACTTCTGTGTCAGCTGCAGGGCGCGGTTGACGAAGTTACCGTATACGGCAACCAGCTCGTTGTTGCAGCGGGCTTGGAAGTCTGACCATGTGAAGTCGTTATCCTTTGTCTCCGGTGCGTTGGCGGTCAACACATATCTCAGTTCGTCTTGTCTGTTCGGCAACTCCTCCAGGTACTCGTTGAGCCATACGGCATAGTTCTTGGATGTTGAGATCTTGTTACCCTCGAGATTCAGGAACTCGTTGGATGGCACGTTGTCCGGAAGAATGTAACCTCCGTGGGCTTTAAGCATGGATGGGAACACGATGCAGTGGAACACGATGTTGTCCTTTCCGATGAAATGTATGAGTCGTGTGTCAGGGTCCTTCCACCACTTCTCCCAGTTTCCGTATTTCTCCGGATTATTCTCACACATCTCTTTTGTGTTGGAGATGTAACCGATAGGGGCGTCGAACCATACGTACAACACCTTACCGTCGGCTCCGTCTACTGGCACTGGAATACCCCAGTCGAGGTCGCGTGTCACAGCGCGTGGCTTCAGACCGCTGTCCAGCCATGACTTACATTGTCCGTAGACATTGCTTCTCCATTCTGTGTGCTCGTTCAAGATCCAGTCTTCGAGCCAAAACTGATATTTGTCCAACGGGAGATACCAGTGCTTCGTGGATTTCTTAACCAACGGGTTTCCGTTGATGGCGTTGATAGGATTGATGAGCTCGTCTGGAGACAAGGTCGCTCCACACTTCTCGCACTGATCTCCGTAAGCGCCCTCGGAGTGACATCTCGGACACTCTCCTTTGATGTTGCGGTCTGTCAAGAACTGCTTGGTCTCCTCGTCGTAGAACTGTTCTGTCGTCTGCTCTATGAATTTGTTGTCGTCATACAGTTTCTTGAAGAAGTCTGATGCGAACTTATGATGTGTGTCTGACGTAGTTCTGCTGTACACGTCGAATGATATGCCGAACTGCTCGAATGACTTTTTGATTATGCCGTGGTAACGGTCCACTACATCCTGTACGGTGCATCCCTCTTTCTTAGCGCGTATGGTGACAGGCACTCCGTGCTCATCGGAGCCACCCACGAAAATGACGTCTCTTCCTTTGAGTCTCAGGTAACGTACATAAATGTCAGCAGGGACATATACTCCTGCGAGGTGTCCAATATGTACAGGACCGTTCGCGTATGGTAAAGCGGCGGTGACTGTTGTTCTTTTGAAATTTTTCTGTTCCATTTCCAATATGTTTACATTATAGCGCGAAGTTAAGAAAAAAGGATGACATAAGTGTTGTGTTTTGAGATAATAACGATTTTACGGATGGCCAGTAGAGTAAAAAACCTGAATTTGCGGATGTCATCTTCTCACACTTCTTACGTAACGCTGTCGCCGGCTTTTGCTCGTTCGTTAACGAAATAATCGGCTTTTGTCTGTAAGTTTTTCTGAAGATAATAAAATCTTACTGTAAAATACGTTAACTTTGCACCTTGAAAATATAAGGATAATAGAAGAGTAGATATGCCATTAAGATTACCAGACCAGTTGCCTGCTATTGATATTCTGAAGCAGGAGAATATTTTCGTTATGGGGTATAAGCGCGCTGATAGTCAGCAGATTCGTCCCCTGAGGCTTGCGATTCTCAATCTCATGCCAATAAAAATCACTACTGAGACGGATTTCATACGAATCCTGTCTAACTCGGCTTTGCAGGTACAGATAGAATTCATGAAGATCAAGTCACACACGTCAAAGAATACTCCTGTGGAGCATATGATGTCTTTTTATCGTGATTTTGATGAGATGAGACATGAGAAATATGATGGTCTGATTGTCACTGGCGCACCACTTGAGCAGATGGATTATGAGCAGGTGACGTATTGGAATGACTTACAGGAGGTGTTTGACTGGGCTCACCATAATGTCACTTCCACTATCTACGTGTGCTGGTCTGCTATGGCCGCCTTATATCATTTCTACGGAATACCAAAATATGCTACGGACCATAAGGTGTTCGGAGTGTTCTCACATAAGATGCTCAATCCGGAGCTGCCTATATTCAGAGGTTTCGACGATGAGTTTTACTGTCCTCACAGCAGACATGGTGAGGTTCATCGTGAAGATATCGAGCGTGTGACGGGACTGGATATCATCGCTGAGAGTGATGACGCTGGTGTGTGCATGGTCACAGCGCGTAACGGAAGGGAGTTTTTTATCACAGGTCACCTGGAATACTCACCGATGACGCTTGACGGAGAGTATAAGAGAGACCTAGAGAAGAACCTGCCTATACAGATGCCGGCCAACTACTATAAAGACGACAATCCGTTGTTGTCTCCAATCGTGCGTTGGCGCGCGGCGGCCAATCTGCTGTATACGAACTGGCTCAATTATTATGTGTATCAGGAGACTCCGTTCAACATTAACGAGATAAATTAGTCGTAGGCATATACGTTTTTTTAACCACAGAAATTTTTACTGTCACGAGAAAGATTGAGTTATTAGCTCCGGCGAGGAATGTGGAAGTGGGCATCGAGGCAATCCGTCACGGTGCCGACGCTGTGTATATTGGCGCAGGCAGTTTCGGCGCCAGGGCTGCGGCTGGTAATGATATTTCAGATATCATCAGACTGGTTGAGTTTGCGCATTTTTTCAGAGCTAAGGTGTATGTTACTGTCAACACCATAGTGTATGACAATGAGTTGGAGGATGTCAGACAGCTTATTTGTGACCTTTACTCTGCTAAGGTTGACGCTCTCATCGTGCAGGATATGGGTATATTGGAAATGGATATACCGCCTATTCCTCTGCATGCCAGCACTCAGATGGACAATAGGACAGTGGAGAAAGTGGACTTCCTGCACAAGTGTGGTTTTGAGCAGGTGGTGCTGGCCCGTGAGTTGAAGGCGGAGCAGATTAAGGCCATCCACGATGCTGTGCCAGACGTCAGTCTTGAGGTCTTCGTTCATGGTGCGATGTGTGTCAGCTACTCAGGTCAGTGTTACGTCAGTGAGGATGTGTTCTGTCGTAGTGCTAACAGAGGAGAGTGCGCTCAACTGTGCAGGATGGAGTACGATTTGTTGACGAGAGACAGAAAGAGCAACAAGGAACGTGTGATTGTAAGAGGCAAGAGTCTTCTCTCTATCAGGGATAATTGTCAGATAGATAATCTCGAGGCGCTGGTCATGTCAGGTGCTTCTTCTCTGAAGATTGAGGGACGACTGAAGGGTGTGGATTACGTTAAGAATGTGGTGGCAGACTATTCTCGTAAGCTTGATGAGGTGATAAGCAGACATCCGGACGAGCTGGTGAGAGCGTCGTCAGGACAGACAGTCTTGAGGTTCAGTCCGGACTGGCGTAAGAGTTTTTTCAGGAATTTTATTTTCCAACCAAAGTCTGTTGGCGAGTTTGTCGGCAAGGTGTCGGAAGTCGGGCATAATTTCTTTAAGATAAAAAGAGTAGGGGGCAGACGTGTTGGTGTGAGCGACTATTCGGAGATGAACAACGGTGACGGTGTTTGCGTGTTGGATTCCGAAGGTTCCATGGTCGGATTCAGAATCAACAGAGTCGATGGCGACAAGCTGTTTCCGCTTGAGATGCCGAGGTCGCTGAGGAACGGAATGTCAGTATACAGGAATCAGAACCAGAAGTTCGAGAAAATGCTCGCCGGAGAGACTGCGGACAGACGAGTGTCCGTGTACATCACTTTCTCAGATTCATGTGACGGTTTCGTCATGTCCGCAGAGGACGAGGATGGGACACGTGTGGTCATGCCCGTCGTTTACGACAAGGAGATAGCCCGCAGCAGCCAGCATGACAATATTGTTAGACAGTTAAGTAAATTAGGTGACACCATGTTTAATGCTAAGAACGTCGATGTTGACATGTCAGATAACTGGTTTGTCCCGTCATCATTGCTTTCTGAGTGGAGACGCTCGCTGATGAGTGATTTATATGAGAAGCGTTTGGAAAGCTATCCCCTACATGAATCAGTCATTACTCAAAGCTCTCATACGTATCCTAAAGGTTATGAGTTTGATTACCTTATGAACGTGGCGAATGAACTGTCGAGACAATTCTGTGAGAGACATGGTGTTACGGTGAGACAAAAAGCGTTTGAGATTACTCATCCTCATAACGTTCCTGTGATGTTTTGTGAGCATTGTATCAGGAGAGAGATGGGGATGTGTCTGAGGAATAAGGATGGAAAAGACATCTCACAGCGTGACAGAGTTACTCATGATGACTTGTTCTTACGTATGTCGGATGGTAAGGAGTTCAGGTTGGAGTTCGACTGTAAGAAGTGTGAGATGCGTGTCGTCAGTCAATATTAAATGTGATATCCATGATAAGATCATTCTTTTTATTTATAACACTCGTGTTCGTGTCGTGTTCCGCTGGTGATGGTGATGGAACTTCTACGGAGAGCATGGACTCCATAAGTGAGATCACTCGTGAGTTGACGGACAGTCTGATAAGTGAGAATCTCATGAGAGAGTCTGCCGTCGATTATGTGGATGAGGAGAATGACCGCCAAGATGAGAAAGCTGTGTCGTCAGACACATCGTTACTCTTGAATACTTTTCAGGCTGACTCACTTGAGTTCAGGCTGAGACATCATTATACCATCAATTTTAACTTTGTAGTTAAATGTGACTCTCTGACTCTGCTACCATATGAGGGCGACCTGATATCAGACACTTGCGTGGTGTATCGCGGCGATGTGATTGCCGTGGCCAGTATCAAGACCATGAGCGCTGACTCGACGGACGCAGTCTGGGTTAAGGTGGCGCATGACCAGTATACTATGGGTTGGATAAATGAGGCGGATTTGTTGGCAGGTGTTGCTCCTGACGACTCTATATCTGAGATGATATATTTCATGACGGGAATCAGAGGAGTGTGGATGTCGTCATTGGTCCTCATGGGCGTCATAGGTTTCTTGTTACGTCGTGGAAAAGTGAAGAAACTTCAGATACTTCGTTTTGATGAGATGGACAGTTTCTATCCAGTGTTTCTGTTGTCTACGGTAGGTATCATGGGCTCTTTATATGCCAGCATACAGAACTTCGTTCCTGAGTTCTGGCAGGAGTTCTATTACCATCCTACTCTGAATCCATTCCAGTTACCTATGATTATGTCAGCCTTAGTGTTTTTGTTCTGGCTCATTGTGATTATATACATTGCCGTGGTGGACGAGGTGTATCACAATTTCTATTTCTTGCCTGGGGTGGCTTACTTATTGGAGCTTACGGGTTTGACGATGGTAGTGTACCTGATTATCAGTTGGACGACACTCATCTATGTGGGCTACGTGTTGCTTCTTGCCATGATAATCTCGTTGTGGTATGTCTATCTGACTAAGAACTCCGTGAAGTGAGAGTTACTCACATTTCGGCCGCATCCTTATGCAGTGTCTGAACGATAGCTTTACCTCTCTCTATCCTCTTATCGCCGTTCTCGCCCTCCTCGTATACAGGCTTGTCACCCTCAAAGTCGTATGTGGTCATACCCGTTGAGTCAATAAAGGTGAAAGCGACTCGTGAGCAGTGTATAGCTGATGGCAAGGTGTATGTCTTACTCATCACATCCCTGCTGAACTTGAATTCTTTGTGACTGATTTTCATTTGTCCGAGCAGGGTGGCGGCGAAGTCAGACTGGTTCATCAGTGTGTTTATCTTGCGAGGCTGCTTGACGGCTCCTCCTGTCATGACAATAGGTATGTGTATCACGTCCTTACTTGACACAGTCCTTCCTTCCTGGGCAGCCACTCCGTGGTCAGGCATTATCACCAATAGCGTATTATTCCACAGGTTGCTTTTTTTGAGTTTCCTGACAAACGTGCCTATACACATGTCTGTATATGCGAAGCTGTTTTCCACATCATTCTTCAGTCGTCTGTATGGGACGGTCCAAGGCTCATGACTTGACAGTGTCAGTATGCTTGAGAAGAAAGGTTGCTTGAGCAACGTTAATCCGTTGAACGCCTTGTCCAGCAGTGTCTCGTCCGATACTCCCCAAGATGTTATTTTCTTCTCTCCTGAAAAATCCTTGTCACTATACGTTTTCTTATATCCGTTCTGAAGCATGAAGCCTCCCATGTTGGTGAAGCTTATGTCTCCTCCGTACCAGAACTCAGTGTAGTAACCCTCTTTTGCCAGTGTCTTAGCCAACCCTGGCAACTTTTCACATTTCTCTGGTATCTTCATGAGTGATGCTGACGGGAATCCCAGCCAACCGCTGTTGATTGACACCAGTCCTCTGTCGGTCCTGTAGCTGTTAGCGTGGCAGTTGGTGAATAGTATTCCATCTTCAGCTATCTTATCGAGGTTCGGCGTTATTCCCATCTCGGCTCCAACGCATCCTGCCACACTTGCTCCGCATCCCTCCCACACGATAAGAATTATGTTTGGTCTGTCCTGGTTCAGCAGGGTGTCACTGTCGACACTCTCCGTGTTGAATATGCCGTCAATAAGTCTCAGTCTTTCCTCGTCATCACTATAGTATTGATACTCTTCGGCGAAATTCTGCAGATGATTCATGGAGTAGAACAGGTTGAAAGACGGGTTGACTGCCGAATGGTTGAGGAATTGCACGTTTGAGTAGTATGACTTGCTCACGTTGGCTGTTCCGTCTCCTACACCGCCACGTATCATCAGGAATATTATTACTCCTATTGGCAGCATCACCAGTGATGACAGTTTCTTTCCTCTCTCAGAGTGCTGCTCGTGGTCGATGGCCTTATAAGTCACGAATGAGTATAACACTGTCAGTGAGAGAACACTGAGTACAGATAACACAATGAATGCTGTGCTGACGCTAGCCATGGCGTCGGCAGGTTTGTCAGTGTAAAGGAACACCGTGGTGTCTAACTTGAATTGCCAGAAACTGTATAAGACAGTGTCCGCCACGAATATTATGGCAGTCAGTAACGATACTACGATGAAGTAAGGAGTAAGAGTTTTTTTAATGTTTATTCTGAAGAAGAAGTTCAGAGTGTATATCAGCCAAGGGAACACCAGTACGTATCCGCATGTCGTCATGTCGAGTGACAGTCCGTTGTATATCACTTGAACATAATCAAGTAACCCCATGTCCTTGTACATATTATGGTTGTATGCCATGAATATTGGCTTCTGCGTGATGTAAATCAGCATCATACTAAAGAATATGCATAATAGTCGTACTATGACGTTGTTCTTGATTTTCTTCTTGTTCATAAAGCTTTGTTGTAAGTGTTTATCAGACTGTTTGCCACGTTAGCAGGGTGAAAATTCTTTATCGCATACTCCATGCCTTTGTTAATCATCTTCTCTCTCAGCTCATCATCCGTGATGGCTCTTTCCATCTTGTCCGCTATGTCCTCTATGCTGTCCGGGTCTACCTGCAGTGAGTCTTTACCTCCAGCCTCGGGCAGGCTACTTCTGTTGCTTGTCACGACTGGACATTTGCTTAACAGAGCCTCGACGACAGGTAGTCCGAATCCCTCATAGAAACTTGGGTACACGAATACTCGGGCTTTAGTATATAGTGCTTGCAGGGTGTTGTCGTCAATCTTCTCTTTAGGGAAGATGACCATTCTCTCCATGTCGTGTTGTCTGATGTATTTCTTGACTTCCTCCTTGTATTCCCTTCCGTTGCCGACAACTATGAGTGGCAGTTTTATGCTGTCTGGCAGCAATTTCAGTGCTTTCACAATTCCCAGCAGGTTCTTCCTTGAGTTGATTGTTCCAACGTAAAGTATGAAGTCTTTTATTGTGCAGAGTTCTGTGTCACTGAGAATTTTTGTCGCCTCGTCATCAGTCATTGTCGAGTAGAATCTCCTCGACACCGGCTGGTATATGATATCTATCTTATTCTCGTCCACGTCGTAGTACTTGATGATATCATTTTTCGTGCATTCGCTTATTGCTATTATTCTGTCTGCGTTCTGTATGGCATATCTCCATTTCATGTCGTATATCTTACGGTCATGCCAATGGTACATATATGGGAAAGTGTGGAATGCCACGTCGTGTATTGTCACAACGGATGCTATGCCTTTCTTTCTCAGTCCGTAAGGCAGTTCATTGCTTAGTCCGTGAAATATGTCAGCATGTATTTTCTTTGCCTCGTCAGTTACTTGAAAGGTACGCCACAGCGACCCCTTCACTAATCCTTGTGGCAGTATGGTGTCGCAGTGGTCGAGTGTCAGGTACTTCGATGTGATACCCCTTTCGTTACTCCTTCTGTCCGCTATTTTTGGGGTAAACAAAAAATAGGCATTCTCAGGGTGGTTTTCCGTGAGAATGTCTATTGTAGTTCGGCTGTAATTACCCAATCCCGTGAAATTGTTATACAACCTTTTGGCATCAAAAGCAATATTCATTGAATTGACTGATAACATTGCGGCTGTTTGCTCAGCCTGTTTTTTCCTCAATGCTTATTTTTTATTATATAATATAGGGTTTGTGCTCGGGTCGTTATACATCTTCATCTGCTTGTACACTTTCATGTATTTCCTACCCGCCTCTATATCATCCAGTAGTTGGTCGATAGCTTCTGATAAGTCTTTTTTCTGCTCCAACAGTACGTTGAGTTTCTTCTGGCATATCTCGATATGCTCCGGACTTGCGTCTTTTCTCTCCACCTGTTCTCTCATGTGGTAGATTTTCAGTGCCAAGATGCTTAGTCTGTCTACAGCCCATGATGGACTCTCTGTATTGATGGTTGCATTTGGTTGCGGTTTGATTCCGCTGTACAGCATATAAAAGTATGAGTCTATACGCTCAACCAAATCAGTTCTGTCCTGGTTACTTTTGTCAATCCTTCTTTTAAGCTGTAATGCTTCAACAGGGTCAATCTGTGGGTCGCGAATGATATCCTCTAAATGCCACTGTACTGTGTCTATCCAATTTTTCATGTAGAGGTCGTGCTCTATGTCTCCAGACTTATATGGATTGTTGATGGGAGTGTCTACATTATCAGTAAGATGATAGTCACGAATTACTTGCTCAAAAATAGGGTTTGCCTTTTCTGTGAAAGTCATATTTTCTGTTATTATTCTAATTTTCTGCAAATTTATGGATTTTTATTAATACTCGCTATAAAACAATATTCTTTATTTTATTATTTAAATTAATTTCATTATTTTTGCAGTGTAATAAATTGTTTTGCGCTTAGAGTGGCTCTTCTTAGTGTGAGAGATGTTTTCTCAGATGATTTGACTCGTTTTTTTGAGAATTTATATGTGTCCCCAGCTTCCCCAAGCGTACTGCTGATCGATTTCTTGCGGTACCCAAGTTGGAAGTTTGGGGATTTCTGTTTATGAGATATTTTTTCTTTTTTCTTTTTTCTTTCTTTGTTTCTTTAGCAAAGTCTTCTGTCGATTGGGTCGTTCCTGTTGACGAGAGGTGGGTGTATGATTTCGTTGTTCCTGACAGCGGTTCTTTCGTCGATGCTGTCAAGGCTGCTAATGCCAGACCTGACAAGATGACCAGATTCAGGATTTTTGTTAAGTCGGGCTATTATATCGTCAAAGGTGACGGCGACAGTCTGAGGATTTTGGAAAACGGTAAAGAGATTTCTTTTCCGAGTCCAATCACTACACTGACCGCTTCCAACACTTCCATTATAGGTGAGTCTTGGAAGGATACTAAGATTATTAATATTCCTTATCATGAGGGTATTAGTATCACATCTACTCTTTTCTTGCGTCGTGCTGACAGTACCTATATACAAGATCTCGAGTTCTGGTGTAATTTCAAGAATGACGTTAACGCCTTTGCTAATAGGGCAGTAGCCATGAACGAGAAACGTTGTAAGGGTAATATTTTTAAGAATGTAAGTCTGTTAAGCACTCAAGACACTTATTACACTAATGACGGAGGAACAACATATCTTGAGGACTGTATGATTCATGGTACTGTGGATTTCATCTGTGGCGGAGGTACGGTTTTTTTCAATTCTTGTAAGTTGATACTGCGTCCCCGGGGTAAGTCTGGTAGCCGTGACGTAATATGTGCTCCGGCAACGGATAAGTCTCTTCGTCATGGTTATGTCTTCAATAATTGTGCTATTGAGGGTTCTAATGAGCAACATGGCATATACTGTCTCGGAAGACCGTGGAAGAATGCTCCGCGCTCTGTTTTTATAAACACCAAGATGAGTGTTCTTTCATCTCTGGCTGGGTGGTGTGAGATGCATGGCTGTATACCTGCTCTCTTCGCCGAATACAATAGCATGGATGTTGACGGGTGTTTGGTTGACATTTCCTTGAGGAAGAATAAGTTTAAGAACCGTAAAGGAAAATTGGTGAAGGTGCCTTATTCCACCACTCTCAAACGTAGTGCTTTGCCTGATTATAGTCTTTCTTCAGTGTTCCCGGAATGGAGCCCCGACAAATCATGCGTTCAGGTTGCTCCTCCACATCTGTCGATGCGAGGTTTCCGTACTGTCGTGTGGGATGATGTCCCAGGGGCTTATTGTTACGCTGTATGCATTGATGGTGATGTGGTGGACTTCACTCGTTCTCCTTTTTACATTGTTCCCGAAGGTACTGAGGAGGGTGCTTGTTTCTCCGTAAGATGTGCGAATTTCCATGGTGGACTTGGAGCTGCGTCTAATGAGGTGGTGTATCCAAACCGATGACTCTCCGCATTTTGTCTTGTTGTTCTTTTTGTGAAGTTTTTCTCTAATTTTGATTACTTAACTAATTGGTTTGTCTTTGGTTGCCTGGTCTCTAATCATTTTGTTTCTTTCACTTTCTACATGTTTTTTTGTTGACTGACAATATGGAATTGTAAGACAACTCACATTGTTTTTCTGTGTTGTTCTTATGTGTTCGTTAAGGTGGAATAGTGGACAATTTGCTCTATTACCAAATTTCCTATGCCTGATTTTTGCTACTTTTAAGTTAACTTGCTGATAATGTTAAAACAAGGCATTTTAAATCCTTGTATCTCTTTTTTGAAATTCTTAGGTTAGGATATAGACTATACGCAAGTTTGAGAATTTATAAATCCTAACCTGAACTTTTCGGCATCCTAACCTAAGAATTTCAGATGCCGAATAAGGCATGGGAAAATATCAGAATTCATTTTTTTGTTGTTACGTGTCAAGGAAAAAAGTGGAATTTAGGACAGTGTAAAATGATGGTTAGGATATGACATTTGGTAATACTTTTTTTTAAGGATAACTTCATATTTATTTGTTATTGTATCTTTCCTTATCTTTTTTTCGTACTATCTCCTTTATTCTCTTAACTTGTTGTTTTCGTTCAGTTGATTATTCTGTTCCAATTTGATGATTATATTATTTTTGATTTCATTCCCGTGTTCTTCCTCCAGCTAATCCTTTTTAGTCTCTATTCATGTTTTATTTTTCTGGTAATTACATATATAACATATCTTCCTCCTGTCATCTTTACCTTTTGTGTGTATATAAAAAAAGGAGATCAGCTCCCTGATCTCCTATGTCATCCCACTTATGAAAACTTGGTATTAAAAGTGAGACTTTGTGATGACTCGGTCAGAAATCACTTCTAGTTGGTCTTCACGAGAATATATGTAAGAATTGAATGAAATATGCTTTTTCATTTTCCGGAGCATTCCCGGACGTGGTTACGCTTATGCGTCAATATTGGCGTATGTGGCGTTCCTTTCGATAAACTGGCGTCTTGGTTCTACATCCTCACCCATCAGCATCGAGAATGTGTAGTCGGCTTCTGCCGCATCCTCGATTGTCACCTGTTTCAGCAGTCTTGTCTCCGGGTTCATTGTAGTGTCCCAAAGCTGTTCTGCGTTCATCTCTCCAAGACCTTTATATCTTTGTGTCTTAATAGAGCCTTCCTCACCGTTTCCGTACTTGTCAATAAATCTCAGACGTGCGTTCTCGTCATAGCAGTACTCGCTGACCTTACCCTTTGTGCACTTGTACAATGGTGGTGTGGCTATGTAGAGTCTTCCGTCTCTGATTAACTGAGGCATGTAGCGGAAGAATAATGTCATCAGCAGAGTATCGATGTGTGAACCGTCGACATCGGCATCGGTCATTATTATCGTCTTGTAGTATCTAAGCTTGTCGTAGTTCGCCTCCTTGGAGTCTTCGTTAAGTCCAAATCGTACTCCCAACGCCTGTATGATGTTGTTCACTTCCTCATGCTCGAAAGCTTTGTGCCACATCACGCGCTCCACGTTGAAAATCTTTCCTCGGATCGCCAAGATTGCTTGGAAGTGTCTGTCTCTTCCTTTCTTGGCTGAACCACCTGCGGAGTCTCCCTCCACGATGAACAACTCGCAGTTGGCTGCGTCTTTGTCTGAACAGTCAGCAAGTTTTCCTGGCAGTCCGCCTCCCGTCATCGGACTCTTTCTCTGAACGCTCTCTCTCGCCTTTCTCGCGGCAATTCTCGCTGTAGCTGCGAGTACCACTTTGTCTACTATCTGTTTAGCCTCCTTCGGATGCTCCTCGAGATAGTATGCGAGAGCCTCGCCCACTGCCTGCTGAACAGCTCCGGCTACCTCGCTGTTTCCGAGCTTAGTCTTAGTCTGTCCCTCAAATTGCGGCTCTGCTACCTTTACAGAAATGACGGCAGTCAGACCTTCCCTGAAGTCCTCTCCGCTTATCTCGATGTGCTGTTTATCAAGTTTCTCTGTTATCTTGTTGTCATCAGCGTATTTCTTCAGTACTCGCGTCAGCGCTGTTCTGAATCCCTGAAGGTGCGTTCCGCCCTCAATAGTGTTGATGTTGTTGACGTATGAGTGCAGGTTCTCTGAATATGACGTGTTGTACATGATGGCAACCTCAATCGGTACGTTCTGTTTCTCTGTGTTGAGATATATCACGTCGTCGAACAGATGAGTTCTGCTAGAGTCGAGATATCTGACGAAATCCTTCAGGCCTCCCTCAGAGTGAAATACTTCCTTTCTGACTCCTTCGATTCCAGCTTCCGCATTCACGTCCAATCGCATGTCTGTGAGAGTGATGGTGATTCCCGCGTTAAGATACGCAAGCTCACGCATACGGCTGGCAAGTATGTCGTATTTGTATGTTGTCGTAGTGAATATGCTTCCGTCTGGCCAGAACTGCTGGCGTGTACCGCGCAGGTCTGTATCTCCCACAACCTTCACGCTGTAGTTAGGCTTACCGCAAGAATATTCCTGCTGATAAATCTTACCGTCTCTGTAGACTTGTGAGAGCATCTTTGTTGACAAAGCGTTCACACAGCTCACACCTACTCCGTGGAGACCACCTGACACTTTGTATGAGCCTTTGTCGAATTTACCTCCTGCATGGAGAACAGTCATCACCACCTCAAGCGCCGATCTCTTCTCCTTCTCGTGCATGTCGACAGGTATGCCTCGTCCGTTATCCTGCACGGTGATTGAATTATCCTCGTTGATGGTGACTTCTATGTGTGTGCAATATCCCGCCAAAGCCTCGTCGATAGAGTTGTCCACCGTCTCATACACGAGATGGTGAAGACCTTTCTCGCTGATGTCGCCAATGTACATGGCAGGGCGCTTACGAACTGCTTCGAGTCCCTCAAGTACCTGAATGTTGCTGGCGGAATAATTTGCTTCGTTAGTTATATTTTCATCCATTTGATTTGGTATATTCTCTTAATGTCTTAAAACGTTACAAATTTACTGTTTTTTTTTGAGATAATCAAAAAAAACGGATAAAAAATGGATACGTGCTTTCATGGTAGTCTGGACAAATAAAAAACCGGACTTTGCTAAGTCCGGTTTCCGATATGTTATTATATCTGTAATTTTTTCAGTTCGTTAAGCAAGCTTAGCGATGTACTTAGCAGCTCCTGACTTGAGGTTAGCAGCCTTCTTCCAGTGGATGATGTTCTGCTTAGCCAGCTTGTCGAGCATCTGCTGTACCTTTGGATACATTGCCTGAGCCTCGCTCTTGTCCTTTGTGTTGCGAAGCTTACGGAGTGCTGTACGCATTGTCTTAGCGTAGTAACGGTTGTGAAGGTTTCTCTTTGCGTTCTGGCGGATACGCTTAACGCATGACTTGTGATTTGCCATTTCTTGAATTGTTTTATTGACGGCTCTCGCCATCTGTTGTTAAATAATCAGAGTACGATGTGGTATGGCTTTTATGACCTCGCACCAATCTCTTTACAAAAAGGAATTTGCTACTGTTGTCTCAAATCCTTTGTAGTCCATAGCAGAGTCGAACTGCTCTTTAGAGAATGAAAATCTCTCGTCCTAACCGATAGACGAATGGACCAGCCTGTTTTCGTTGTCAGCAGAAACGTTTTTTCGTTTTGCGGTTGCAAAGGTAAAATAATTCTTTTGTTCCGCCAAATGTTTATGCTTTTTTTTTCGTTGGTACGGTAAAATGGCTATCTTTGTTCCTTATATGTTAGAGAAAATTCGTGGTATTGTTTTAAAGACCATCAAGTATGGTGACTCGTCGCTGATTGTTGACGTGTTCACTGAGTCGCATGGCAGGATGTCTTTTATTACGGCTATTTCTCATGCCAGACACTCCTCGTCTCATGTCTTTTGGCGTGTGCTCAATCAAGTGGAGTTTAGTGCTGAAGTCCGATCAGTCACTAGGCTGCCTCGTCCGAAGGATGTGAGGTTGTACTATAACTACACGTCACTTCCTTATGATCCGGTGAAGTCCAGCCTAGCGCTGTTTGTTGCTGATTTTCTATGCGGTGTCTTGAGAGGTAATATTGACAATGCTCTCCTTTATAAATATTCTGAGATGTCGCTTCGCTGGCTTGATATGTGTGATGGTGCCTTCAATAATAGAGGTGTCAGTAATTTCCATCTTGTGTTTCTTATGCGAGTGACTCGTTTTCTCGGCATCTATCCCAACTTGGACGGTTCTTCCGATATCTTCGACAGAAGGCGCGACGTGAGAAATATGTATTTCGATTTGTTGGCTGGCGAGTACACTTATTCGTTGCCTTCCCATCGTCACTTCCTGATGCCTGACGAGGCTTGCAAGATGCCTTTGCTTTTCAGAATGGATTATGGCACGATGCGTGTAGTGAGGTTCAATAGGAAACAGCGTGTGCGGTGTCTTGAGGTTCTCATGGAGTATTACAGGCTTCACGTCCCTCAGTTTCCTGTACTGAAGTCTCTGGATGTGTTGGCAGAGCTGTTTGATTAAACGCTGCTTGAGAATCGACAGTTTCGTGACTGCTGCGTGAGCGTACTTCTCGTGGGTGCTGAGAGAAAAGAAAATGGGCGGAATGTCATTGACAGTCCACCCATTGTTTTTCTGCTATAAGGATTAGTCCTCCTTCTTAGCACCGGAGAGTTTCTCCTTGATACGAGCCTTCTTACCAGTGAGGTTGCGGAGATAGTAAAGCTTAGCTCTACGAACCTTACCAACCTTGTTGACCTCGATGCTCTCGATATTTGGAGATTCGAGTGGGAAGATACGCTCAACACCTACAGTGCCAGACATTTTGCGGACTGTGAAGCGCTTCTTTGTGCCCTCGCCGTTGATCTTGATCACAACGCCGCGGTAAAGCTGGATACGCTCTTTTGAACCCTCGATAATCTTGTAAGCTACGGTGATAGTGTCACCTGCCTTGAATGCTGGGTGCTGCTTGCCTGTTGCGAATGCCTCCTCAGCAATCTTCATTAAATCTACTTTAGCCATAAATATAAAATTATGTGTGTTATAACGAAGCATTCTCCTGTTACATTTCCGGGACAGCGGCTTCGCAAATTGGCTGCAAATATAGCTAAATTATGTGATACGTTGTTTCTAGGAGAGAAAAAAAATGTGAAAATCTTAAAATTGGTACGCAAATCAATAAAAATGGTACGTAATTTCACAATGAGGATGCCTGAAAGTGTTACCTTTGCCGTCGTGAAAAATATTAATACTGCATGTAAAAACAAAATTGTCTATGGAAAAAACTTGGAGATGGTTTGGCAAGAAGGATAAGATTACTTTGAAGATGCTTCGTCAGATCGGGGTCGAGGGTATTGTGACGGCGTTGCATGACGTGAGGAATGGTGAGGTGTGGACCGTTGACGCTATCATGGATCTGAAACAATATATTGAGTCGGCAGGACTTCGCTGGTCTGTAGTCGAGAGTCTTCCTGTGTGTGAGTCGATAAAGTACGGAGGAGCTGACAGGGATGTGCTTATTGAGAACTATAAGATAAGTCTTGAGAATCTTGGTAAGTGCGGTATTCATACTGTGTGCTACAACTTCATGCCTGTTCTCGACTGGGCAAGGACTGAACTTGACCATCCTTGGGATGACGGAAGTACGTCTCTATATTTTAATAAGGTGAAATTCGTTTATTTCGATAAGTATATACTGAAAAGGAAAGGATGCGAGCAGGATTATTCCGACTCTGAATTGGAAGCGGCGGCCAAGATGGCTGAGACTATGACGGCGGAGGATGATGCTATGCTGGTCGACACGATTATCGTCAAGACTCAGGGTTTTGTCAATGGTAATATCACTGAGGAAGACAAGCAGCCGGTGGCTTTGTTTCGTAAGTTGCTGAGCCTGTATGACGGAATTACTCCAGACAAACTGCGCTCCAACTGGAAGTATTTCCTCGAACAGATTATGCCTACTTGCGATAAGTATAATATAAATATGTGTGTGCATCCGGACGATCCACCTATGCAGCTTCTCGGATTGCCTCGCGTGGTGACCTGCGATGCTGATATAGAGTGGTTTCTGAATGCGGTTGATAATCCTCATAATGGACTGACTTTCTGCTGCGGTTCACTGTCAGCGGGAGCGTTTAATGATGTGCCTGCTTTGGCAAGGAAATACGCTAAACGCACTCACTTCGTGCATCTCCGTTCAACTAACGTGTTCGAGAACGGTGACTTCATAGAGGCTGATCACCTCGGAGGCAGGGCAAACCTGATTGAGGTGTGCAGGATTTTTGATGAGTTGAATCCTAACGTGCCTATGCGTGTTGACCATGGTCGTTGCACACTGGGTGATGAGGATAAAGGTTATAATGCCGGATACTCGTTCCATGGAAGAATGATGGGACTGCTTCAGATGGATGGAGTGATGGCTGCTATCAAATATATGAGAGAGAATAAATTATGATATGACGTAAAAACATGAATTAAATAATAAAGTATGATTTCTTTATCTGGAAAGACGGCTGTCGTCACGGGCGGCACCGGAGTGTTGGGTAGTAATGTGAGCGAGGGACTTCTGCAAGCGGGAGCTGAGGTCATCGTTGTCGGCTCAAGACAGGAGACTGTTGACAAGGCTCTTGCGAAATTGTCTCCGATCGCCGCTGAATATAACACTGAGGTTTATGGGTTTGTATGTAATGTTTTGAATCATCAGGAGATAACTGATCTGACGGAGAAGGTGAAAAAACAGTTCGGTCGTGTGGATGTACTTGTTAATGCGGCTGGCGGAAATGTGTCGGGCGCAAACATTATGGATGATATGAACGTGTTCGATTCTGACATGGATGCGCTCCGCAAAGTGGTCGACCTTAACTTGTGGGGCACGGTCTATCCGTGCTTGACGTTCGGAAAGATTATGGCTGAGCAGAAAAGCGGAAGCATAATAAATGTTAGTTCTATGGCTGCTTACGACGCTTTGTCACGTGTCATGGGATATTCTATCGCTAAAGAGGGTGTTAATGCATTGACCAAATGGTTGGCTCAGGACTTCGCTCGTAAATACGGTGACTCGGTGAGAGTCAACGCTATAGCTCCCGGCTTTTTTATAGGTGAGCAAAACAGGAAGGCTTTGCTTAACGATGACGGTTCGCTTACTGAACGTAGTCATAAGGTGCTTAACAAGACACCTATGGGGCGTTTCGGTGATATTAGTGAGTTGAATGGTATAGTGCGGTTCTTGGCTTCAGACGAGGCAAGTTTCATAACTGGCACAATAATCCCTGTTGATGGAGGTTTCAGTAGCTTCTCTGGTGTCTGATTTGTTTGATGGCGTGGTGTTTTGTTTCCTGTGTCATGACGGTCCTGTCTGGTAACATGGGGACGGGATGTTGTGATGAATACGGTACGAATGATAAAAGATTGTTCGTGCCGTAATTTTTATAGAGTTATTATCTTTGTGTGCCAAATCATACGTGGAGATAGCTAAAACGGCACATTTAACCTGAAAGTGTGAGTTTTTTGTTCGTTTTGTGTAATTATTCGGTGGGAAATACATATCTTTGTCTAACAAAACGAAACTGGAATTATGGGAAAGCTTGTAATCAATTCATACGATGAGTTTGCCTCTTATGAAGGAAAACCATTAGGTACTTCTGATTGGGTTGAGGTGCCGCAAGAGAGGATTAACCTTTTTGCTGATGCTACTTTGGATCACCAGTGGATTCATGTGGATATCGAGCGCGCTAAGGTGGAGAGTCCATATAAGTCTACTATAGCTCATGGCTATTTGACACTTTCTCTTCTTCCGTATCTTTGGGGACAGATTATTGATGTGAGAAACATCAAGATGCTTGTCAACTATGGTATGGACAAGATGAGATTCGGTAAGCCGGTGTTGTCTGGTCAAAGCATTAGGATGAGTACTGAGCTTCATTCAATTGTTAATCTTCGTGGTACCTGCAAGGCGGAGATTAAGTTTAAGATTGAGATAAAAGACGAGAAAAAGCCTGCTCTCGAGGGTATAGCAACTTTCTTGTATTACTTTGAGAATTAATAACTATGGTAGAGACTCTGTGTCGTCTGTCGTGGTAATGGCATGAAGAGGGAACATGAGTTCCCTCTTTTTTTGTGTAGTTGTACGTTCCATTTGTGTTGTCTTGGTTTATGCTTCTAGGATTACTTGTTCTGAATTGTCGGTTTTTAATGTGGCGTTATGTGTTCACGAAATAGGATTGACTTTCCTTTTTTTATTTGCCTGGAATAGTTGGTCTTGGATATTTTGTTAGGGCGCATTTTGTCGTTAATGGGCATTCATGTGATGTTAGTTGTGAATATTCGTTGATTTTTTTGAGTTGAAGTGTCGGAGTTTCTGCGTGTCATGACGGGTGTGTGTGGTGCTCGTCTTTGCCCATTTACACCTTTGCGTGACAATTCATAAATTGAACAGCTATAGTTGTATACGTTAATGAAAAGAAAAAAAATGGCGCACGTTGATAAATAATTACTTTTTCATTATTTGTACGTCATTTTTTATGTCTAAATTTGCATTATTAAATAATAAAAGAAAATCTTTATAAGGGAAAAATATGGCAAATACGAAAAAAATCAAGACCGCTCTTATTTCAGTGTTCCATAAGGACGGACTTGACGAGTTACTGGCGGAATTGAATAAAAACGGAGTGAAGTTCCTTTCGACAGGTGGTACCCAGACATTTATAGAGTCACAAGGCTATAAGTGTGAGAAGGTGGAGGACCTTACCACATACCCTTCGATTCTTGGAGGGCGTGTGAAGACTTTGCACCCGAAGGTGTTCGGTGGTATTCTCGGTCGTAGAGAGCTTGCCAGTGATCAGGAAGAGATGTCTAAGTATGAGATTCCTGAGATTGACCTCGTGATAGTTGATTTGTATCCTTTCGAGGAGACAGTTGCCAACACTAATGAAGAGTCTGCGATTATTGAGAAGATTGATATAGGCGGAATATCTCTCATCCGTGCGGCAGCTAAGAATTTCAATGATGTTGTCATCGTTCCAAGCAAAGCGGAGTACAAGCTTCTTCTTGATATTGTCAAGGCACAGGGAGCTGAGACAACTAAGGAGCAGCGTAAGAAGTTCGCAGAGCGTGCTTTCGCCACTTCCTCAAGTTACGACACGGCTATCCACGAGTATTTCGCCAGATGATAACACGGGAAATCTGTTGACATGATGAGTGGTACTGGTTATGTCGATGGAGTGAGAAGTAGAGAAATGGTGTAAAGAACAATAAAAACATAAGTATAGATTAATGGGATTTTTTTCACTTACTCAGGATCTGGCCATGGACCTCGGCACAGCCAATACAATTATCACTTGTAATGGTAAGATTGTTGTCGATGAGCCGTCTGTGGTAGCTTTGGATAGCAGAACGAAGAATATGATCGCTGTCGGCAACAAGGCAAAGATGATGTATGAGAAAGCGCATGAGAATATACGTACTTGCCGTCCATTGCGTGATGGAGTGATCGCAGACTTCGATGCTTGTGAGAAGATGATGCGCGGATTGATAGAGATGATCAATAATGGTCATCATCTTTTCAAGCCGCAGTTGCGTATGGTCATCGGTATTCCTTCAGGAAGTACTGAGGTGGAGCGTCGTGCGGTCCGTGACTCTGCTGAGCATTCCGGTGGACGTGAGGTATATCTGATTTTTGAGCCTATGGCATCAGCTATCGGATGTGGACTTGACGTTGAGGCTCCGGAAGGATGTATGGTTGTTGATATCGGTGGTGGTTCTACTGAGATTGCCGTAATCTCGTTGGGTGGTATCGTGAGCAATAACTCCATACGTGTCGCTGGAGATGACTTGACATCAGATATTCAGGAGTACATGAGCCGTCAGCACAATGTGAAAGTGTCTGAGCGTATGGCTGAACGTATTAAGATAAATGTGGGGTCAGCAGTAACGGATCTTGGCAGCGAGGCTCCGGAGGATTTCGTCGTACACGGTCCGAACCGTATCACCGCTCTTCCTATGGAGATATCAATATGCTACCAGGAAATTGCGCATTGTATAGACAAGACAATCGCTAAGATTGAGACAGCTGTGCTTGCCGCTCTTGAGCAGACTCCTCCCGAGTTGTATGCGGATATCGTGAAAAATGGTATCTGGCTTACAGGTGGAGGAGCATTGCTGCGTGGATTGGACAAACGACTCACGGATAAGATAAAAATTAAATTCCATGTTGCAGATGATCCTCTGCACACAGTAGCAAAGGGTACAGGTATTGCTCTCAAGAACGTACATAACTTCCAGTTCTTGATGAAACCGTAAATGAAAAATCTATTTGACTTTTTATTTAGCTATAAACACTGGTTTGTATTCATTTTTCTTGAGTTTGTCTGTTTGACGATGCTCTTCAACTATAATGGGTATCAAAGGAGTGTGTATTTTACAACTGCTAATGGGACGGTAGGTACAGCCTACTCTCTCATTAGCAGTGTTACGTCATATCTGAATCTAGGTGATGAGAATGAGATGCTTGAGACGAAGAACGAGCAATTACGGCAAGAGGTTCTTCGTCTGAAGTCGTTGTTGTCTGAATACGAAAAGGATAGTCTTGTCAATATTAGTGGGTTAGCACCAAAATACGATGTGGTAGGCGCAAAAGTGGTTGGTGGTACCATACATAAGAGCAATAACTTGTTTACCATCAATAAAGGTACGGAGGATGGAGTCAGGGAGGAGATGGGAGTAGTCAGTTCCAATGGTGTTGTGGGAGTCGTGTATATGTCATCCAGCCATTATTCAATCGTCATACCAGTTATCAACACAAACTCTCGAGTGTCATGCAAGTTACGAGGCACGAAGAACTTCGGAACGCTGAGATGGGTGAGAGGACGCGCCGACATGGCGATAATGACAGACGTGCCTCGACACGCCCAAGTGAAAAAAGGAGAGGTTGTTTTGACTAATGGTTATTCAGACATATTCCCTCCCGGCATTCCGGTCGGATTCGTTGTCGGGGTTGAGGACTCTCCTGACGGTATGTCTTATATGCTGAGAGTAGGTTTATACTCTAAGTTTGAGACTCTTCGTGAGGTGAGTGTGATAACCAATTATACCAAAATCGAGCGTAAAAATCTTGAGGGCAAGGCAGACTCCCTTCTGAATAGTGTAAACTGATGAACGTGCGTCCAACTTATCTGACGATATATGAATTATAATTTTCTTGGAAAAATACTGAGACTGTTGTTGCTGATGATGGCGCAGATCCTGGTGTGCAATAACATACACTTGTTAGGGTATGCTTCTCCTCTGATTATCGGTTATATGATAGTGGCGATGAGACGTGATGAGTCACGTGTCAGCCTTTTGTTGTGGGGGTTCGCTACGGGCTTTGTGTATGACATGTTCAGCAACACGGCGGGAATGGCATCTGCCGGAATGACCCTGCTCGCCATGATACAACCGAGTCTGGCACTCTCCATGTCACCTCATGAGACAGAAGATGAGATGAGGATATCAGTACATGAGTTCGGCTTCTGGAACTATACCATGTACGTTTTTTTTTCCATGATGATACTGCACACCGTGTATTATTTTCTTGACGCTTTCATGTTGTCTGACATTAAGTTGACAGTCTTGTCGTCGTTTGTCAGCTCGGCTATTGCTACAGTCATAGTTGTTTGTCTTGACATGATGCTGTCATCAGAAAGAAATAAGTAGAGAATGGCTAATAACACGTACGAAAACAGAAAATTTGTTGTCGCCGGCATTGCTTTGTCAATTGTCGTCATATACATCGTACGTCTTGCTTTTCTGCAACTTGGCACAACGGACTATAAGAGCAATGCAGACAACAACGCATTCTACAACAACATCATCTTCCCATCCAGGGGTGTGTTGTTCGATAGGAATGGTGAGGTACTCGTGTACAATCAGCTTGCTTATGACATAATGGTGGTTACCAGAGAGATTGATAATCTGGACACTTTGGATTTTTGTAAATCTCTTAACATCACTAAACAAGAGTTCATCGACAGGATGAACACCATCATGGACAGGAGTAAAAACCCTGGTTACTCCAGTTACACCCAACAGCTTTTCATACCTCAGATGTCTTCGAAAGACTTTTCTGTCTTTCAAGAGAAGATGTACCGATTTCAAGGTTTTTATGTGCGTGAGAGAACAATCCGACGCTATGCCACAGACCATGGTGCCCATGTCTTGGGTGACGTGGCAGAGGTGTCACCGTCGGATGTGGAAAAAGACGATTACTACTCTCCGGGCGATTATATTGGAAAACAGGGAGTGGAGAGAGCATACGAGAAAGAGCTTAGGGGAGAGAAGGGTATACAGGTTCTCTTACGTGATGCCCGCGGACGTATCCAGGGACATTACAAGAATGGTGAGTTAGACCGTAAACCTGTGCCGGGCAAAGACTTGACCTTGGGAATAGACATGAAGGTGCAGGCTTTAGGTGAGCGATTGATGAAAGGTAAGATGGGATCCATTGTCGCCATCGAGCCTAAGACTGGAGAGGTGTTGTGTATGGTGTCGGCACCGAGCTATGACCCTCGTGAGTTGGAAGGTAAGGAACGTGGAAAACATATGATGGAGATGGGACGTGACCCGATGAAGCCGATGCTTAACAGAGCGATATTGGGAACGTATCCTCCTGGCTCAACGTTCAAGACAACACAGGCCCTCACGTTTCTGCAGGAGGGCATCATAACCGACCAGACAGCTTTTCCATGTAGTCACGGATTCCGTTTCGGAGCGTTAAAGGTGGGATGTCACGCACACGGGTCGCCGCTTACTCTTGAACCGGCAATATCTACCAGTTGTAACGGATATTTCTGTTGGGGACTGTATTACATGTTCGGAAACAGAAGGAAATACAAGAATGTGCAGCAAGCCATGACTACATGGAAGGACTATATGGTCAGTATGGGATTCGGCTATAAGCTCGGAATAGACATGCCGTCTGAGTCACGCGGAATGATTCCTAACGCCGACTATTATGATAAGTATCATAAGTTCTCTTGGTCAGCTCTTTCCGTCATATCAATATCTATCGGACAGGGAGAAGTCACTCTTACGCCATTACAAATAGCTAATCTCGGCGCCACGATTGCTAACAGAGGGTACTATGTGACACCTCATGTTGTCAAGAAAGTGAAAGGAGGTCATCTTGCAGACTCCCTTCTTGTCAAGCACAGGACCAAGGTTGAGCCAAAATACTATGAGATGGTCGTCAATGGAATGCGTCGCTCAGTGTTAGGAGGAACATGTCATGCTGCCAACAATCCGTGGTATGAGGTGTGCGGAAAGACCGGAACGGCTCAGAACAGGGGGCAAGACCATTCCGTCTTCATGGGTTTCGCACCCAAGGACGATCCGAAGATAGCTATAGCCGTTTATGTCGAGAATGGAGGATGGGGTGCCACATACGGAGTGCCTATCGGTGCTTTGTTGATGGAACAATATATAATGGGAAAACTGTCTGATGAGAGCGAGTTGAAAGCTCAGGCAATAGAGAATAAGACAATTAATTATGGTACAAGGGAGCGATAATAAGTCGATATTCATGTCAATCGACTGGATTACGATTATGCTCTACGTGGTTCTTATCACGTGGGGGTGGTTCTCTGTGTGCGGTGCGAGCTATGACTATAGTCAGCCTGATGTGTTCAGCTTCTCCACAAACTCAGGAAAGCAGATGGTATGGACTCTCACCTCTTTCGCCTTGGCAGGTATGCTGATGATGATAGAGAAAAAGTTTTACGACATGGGTGCGTTCGTCATCTATGGCGGAATGATAGCCCTTCTTCTCGTCACCTTGGTTATTGCTCCAGACACTAAAGGTAGTCGGTCGTGGATTCCTATAGGACCAGTGAAACTGCAGCCGGCGGAGTTCGCTAAGTTCGCTGTAGCCCTTGCCATAGGTAAATTCATGGACAGGTTCAACTTTGACATGAATAACAAGAACGATTTTGTCAAGTTGCTCGCCATGATATGCGTGCCTATACTCATCATTATCTTACAGAAGGAGACGGGTACGGCGCTGGTGTATCTGACTTTCTTTCTTGTGTTGTACAGGGAAGGGATGACCGGTTCTCTGCTTTTCACCGCTTTTGCCGTTGTGGTGTATTTCATTGTGGGCATACGATTCGCAGAGGAGCAGATCTCACTGAACCTTCCTGTCTCGATAGGAGAATTCGTGGTCCTGAGTCTCGCGATGATTTTCACCACCCTGATGACGTGGATATACACTCGTAATGTCGTGGCCTTTAAAATAATGGCAGGAGTGGGATGGGGCATATCATTACTGGCTGTCTTATTCTCCGTCTACGTTATTCCTTTCGATGTGTGCAAAGTCATCCTTCTGCTCGATCTGTTGATGATAGCGTACTTGATGGGCTTAGGCATCTTCTACCGTTACTACAAGTATGTGCTGATCGCCTTGTTCGCCACGTTATCCACCAGCTTCTTTTATATCTGTGACACCGTGTTTGATCATCTGGCAGACCACCAGCGTATCCGTATCGAGGTGTTATTAGGTATGAAGGAAGACCTGAAAGGAGCCGGCTATAACGTCAATCAGGCAAAGATCGCTATTGGATCAGGTGGCTTGAGTGGAAAAGGATTTCTCAATGGAACACAGACAAAACTGAAGTATGTGCCGGAGCAGGACACAGACTTCATATTCTGTACTGTGGGAGAAGAGGAAGGATTCATAGGGTCTGCAGGCGTTCTAATCGTCTATCTGCTCTTTATTTGGAGACTGATCGTGGTAGCTGAGCGACAACCTGACACGATGGGACGAGTATATGGTTACTCTGTCCTGTCTATATTCCTGTTCCATCTGTTAATCAATGTTGGTATGGTGCTTGGTCTCACCCCCGTCATCGGAATTCCGCTTCCTTTTTTCTCGTATGGTGGCTCATCCCTATGGGGATTCACTATTTTGTTGTTTATTTTTTTGAGAATGGACGCTGAGCGTAACATGAAGAGACAATGATGCTAAAAGGTGTCAAATGTTTTGAAAAAGGAAAGAATTATGCTAACTTTGCAGTTAGTATTATTTGTGCGTTAGCTGTGTGTTGCAGATTGGAGAGGAGGCAGACTGTAAGTTAGCGGCGTGTGTAATACATTGTTGGTATGGTGACAGAGTCATCGCCGTGCTGTGTTTTAATTTAATAAAAATATTGATTGATGTCAGAATATAAGTGTGGTCATTGTTGCAGAGGAATCTGTTCAGGTGGATGCAACAAGCATACGGATAAGATGAATACTTACGACTGGTTAGCTGATTTGCCAGACAATACACAGGCTTGTGATATTGTTGAGGTACAGTTCAAACCACCGCGTAAGGGCTATTTCATCAATACGAATAAGTTACCGTTGGTTAAGGGGGATATTGTGGCGGTCGAGTCCAGCCCAGGGCATGATATAGGTACCGTGACGATGACTGGCCGTCTCGTGAAGCTGCAGATCAAGAAAGCCAATCTCAAGCCTGACACGGAACTGAAGAAAATATACAGAATAGCTAAGCCGGTCGACCTTGAGAAATGGAATGAGGCAAGGGCGAGAGAGCATAAGACGATGATTGAGTCACGTCAGATTGCCTTGAGCCTTGGACTGAAGATGAAGATTGGTGATGTGGAGTATCAGGGTGATGGTAACAAGGCTATCTTCTACTATATTGCTGATGAGAGGGTTGACTTCAGACAGTTGATTAAGGTGCTGGCTGAGAAATTCAGAGTCAGAATCGAGATGAAGCAGATCGGTGCCCGTCAGGAGGCAGGACGTATTGGTGGTATCGGACCATGTGGACGTGAACTTTGTTGTGCCACATGGATTACTAATTTCGTCAGCGTGTCAACCAGTGCAGCAAGGTTTCAAGACCTTTCTCTCAATCCGCAGAAGTTGGCGGGACAATGCGCTAAGTTGAAATGCTGTCTCAATTATGAGGTGGATCAGTATGTCGAGTCTCTCAAGCGAATGCCTTCACGTGAGATGACGCTGCACACTCAAGACAGTGAGTATTATTTCTTCAAGTCAGATATCCTCAATCACCAAATCACATATTCTTCGGATAAGCATATATTGGCTAACGAGAAGACTATATCAGCGAGAAGGGCGTTCGAGATTATTCAGATGAATAAGGAAGGTAAGAAACCTGAGTCTCTGCTTGAGGATGGTGATATGGACGTTGAGGTTAAGTCACTGGATATCCTTGACGACAATATCAATCGTTTTGACAGGAAGAAGAATAAGAAAAAGAAAGGACAGGCCAATAAGAATGCTGAAGTGAGAAAGAAAGGTGATGAAGACACTCAGCCGGCTGCAAAGAACGAGGAGACAACCCGCACTGATAACAGCGGTGCCGCACCTCAGCAGAAGAAACGACATAAGAGACAAGGTGCGGACGATGAGGGACGCAGACCGTTTGATAAGAATAGGGGAGATGACAGACAGCCAAGACAACATCGTGACGGACGCGACGACAGACGCCGTAATCATGACAATCGACAGAGAAACGGAGAGAATGGTGAAGGCGGTAATGACAAGCCTGTCGATGCTAGACCTAACGCGAACACGAGAGGAAATGACGGTCAATAATCTTAATATGACGCGTTGATGAACAGATTGTTGTGTAATATTACTATCTTGCTTTGCGTATTTTCTTTCTCTGTCATCTCTTGTCAGAAGGCACCCGTCTATACGGCTTACAAAGACCTTAACGCTTCGATGTGGTATGGAAGTGACACTGTACTCTTTTCCATGCCAAAGTACATAGGTGATATTGATGGCGAGTTGTCTTTAGGTGTCCGTTACACCTCAGAATACGAATATAGGAACTTAGCGCTATGCATGTCTTTGTACGAGGATAAGATTCTTGTGAGACGTGACACGCTGAGATACGTCTTGTTTTCGGATTGCGATGAGGCTGTGGGTAGCGGCGCCTATTTCAGGGATGAGCAGTTGAATGTCGGACAAGTGACAATGAGACACGGACACCGATACAGTGTACGTGTTCATCACTTGATGAGAAAAGACCCTATAGTCGGAATAAAGAACATATTTGTCAACTTTAAGTGATTGTATGCCGAACGCGGTCTTGTGTTCTCGCAAACACGCAGACGTGTTATGTATCATGCAGCATGGCTGCTGAGAGCGGCTTGTGTCTGGTTATGCTGCGCTTTTAGTCGTCGGCGTGATGGCGATAAGATATAATATATGAAGTGACTCCCGAAAGTTTTATGAAACTTTCGGGAGTCACTTCTGTTTATCTCTTAGGGCTTGTAGTCGTTCCTATAAGACAATATCCATCATGCAGTATACTTCTGCGATGCAAAATACCACTCGGATTTCCTGTTAGAGACGATAGCGGAAGTGTCGGTGACGCTCCCGCTTTACGGTCATCCACACAAAATGTTTCTTTGGTCAGCTGTTTTTTTTCCGTTTGCCTACGTTCTTGACAAGTGAACTGTAACTGGGCGGTTAGCTTACCGTTATGTTCTGCTGTCAGCGGTTCTTTATCAGCACAATCATCTTTAGTCCCAAATCGAAAAACACAATCTTGGCATTAGCGTTCTGTGATATGTCACGTTGAGCGCTGTTGAACTCGTCCATCATGCCGATAACATTCCTCTCATTAATAAACGGAGCGAACCTTACGGCGAAATCCGCCTCGCGCTTATTCATGTAATTCAGGTCGTCATGTCTGTTAAAGTTGTATATAAAATTTTCCCTGATCATTTTCTGACAATACAGGAGGAATGACTTTTGCCGTTCTCTTCCGAATTTTGCGATCTCCTCACTCCAGTCTTTTATCTCCCTTACCTTTCTGCTGTAAGAGAGTCTCATCAGGTTCTGGAATAATGTCAAGAACGTCTCATTGTCAGAGTTCTCAGACATTGACCTCAGTGCGGTCAGCATGTTGCCGTTGCTTGCCCTGGCTATTTTGACTGCGTTCTTCTGGTCAATTTTATATTTGTTTATCAGAGTGTTCTCGATGTCTTTGACATCGACGGGAGGACACTCAATGATCTGGCATCTTGAGCGTATTGTGGCGAGCACGTTGTTAGGCTGTTCGCTTACAAGTAAGAAAAGAGTTTGCTCAGGCGGTTCCTCGATGAGTTTGAGCAGCTTGTTGGAGCATGACTCGTGCATTTTTTCCGGTTGCCATATTATCATTATCTTATAGCCTCCCTGACTGGACTTGAGACTGAGTTTCTTGTATATCGCATCACTCTCACGCTCATAGATGATCAGTTGCTGGTTCTCAGCTTTGCATGACAGCATCCACTCCTCCATGCCGAAGTACGTCCTGTTGGTGCACAGCTCTCGCCATTCTTTGAGGAACTCGTCGCACACGCTGCCCTTTTTCGACTTGTTGTATATCGGAAAGGCAAAATGCAGGTCCGGGTGTTGCAGTTTCTCCGCCATTATATTATTGTCGAGAATCTTCTGTGCGAATGCTATAGACAGTGGTAGAGCCCCACATCCCTCCTGCCCGCAAAGCATGATGGCGTGTGCCATCCTGTTTTGTGAGAACTCCGCTAGTAGCCTGTTCTTGATATCGTCGAGTCCGACTATGTCATCAAATGTCATAACAGAGGATGTTTACTAATATATTCTTTCCGCTATCTTGTGTATGCTGTCGACGGCGGACACGGTGTAGAAATGCAGACAAGGTACGTTGTGCTCCATCAGTTCTTTACACTGTGCCACTCCCCACTCAACACCTAACTGCTTCATGTCTTCGTCGCTTTTACATTTGAGAGCCTCCTTTAGCAGGTCATCGGGAAAGTCCAAATGGAATGTCTTTGGTATGATTGTCAGTTGTGAGAGTTTTGCTAAAGGCTTGATGCCTGGAATGATAGGAATTGTTATTCCTGCTTTTCTTGCTTTGTCGACGAAGTCGAAGAATTTCTTGTTGTCGTAGAACAGCTGCGTCACGGCGTAGTCTGCTCCCAAGTCCTGCTTTCTCTTGAGAATGTTGATGTCGTAGTCCAGATTAGGAGCCTCTTCGTGTTTCTCCGGATAGCATGCCACGCCGTAAGAGAATGGCTTGCCAGGATGTTTTATCGGGCTTCCGTCCGCGAAGTAACCCTCATTGAATCTGTTTACTTGTTCAATCAGCTCTGTAGCGTGCTTATAGCCGTCTTTAACTGGTGTGAATTTGCTGTCCTCTTTAGCCTTGTCACCTCTTAGAATCAGTATGTCCTGGATTCCGAGGAACTGCAGGTCAAGAAGATTGTATTCCAAATCCTCTTTTGTCATTCCGCTGACAACAACATGCGGCACGACTTTTATGTCATATTTCTGCATTATGGCACTTGCTACTGCAACCGTGCCCGGGCGTCGTCTCACGTTACTACGCCTGAATGAACCATCGGCTAACTCAGAATAAACGTACTCGCTTCTGTGAGTGGTGATGTTTATGTGCTTCGGATTGAATTCCTTCAGATCATCAATCGTCTTGAATAGGTTTTTCGTTCCGTATCCCTTTAACGGGGGAAGAACCTCAAATGAGAAGTTTGTCTTGTGATTTGTATTAATATTTTCTGAGATGGTCATTTTCTGATGGTTGTATATGATATATGCTGCAAAGATAGTTTATCATATTATCATATCAAAGTGTAACGGATAAAAGTGAAATATTTTTCTTTTCATCTCAATCTGTTCAGAATAAAATGCTGTTTTGCTTTTGTGAAGAAGTATACGACTCCAATGACGTTTACAATCCAGGCTGTCCAGAATGTCTCCTCGTACCCGATATATTCCAGCGTGAATCCACCGCAGACGACACCTAATCCTATTCCAGCGTCCCACATGGTCAGTTGGGACGAGTTTGCTGTTCCTCTTTTGTTGTTGGGGGCATAGTTGATGAACATGGTCTGAAAGGCTGGCCACATGTGTCCGTTTCCTAATCCTATTATCAACGCAGAGCCGTAGTAACCTATCTCGTTGTGGACGCTGGCGAACAGTAAATAACCGAACATGCTCAGCACCATTCCGTGGCTTGCGTTCTCTACCACTTGTCCTCGTCTGAGACTTCTGGCTCCGATGATGCGTGACATCATGAGTCCGCAGCTTAGTATGGCGAAATACACGCCGGTGCCTGTGGTGATGCCAAGCACTTCTTTGCCGTATACGGCTAAGTAGGTCGAGATGATTCCATATGAGAATGCGAATGCTGCCATGGAGACACCGATTCTCCAGCCTTTTTTCAGAAAGAAACGGTCCAGCGATATCGGTTCCTTGTTAGGTATGATGTTGTTCTCCTTGAATTTCACCGTCGTGTTGATGCACAGTCCTATGATGCTGCAGATGAGAGCTACGCAGAATATCGTGTCGTAGCTTTTTGTGTATTCGTATAACAATATGCCTATCGTGGGTGCTATGGATGTGGCAAGGTTGTTGGACAGTCCGTAGTAACCAATGCCCTCAGACCTTCTTGATGACGGCAGAACATCGATGGCCACCGTGCTGTTAGCCACCGTGGTGCTTCCCATCGGGGCGCCGTGTATGGTTCTTATTATGGCGAACATCAGTAGCGAGCCTGCAATGAGGTAACCGCCGAATATGACAGAGAAGAGGAAGTAACATGTCAGCAGAACTTTTCTTCTGGAAAAGCTGTCGACGATGTATCCGCTGAATGGTCTTGAGAGCAGGGCGGTCAGAGTGTACCCGGACAATACTAAGCCTATCGTGTCTTTGTCCGCGTCAAAAGCCTCGGCGAGATACAAAGGGAGTAACGGAGTTATTATCATGAATGAGAAAAAAATCATGAAATTGGCGGTCCATACCTTTGTGTAGTTTGAGTTCCAGAGTTTTTCCAATGTCTTTCTGTGTTACGTTCTTATATACAAAAAAATCCTAAACAACATTGTTGTTAGGATCTTTCGTGGTACCACCAGGAATCGAACCGGGGACACAAGGATTTTCAGTCCTTTGCTCTACCAACTGAGCTATGGCACCAAATTGCTTTAACTCTCTTGATGTGGTACCACCAGGAATCGAACCGGGGACACAAGGATTTTCAGTCCTTTGCTCTACCAACTGAGCTATGGCACCAAATTGCTTTAACTCTCTTGATGTGGTACCACCAGGAATCGAACCGGGGACACAAGGATTTTCAGTCCTTTGCTCTACCAACTGAGCTATGGCACCAACATCAATACTTTTTCTTTGCTTCACCTCTTGGGTTTAGCGAGTGCAAAAGTAGCTCTTTTTTTTATAACTGCAAAGGAATCTCGTGTTTTTTTAAAGTTTTTCGTGTTATTAAGCCTAAAATGATAGCTTAGAGTCTGTCGGATCTGTGTTATGTGTATGTAATGCTACAACATTATCACACCTTTATATATACGTACACATTACATATATGCCTACTTATAAATATATAAAAAGGTATTATATGATTCATCGCCATGGCTAATTGATACTCTTGTCCGAGATGTTTAAGTTTTCAGTCTGTCATTTGTTGATGCCCTTCAGGTGTTTGTGCCGAGAAAGAATAGTGGGTGGAGCTTATTATGAGGCTTCACCAGATTTCCTATCCGCACCCTAATTTTTTACTGTCCGAAACTCCTCTTTTTCCGTTGACACGTGACAACGAAAAAATGACTTCCGGAATTTTCCCGTGTCTTATTCGGCGTCTGAAAATCTTAGGTTAGGACGTTGAAAAGTTCAGGTTAGGATTTTGAAAACCGCAGACCTGTTTGTAGAGTATATCCTAACCTGAGAATTTCAAATAAGACACCTAAGATTTTTAATGCCTTTGTTTTGACATTATCAGCAAGTTAGCCTAATTTTAATAAAAAATAAGCATAGGAAATTTCGTAATTAGCCAAATTGTCCATTATTCCACCTGTACAGTATGACTATTATATTGGTTCAATAATATATTGCTGTCTGGTGAACAGTCTGAATAGAAAAAGAAAAGAGCAGACACTTCTAATGAGGTGTCTGCTCTTTGTATCCCTTTGTTTTAGATTACGTGAATATTGTTAAACCCTTGATAAAGGTTGCTATGATAGTTTTTGTGTTATTTGTATGAGAACTGGAGGGCAGCCTTGATGTCACGGCTTGAGTTACCGATGTACGCTTTGAAGCTTCCCGGCTCAGCTACCCATTCATGTTTGTTCTCGTCGTAGAATTTCAGGGCTTCGAAAGGAATGTTTATAGTCACATCTTTGCTCTCCTTTGGCTGAAGCTCAATTTTCTTGAATCCTTTCAATTCCTTTTTTGGTCTGACGACGCTTGACTTGTCATCACCGATATATACTTGCACTGTCTCTTTTCCTGCCACGTCTCCAGTGTTCTTTACTGTCACAGTGACGTTGATGTTACCATCCTCTGATATCTTGTCAGAAGACAGACGTGCGTTGGTAATCTCGAATGTCGTGTAGCTTAGTCCATAGCCGAAAGGATACACAACCTTCTTTGGATTGTTGTCGAAATAGCGGTATCCCACGAAGATGTCCTCAGCGTATACCTGTACCTCATTGCCCTTTCCGTTGTGTTTCTCGGCGTTCACGTCTGTGTTGATGTGGTCGCTGCTGATGTTTGACGGCACGGATTTCTTCAGTATGTTGCTTTTCTTGAGCAAATACTCTGACTTAGGATTGTTGTTGTTTGTCTTCTTCTCGTCCACCAAACCTGTTGAGACGTAGTCTTCTCCAAATCGAAATGGCTCGGGCAACATCTCTGGTTCGACGCCAGGGTAACCCACCAGTCCGTATTGATGAGAAGGGTAGTCGGTGAGTGATGTGGCGTAGGTGAAGATGGTCTTTCCTGAAGGATTGACGTCACCGCTGAGCACTGATGCCAATGCGTGACCAGCCTCGCTGCCGAGGTACCAGTTCTGAATGAGTGCCGGCACTTTGCTCAGCCATGGCATGGCTACAGCATTTCCGCTTGTTATGACAACCACGATGTTTGGCTGTATGTCAGCCAGCTCTGATATCAGTTTGTCCTGGTCGTATGACATGTTGAATGAGCGTCTGTCACCTCCCTCACAATCCTCGAAGTGGTTTTTGTTCAATCCTCCGGTGAAGATGATGAGGTCTGCTTTCTTCGCAGCGTCCAATGCCTCGTCATGAAGCTTCTTCTGTGTGGCCTCTGGTATGATGTCTATTCCGTCGTATTTGCTTGCGCCAGACTCATATCCTTGCGTGAAGGTGATTTTACACTTGTCTCCGAATTGCTCCTTTATGCCGCGGAGCAGGCTGACCTCATCGCGCGCCTTAAGCTCAGATGATCCGCCTCCCTCACACAGTTTCTTTGTAGCGTTGTCACCGACCACGAGTATGGTCTTGTATTTTGTCACATTAATGGGAAGGAGCTTCTCGCCTTGCTTTGTCTTGTCGTTTTTCAGGAGCACGATACCTTCTTCGGCTATTTTTCTGTTGGCTACCACGTGCTCTGGTGAGTTGAGTGAGCCGTATTTGTGCTTGCCGTTCATGGCAGTCTTGAAGATGAGCGTGAGGATGCGTTTTGCCTTCTCGTCAACGACAGACATCGGTATCTCACCTTTCTTGACTAACTCAAGATATGGCTTGCCAAGGTAGTAGTCATCGTAAGTGAAGCCGGTGGCCTCTGTGGTTAGACCGTTAGTGTATGAGCCCATCTCGATGTCTAACCCGTAGAACGCTGACTGTCTTGTGTCATGAGCAGCGCCCCAGTCTGTTATCACCGCACCTTTGAATCCCAGCTTGTCTTTGAGTATGTCTTTGATGGTGTATGGGTTGTGTGTGGCGTGTACACCCCTGTATTTGTTGTAAGAGCCCATGACGCTCCACACGTTACCTTCCTGCACCGCCGCCTTGAATGGTGGAAGGTATATCTCGTTGAAGGCTCTGTCGGATACCTTTACGTCGACATGTCCTCTGAACTCTTCCTGGTCGTTGAGTATGTAATGCTTGAGGCAGCAAGCCACTCCGTTTGACTGTACACCCTTGATATATGGCACGCACATTATACTGCTAAGATAAGGGTCCTCACCCATGTACTCGAAGTTTCTGCCGTTGAGCGGTGTCCTGTATATGTTTACTCCAGGACCAAGTAATATGTTTTTCTTTCTGTACAGGGCTTCTTCTCCTATGCAGTTTCCGTACAGATAGGCTAATTCCGGATTCCATGTCGCCGCAAGACATGTCAGTGCTGGAAAGGCTGTCACGGAGTCGTTTGTCCATTCCGCGTGTCCCCAGTCGTTCCAGTTAATTTCCATCCTTACACCATGTGGACCGTCGGTCATGTAAAGCTCCGGGATGCCGAGTCTTGGCACACCAGGGCTGGTGAACTTACTCTGTGCGTATGACAATCTGCATTTCTCCTCCAGCGTCATACGTTTCAAGGCGTCCTCTACCCGTTGCTCGATGTTTTTACTCTCGTCAAGGTATACCGGTGTTTTCTGTGCGTGAACATTGAAAATGGCCAGAATACCGATAACGAATAACAGTGTTTTCTTCATACGTATAAATTTTAGGTAATTAGTTATTATTCCCGTAAAGGGTTGTTTGTGTAAAATGTTTATTTATGTTTTTCTCTTTAATTGTGTTTTCATCGTCACGTCAAGGCCGTTAAGCCGTCTTGACGTGACGGGTTGGTATGGTGTGTGTCGCAGATTATAACACGTCTGTGTTGCTCATCTTGTTTCTCAGTGGATTAGCGTACATTTCGAGAATCTTTGTTCTCAAGAATCTCTCGTCAGGATTGTCAACCCTCACTTTGGAGATTTTGTCTGCAAGGTACTCGTTGAAAGACTCTCTGTCTTTGTCTGTTAGTCCTTTGACTACAGCGTCGTTACCGTCCAGTTCAGCGAGAGCCAGCCTGTTTGCCGGATAAATCTTGTAGTTCTTGTGTATCTCCTTGTCTATGTGCTCAGCAATGAGCCTGAAGATGTCTGTTTTTTGAATGCTGTCGGCATCTAATGAGTCGAGCCATTCGTTGATACATGGTGAGGTCTCGTAGTGAATGTGTCCTTTCTTTCCGAAAATTCCCACTTTCATGTTGGTGAGGTCATCTTGTTTGGACTTCTTCCATCCTGCTATGTCTCTTTTCTGTTGGAACTCTTGTGCTTTGAGGTAGTCACACGGGTCGTATTCATAGCTGATGCTCAAAGGGACGATGTTCATGTCTTTGATGTTCTCTATGATGTCTCTCGTGCTTCGTCCCTCGTGTGGCCCTCCCAGTGTCAGCATCTTCAGCACTGACTCCTGAGTTCTGTCGTTGCTGTCCTTCGCTCTGCCCTCACGATGTGCTATCCATATATTCTCTCGCTTTTGCTGGATGGCAAAATGCATGTACTGACTCATGTGTATTGAGCTCCTGAGGTTTTCTTTTGGTGACAGACCTCTGTTGACTGTGAAAGCTTTGTTCATCTTAACCAGTGTGCGTATCCACGGGTAGATAAGCAGGTTGTCTCCTATGGCTATCTCCACAGTCTTTTTGAACTTGTCCTCCATCAGCATGAGGTCCAAGATGGCGGAGTCAAGCACTATGTCGCGGTGGTTGCTCATGAAGGTGTACGCCCCGTCTTTCCTTAGAGACTTGTCGAAGTTGTAAGATTGACCGGTGGAGCACTTGCGCAACACATGTCTTACCACGTGTTTCATGTAGCGGAGCTGAAAGTCTTGCGGTGTCTTGATACCGATGAACAGACTTCTCAACAGCGTGTTTCTTATTCCTGCGGGTAGCCATGGGGCGAATCCCTTTAATATGCGTGAAAACTGACGGTCTGCTAATATGGAGTTGAAAGCTTCTTTCATCTCGCCTTCAGCATACGGACGTATGTCATCGAAATCGTGTAATGTCGCCATATCTTGTCGCTTTAAAAATATAGTCATGTAGTCATGTGGCCGGTCGCTGCACTTGGTTTATGATCGTATGGTGCGCTCCGACATGACATTTCGCAATCACTTGTGTGTTGTCATCTGCTTGTTAGTGCATACCGTTTGCTTTTCCGGTGCGCTATGTGTTCTAAACCAGAGCACTGTCATGCGACTATTCTGATACTTGCCCGTCAGAACTTAGCTTGCACTCGATAACCTCATTAAGTACATCGCACATCTGCAGTCCGGCAGCTCTGACCTGCTGTGGGATGAATGATGTGGCGGTCATACCCGGGGTGGTGTTAATCTCCAGCATGTTTATCACGTCCTGATTGTCCGCATTCTTGCTTATGATGTAGTCTATTCGTATTATTCCTGATGCGTCAAGTATCTGATAAATACTTTTTGTCAGTTGCTGCACTCTCTTTGTCGTATCATCGGACAGTCTTGCAGGAGTAATCTCCTCCACTTTTCCGTTGTACTTGGCGTCATAGTCGAAGAACTCAGTCTTTGGAACGACTTCTGTTATTGGCAGCACGACAATCTCACCGTTTGGCTTCTTGTATACGCCGTTTGAGATTTCTGTACCCTTCATCTCGTTCTCAACAAGCACGTCGTCACTTTCCTTACGTGCTTTCTCTATCGCGTCAGTAATCTCACTTACATCTTTGCATTTGGTCACTCCGAATGATGAGCCTCCGGCGTTTGGCTTAATGAAGCATGGCAAGCCAACCTTCTCCGTAATCTCCTTTGGGTCGAAGTCGTATCCCTTTCTGACGAGTACATCATTAGCCACTCTCACTCCAAATCCCTTGAGGTACTGGTTGAGAGTGAATTTGTCGAATGTCATCGCCTCCACAAGTAGCGAGCTTGTGCTGTATGGAATCTTTAGCAGGTCGAAGTAGCCTTGTAGGATACCGTTCTCTCCCGGTGTGCCGTGTATTGTTATGTACGCATAGTCGGGTGTGATGCGTTTGTTGTATTCGTCAAGAAATGTGCAGTTGTGAAGGAACACTGGCGACGTGGTACCGTTGTGTAAGTGTGCTGTCCAGTTCTTTCCTTTAACCTCAACGATATAAACATCATATTTCTCCTTGTCAATCCAAGAGTCAATGCCGGTTGCTGAGCGCATTGACACATCATGCTCTGAGGAGTCTCCTCCGGCGATGATAGTAATAATCTTTTTCATTTTTTTCTGTGAAAACGAAATATCTGGTGTTTGTCCAGCTTTTTATTTGTTATGTGAGCACAAAAAACGTGTTGTGGCGTGTGCGGAGTGTGCGGTGCTGTCCCACGTTTGCTTGTGTTCTTATATTCTTATTAAATCTCTTTTGCGTAGTTCCTCCACTTGTCGAGAAGCTTCACTATGTCGTCTGGTAACTCGGAGTTGAACATCATGTCCTCTCCGGTACGTGGGTGTTTGAATCCTAAAGTCTTGGCGTGAAGCACTTGTCTTGGACATATCTTGAAACAGTTCTCTATGAATTGTCTGTATTTGCTGCTTGTCGTCCCCTTCAGGATTTGGTCTCCTCCGTATCTCTCGTCAGAAAACAGCGGATGGCCAATGTGACGCATGTGTGTCCTGATCTGGTGTGTGCGTCCTGTTTCGAGCACACATTTCACCAGTGTGGTGTAGCCGAAACGCTCCAGCACCTCGTAGTGAGTAACTGCGTGTTTGCCTATGTCGCTTTCTGGCGGGAACACGGCCATGCGCATACGGTCCTTTGGGTCTCGTGCTATGTTGCCCTCTATCCTTCCTTTGTCTTCCTCGAAGTTACCCCAAAGTAAGGCGTTGTATTCTCTTTTTGTTGTCTTGTTGAAGAACTGTTGTCCGAGAGTTGTTTTTGCCTCGGCTGTCTTCGCCACGACGAGCAGACCACTTGTGTCTTTGTCGATTCTGTGTACCAGTCCGATTTCCGGATTGTTTATGTCGTATTCCGGATGATCCTTCAGATGCCAGGCTATGGCGTTGAGTAATGTGCCATGCCAGTTCCCGAATCCTGGATGCACTACCAGTCCTGCAGGTTTGTTCACCACCATCAGGTCGTCGTCCTCGTACACTATATTAAGAGGTATATCCTCCGGGATGATGGAATTGTCGTAGACAGGTCTGTCGAGCATAACCTGGATGACATCAAATGGCTTGACCTTGTAACTTCTCTTGACGGGTTTGCCGTTAGCCATGATGAATCCGGCATCGGCTGCTTTTTGTACCCTGTTGCGTGACGTGTTACATAGGTGTATGAGCAGAAACTTGTCCACTCGCATAAGTTTTTGTCCTTTGTCTGCGGTGAACTTGTGGTGTTCGTACAATCCGGCCGAGTCTTCGTCGTCAAGCTCGTCGTTGTCGTCAATGAAATCGTTGTTGTCCATCATAAGTCTGCTTCGTTGTTGTAGTCATCGGTTCCAATGGCCTCATCCTCTTCGTTTTCCTCTTGAATTCCGGAGCCGACGTATAGTGTTATCGGGTAGTTGGTGGACACTGACTGGTTGGCGTATAGCTTTTTGTTTCCCTGATAGACGTTCACCACCATACCCTCGGCCTCACTTACCACTTCCTTGTCAGGAGTGAACGTGAATCCAAGGTTGTGGAGAATCTGCCTTGCCTCGTCGACAGAGTTGTTGCCGACGACGTCAGGAAAGTTCACCATAGTTTCCGTGGTGCGTATCACTGTGAGGTATACCATACGTCCGTCCTTAACTTCACTTCCTGCTTTCGGCGTTTGAAGGCAAACGGTGCCTGGAAGATATCCTTTTTTCTTCACCGAGTCGGTGACCACAGCCACCAGTCCATACCTGGACAGCACTTCCTCTGCCTTCTCTAATGTCATCTTGTCTACAGAAGGCACCTCGATGCGTTCTCCGTGGTGTGTGTAGTAGTCCAGATAATATAGTGTTATAGTGGGAATTATCATGAGCACGCCAATGATGCATGCTATGTTTATCCAAAATGTCTTGGCTTTAGGGCTGTTAAACCATTCTTTTATCTCCATAAATCTTACGTTTGCAAATCAAAGGCAAATATACGTATTATTATTGAGTCTCTCGTTCCTTTGTGATAATTTTTGAGGCTATATATAATAATGGATAAGAGTCAGTCATTTGCTTGTGCGTTATTGCTAAGCGTTGTTTTCCTCTTGGTGTTACAAAAAACAAAAAAAGCAGAAGTTATTTTTAACTTCTGCTTTTATCTCTCGTGTAGCATAGCACAATTATTTTCCGTGGTGCTCGCTTGAAACAGTAAGAGACTTACGACCCTTGCGACGTCGTGCTGATAAAACTCTACGACCGTTGGCAGTCTGCATACGCTCACGGAAACCATGCTTGTTGACTCTCTTTCTGTTGTGAGGCTGAAATGTTCTTTTCATATCTTTCTATTTGTTTTTGTGATTAATCTGTATTTGAATTATTTCATTCAATTTGTCGCTCGTATAATTTACAGTGTCTTACGCACCAAAAGCGGGTGCAAAATTACATAATTTAATTAAACGGACAAAATATTATCTCAAATTTGCGTGTCTTTTTTTGCCAATTTGATGAAAAAACTTAATTTTGCACCGAATTTCAATGTTGAAGTTTAATATAATATATTCATTTTAGAGTTTTTGAGTGTGATTTGTGTGAAAACACGGACTTGAAAACTCAAAGACTTAAAAAAATACTTATATGGCAATCTTAGCAGGTGACATTAAGAAAGGCGTATGCCTTCGTCTCGATGACGGAAAAATTTGGGTTGTAATCGACTTTTTGCACAAGAAACCAGGTAAGGGTAATACTGTGATGATTACAAAGCTTCGTAATGTTGAGGACGGACGTGTGCTCGAACGTACATGGATCGTGTCTGCGAAGCTCGATGATGTGACTGTGTCTCATCAGCAGTTCCAGTACCTTTACAAGGAGGGTGATGATATGGTGTTCATGAATACTGAGACTTTCGAGCAGGTTAATATCGCTAAGGATCTTATCACTGGCGGTGATTTCCTCAAGGAGGGTGAGACTATGGTTATGGCGTCTATCGATGACCAGACTGGTGCTATCCTGACAGCTGAGGCTCCTGTGAAGATTGTTCTTAAGGTTACTTACACAGAGCCGGGTCTTAAGGGTGATACAGCTACTAACGCTACTAAGCCGGCTACACTCGAGACTGGTGTTGAGATTCGTGTTCCTTTGTTCATCAACGAAGGTGACATGATTGAGGTTGATACACGTGACGCTTCTTACGTAAGCCGTAAATAATGAGTGTTGTAGACAAAAGATAGGCGGTCCGTTCGGGTCGCCTTTTTTTGTACAATAATCCCCGGCAGACAGTCTGTCGGGGATATTATTTACTTATTGTCTTGTGAGACTGATTATCCGTAGATAATGTTTCCGTTCTCGTCGCGGTTCTCGTCAATGAAGCTCTTGTTGTACTGAGTCATACCTCTGAGTGACATACCCATGTTAGAGAATCCTCCGTCGTGGAACAAGTTTTGCATAGTCACTTTCTTAGTAAGGTCTGAGAACATGACAACACAATAGTCCGCACACTCATCAGCACTTGCGTTGCCGAGTGGAGACATACGGTCTGCGAAGTCGAAGAGTCCGTCGAATCCCTTGATGGCCGTACCGGCAGTAGTCATAGTCGGAGACTGTGAGATAGTATTGATTCTGACATGCTTCTCACGTCCGTATATGTAACCGAAACTGCGTGCGATAGACTCGAGGAGAGACTTAGCGTCAGCCATGTCGTTGTATCCGAAGAATGTGCGGTGGCTTGCGATGTAAGACAACGCCAAAACGCTGGCACCCTCACTTAAAGCGTCAAGTTTCTTTGCAACCTGAAGCATCTTGTGGAATGATATGGCAGAGATGTCAAGTGTCTTGTCCAAGAGAGAGTAGTCCAAGTCATCGTATGTACGCTTCTTTCTCATGTTAGCGCTCATGGCACATGAGTGAAGTACGAAGTCAATCTTTCCTCCGAGCGCATTCTGTGACTCTTTGAAAAGCATCTCCAGATCCTCGAGGTTTGTTGCGTCGGCAGCGATAACTGTGGCGTTAGTTTTCTCCGCAAGATCTTTTATTGTTCCCATGCGGCATGCCACTGCTGTGTTGGTAAGTACGATCTGTGCACCTTCCTCGACTGCTCTTTCCGCAACTTTCCATGCGATTGACTGGTCGTTCAACGCACCGAAAATGATTCCTCTTTTACCTTTTAATAAATTATAAGCCATAACAAAAATATTGTTTGTTCTATATGTTTAGGCTGCAAATTTAGTGTTTTTAAATGAGATACTGCCCATGATTTTAAAAAATGTGCAATAATGGAATTTGAATGCCGCTACAATACGATGGAATCTCTTATTTCTTTCAGTTTGTTAATGTGCTTGTTGTCTACTTTGTATTCGGTGAGTGCGGCGTAAAACTTGTGTATGCCGTGGTTGTCAGTACCGAAATAGCTGTAGTTGTCCGACTCGAGAATTATCTTAGCCCTTCTTTTCGCTTCTGGTCCATACAGTCCGACGAGTGACGGCAAGCTCAGCATGAGTTTCAGCCCAAGCTCTTCGTGAGCTTTGATATAGTCTTTGCTTTGCATATAGAAATATCTTTCCGGGCTCACCATGACAGGCTCGTATCCCGCTTTCAGTATTTCTTTTATTGACTCAGATAGTCTGCGAGGTCTTTCTGTGTAATTAGTGGAAATAAGAATTTTGTTTTTGTCTTTTCCGAATGGTATGAAAAGCCCCGACTCGAGTCTGTTAATAAACGAGTCGTCAATTATGTTAACACTTGACAAGTGAATATCTATTTGTATGTCACCAGTCTTTTTATCTTTATGAGTCGCTTCGATGACTCTTTGGAATAAGTCGTTGAGATATTCTGGTGTGTTAGGGCTGCTGTCGGAAATGTCTGGGGTAATCCAAACCTCTTTAATGCCAAGGCGTTTGTATTCCTTTATGATCTTCTTAAACTCGTCAGCACTTTGCACGCCACTATCCGCTTCGGGAAGTATGTGGCAGTGACAGTCAACCATATTTTCAAAAATATCAGACTTAATCAGTGATTTGCTAGAGGTAAAAGGCCACATTAATGTAAAACATTTTCTTGTTCTTTCACAAATGTAGTTTTTTTGTTCCTTCTAACCAAATTTTGGGTCACAAGTTTTCAATTATATCCAATATGTATCTTTTTTTATGAGTATGTGTATCTTTTATTCTGATAATTATTGCTGTTTTCTTATATTTTTTATTACTTTGCAATACCTAATAAAACGATACGCTTTCTCGCCATGGATGATATTATAAAATACTTCGTTGATTTTCATAAAGAAGGGGACTCTCAAATGATTACGTGTGTGGGATATGAGGAAATATCCGCACATACTCCATACCCAAGCAGGAAACATAAGACTGGATATTACTTTGAACCTGACAAGGGACGTGTTTTGAATGAGTATCAGCTGGTCTACGTCACTAACGGGGAAGGTATGCTAGAGACGGAGCATGGTGGTGAGTTTAATATAAAGACGGGTATGGTTTTTGTCTTGTTCCCGGGAGAGTGGCACACCTATCGTCCAAATGAAGATTTCGGTTGGAGTCATTACTGGATTGGCATTAACAATAAGAATATGTCGAGATGGCTTGAGAACAGTAATCTTAAGATTGACAACCCAGTATTTAACGTGGGCATCAACGGAGAGATCCTGTCTTTGTTCCAGAAGGCGCTGCAGATAGCGGAGGCAGAGCAGAGCATGTACCAGAATATCATCAACGGCCTGACCAACTACATCGTAGCTCTTCTCGGCAGTGTCAACGACTGTCAGTTCGTCGAGAGATGTAACTATGTGGATAACATCAACCAGGCCTGCATGATTATGTCTAACGAGGAGAGTGTCGACTCCATTGCTGACTTGGCGAGAAACGTGGGCATGGGTTATTCATTGTTCCGACGTGAGTTTAAGAGACAGAAGGGCTGTTCGCCGATCAAATACCTTCAGACTCAGAAAATCACTCAGGCAGAGCGTCTCCTGGTGAACACCAACCTTTCTCTGAAGGAGATAACATTCAGGCTTTCCTTTGGCTCTCCTTCTTATTTCTCTTCACAGTTCAAGAAGATTGTCGGTGTGTCACCGACCCGGTATCGCAATGATCGGACACGTTCTGACAGGTGATGTCAAAAATCCAAAATCTTATATCATTTAAAACATATCGGTTTATCATATTTTATGTTTCTTTGCAAACCGTTATTTCAATAATGGTTAAAGGAAATCTTTTTATTAGTTTAATTTTTTATGTGTTTTCGTCATGTGATGGCGTCGGTGATGGGATGGTATTGTGATTTTTTTTCCATTCATTTACTCATTGCTGTGCTGTCAGTTCCTGACAAGCCGTTTTTTTATGAACAATAACCTCTTACTTTCTTTAATCGTTGCCGCACAGTTTGTGACGAGTGCTCAGGCGACAGACGTTAAAATCAAAAAAGGACCTTTCAAAGCAGATTGGGAGTCACTCTCCGAGTGGACATGCCCAGAGTGGTTTAAAGACGCAAAATTCGGTATATGGGCGCATTGGGGTCCTCAGTGTCATGCGGAGGATGGTGACTGGTACGCCCGTTTCATGTACTACGAAGGCAGTGGACAGTACAATTGGCATGTCAGTCATTACGGCAATCCTGCTGAGTTCGGCATGAAGGAGTTGTGTAATGACTGGAAGGCGCAAAACTGGGATCCGGAAGAGTTAGTCAATCTGTATAAGAGTGTCGGTGCCAGATACTTCATGGCTTTAGGTAACCATCATGATAACTTCGACCTGTGGGACTCTCCTTATCAGGAGTGGAACTCTGTCAACATGGGTCCCAAGAAAGATATCGTGAAGGGGTGGAGTGATGCGTGCAAGAAGGCCGGACTGCCGATGGGTGTCAGCATACATGCTTCACACGCGTGGACCTGGATGGAGCCGTCACAGCGATATGACGGTAACCTGACTAAGGATGATGGTAAAGGAAAATGGTGGGAAGGCTATGACCCACAAGAGCTTTATGCGCAGAACCATGAGCATAGCAAAAACTGGGAGAACTCAGGAACGATACACAGTCAGTGGGACTGGGGAAACGGAGCCAGCCTTCCCTCTGAACAGTACAAACGTAAGTTCCAGAACAGAGTCTTGGAGTTGGTGAACGACTACTCACCTGCTATGTTGTATTTCGACGACACAGCTATGCCTTTCTACGGATGTGATGATGAGATAGGTAAGAATATCCTTACACATTATTATAATAAGAACGTCAGCAGAAAAGTGAAGAACCCTCAGGTGGTTGTCATGGGAAAACAGTTGACGCCAGATCAGAAGAAATACATGATGTGGGATGTTGAGAGAGGTATTCCAGACCGCATGCAGAAAGACTATTGGCAGACGTGTACATGTATCGGCTCATGGCATTATGAGCAGTCAGTCTATAAGAATAACTATTACAAGAGCGGTGCCACGGTGATCCGTATGCTCGTGGACATCGTCTCAAAGAATGGAAACTTATTGCTTTCCGTGCCTATCAAGAGTGATGGCACCTTAGACGACAAGGAGATGAAGGTGCTGTCCGACATCAAGGCGTGGATGGACATAAATGGTGAATCCATCTATGGCACCCGTACATGGGAGACATTTGGCGAGGGCCCATTGGCTGACGCTGTCAATCCTATGAATGCTCAAGGATTCAACGAGGGACAGAGATATTCTTCGAGAGACGTACGTTACGTGAAAAAGAATAATACCATATATGCGACTGTCATGGCATGGCCTGAGACAGGTGATTTCATGATGAGGAGCTTCTCAAAGTCCGCTAATTATTGCAAGGGAAAAGTGACAAGTGTGAGACTGCTCGGATATGGTGATGTGTCATTCAAGCATAATGACGAGGGACTGACAGTCAATGTTCCATCAACACATCCGAATGAGATAGCTCCTGTGTTTGCGATAACTATCAAATGAAAATCTCAATAGTATTAGTTCAAACTTACATGCCTGAATAATTTTTATTAATGAAAAGTGGACTTAAAGGTTTTTGTGGCTAAGTTCTTTTTGGTGGGCGGCTTCATTTAACCTATAGTCATTAGTTGGTTATTTAATTTAAGCCCGTGCTGGTGATTTGGTATCACTTGGCGGGCGTTTTTGTCCCCTATTTCTCTTAGTCAGTAAGGTTACCAGATTTCCTATCCGCACCCCCAAATTTTTGCTGTCCGAAACTCCTCTTTTTCCATTGATACGAGGCAACGAAAAAATGACTTCTGACATTTTCCCGTGTCTTATTCAGCGTCTGAAATTCTTAGGTTAGGACGCTGAAAAGTTCAGGTTAGGATTTTTTAATTCTCAGACCTGCGTATAGACTACAACCTAACCTAAGAATTTCAAAAAAAAGACCTAAGATTTTTAAATGCCTTGTTTTAAGATTATCAGTCTGTTAGCTTTTTTATGAAATAATAGGTATGGGAAAATTTGGTTATCCTTCAATTGTCCATTATTCCATCTGTAGTTAATACGCTTTGCGCCCCCGGAGGTTAGTCAGCAACTTCCGGGGGCGCATTATCTGTTAAACACATGATGACAATGGTCAACGCCATTAGTCTGTCATCCTTGTCATAGTATGGTCACAGCCATGTAGCTAAATGTCAAGATGTGTTAGTGCGATTTTTTTGTCGGCAGCTTAAGAGTCTGAAGTGTAGCCTCCAGTTCACGTATCAACGGACGTTTCTTCTCGTTTGGAGCGAACACGAAACCCTCTGCCACCACCATCATATTATTTATGGTGTCAAGCTGTGCGTACGACACGAACGGTCCTCCCATGGCATCTTTCACCATGATCCATAATCCCCTCGTCTCGAATATCGTCTTGTTGTTTCGTCTTATTATCTTTCCATTCGTGTATTTAGGCTCAGTCTTCATATACTGACCATCACGTTCACCTTGTACACGTATCTTCATCACGGAGTCTCTCTTCTCTATTATTCGTTCTAGTGTGAAGTCCGCCTCGCCGCTGTAGGGATATGTGTACACACACAGGTTTTGGTTCGCCTTGCTGCTTGAAGTGGCCCAGATGAAGCCCTCGTGCGGAAATACCGTGTCCATGTCCTTAGGTGCGAAGATGTCCATTCCGAATACCTTAGCCATTTGTTTTGACACGTTGGCGCTGTGATTCTTTTTCAGCTGCCTGCACTCCCTCTTCAACTCGTTGTTGTTGAATATGCTGAGCACACTGTCCTTTCTGTTGTCGAGGTGGATCATGATGTCATCGCTGGATGGTCCCTTGACGGTGACCACCACCTGTGGAGTGGCGTGCACGTCATGTTTGACTTCAATCTCGGTTGATGTGTATTTCTCATTGATGTCTGCTATGAAGATATTGCCGTACATCAGATACTGTCCCTCATAGTATTTCGGGGATAACGTTGTCACGCGGAAATTCGGCTCCGGTTGTGGCAATCCCTCTATAGGTCTTTCCACAATATTCCTGAACTCTATGCCATTCCCGCTGCTCAGCCATTTCTTGTCGGCCACGAGCAGCAGCTCGTAAGGAGCGCTCAGCACTGCTGCAGTGACTTTCCTGGGAGTGTTATTGTCGCTGTTTCCGCAAGATGTCGTTGTTGTCGTGAGAATAGATATCAGAGCCACGACGACACACCATTTGTTTGCCATATTGATATTATTTAGTCGTGTTGTTCATCTTAATAATCTCGCATCCGGCCAGCAAGAAACAGCCGAGTCCGTAGTCGTCAAAGTCAGGCTCTCTGTCGTATGTGACAGGCTGTGAGTCTTTCGGCTCCTTACCGGTTCCTTGTACGTATCCGAGGAAGCCGTTCTTGTGGACGCAGTCCTTGACTATGGCGTTCCATGTGCTGATGATGAGAGGTTTGTATTTTGACTCATTCAGTAATCCGTTGTTGACCCCCCATGCCATGCCGTAGATGAAAAGAGCCGTGCCGCTCATCTCCTTTCCTCCGTAGTTGCTCTCGTCGTGAAGACTGACATTCCAGTACAAATCTGTACGTTGACACTTTACCAGTGCCTTAGTCATGGCCAGGTAGTCTTTCTTGTAGCTCTTATAGTGTTTGCTCTCAGGAAGAGCTTCCATCGCCCTTACCAGCGCTGCGTATACCCATCCGTTGCCTCGGCTCCAGTAGCAGTTTCTTCCGTTAGGCTCCTTGTATGGCGGCACGAAGTCGGCGTCTCTCCACCATAATCCCTCTTTCTTGTTATATAAGCCGCCGGCTATGGAGTCTCTGATGAACTCATACATATCCCATCCCTTCTCGTCATATTTCTCATAGCTCTTGTCTCCCAGTCTCCTCTTCACGGCGCTCATCTTGCAGAAGACAGGCAGTCCCATCTGTATGGCGTCAATCCATGTCCAGTCTCCGTCGCTACCTTTCGACTTCATGTTGCCACCAGGAGCCCATGGTGTTGTCTTGGCGTTGATAATATTGTCGAGACATTTTTGAGTCATCTCGTAATGTCCCATGTCAAGGTATGTCTGGCAACAACAGTAGTCGTCAGCGTCTCTTGTCGTCACTCCGTTTCTTGGTGTCCAATTATGAGCCTCGCCCCAGTCATAAATGTATTTCCTGTAGGTCTCATATTTGTCTCCGCATAATAGTCTCTCGGTCTCCGTGAGATACCACAATCCCTCGAAATAAACACCTCTTGTCCAAAGATTGCTCGGTCTTTCTTTTTTCACGAAGGTCGGCGCTCCTGCGTCAGGATATTTTTTTAAGAAGTAGTCATTGGCCAGTTCCATGACCTTCAGGATGTCTCTGTTGTTTGCCTGTGTTTGTGCTATGGCAGGCGTAGTTTGCGTAAGCGAGGTGAGTAATATGAACGATAAACATTTTAAGATTTTTCTCATGATTGTGGTTTGTTTTAAGTTATGGATTACTGTACGGATTATATTGTTTGTGGTGTGGTCAGCCAACAGCTGACGGCTCTTGTTATCCCTTGTAGTGAATAGCGTGTAAGACAACGTGTGTGTGTTTTGTTCATGGTTTCATGGCATTGACGAGAATGCTCTCCAACTCGTTGGTGGCGAGACGCAGTTTGAATTCTCCTCTCTGAGCTATTGATATGGAGCCAGTCTCCTCGCTCACTATCACGGCTATGGCGTCGCTTTGCTGTGTTATTCCCAGCGCGGCCCTGTGTCTCAGTCCCAACTCCTTTGGTATGTTCAGGTTGTGGCTCACAGGTAAAATACATCCGGCGGCAGTGATTCTGTTGTGTCGTATTATCATCGCTCCGTCATGAAGAGGACTGTTTTTGAAGAAAATATTCTTGATCAGCTCCGTGTTAATTCTCGCGTCCACAAACTCGCCTGACTTGACGATGTCGTTGAGTGACATCTCTCTTTCTATGATGATTAGTGCTCCCACCATGTTCTTACTCATGTAGTCGCAAGCCATGACGATAGGTAATATGAAATCCTCGTCCTCCTCCTCTTCCGTCACCTTGTTTGCGAAGAAACGTGTTATCACAGACAGCCTTCGCTGTGAGCCCAACGTGAGGAAGAAACGTCTGATTTCCTCCTGGAAGATAATGATGAGCGCAATGACACCGACACTTACCAGTTTGTCGAAAATGGAACCCAGCAGTTTCATCTGCAGTACCTGTGATACTGCAATCCATGTCACAATAAAGACGAGAATGCCGTAGAAGATATTGAGCGAGCCGCTTACCTTCATAAGTCTGTATATGTAGTAGAGAAGAGATGCCACACATACTATGTCTATTGCGTCTTTTATGCCGAAATCAAACATCTTACCCTATTATATCTTGATTTTCTTAGTTTAGGTTCGTTAAGGTTGAGTGGTCAGGGTCATAGTGACTCTCTGAGCATTCGTGTTATCTTGACGGCCTCCACGCATTCTCTCACGTCGTGTACTCTTATCAGGTTAGCTCCTTTCATGAGTGACACTGTGTTCAGTATTGTAGTGCCGTTGAGTGCTTCATGCGGTGTGTTGTCCAGATACTTGTAAATCATGCTTTTTCTGGACACTCCGCTCAGTATCGGAAGTCCGAGAACCTTGAGATTCTCGAGACGGCTCATTATCCTATAGTTTTGCTCCAAGGTCTTTGAGAATCCGAATCCCGGGTCGATGATTATGTCTTTTTGTCCTAGGTCACGTAGCGCCTGAACCTTTTCCGCGAAGAACAGCATCACACTCTTCATCACGTCGTCATACTGGGTGTTATCCTGTATCTTGTGTATGTCGCCGTTGTTGTGTGTGAGAACGTAAGGCACGTTCAGTGCGGCTACGGTGTTGAACATGTCCGGGTCCATTATGCCTCCGCTGACATCGTTGATAATCTCCGCTCCGTATTCCTGCACGCACATCCTCGCCACATCAGAACGGAAGGTGTCCACGCTCACTATCGCATCCGGCGCCTCATCCCTGAGTGTGGAGAGACATAACGACAGACGACGTTTCTCCTCATCCTCAGTCACGTCAGAAGCTCCGGGACGTGTAGAGTACGCTCCGATGTCAATAATGTCTCCTCCTTCCTCAAGGATCTGTCTGACCCTTTCCCTTATGTCTTTCTCACTTTGCTTCCTGCTGCCGTCGAAAAAAGAGTCGGGCGTGACATTGAGTATACCCATTACTTTGGGCTCGCTGAGGTCTAAGAGTTTTCCCCTGACATTTATCGTGTATTGTAACAATCCTTCCATTTTACTATCTAATATGTGCAAAGATACGAATAGTTTTGTTATTATTATGAAATCTTTGTACTTTTGTGTTGTATTCTTGCTTTCTTCAAGTAAGACGTCGCAAGTTATGAAAGTTAATGTTTACGAAACAAATATATGTCATGAAGATAGAGGATTTGTATGATATTTTCCGGAAGTTTCCAGAGATAACGACGGATAGTCGTGACGTGAGAGAAAACTCGATTTTTTTCGCTCTCAAAGGTGAGAGCTTCGATGGCAATAACTACGCCGTTGAGTCGGTGCGCAAAGGAGCAGCCTATGCGGTGATTGACAGTAAGATGGTGTATGACAACGCTGACGGTGACGTCAAGGACCGTCTCATCCTGACATCTGATGTCCTCCTCACTCTTCAGGCTTTGGCGAATTACCATCGTTGTCAGCTTGGCACGACGATTATCGGAGTGACGGGAACGAATGGTAAGACAACCACTAAGGAACTGATTGCGGCTGTCCTTTCAAAGAAGTATAAAGTGTTATATACTCAAGGCAATTTCAATAATCACATCGGAGTGCCAAAGACTCTGTTGCGCCTGACGGACGAACATCAGATAGCAGTCGTGGAAATGGGAGCTAATCACCCTGGTGAGATCAAGACTCTCGTCAACATCGTCCAGCCAGACTATGGCATCATAACTAATGTGGGAAAGGCGCATCTTCTTGGATTCGGTTCTTTCGAGGGAGTGATAAAGACCAAAGGGGAGCTGTACGATTACCTGCGTGAGGACTCAGGAACCGTCTTCATAAATAACGACAATGAGCATTTGAGAAAAATCAGCACAGGACTGCGTCTCATACGTTACGGAAGGGGTGAGGATAAGGAACTGCTCGTTCGAGGCGAACTCGTCAGCTGTAATCCTTTCCTGACTTTCACATGGAACGTGTGTCCGTCTGTCTATTCTCCTATGGAGGTCAAGACGAGACTTGTCGGAGCGTATAATCTTGACAATGCGTTGGCGGCTGCTTGTGTGGGAACGCTGTTCGCCGTTTCTCCGGAAGATATCTCTGACGCTATTAGGGAATATATCCCGTCAAACAACCGCTCTCAGCTGGTGAAGACGGAAGACAATAGTCTGGTGGTTGACGCGTATAACGCTAACCCGACGAGCATGGCGGCGGCGTTGGAGAATTTCAGACTTATGACTGTTCAACATAAGATGGCGGTGCTCGGTGACATGAAAGAGCTGGGCAACGTGTCCTTGACAGAGCATGAGAACGTTATTAAGTCTCTTCTGAATTCTGACTTCGAAATGGTATGTCTGGTGGGTGATGAGTTCAGAAAGGCTGCGGAGACGATTGATGAGGCATTCTTCACTAATAACAGACACTTCTTGTCATTCAAGGACGTGAATGCGCTGACTGATTATCTCAAGGATAACAAGCCTAAAGGTATGACCATTCTCATTAAAGGGTCTAACAGCACTCATCTCACTGACGCTGTGGGATGTTTTTGATTGTAAATGTATAACATGCAAAACATATAAGGGTATGAAAAGAAAAATGAGCCTTGCGGCGCTTCTCCTCGCCGCATTGAATATGACTGGTCAGGTCAACATCAGCATAGACGCCTCTCAGAGAGGACCGAAAATCTCACCTGTACATTATGGTATTTTCTTTGAGGATATAAATCATGCTGCTGACGGAGGCTTATACGCTGAGTTGATACGTAATAGGTCTTTGGAGGATAATGATAAAGAGTGTGAGGCATGGAGCGTGTCTGGACGTAGCGCCGGCAACGCCTCTGTGGAGCTGACCGATGCCAGTCCTTTGAACGGAGCGAATAAGTACTCTATGTTGGTGAAAGTGCAGAACGCTGACGACAAAAACATGGCAGGTGTGACTAACACCGGATTCTGGGGCATCAATGCTGTGAAGGGCACCACATACAAATTGTCTTTTTGGGCGAGAAGCGACAAGAAGTTCAAGGGTAGTCTGAAGGCTATGCTGAGGACTGATGATAAGTACAAGTTATCTCTTGGTGAGGTGTCGATACCTGTTAAGTTGAATGAGAAATGGAAAAAGTATACGGCTACGATTACGGCTACCGGCACTAACAGCAGGGCTGTCTTCGACCTTCTCTCAAATAAGACGGGTGAGTTTCAGCTGGATATGGTAAGTCTCTTCCCGCCTACATATAAGAACAGAGAGAATGGTATGAGAAAGGATCTTGCGGAGATGCTCGAGGCGATGCATCCTAAGTTTATGCGTTTCCCTGGAGGATGTTTCGTCGAGGGACAGAATTCTCCTGACAACGCTTTCAGATGGGAGCGTACCATAGGACCTGTAGAGGAACGTCCAGGACATAAGAATGTCAACTGGGGATACAGGACAACAGACGGTATAGGTTTTCATGAGTACCTGCAGCTGGCTGAGGATCTCGGAGCTAAACCTCTTTATGTGGTGAATGTGGGAATATGGCATGGCGGTTACACTCCTTTGGACTCTCTGCAATCTTGGATTGATGAGTGTATGAACGCTCTTGAGTACGCTAATGGACCGGTGACATCTAAGTACGGAGCTTTGAGAGCAAAGAACGGACACCCGGAACCATTCAACATCGAATATCTGGAGATTGGAAATGAGAATTACAATTTCTTCATAAACAGTAACCAAGATCAGTCTATTAACTACCCGGACCGTTATAAGATCTTCTATGACGCCATCAAGTCTAAGTACCCTAACATGCATTGTATAGGTAATGTGGAGGCATGGGGCACTGACAGACCTTCATGGAGAAATGACTACCCGGTTGAGATGGTTGACGAGCATTACTATCGTAACCCTAAGTGGTTCGCTCAACGTTTCAACATGTATGACTCGTATGACCGCTCTAAATATAAGGTGTATGTCGGTGAGTATGCAGTCACAAGCCAGTTCGGAAAGGTGGGTAACCTCAACGCCGCTCTGGGTGAGGCTGTCTATATGATGGGTATGGAGAATAACTCGGATGTGACAGTGATGAATTCCTACGCCCCGATTTTTGTCAATGAGAATAATGTGGCTTGGGCTCCTGACATGATACGTTTCAACTCAAGTGACTGTATGGGAACACCGTCTTATTATGTCCAGATGCTTTTCCCTAATAATGTTGGAACACAGGTCGTCAAGACGTCTTGGACTCAGAACCTGCCTGAGGCTACGGCTACAAAAGAGGAACTGGCTCCTGCTCATGTGGGACTTGCCACTTGGAATACTGTGGCCACATACTACGACGCGGAATATATTGTTGACGGTAAGAGTATGCCTTTGAGTGATTTCACTAAGTGGAATGTGGAGCGCGGTACATGGAATATTTCTGCTGACTCCATCACTCAGTCTGGACATGACGAGCCGGCTGTCATCTATTGCCCGGATGTCGTGGCGAAGAAATATTCTTATAAGGTCAAGGCGAGAAAGAGAGATGGAAAGGAAGGCTTCCTCCTCGTGTTTGGATATAAGGACAAAGACAACTATAACTGGTTTAATGTCGGTGGATGGTCCAACTCGCAGAATAACATCGAACAGGCTAACGACGGAGGACGAATACAGCTGTGTGGAGGCAATAGCGCTAAGGTCGATGACGATAGAGTGTATCAACTGCAGGTCGACGTGGATGGAGACAGCGTCTCTTGTTTCATCGACGGCAAGCTGGAGATGACTGGTAAGAGACAGTACTCAAAGATGAAGGGTGTCTTTGCCAGCACGACTATAGACGATGCCGCTAAGGTTATGTACGTCAAGGTGGTCAACACTGGCTATGGACCGACATCCGGTTCTATTGACTTGAGAAACGCTGTGGCGGATAAGGCAGCTGTCATCCGTCTGTCATCAGAAAGTGGAGATGACGAGAATACGCTTCTCAATCCTAAGCGCATACAACCGGTCAATGAGTCTGCTCTGGTGACGGATAACGGTTCTAAGATTCTGTTCTCCCTGCCATCATACTCTGTGAATATTGTACGCGTTAACTTAAAGTGATTAACGTGCTACTGAAAAAATAATCTTTATTGACTCATCATCCACTAAGCTTTTCTTTGTGGAACACTATCAGGGCTGACACCAATCTCGGGGTCAGCCCTTTTTGTCGGTACGCTCAACATGGACACCAGCTGACTAAGCCACCTGCGCCAAAGAGGAAGGACGGAATCAGAAAAATCTTCACGTGTCAATGATAAGTAACAAGTGGCAAAACTTCATAATTCTATCTCTTGTAAGGAGGAGGAAGACGAAAGTCAAAAGGTGCATGAATATGAACATTTTGGTGAAGAATTCATGTGGCAGTGAAAAAGAAAGCAGGATGTGCGACGTACATCCTGCTTTCTTTTTATCTATCAAAGTCTTATTGTCTGTAAGAGTCGAGCTGAGCGACATCGAGATGTCTGATGTAGTTGAAGTGTTTCTCCACCTCACTCTCAGAGTAATTGATGAACACGTTAAGACTCTTCTGGAACAGCTCAGGTGCTTTCTGAGCGTCCTGAAGGAGAAGGTGTCCCATAATAGGGTAAGCCGCCATCTCATAGAGCTTGCGTGAGCATAAGTCGAGGAAGTCCTGGTCACCAGGCTGCTTTGCCTTGTCAGTACAGAAGGCAAGCTTGTCTGCCATGTCTTTGAGACGGTTTGCGTATGACTCGTAGCCCTCAGACACTGGACATGACTCGAAGTCTCTCAACACGTTCTGGTAGAATCCGTTAGTGACGTAACGTATTGCGGCTACGGTCTGCAGCTGCGTGGTACCCTCATAAATAGATGTGATACGAGCGTCACGGTATATTCTCTGACACTTGTATTCGAGCATGAATCCTGAACCGCCATGTATTTGTATAGCGTCATAGCATGACTGGTTGGCGAACTCTGAGTTCATACCTTTAGCAAGTGGAGTGAATGCATCTGCCAGCTTGGAGTATTTCTTGAACTCGTCACGTTCCTCATCCGTCAGCTTTCTCTCCTTTGAGATGTCATCCAACGCTTTGTACACATCCACGAAACGTGAAGTCATGTAAAGCAGTGAACGGCCGGCATCCAGCTTGGCCTTGATTGTGGCGATCATGTCGTACACGGCAGGGAAATTGATGATTTCTTTTCCGAACTGCTTTCTGTCTTTTGCGTACGCCAACGCCTCCTCATAGGCAGCCTGCTGCAGACCTGTTGACTGAGCGGCGATACCGAGTCGCGCTCCATTCATGAGAGCCATGACGTATTTGATGAGTCCAAGTCGCTCGCTACCGCAAAGCTCTGCTTTTGCGTTTTTGTATACCAGCTCACATGTAGGACTACCATGTATTCCTAATTTGTTCTCGATGCGTCTGACGTCGACACCGCCATTTCTCTTGTCGTAGATGAACATTGACAAGCCACGGCCGTCTTTAGTTCCTTCCACTGAACGAGCGAGGACGAGATGGATGTCAGAGTCACCATTGGTGATGAAACGTTTCACACCATTAAGATACCAGCACTTGTCCTTTTCAGAGTATGTCGCCTTCAGTGTCACTGACTGGAGATCGGAACCGGCATCCGGCTCAGTGAGGTCCATAGACATTGTCTCTCCAGCGCACACGCGAGGTATGAATCGCTGACGTTGATCCTCATCACCAAACTCGTAGAGTGTGACGATACAGTCCTGAAGTGACCATATATTCTGGAAACCTGCGTCACCCTCGCTGACAATCTCGTTGATGGCAGAGTATACCGTCATCGGGACATTGAGACCTCCGTAGCGTCTCGGCATGGTTATACCATTGAGACCGGCTTTGATTGTGGCGTCAAGATTTTCGTATGTCTTGGCTGCGTAACGTATTCTTCCGTTCTCGCAGTGAGGCCCCTCCTCGTCAACGGACTCGGCGTTCTGAGCGATGATGTTTGCATTCACGTCGCCGGCTATCTCCAGCAGTTTGTCGTAATTGTCAAGTGCGTCCTCGTAGTCTTTACAAGCATAGTCATACTTGCCATAGTCCGCGAAATTTCGTTCTTTGAGCTCCACGATGTGTTTCATCAAAGGATGGTCCATGTGAAACTTTATCTCAGGAACATCAGTATATGAATTTGCCATAATTTGTCGCTTTTTATTTACTGTTCTTCTTGTAGTACTTGATGAGTTTTGGAACCACCTCCTCAACTGTTCCGTTGATGATGTAGTCGGCAATCTGGTTGATAGGTGCTTCCGGGTCAGAATTGATGGATATTATTATACCTGCCTCTTTCATTCCCGCTATGTGTTGTATAGCACCGCTGATTCCGCATGCGATATATACTTTAGGCCGCACAGTGACACCTGTCTGTCCAATCTGTCTGTCATGATCCACCCATCCTGCGTCTACGGCGGCACGGCTTGCTCCGACCTCAGCATGTAACTCCTTAGCCAGTTCGAAAAGCAGATTGAATCCTTCCTTTGAGCCTACTCCATATCCGCCGGCCACGACGATAGGAGCTCCTTTGAGGTTGTTCTTGGCTGCCTCCACATGTCGGTCGATTACCTTAACTACGTAGTCTGTGTCAGGGATATATTTAGCCACGTCATGTCTCACAATTTCTCCGTTATAGTTCTCATCGAGAATCTCCTTCTTCATTACGCCGTCTCGTACCGTAGCCATCTGTGGTCTGTGGTCTGGGTTGACGATTGTGGCTATGATTGAGCCTCCGAAGGCTGGACGTATCTGATAAAGCTGGTTTTCATAGTGCTTGTCCTCAAACACGCCGTCAGCGTTCTTGACTTTCATGTCGAATGAGCCAATCTCAAGCTGTGTGCAGTCTGCGGTCAGTCCTGAGTGCAGTGCTGATGACACACGTGGACCAAGGTCTCTTCCTATCACTGTGGCACCAAGCAGACAAATCTGTGGCTTCTCCTCTTTGAAAAGGTTGACTACGGCTGAGGTGTGTGGCAGCGATGTGTATGGGAACAGCTTCTCTGAATCGAAGATATGAACTTTGTCAACACCATAAGGCAGTACTTGTCTCTCAACTCCTTCTAGATTGTATCCTATAAGGATAGCCTCAAGGCTCACTCCAAGTTGATTGGCCAGTTTACGTCCTTTCGTCAGGAGCTCTAAGCTTACATCGGCAACCTTGTTGCCTTCAAGTTCACAATATACAAATACGTTATTCATTATCCTATAGTATTGGATTCCATGAGTTCAACAATCAGACTTTCAATATCAGCGTCGCTGGATGTGAGCGTCTTGTTCTCTTTTGCTTTGAAGACAATGCTTTTCACGGCTTTCACGTTGGTCGGTGAACCTGCCTTACCGATTTGAGCTGGGTCAGCGTCTATATCAGCAGCTCCCCATGTCTTGAACTGACGGTTCTTATTTGCCCATACTCTCTTGACGTTTCTCGTACGGCAAGGAGCGGCTGAGCCATTGACTGTAACGACTATCGGCAGTGGCCCCTCAACAGTCTCCACACCTCCGTCGATGTGACGTTTTGCCACAATCTTCTTGTTCTCTTTGTCTATCGATAGTATCTCCTCTGTATATGTGATCTGTGTCAGTCCGAGTTTCTCTGCAACCTGTGGACCCACCTGGGCTGTGTCACCATCGATGGCCTGTCTTCCGCATAGGATTATGTCGAAGTCTCCGACCTTCTTAATAGCCTGTGCCAGTGTGTAGCTCGTGGCCAGTGTGTCAGCTCCTCCGAGAGGACGGTCTGAGATGAGAATTCCTTCGTCAGCGCCTCTGTACACACCTTCTCTGAGCACATCTGTGGCTTTTGGCAATCCCATGGTCAGCATGGTTATCGTTGAACCAGGATTAGCATCCTTGAGTCGTAGGGCCTGTTCCAATGCGTTGAGGTCCTCTGGGTTGAATACGGCCGGAAGTGCGGCTCTATTCACAGTTCCTTCTGCTGTCATCGCGTCGGGTCCGACATTACGCGTGTCTGGGACCTGTTTCGCGAGAACGATGATTTTTAAACTCATAGTCTTTATTTAATTAGGTTTATGTGTCGAAATAACATATTTATTCCATGTCCATTCATCATGTATTAGCTGAGCAAAAGTACGATTATTTTTCTTAATGCCAACTATTACGTTATTAAAAATGCGCAAAAATAAAAAAAGCGTGCATTTCTGCACGCTTTTGTATTGTGTCTGTTTGTTTAATGTCTTTGACGTCTTACTGAAACCCTTGGTGAAGACGAACCTGACGACTTACTCTTCTTTTCCTTGGTTGACGAGTTTTGTACCGTGGTGTTACCCGTTGATGACTCTCCTCGTCTTGTGTTGCTCGTTATGTTCTTTCTCTTCGTGTTCTGCAACTTAGCTATGCTGTCCTGTCTCGCTAATTCGGCAGAGTCAACGGGTGTGGTCCAGATGTGGTTCTCGAAGTCCACCATTTCCTTCTCAATTTTCTCCTGCTCTTTCTTCACGTTACCGTCTTTGGCGTATTCGTTGAGAAGTTTTCCCTGCATATTGTTCGTCATGTATACAGTGCCTTTGTATTTGTTCGTGGCGAAAAAGTCTGCCATTGACATGGTGGCGGCGTTGTTGATGTTTGACGTCATGATTGTGTTTCCGCTGAGGAAAGGCACAATGTCATCATATCTCACCCAAAACATAGGTTTTTTGGTTGAAGCAATCTCTGGCTCAGCTGTTTCTCCTTCCTCATCTTCCTCTCTGCCATAGTATGATGAGCTTGAGCCGAAGTCTGAGCTTTCGTGAAGCACAGGACATAATGCGGTGACTCTGCTGTGATATGTGGCTGTTTTCTGGTCATAGTAACTGCTTTCCTTAACGTAGTAGCTGAGTACTTGTGATGACGGGATGTCACTGTTGTCTACCTTTATGGTGTTTCCTTGAATCTCGTAGTATATAGCATACTTCTCCAGGAAGTCCTTGAAGTGCATCCTCCTCTCATTCGAGAAGTCTTCACGTTCACTGTAGTATTCGTATACCGGAATCTTTCCGGTGTTGAACAGTCTGAAAAGCAGCGTGAAAAGATTTATCTGATTGCCTTGTGGCTGAACTGGGTAGTACAGCGCCGCATTTTCATCTTTTGTCAAGTCTAATTCCCTGTAAAGGTCTCTTCTCCAGTCTACTTCCTCTGGCACATCTACGGCAGTCGGAAACATCAGTTCTGCTCTGCTGTATGTTTGTGTCTTTGTGTTGTTGTCTGACTTAGCTCTCCTGACAGTGTTTGTCTTCGTGTTTTTGTTGCTCTGGTTCCCCTGCAGCCTGCTCTTTGCTGGTTGCGCTACAGATGCGACGAGTACTGACTGTACGACAGCTAATATCAGTATGGATAATATCTTTTTCATAAAGAAATGGTTTGTCAATTTATGATTACTTCAACAGATGACGGTAGTGTTCTCTGTATGCCGTCAGGTCCTACTGCTTTTATGCGTGATATGTTGAATATCTTTCCTTTATTGAGTGATCTGATTCTTGATATCTGGTTTGGCGTGAATGCTGATGAGTTGCTCACCTCTGGCATCGCATTTCCCATTCTGTCGATAAACACTGTCTCGAATCCAACCACCTTGAATGATATGTTGAGAAGACCGTCGTCAATGGCTGCACCTACCCCTCCAGCAGTAAGAAGTGCTTGTTTGGAAATTCTTCCTCCTTTGAATCGGTCCGTGTTTCCGCTTGCGTCCTTCACCTCAAGATATCCTGTAGGGTCTGGCAGTTTTCTCACATGAAACTCAAACTTTCCCATCTGTTGCTGTCTGCCATCATTGTCTGCTGTCACGGTGAAAACAGCGTCTGCACCTACTTTTGATGGTACTGCTATGTACTGTCCATTACCTTTTTTCGTAAGTGTTCCATTGGTCATGCTCACGTTTATCTTGTTGGCAGGCACTCCAGGTACACTCACGCTGATAGGGTTCTGATAACCGGCGTACAGCATATTCATCAATGTGGCTGATACCGTTGCGGATGGCTCCACCACAGTGTATGGCTGTTCGAACTCTCGTCTTATCTCATCACCATTGCCGTTTCTCATTATTATATAACCCTTAAGGCTGAAGTCACCAATGGAGTTGCAGATTGACTCGTAATGTCCATTGGATGATTTTAATAAGGTGTTGTTGACATATATGTCGGGACGTTGAGTCGTGTCCACTGCCGCCATCACGATGTCTGCGGAGAATGTTCCACCCCTGACAACAGTCTTAGAGTTTGGAATGACAAAAGCGTTGATCTGGTTCACTCTGACATCTTTGACGTCAATGTTTGAAATCAGCTGGTGTAAGATCTGACTCTCTGCATGCTTCACGTCTGTCTGTAACTTTGTGAGCAAGGTCACGGCAGCGACAACCGGCGTGTTTTCAAACATATATTCTTGCCAGTTCTTGCCAATGGTGGATGTTGAGACTGGCACGTCTGTTGACAAGTTGTCACCTATAATCTTGCGCTGAGTACTGTCGTTAATCATCTCAAGTATCTTATTTCTGTAGGAGTCGATGGACTTTTTGAGTTTGTCACCTTTTCCCACTCCAGGAGCCAGCATGACATGTGTCGCAGCTTCAAGATTATCTCTGTTTTTTATGTTTCGGATATCACCGTCATCACCGTCGGCTTTGCGTACTATGTCTTTTTTCAAACTCTCCGCAAAGTTGTAGAGTGAGTCAGACAATGACTTGACCTGCATGGCTTTGTTGTACCATTTTCTGGTTTTCTCTGGATTCTGTTTCATCGCTGACTCCAAAGTGGCATAGATAGCCTCGTTCTGAACGTTTGAGTTGTCCTTTGTGCGGTTGAGTCCCTCGTCTACCAAAGAAAACCCCTTCAGAACGTCTGAGCTGACATTCATAGCCAGCATAGCCATGAGAACCACGTACATGAGGTTAATCATCTTCTGACGTGGTGTTATTTTCTTTTTTGCCATCAGAGTTTAGCTTATTTTCATTTTTAATGCTTCCACCATCTTAGCATATACCTCATTGAGTTCCTGAAGCTGTGCTGCTAATCGTCTGGTCTGCTCGTTCACGTCGTCTATGGTTGCGGACTGTGTGCCAACGCTCTTCAGTTGCAGCTCGTAGAATCTGTTTATTCCTGTGAGTGTTCGGTTCATCGTCTCCATCTCCTCAGAGTCGCGTGTCAGTCGAGCGCTTTGTTCCGCTACCTGCTTCAGTGTTTCTGTCAGCTCTGTCAACTGCTTGACATAAGCTGTTGTAGCATCCTGCATGTCTGGTGTCATGCCTTGGAATTGTGCTGCTTGGATAGCCGGGACAGACACAGACGAGATGTTCTCCGCAAGTTCTGCGGTGTTCACTATCGTCACTGGCGTTGGCGTCGTGCTCTTGTGCTCTTCTCCAGCGTTGTCATTAGAAACAGATGCTGCCATGTTTCCAAGATTAGCTGCCGCATTCGCAAGAGCTGCTGCTGTCTGTTCTGATATTCCAGCACCTCCGGTAGACACATTGTTAGTGTTGGTTGACGCCATGTCAGTCAAAGCCACAGGACCAGCGTTACCTATGTTGGCTGCTGCTCGAGCCAGAGCTTCTGCCGTGTCATCTGTAAATATGGCGTTACGCGCATCTTCAGCAGCGTTGTCCACATCCTCACCTATAGCAGTCTGATGCTCGAAACCAGCGAGGAAAAAGACGATCACCTCAGTACCCATACCGAGGAACAGCATGACGTCCGCTCCTGAGATGTGAGTGAGTTTGAACAAGGCACCAGCTATGACGACTGAAGCGCCCCAACTATATGCGAAGTTAAGGAATGTCTGACCTTTTTGACTGTCCATCCATTTCTGGATACCGGATAATTTATATTTCTTTGCCATAAAACTTATTTTTTATCTTCTTCCTCTGCCTGCTGATCCTACTTGGCTTCTCACACAGCGGAATCCCACATAAGAACGTCCAACATTTTGATACTCACTAGATCTCCAAGCTGATTTGATGTAGCTCTCAGGGTCTTTCCATGAACCACCTCGCACGCTTTTCTTTTTCAGTATGTACGGGTCTTCCTTGGCTGCATTGTATAGAAGGGTAGGATTCATGTCACTCATTGACAATACACCTGCCTCAGTGTATACGTTGCTTGTCCATTCGGCGACATTACCTGCCATGTCATACAAGCCATTACTGTTTGCGCTGTATATACCAGTTCTGGATGTTATGAGATTACCGTCCTTGGTGTAGTTTCCTCTGTCCGGTTTGAAGTTCGCGTAGTAACATCCCTTATCACTGGATACGCTGTTCTGTTCCCAAGGCAACTCGTTTCCGTTCTTGCCTCGCGCCGCGAATTCCCACTCAGCTTCGGTCGGCAGTCTGTAACGCTGAATGAATTTAGCGGAAGGTCCAAGTCCTCTTATCAGAAAGTCTGTTCTCCAGTTGCAGAATGCATTGGCTTGTTCCCAGTTTACGCCAACGACAGGATAATCGTTGTAGTTGGCGTGAGTGAAATACAGTCGCATGTACACCTCATTCTCTGCGTTTTGGAAATCGTTAATCCAACATGTTGTGTCAGGATACACGTTTACGATATACGTGTTTACGAAATCCCAATAACTTGACAATGGTCTTGTTATCGTCTCGCGGTGTATCACGCCGTTGTCATCCACGTAAGCAGTGTCCTTACTTATCATAATCACTTCGTCCGGATTTGTCTGAACGTCAGTGTTGAGGTTGCGCTCAGCTGGGTCCAGTCTGTATTTGCGCTTAGCTGCCATGACATAGTCAAACACCTCATATCTGTAATTTAGTTGTTTGACGTCCAACATCTTCTCTCCCGTAAATGGATGGTAAGTGTAAAGACTTTCGATGGCTCTCTGTTGGTCCTCATCAGGATTACGAGGTATAGCCTTCGACCAGTTGATATGTGGTTTCACCTCATCTCCGTTTTTGTCCGTATTTATCATGTAAGTCTCGTCTCCTCCGTAGTTCGGGTCGGCCAGACGCTCACGTATGATAGAGTCGCGTACCCAGTAAACAAACTGTCTGTACATTGAATTGGTCACCTCTTTCTCGTCCATCCAGAAGGCGTCTACGGATATCTCCCTTGACGGCATGTTCTTTCCCCAAAGTGAGTCAGTCTTGTCTGAACCCATTTTCAGTGATCCTCTTTTGACCAGTACCATACCATAAGGCTGAGGCTCAGTTATAGAAATACCTCCCACTCCTGTAACTTCTCCTCCGGTGGCGTTAGCGCTTCCCATTGAGGAGAAGCATGAGTGTAGTGTTATGGAGAACACTGTGGCGCACACAGCGAAGAATATAAAAAACAGATGTTTATTATTTTTCATTTTGTTTTTAATGTTTTTTCCTTAAAGTTAAAGCCATCTCACAGACTTGTGTCTGTTACGTCCTTTTTTGAACAGGTCTAACTCAGTCTTGTAACCGAAGACTATTTCGTGTGAACCGTTCAGCATTCCAATACCTGACGTGTACATCTGATATGAGTAGCCTAATGATATTCCGTGGAAATCACCTCCAACCATGAATGCTGTGGACGTGCCGGGGCTATAGTTGATACCTCCGTTAAACTGTCTTCCATCATATTCATACACAATCTTACATTGCAAGTCCTTTCTCCATGTCTGAAAGTCTGTCATCAGCAACAAAGAAGGCTTCAGTGTAAGTAACGTGTTTTTTAACTTAATATTGCCTCCGGCCATGAAATAATATGACTGGGGGAACTCAACCTCGTATTTCTCACCTGCTGTGATAGTGGGTCCCATGGCGTGCATCACGGACAAGCCGCTCCAGAATATCTGGCTTGTGTAGTATAGTCCAATGTTTAGGTCAAGAGAGTTGCCGTCTACCGTTGTGGTAGGGAAAGCTGGATCTGTAGTATCCTCAAGGTCTACTTTGGATCCGTCCAGTTTCTCAGTCAGCATTCCCGCGTTAACACCGAAAGCCAGTCGCCCCTCTACACCTATTTTTATATTGTAGGCGTACTGAAGACTTATCTTTGTCGTCGAGAATATACCGGCCTTATCGCTGTAAAGGCTGAGTCCGGCTCCATGTCTCGGACTAAGGAAGTACACGGGTAAGTCTGCCCCCACATACATTGTACCCGGTGCGTCATCGTATCCGACCATCTGCATAGAGTAGGCGGCGGACACGTTGAGTTTGCCATCTGAGCCTGATACTGCAGGATTGAAATACGACTTCAATGACGTGAAGTCGGAAAACTGCACATCAATCTGTGCTCTCGTATCTGACTGTGAGAAAACAAAGAGCACTATTATCGTGAAAATCCTGTTTGTCATATCATATATCAACTGCAAAAATAGCGAATTATTGTAGAATGAGCAAAAAAAAGCCGTGTCTGAAGTCAAAAAGGCAACAAATCGGGTAATGTGATGTCAAATGAGATTAAAACTCAGATGATTTGTTACTTTTTTGTTTTTTAAATGTAATTTTGCGAAGCAATTTATATCTAACTATCAAAATTATGAACAAAATCCAACTAACCGGAAGGAGACTAATGTCTGCATTGGCTCTCATTCTTATTTCTTCCAGCTCCTTCAATGTTAATGCCCAGCGTATCACTGATAAGCTTAACAGAGGATTGGTGGCGGTACCTTCATCCACAAGCGGTAACCTTGTCTCTTGGCGTGTGTTAGGTGAAGAGTATTACGATGTCACCTACAACTTGTATTGTAATGGTTCGAAAATCGCTGAGAATCTTACTGCATCAAACTATAATCACACCTCAGGTACCTCAGCCAGCAAATATCAGGTGGCTGCCGTGGTGCGTGGTGTTGAGCAGGAATTGTCAGATGTTGTCACACGGTGGGAAAACGGTGTGCTCACTATTCCTGTGGCTAATCCGACCGACCGTGACGGGAATGACGTGAGCAGTCATTACGTTCTCAACGATATTTCTTTAGGTGACCTTGATGGTGACGGAATATGTGAGTTTATCGTGAAGCGTAAGTGTGACGCTGCAGCTGATGTGACAAACACCAAGATGTTCCATCAGCTTGACTGCTATGATCATAAGGGAAACAGACTGTGGTGGATTGATCTCGGTCCTAATATGCTCGCCGGTGCGGATGAGCAGTGGGACTGCGTGTGCTTCGACTGGGATAGAGACGGCAAGGCCGAGGTTTTGTTACGTATACAAGATAATGCGTACATCCATCATGCCGACGGAACAACAACGACCATTGGCAGCACAACAGTGGATACTCGATGGAATGGTATTGAGTATACATCCTCAGGTAACGAGTACCTGCTCTATCTCGAGGGTGCTACCGGAAAACCATATCAGATTGGACCTTCATCACATCCAGACTATATGTCATATCCTCTCACCAGAGGACTTGACACAGACTGGGGCTCAGGTATAGTCGGTCACCGCTCCACCAAGCACTACTTCGGTGCTCCATACCTTGATGGACGTAAGGCAAGTATATTCCTCGGACGTGGTTGCTACACTAAGCATAAGATGACAGCTTACGATGTCGACCCTGAGACACATGCTCTTACTCAGCGTTGGTATTGGGAGACCAGCAACTCCAGCAGTCCTTGGTTTGGTAACGGATACCATAACTTTGCCGTGGGTGACGTTGACTGGGATGGTAGAGATGAGATAATATTCGGTTCAATGGTTATCGACGATAACGGTTACGGATTGTCTACTACCGCATATGGACATGGTGACGCTCAGCACTGTTCTGACTTCGACCCATACCGTAAGTACGAGGAACAGTTCGGATGTCTTGAGGAATATAGAGCCAACTACGGATGTAACTATCGTAACGCCGCCACCAGCAAGGTGTACGTGAAGCATAACGCAGACGGTGATGATGGTAGAGCGCTGATGGCTAACTTCACAAACGACTATCCTGGTAGTGTGGGACGAAGCGTGTCATCTTCATGGATAAGCTCTGTCGCTGACAAGTTCGTCTCAGAGCTCAATGGCGACGCCTTTATCAGTTGGGCTGACCTGAACCAGAGAATCTATTGGGATGGTGACCTTCTCGACGAGTATTTCGACAGTCCGGGAACTGAGGGATACGGAGCAATCTACAAGCCAGCCGGTACCGGACGATGGAACTTCCCAGACTCAAAGTGTAACAACTGGTCGAAGAATAACCCGGGTGCGATTGCTGATATCTATGGTGACTGGCGTGAGGAACTTGTGATGAGAAAGAGTGACAACACGGCAATCCTTGTGTATACTACACCTATATATACTAAGTATCGTATTCCTACACTCTGGTCAGACCATCAGTATCGCAACGCTATGGTATGGCAGTCAGTGGGTTATAACCAGCCACCTCACAAGTCTTATTTCCTTGGTGAGCTGGAAGGCATCACTCAGGCTCCTCCTACAAACACTATGACAGGACGTGTGGAGATTGCTGACGGAGGTACTATTACTTCTGTCGACGACCATCTCATCGTGTGTGAGATGAATGACACAAAGATTAACATACAGGACGGTGCGTCTCCATACATGGTGACATTCTACGTTCCTTCATGGGTTCAGGGTACAGCCGCCGGCAACACTACGGTAAAGGCTACACCTATTAACTATGACTATTACACTTGCGAGGTGTCTGGCGGTGCGCTGACAGGTGACATGCGTCTGGTCAAGCAAGGTGACGGTATACTGAAACTGCCGAAGGTCGACATGACATATACGGGAGAGACTAACGTGTGGGCCGGTACGCTGGAGTTCGACGGTACCTTGAAGAAGTCTCCGTTGTGGCTTAACAGATTCTCCGAGCTTAACTCCGACGGTGGTGAGTTCATGAGCGTCAAGGCTGACTACGGCTCAGTGATTCGTCCTGGAGGCGCAGACAATCAAGGTGTCATAACTGTTGACTCAACCCTTGCCTTAGGATTCGGTTCTCGTATTGTACTCGATCTGTACTCTGACGGTCTGAAGTGCGACAAGATCATTGCGGACAAGCTCTCTATCGAGAAAAAGACTGCTTCTGTATGGCAGAAGTACGGACCACAGTATTTGCAGCCTGTCATCGAGGTCGTTGAGCACATGGCAGACGGTGAGTCCACACTTGCCACAGGTGACTATATCATTGGTAAGGTTGGAACGATAAGCGGTTCGTTGGCTAACATAAGAATCGAGGGAGTAACAGAAAACAAAGCTGGTCTGTCTGTTGATGACCAGGGTAACCTCATACTCACGCTCGGTTCAGTGCGTGGCGCCACAGAGATTGTGTGGACCGGTGACGCGTCTACAACATGGGACTTCGCAAACGCACTGAACTTCTACGTCTCTTCAGATGCGAATAAGACACCAGACTATTTCGTCAAGAATGATGTGGTTGATTTCACTGATGAGGCTTCATCCACAACAGTGAATGTCACTGAGGACGTCGCTCCGGATGTGATGAACTTCAACTTCTCATCACCTAATGCATATACTGTTTCCGGTATCGGTTCAATAGTGTCAGGTTCTCTAGTCAAGGAGGGAACTGGTACTGTGACCATCTCTACAGAGAACAGCTACACAGGCGGTAACTACCTGAAGGGCGGAACAGTCAAGGTGTCCGTACTCGCTAATGATAATAAGGCGACAGGTAACCTCGGAGCCATGACAACCAACTCTAACCTTTTCACTATCGAGAACGGCGCAGTGCTTCAGACCACAGCCACAGTGACAAACGGCAGTCCTATACGTTTCATCGGTGAAGAAGGTGGAGTCATCAACAACTCTGCGGACTTCACTCAGAGCAAGTCCTTCTATGGAACAGTGCTCACAAAGAAGGGTAACGGATGGTTGAAGACTTACTCCACTGGCTCTTACCTCGAGAAGATGATCATCGCCGGTGGTACGGTACAGAACAACAGCGGTAACGTGGCAAAGGCTGTTGAGTTCCAAAATGGTACTCTCTATGATAACCAGGCTACCACAAACCCTATCAACGTGCCAAGCGGAAAGACTGGTACTTGGTACCTCGCTAACATCAACAGCGTGACTTTCAGTAATAAGATTACGGGTGAGGGTAAGCTGAACATCTACTGCCCAGTGATTTCCGGAAGCGGATGGTATGCCACACGTACTCACGTGTCATGTAACTTCTCTGAGTTCACTGGTACTATCTGTCCTTACGCTGTGACTACTGCTGACGGACGTTTCTCTATGGATACAAGCAACGGACCTGTGAATGGTACATTCAACATTCCTTCCGGCGTCATAGTACAGAACACCGGTAAGACGTTCAAGATGGGACAACTCACTGGTACTGGTACACTCGGCGGATACGCCTCATTCAGCAATAACGGCGGGTCTGGCGCGAACACATGGCAGGCAGGTAACGACGACACTAACTTCACATTCGACGGTCTGATTACGGAGAACTCTTTGTTCGTCAAGACTGGAGACTGTAAGATGACTGTCAATGGAGCATGGACTAACACTGGTTCTGTGAACATCAAGGCGGGTGAGGTACATATAGGTACTAAGGCTTGCCTCGGTACAGGAGCTCTCACGGTTGCTCAGGGTGCCACATTGTCTGGAACTAACGGTACAGGCGTCACGATGACCAACTCATCAGTCACAGTCAACGGTACACTGCAGGTCGGCATCCTTGCCACTTCATACGCCGGATATATGGATTTCGGTGCTAAGAACGTCACATTCGGAGCAGCTTCTAATCTCCTCCTTGGCGTACGCTCTAAGGGAAGCGCCAACACTGAGACACTCAGTGGTGCCGGCATCAAGAATGTGAAGACGCTGAAGTTCAACACTGGCGCCAAGATCACTCTTAACATCTATTCTTCTCTCTTGTCAAACATCGCGGCTGGCGATACGCTCAGACTCTGGTCTGGCGTGACAACGGTGACTGGCGTTCCTACAGTCGTCAGCTCTGTTGAGGGACTGTCATTCGACACTTCAAGAATATCTGAGGGTATCGTGGTTGTTGACGCTAATAGCGAGTACTTCACTGGTATCGACAACATCAGCGCAGATGAAAACGTCACTGTTGACGTAATCAATGCATCTGGTGTTAAGATGGTGACATTCTCATGCAGAAAGAGTGATATCAGCTCTACTTTGTCTGACTATATCGCCGGCAGCGGCTTGTACATACTCAAGGTCAGAACAGAGAATGGTAGAAGCGGAGTCATGAAGATTATGAAATAACTTGTTCGACAATGATGTTTAAGACTATAAATATCTCATTATTGCTTATGGTACTCGGTACCATAAGCATTTTTGCTAAGAAAAAGACTGAGGTGCCAACTGAGGCTGACATGGGTGCCTACATAATGGTCTATCACAAAGACTGCGACCATGGACTGCACATGGCTGTAAGCTATGACTCCTATACATGGCGCTCTCTCAACGATGACAAACCGGTCATCGCTGGTGACACCATCGCGGTGCAGAAAGGTATACGTGACCCGCATATTTTCAGAGGACCGGACGGCGCCTTTTATCTAGCCATGACTGACCTGCATATTTTCGCACAGCGTGAGTCTGCAGACAGAGCCGGATATAAGAATGCTCCAGCCTACAGAACGACAGAGTGGGAGCGTGACGGAAGAAAGTACGGATGGGGTAACAACCGCGGACTGGTGTTGATGAAGTCGTTCGACTTGATCAATTGGACACGTACCAACCTTGATTTCTCAGCACTCAAGTGTCCTACCGGCATCACCGATATTCATGGAAAAGCGATTCCTTGGAGTGAGGTGGGATGTGTCTGGGCACCAGAGACTGTCTACGACTATGAGGCAGGACATCTTCTCGTTCATTTCACTATACGTATGAAGACAGGAGTCAACATGATTTACTACGTGTATATGAATGACGACTTCACGCAGATGCTCACTGAGCCAAAGCTCCTTTTCGAGGCTCCAATGAATGAGAATGGATGTCCGCGTTACACTGTCATCGACTCTGACATTATCAAGGTGGGCGATAAGTATCATCTCTTTTATGTCTCTCATGAGAGAACAGCCACTGTCAAGCATGCCACGAGTGTCCGACTCACTGGTCCTTATGTGCAGGATGACCTGTATGACGATGGGGAGAAACAGGGACATGAGGCGCCAAACTGCTGGAAGAGACTCAATCAGGACAAGTATGTCATCATGTTCGATAACTACAGCAGGAGACCTCATAATTTCGGATTCGTGGAGACTACTGATTTCAAGACTTTTAATATGATCGGATATTTTGACGAGGAGAACAGTCCGATGAAACGCGAGAATTTCTCTGAGCAGAAGCATGCCGCTGTGGCACCTCTTACTGTCAAGGAGGCACAGAGTCTTGAGAAGTATTGGAAGAAACAGACGAAGAAAAACAAGAAATGATATGTGTTGCGGATGCGAGATGTGTCCCATCTCTTATGGGTAGCTCTCGTTTAGTCCGCACCTGTCGTTTTGGGTCATTATGACCAGTGTCACCGTGAGTGTCTGTACACCCTATATATAATATAACACTACATGTTTTAAGATAAGAAGATATGACGGTGCCGCGCACCGGTCTTTATGGTCTTCGTGCCTTTCGGAATGATGTCATGGACAATCTCTTTCAGAGTATTCCCTTACGTCGACCACCTCTTGTCTAACTCACACGTCACCCGTTCCGCACGTCACTGTTAAAGGTGTTTATTCTCCTTTTTCTTGGTGGTCGAGTGGTTTCGATTGTATTTGATAAAAAAAGCAAATTTCCAAGTTCTCGTTGGGCGAAAGCCACACCACGAATGCGATGGGAGATTTGCTTTTTCTTTTTAATGTCTCATGTGATGCGTGAGACTTATTTGCTTCTGAAAACAGGTGGAATAAAGGACAATTTGCAGTGTAACCAAATTCCCTATGCCTATTTTTAGTTAAAATCAGGTTAACTTTCTGATAATCCTATAGTAAGATGTTTAAAAATCTTATATCTGTTTTTTGAAATTCTTAGGTTAGGATATAGTGTACAAACAGGTCTGCAGTTTTCAAAATCCTAACCTGAACTTTTCAACGTCCTAACCTGAGATTTTCAGACGCCGAATAAGCTATGGTAAATCTTCAGAAGTCATTTTATCGCTGACTGACATCAACGGAAAAAGAGGAGTTTCGGACAGTGAAAAATGTGCGAAATGGTAAGGTGATTTCGTACGTCCATTATCATTCATGATGCTCCTTTCCGACGTGTTACATCTAATGATGATGGAGACGACTCCGTTTGCTTATCCTTAACGAATTACACTAATCCTTGGTTGTTATAGTACGAATAACAGATGATTGACGGTTGTGGTGGCATTGTTAAGTATCATGGGACGTAATAACTCGTCACGCATCACCTCTCACGTGTGTCACATATTGTGTGTGAGTTGTTCTTTTTATGTAATAATAATCTTGTTTTGTTAGTGATAATGTTATGATTTGATAGACAGTGATGCGGGACCTTTGTTGTGATATCTATACTTTTTTATGGTTACGTGCTGATTAAAAACGATTAAACCGAGTGTGAAATTATACTCATTTTATGGTATGTCTGAGTACTATAAAAATGGTAAATTTAATTTTCTCTATTGACTGCTTTTAAAATTCTTTATAGCTTTGCGACGTGAAAAGATTGGTGTTGTAGATTTCGTTAACATTGAAAATATATGAAAAGGATTGTTTTTTTTGCTATATTTATGTCTCTCTCGCTGTGTGACTCATATTCTGTATTGAACGCAGAAAATCCTCCCGGCAATGAGGAGAAGGCTGCCAGGTCTTATTATGTCAGATGTCCTCGTTTCGTGCGTCCGATGATGGAGAAATGGATTGAGGAATACTCAACATTGCGTCCTGATGTTAAGATTTGTCTCGCAAAGAGATGTGCCAAGTCAGAGATTGACATGAACGTGGTTCTCAGACGTTCTAACATTGACGGATATGAGGTGATGTATTTCGGTGACTACTGCATTCTTCCAGTGACGAAGAAAAACTCGTTCGCCGACAAGAAGTTGTCGGGCAAGACGATGGGCAGGAAGCGCCTGAAGAAATTGTTCTTCACAAAGAATGAGGAGGACTACGTCGATGAGTATGAGCGCGAGGAGTACAGGAAGATTCCTTATGTGGTATACAGCAGTAATGACACAGCCTCTGTCTCTGGCTCTTTCGCCACATTCTTCGATGAGCCGTTATGTAATCTGAGAGGCAAGAGAGTGTCTGGTGACGATGCTTTTCTCAATAACGCCGTGGTCAACGATACTCTGGGCGTGACGTTCAACGCCATCCCTAACATCTTTGACATTAAGACAAGACGAGTCAGGGATGGATTGTCATTGTTACGTGTGGACACTGAGGGACTGTCGGGCTATGAGATAACGAACAACACGACAATCGATGAGATGATTGACGTGTTGGAACAGGAAAAGACAGAGACGATACCCGTTTCCCGAATAGGTATAACATTCAGTCAGGACGATGAGGACGTGAAGGATTTCCTGCGTTGGATCATAACGTCGGGTGTGACTTACAATCATCATTACGGTTTTCTGAACCTTGACTCTCAGACTATGGAGCGTCAGGCTGATAAGGTTAGATTGTTATAGTAAACGACATAAATAATTTCTAAATATATTTGGCCAGTTCGGAATAATTTGTTAAATTTGCGCCCAAAAAGGTGCTAAATGAGGAGAAAAGTATTTTGTCGTGATATCGAAACGTTGAAGGCTGAAGGTAGAGAGATTATGGATTCCACCATAGATTCTCGGTATTA